>Ga0302266_10000176_pt1 | contig 65134 bp, 38 predicted proteins | sample III_Bog_E1_2_FD_194559 | JGI IMG/M metagenome (GOLD analysis project Ga0302266, IMG submission 194559) | Peat permafrost microbial communities from Stordalen Mire near Abisko, Sweden - III_Bog_E1_2 | ecosystem: Environmental > Terrestrial > Soil > Wetlands > Peat | place: Sweden: Abisko...
TGTGGGGGTGGCCGGAGGGGTGTCACGGGTCAAGATGAACGCCAAACACCGGCGCCCTTGACACCCCTCCGGCCACAACAAGGGCCTTGTTGCGAAAATTAGTTGACAGGAGCCGACGCTGTCATACACGGCGTTACTGTTTCGTGCGGCGATCAACCATATCGGCCAAGCAAAAGCATCACTCGATACCTACTGGCTGTCAGAGAGTTAGACAGTTACCGCTTCAGGATGCGCGGCCGAGTCCTGCACAGGAGCGCTGACATAGCCTTCATGCGCCATGCGCGCTCCCATGGGAATATACGCTTCCTGCTCCTGCGGAGCCCAGGTGGCCAGGCCATCTACGTAGCGGTTGTACATGCAGAAGGCGGCGGCAATCAGGACCGTGTCGTGAATCTCGGTGTCCGTTGCGCCTTGATTGTGCGCGCAGGCAATGTCTTCCGCGGTAACGTGCTTGCCTCCCTGCTGCACATGTCCGGCGATGTTGAGCAGCGACTTGAGCTTGGCTGAGATAGGAGCGGATTCGAAGTCCCGCTTGATTGCGGCGATCAGCGCGAAGTTGCCGGCGAGTTCGGACGCGCCTCCCAGATGATGGGCGGCGGCAGCGCCGTGACTGGTCTGGCAAAAGTGGCAATCGTTCTGGCTGGAGGTGTAGGTGGCAATGATTTCGCGGTCCGCGCTGGAGAGTGTGTTGGGTCCGCGGAGAAGTATTTCGGCCAGGGCGCGCATGGGCCTGGCTGTCTCCGGACGAAAGGCGAATGGTCCGGTGATCCCTGGAAGTCCGTCTGGAAGCGTGATGTGGGGCATGGGATTCTCCTTTGCTATTGAGCAATCTCGATTGTTTGCGGTTCGGGGAGGACGATGGTTTGGCTTCTGCCGCTTTGAATATCGTAGCGAGGCAGCGCGAACATGAGCAGGCATGGAATGAGCGCGGGGAGGGCCAGGAGTTGAATGGTGATGGGCTTGTAAGTGCCCATGATATCGAAGACGCGGCCGACGAGGATTGGCCCGGTGGCGCCACCGATGGCGTAAGTGGTCCAGGTAAGGGCGTAGAGGGTGGAGAAGCGCTTGAGGCCGAAGTAGCGGCCCAGAAGATAGGGTGTGATGTCTCCCTCGCTGCCCATGCTGAACCCGATGAGAGCGGCAGCGAACAGTCCTGCCGCCAGGCTGTTGGCAACAGACAGGAACACGATGCCGAGGACAGTCATCAGGAGCATGATCTGCGAAACGCGGGGGCCGAAGAAGCGGTCGAGAAAGAGGCCTGTGAGAAGGCGTCCGATCAGGCTTGTGGCTCCGATGATGGAGATGGACCAGGCCGCGCCTGCGGCGGAGACGCCGCGATCCGTGAGCAGCGCCGAGAGATGCGCGATGGCTCCATTCACGCTGATGGCGTAGAGGAAGACTGTGGCGGCAATGATCCAGAAGGCGGGGGTCCTGAGCGCCCTGGCAACGGGCGCGCCAAGTTCCGTGGAGACCTGGTGGTTCTGATGAGTCACAGGGCGTTCGCGAACGAATGCCGCGGTAATGGGAAATCCTACCGCAAGCGCGAGCAGGCCGAGGGTGAGGTAGGCAGCGCGCCATCCCAGGTGAGTGATGACAGCCTGGGCGAGGACGGGAAGCAGCATGGCTCCCAGCGCACTGCCGGCAAGCATGATGGAGAGCGCGAAGCCGCGGCGGCGATTGAACCACGTGGAGATGGCGCGGGAGTAGCCAATATATGCTGTGCCGTTGCCGACCAGGCCGATGAGAAAGAAAGTGAAATAGAAGTGCAGCAGATGCGGCGTGAGCCAGGCGAGGGATGCGTAGGCAGCGGAGAACACCGCAATGCACGGCAGGATAATGCGGCGCGGCTTATAGCGGTCCAGCAGGAATCCCAGGCCGGGCGACGCAGCGGCCAGGGTCAGCGCGGCAATACTGAATCCAGCAGAGGTGGCTTCGCGATGCCAGCCGAAGCTCTCCGCGAGCGGCTTGAGGAAGAGGCCGAATGTGTAAGGCACAATGGCCGCAAAGCTGACCATGACGCCGAAGAAACCGGCGAGAACGATCTTCCAGCCGGGGTAAGCGATCCGGGATTCGTCGAGCTGTGTTTCAGCGGTCAGCGGGATGGACTCTGGCATGAACGGACGCAGCCTCAGGTGGCGATGGTCGCAGCGTGAAATGCGAGGCGATCTGCGGAGACGAGTTCGACGCCCGCCGGGAACGCAGAGATCAACTATGCACCGTGGCAGTCGCCGCTTCGGTCACTCCCGTGTAACCGTGCTCAACGATTTGGGCCGCCCTTTCCCGATAGATACCGGGGTCCTGAGGCGCCCAGGTATCGAGACCATCGACATAGCGATTGCACATGCAAAAGACCGCGGCAATCAGGACCGTATCGTGAATCTCCATATCGCTTGCGCCCAGATCGCGCGCTGCGGCGATGTCTTCCGCCGTCACATGCTTGCCGCCAAGCTGCACCTTTCCGGCAATCTTCAGCAGCGCCTTCAGCTTGGGTGAGATGTTCGCCTCGGCCCAGTCGGTCTTTACTTTCTGCACCAGCACCTCATCGTGCCCAAGCTGCGCCGCGGCCACTGCGCCATGGATGGTTTGACAGAAGAAGCAATCGTTGCGCCAGGAGACGTGCGTTGCGATCATCTCGCGCTCACCGCGCGAGAGTGTGCTTTCACCGCGCAGCAGCACATTCACCAACTCGTTGAGGGGCGCCGCGGTCTCAGGGCGAAAGGTCATGGGACCCAGGATGCCGGGAAATTCTCTGCCAAGTTCTTCGGCAATTGGAAGTTGAATATGAGCCATCGAGGACACTCCATTCGAGAGGGATACTGCCTTGACCCGCAGGCCGCAAGCGCTGCGCTAGAGATAACGCGTTCATCCTACTTGGAGTTTGCGAGCGTGCGCTTCCATCGAAAGATGGAGAGCGGCTTGCATCGAGCCATTGCGCGTGCTGCCGAACTGGTCGTCAGGATTGGGATTCTGCCTGACCGAGGCGCCGGATCATGGTGGCAAGCAACTTGGGACGGACTGTTGGCCGAGTCCATGGACACTCGGCAATACAGATTCCGCACGACGCTGCTTCAGCGAAGAATGGGATGCACTTGTCGAAGTCCACATACCAGCGCTCAACGCCGCGCACCAATTGTTTCTGCTCGGCGATGGCGCCGGGAGGACACGCGTTGGTGCAGACCTGGCAGGTGGGGCAGAATTCATCTGCGCCGAAGCGATCAGGGGCAGCGGAGACGAGCGGCATATCGGTGGTAACGCCCGCCAGGCGTACTCCAGATCCGAACTTGCGGCTAATCAGCGAACCGTGCTTGCCGAGCTCGCCGAGTCCCGCTGCAATGGCCGGCGGAATCAGAACCAATGCGCCCGCGGAAGGTCCAGGATAGGGGGTGGCGTTGTAACCCTGTGCGCGAATCCAGTTTGCAAGCGCATAGGAAGAACGCGTGCCCCGCGCGTATTGATCGCCGACGTCAACGACGCCGACACCGTTGGTCTCGTCCGAAGGAACTTCTTTCAGACACTCGTAGTTGTGAGCGAGGGCGAGCACGATGACCCAGGGCTCGTCGATCGTATACCCCTCGAAGACATAGAGCGGGTCCATGGGCGCGATGCCAGCGTCGTCCGCTTCGTGGGAAAGTGCTAAGGACTTGATCTCGTCTGCTCGTTGACTGGCGGGAGCATCGATGCGCACTGGTGCCACTGGAACGAGTTCAGGGTAGTTATAAGCGGCTTGAAATGCCTCGGGTGAACCGGGACAATTGCGCGAACTTTTTCTGGCGACGATCTGCAGTTCGCCATAGGGATGTTGGTCAGGCGGATGCCAGAAGAAAGGCGACGGCCTGCGCGGCGTGGTCTCGCCCAACCCGTTGATTAGATTTCCCGAAACCTTGAGCAGCGCAAGCGTCTCCGCCCTGGGCTTGTAACTACCTCGCTTCGGGCGTCGCGGATTGACGTGATCCTGCGCGGGACGGGCTGGGGTTTGAGATGTTGCCATCGCTACTTCTCCGGGGATGTATCTGGCTGCTAGAACTTCAACTTCAGTGAGAGCTGAATCTGTCTTGCGGCTCCCGCAAAGGTGGGCGTTCCAAAGGTTGGGTTGGCAGGACTGGTAACTCCGTCTCCATAGTTTCGGGGAATCGGCCCTTCAAACTCACCGGTTCCATAGACCTGATCGACATCCTGCACGTTCACGCGGTTCAAGACGTTCAGGGCTTCGGCGCTGGCGTTCAGTTTCAATCGCTCCGTAAGGTTGAAGAGCCTCTGCAAGCGCAGATCGGTGTCGTAGTAGGACGCCCCGCGATACGAATTCCGCCCGATGCTGCCGACGCGATCGTTAAAGGGGAAGCCGTCGCCGTTGACGTCGGACCCGGCAAGAATGCTGTAATACTGGGGGCTTTGCAAAGTATTGAGCATTGAAAACTCAAAATTGCGCAATGGAGCGGCCCAGTTTACCGGCGACTCTCCCATGAGGGTCACAACGAGTCGTTGACGAACGTCATTGTCGCTGACTGCGCGATCCAATTGCGGCTCCAGGTAGTCCTGCGGCTCGTCCTGCAGCTGGTTTTCCGTGGCAATGTCGATGGATTTTCCATAGACATAGTTAGCCAGCACACTATAGTGCTGAGCAAGGTCCTTGCGCAGGCTCAAACTCCCTGAGTTATAGATGGACCAGCCCGAAGGAGTGCCGAACAACGCGAAGCCAAAGTTAGGATCAGCCGGTGTAAACTTCTGTCTGCCATCGGAAAGAAAGCCATCCGGAAGTGCATTCACATTGCTGGAACTCTGCAGGCGCATGGCATGCAGATAGTGATAACCGGCAGTGAGGTGCCACCCATTTCCCAATTCATTTTCGATTTCAAGGTTTGCCTGTTCGGAGTAAGCATTGGGAAACTTCCGCTGAACAAACCCCAGCGGGAATTGCTTCAGAATGGAGGGGCTGGGATAGATGCCGTTATGCGTAAAGTTGGAGTAGGCGGCGCCGGCGAGGACCGGGCCCGCGGTTCCCACCATCCCCGCCGGACCAAAGCCTGTGAGGTTGTCGACCGGATCGGCAAACGCGCTCAGCAGTGGCTGGTTCATGTGCGTGAAGGCAGACGCACCGTGCCATCCGTTGACCAAGCTGCTGTATTCGAGGGAGCCGGTATACAAACCGAAGTTCGAGCGCACCACCGCTTTGCCGTTGCGAAAAGCGTAAGCAAAACCGACGCGCGGCTGAACGTTTCCAAACGTCGTGGGGTTCATTTTGCCGACGATTTTGAGATCGCTCGCCGAGGGAAGAAAATCGATGTCGTAGCGGAGGCCGAAGGAAAGAGCAAGATTGGGGCGCGCTCTCCACTGGTCTTGAACATAAATACCTGACAGCTTGTGCCAGAAGGCCACGGCATCGGCGGCTTCGCGAGCCGGGCCGTCCGGTCCGTCATAGAAGCCGTTCTCCCAGGGCAAAGAGCGCTGCGGAACCTGGTTCCCGAAATCGGCCTTGGTCTGTTGGAAGAGAAACTCGACGGCTGTTCCAGGACCGAAGTGGCTAAAGGGGCCTGCGCCGAAGAAACTTTGCGGGCTGAAGATGCCGACCCCTGGAGTGAAATAAGGTGTCTGCGCTGAAAACCAGATCGGCTCAAACTCCACGCCAATCTTGATGGAATTGGAATCGTGCGTGTAAGTCAGCGCTTCTCTGGATTGGAAATGGTGCTCACTGTAAAAGTCCACACCGCCCAGGAATCCGCCGCTATAGAGTGTGTCGGCCACATCGATGGCCGGTTCATAGCCGGCGCCGACCGGATCCATATAGAAGATTCGCCGGCCAAAAGCGATGGAGCTTTCCGAAGCCAGGCGACTATTGAAGAGGTGAAACAAGTTACCGTAAACGGTTTGATCGTGAATGCGATTGTCGCGATAACTCGACGGCAAGCCCTGCCCTGGTGACGCCGCGGCCGTGTTGCCATTTCTTACATTGGTGAACAAATATCCGGCAGCCAGTGTGCTTCGATCGCTGAGCACATCGGTCGCTTTTCCAAACGCATTGTCATAGTCGCCAATTTGCAAAATCGAACCCAGGTTCTCAGGCGCCAGGCCCAGGCCGCTCTTGACTTCATTGATGCTTGGAGTGCCGGGTCCAAGGCAGCCTTCCGTGTTGATGCAGTTCAGGATGAAGTGAGAGTAGATAGGCGACTGCGCTCTGCGCTGCCCTTCATAGCCGGCAAAGTAGAACACGCGATCTTTGCGGACGGGGCCGCCCACTGTGGCTCCAAACTGATTGAACCGCAGGGTATTGAATCCCGGGGCAGAGAGCAGGTTGTTGGCGTCCAGTTCGCTGTTGCGCGCGTAGTCATAAGCCGAACCGTGCACATCGTCGGTTCCTGACTTGGTGATGGTATTCACCGCCGCTCCCAGATTCAGTCCTCCGCCCGAGGCATCCGGGCCATCGACAACGCGGAACTCCTGAACCCAATCAAGCGAGGGACTTACTCGCTGGACTCCCGAAACGGTGGTCGTGTAATTGATTCCGTCCAATCCATAGAAGACACTGTGCGTCTCTCGCAAACCTCCGAAGCTGATCTCGAGAACGGTTTCCTGAAACGCCGACTGGGCTGCGGTACTGGAATCCCGCCCGACGGTCGCTGTGGGGGTTAATAGAACGAAGTCGATGAAATCCCGGTCGGAGATAGGCAGGTCGGCTATTTGTTCCGGGGCGATCACCTGGCTTCCTTCCGTTTGTTCCTTGTCTACGCCTGCGGCAGTATCGCGGACCTCGACCTGCTCAGTGGCAGCGCGAATCCGAAGCGTGATTCGTAAGGATGCAGTCTGACTCAGGGTCAAAGTAAGTGGCGTCTCGTATGAAGTGAAAGCCTCGGCGGAGGCGGTCAGCTGGTATTCGCCGGCGGGCAGACCCGGAATCACGGTCAGTCCCAGCTTGTCAGAAACCGCGGTACGGACCACTCCCGTATCCACGTTGCGAACCGAAACATTTGCTTGCGGGACGACACTGCCTGCCGGATCGGTGACGGTGAGATTCAGCGTGGCGAACTGCTGGCCGTGCAGGGGAACTGCGGCCGCAAACAGGAGCAGCATCCTGGGGAGAAAACGAATCGCGGACCACAGACGGCTGTGTGCAGGGAGAGCGCACAAGTATCGCATGCTGGATATCCTCGTCAAAACCTGGATTGAGAGCGGAGGCGATCGGGGAATCGATTGCTCACGCCGAATTATTGGCCATGGTCCGACCGGGCGCAACCTCCTGATGGATGATCCTGTTCTCGTACCAAGGGTGGAGAGGCGCTACGGCGGGCGCGCTGCCATGATTCGCACAACTCCATCTTTCGATGGATGGCCGGAACTCTCTGCCGCGTTACACTTCGCTGCATGCCGATCCTGACCGAATCCATTGGCAGCATTCCACGCCCGCCATCGCTGATTGCGGCAATCCTCGCTTTTCAAGCAGGAAAAACGAGCAGCGCAGATCTTGATGCGGCGTACTCTGACGCTCTCCGCGACACGATCGAGCGGCTTGTACAGACCGGGTCGCCCGTCCTCAGCGATGGAGAGCAGACCAAACCAAGCTTCGTGACTTATCCCCTGTCCGGGCTCACCAATCTCGCGCCCGACGGCGTGACCATTCCGTTTGCCGACGGCCACACGAGGCAGTTGCCGCGGTTGACTGCGGCGCCTTTCCGCTATGGCGTGCACGCCGCCACCTATCTTGAAGCAGCACGTCGGTATACAAAATTGCCGATCAAGCAGGCGGTGATTTCCGCGTCCGCGCTCAGCTTGCTCTACCCGTCCGAGCCAATCCGCGGATACGCGCGCGACGAGTTTCTCGCGGATTTGATCGATGAAGCGGAGACAGACATTCGAGACGCACTCAATGCGGGCGCCGCCAGCGTGCAGATCGACTTCACCGAAGCCAGGCTTTCACTGAAGCTCGACCCTTCAGGTGGGCTGCTGCGAAGTTTTATTGCTCTGAATAACCAGGTTCTCGACCGCTTTGACGCTGAGGACCGCAGGCGCATTGGAGTTCATGTCTGCCCGGGAGGGGATCGTGACTCCACGCACAGTGCGGATGTCGATTACGCGGGGCTGTTGCCCGATCTCTTCCAATTGAATGCGGGGCGTTTCTATTTGCAGATGGCCAGCGAGCCGGACAAAACGCGTGTGCTCGGAATTGTCAGCCAATTGCTGAAGCCAAATCACATTGTATTTGTAGGCGTGATCGATCCTATCAATCCGAAGGTCGAGACGGCCGCCGAGGTGCGCGACCGGGTGCTTCAGGCGGCTTCGATTCTACCTCCCTCGCAACTTGGAACCACGGACGATTGTGGCTTCGCTCCATTCGCCGATGACACCTCGACCGCACGCGAAGTTGCGTTCAGCAAAATCCGGGCAAGAGTGGAGGGCACTGAACTGGCTGCCCGGATGCTTGGCTGCTGAGCCAGGGGCGCCTACCACTTGAGCGACAAACGGCAAGCGAGCTGGGATAAGGATCCTTTCATCCCGCATAATCCGGATCCATGTGTGGTTCGCGCAACTTCGCCATTTCCAAGGCCTGCAGCACAAATGAGTTCCATGCGAAGACCCGGTGAAATCCATAAAATGGATTCCCGGTATCGGTAGGCAGGTACTCCTGGCTGGTGGGAAAGTTGTTATCCGCATGGATTTCCGCCCAAAGCCGATTGGCAATCGCGCGTTCTGCTTTCTTCCATCCATGCAGCTTGCCGGTGACGTAACCACAAATCTCAACACGCATCCAGCTTCCGCCGTTGTAATACACGCCGTCGGCGGCCTTGCTCGCGTATCCCTGCGCGTAAGAATCGCTCACCATCGGATGCCACTTATCGGTGAAGTAGCTCCATTGTTTCCCTTCCGGGATGCCAATAAAGATCGGCCTTACGCTGCCCCCTTCGCTGGGATAGGGGCAATCCTGCCTCGGCAGCATGACGGGAATATGGTCGAGATGGCTGATCACCATTTCATCCGTCAGCATGGGGCGGTTGAAAAGCCAAAGAGATAGAAACTCGGGAAAGATATCGGAGAAACCGATTGCATCGTGAATGGTGCGCGCGGGAAACATGAAGCCACGGCTTGCGCTGTAATAGCTTCGATATTCCTGCTCCGCAGCGGCAATGTGTTGGTCCGCGATGGATGTGCTCACGCCCGGGATCTGCAGTTCGCGAATCACTCTGAGCAGGACGGCAAGGACGCCCTGGTTTTCGCATAAGATGCTGGTGCCTTGGGGATACTCAATCACGTCGAGCTGGCCCATCACGAACCTGGCCGTGCAAATGCCCTTGCGCTCGGGATCGTAAGTAGTAAGGCAGTATTCCGCGGCCCGTTTGATCTTGTCCATCTGTAGCTCGGTGCCGAATCTGCGGCGATTCAGCAGCGCCCACAGCAGCCAAAGTGGAGTCGAGTCATTGGATTTGCGTTCGAGGTTGGCAATGTTGGGCTCAACCAGCGTGTTGATCGCTCCGTCGGTTCCCTGGTTGTTAGCCCAGACATTGAAAACTCGCTCGTTCAGTTCGCGATTATGGATGCCATTGAGCGCATAGAAGCTGTCGCGCAGATACATCTCTCCGGCCGCCGAATACCAGATGCTGGGCGCCAGCATAGGGAGAGTCTCTTCCTGCTGGGCGTCCCAACTCAGCATCATAACGTCCGCGTACAGCACCTTCTCGGTTGCGCCGCCTTTGAATCCCAGGCCGTCAGCCAAATGGTTCTGGCTGGCGAGGCGATAGCCGCGAAGGGTATCGGGAACCGCATCGTCGGCAAAAATGAAAACCGTTTTGGCTTGTTCATGCCCCATTTCCAGCCGATGATATGGCTCGGGGCGCGAAGCAAGACGAAATACTTCGAGACTTTCCACTTCAATCGCGGGAAGCGGGATAGCGCCTTCCTCGTGCCCTTCTTCCCAATCCGGGAGAGAGAGCACAAGCGCTGCGCCTGCTCCAAGCAGAGAGGGAATGACAAAAGATTGATGAAACTGAGAAAACTCCGACGGAGACGCCGGAGCCGTGTCATTGAACAGGGTGAGATCACCGAGCTTGTTGAGCCGATCGTCCACATCCCACGCGCGGACCGAAATGAGCGTTGCCGAACGATACTTGAGACGCAGGGAAAATATCTCTCCTGCCTGTGCCGTGAAAGGCAAGAGCACGAAGTCTTTCCGTGTCGCCGGCGTCAACTTCACGATCTCCTGGTGCTGTTCGATCTTGATTTGTCCACTCTTCGTCCAATTCGAAGCGACAGGGAGCGTTACACGATTGGCCGAACTTTCTTCGGAGAGCACAATCGTGGTCTCGCCAAACGTCTGCTGGATAAATGCTTTGCCAGTTGCGCGATCGGCGGCAGCGGAGGCAACATACAGATTGAGATCGGGAATGCTGGCAGGCGCGGGCTTCACCGGTACACCATCCCGCCGAATGATCCGGCTCCAACCATTGCGATAGCCCGAGTCAGTCAGCAATCCGACCGTCACACCGGTGCGCGTGCGAAAACCGGCTGCCGGAAAATACTCACGCAGCGGGCCACCTTTGCAATCCGCCTGATCGAAGCTCCAGAGTTTTGCAGGTTCCGTTTCCGGCTCCATCAGGTTGACGAGTTGGTAATGCAGGGTGAACATATCGTCCTGTCGCAAACGAAAGGTCTTTTTCACAACCTGCGACGGCAGTACTTCATATTTCACATCCGCAAAGACGGTAGTGCGCAGGCGTTCGAGTTGCATTTCTCCGGAAAGGGTAACTTTCGTCCGGTCGCCGCTCCACGAATGCGCCTTCCAGTCATCCACATGGTCTTCAAGACTGTGTTCGCTGTTTTGAAAGACTGCGGAGAATTCGCCTCCACGATGGTGCCGCGCGATCGGCTCGCCGTTATATAGGATGGTCACACCATACCCGGCGTGGGCATCTCCGTCTACTCGCAGGGATACCGGGCCAGGTTGGGAGGCTTGAGCACCTTGCAGAGACTCCGGCAGAAGCGTTGCCGCCATGGTCAGTGTGGAGAGAGCAATAAACTCGCGACGGTTCAGGCTTTCGTAGGAGATCATGATTTTTTATTTCCTCGCTATGCTTCAGACTTTGTGGGGATCGTTTGCATCGCGCGCATTGTCTTGCAGGTGCGCCAGTCGCATTAGAGCGAAGGCGTGGCGGCGGCCTGTGGCTGAAAGCTGCTGCCACGTTCACGCTGCTTGCGGAGTGCTTCGTTCCCTTGTGCTTCTACCAATATGCGGGTTTGCTGCGCCTCCTGGTCTGCTTTCAATTTCAGGCCCAGGCGAGCATAGACTCTGGTCAGCTGGTAGTGGGCTGGCGCCAATTGAGGATTCAACTCGGTGGCGCGCTCGAACGCCACACGCGCCCGCGGCCAGTTTTGTTGCGATTCGTAGAGCTTGCCGAGTTCAAAAAATGGATCGGGAGAGTTGGGCGCCAACCGCGCTGCATTTTCCAGCGCAGCAATAGCCTCTTGCTCACGGCCCAGACGACTGGCCAGCAGACCAAAATAATATTCCAGCAGATAATGGTCCGGTCTTTTTTCGCGTACCGGTTCAAGGATGCGAATCGCCTCAGTGTCGTTGGCCTCGCGGGCATACGTCTGCGCCAGACCGACATACGCGACATCGAGTTCCGGATCAGTGGCCAGGGCCGCATGGAAGGCATCGCGGGCGGCGGCGTAGTGGCCCTTGACCATCTCCAGCGCACCAAGGCGCAGTTGAAGGGGCACAGTTGCGGCCGTCTCTGCCATCCCGGTCTGGACCACCTGGATCGCCTCATCGTAGCGGTCCGTGTCCATCAGCAGACGCGTGTAATCAAGCGTGCGATCCGGGTTGGAGGGATCGGCCGCGACAGCGGAGCGATAGGCTTCCAATGCCTCGGGCATTTTTTGCTGTAGTTCAAATGCCGAACCAAGGAACGTGAGTATATCCGCATTCGCGGGCTGTTCGGTGTGCAGGGCAGCGAGCAACGTCGATGCCTCGGCTGGCTGGCCGGCGTAGAGCAATGCCAGCGCCAGGTTGTAGCGATTTTGCCAGGACGGATCGAGTGAGGCCATTCTCCGGAAGCAGTGCACCGCCTGGCTATGGAACTCGTGCTGGCTGAGAAGTACGGCGATCCGATACTCGCGTGCGGCGGAAAGTTGGTTAGCCTCCTCCAAATGCTCAATGCGGCTGCTGGCCGCATCCACACGGCCGATGCGAATCTCTGCTTCAATCAATCCCGCACCAGCCTCCGGGTCGTTGTCGACTAACTGTCCGGCACGAGCGGCCTGTTCCTCCGCCTCGGCATCGCGGCTGGTGGCAAGCGCCAACTGCAACAGGTAGTAGTGGGCAAAGTGATCGTTGGGGTCCAAGCGCGATGCTTCGCGCAGCTCCGGTTCCGCGCCGGCATAATTCTTTGCAGTGAGCAGATTGAAGCCCAGATTCCGGTGCGGCGCAGCGATCGACGGGGCGAGTCGAATCGCGTTGCGATAGTGGTTATCGGCCTCGTCGATGTGGCCGAGCTTGGTCTGGGTAATTCCCAACAGGTTTTCGATGGTGGCGTCGCGGGGCGCACTGCGCTGTACCTGTTCCAACTTGACCAGCGCCTGATCGAACTGCCCGGCGCGAAAGAGACGCACGCCCTCTTCCAACGCCGTGGATTGCGCACTCAACGAGGAAGCCAGGGCAACCAGAATAAGCGGAGAGGCAAGGATGCAAAACCATTTCATGGCTTGACTCCCGCGTTAGCAGTGTCATCGGTGGAAGGCAGGGCGATTCTCTCGCTTTTGATGGCCTTTACCTGGGCAAAGGCTTGAGCCGCCTGTGCCGTCTTGCCCTCGGCGCGAAGAACCAGCGCGAGCTGATAGTGGGTGGATGCATCCGGGTCGTGCGCGAGCCCGCGCCTGAGCACCTCTTCAGCGCGGGGATAGTTTTTTCCCATGGCGTAGGCGCGGCCCAGTTGCGCATAGGCCGGCCAGAGATCGGGCTTGGCGCGGAGGGCTGACTCGAGATGCGGAATCGCCTCCGCGGCACGCTCCTGGGCCACCAGTACGGTGCCAATTTCCGCGTTGGCTTCGGGATGGCCGGGATCGAGTTCCAGCTCCCGTTTCAACTCCCGCAGCGCATCGTCGGCATAACCGTGTTTCCAGTAGAGGTGGCCGAGCCAGAAATGAATGCCAGGCAGATCGGGGTGGGCAGCGGCCACGGCGAGATACTCGGTGGTGGCTTTATCGTCTTCCTCGCGGCTGGCGTAAAGCTGGCCCAGCATCTGATGCACATGATAAGAGTCGGGCGCGATTTCTAACATGTGGGCAATTTGCGTCCTTGAAATCTGGCGGCGGGCAAGAATTAGATGGTAGCGGGCGATGCGGTCGCCGGGGTTTGCCGCCAGCCAGCGCAGGAGGGCTGCTTCGGCATCGTCATAGCGATGCATGTGCATGGCGGCTATCGCCTCTGCGTTGAGACTCCTAGAGGAACTCGGGCCTGGCTGGCCGGGATCGAGGCGGGGGCAGGCGCGCAGCGAATCGTCCTCGTCCCCGGCCAGCGCATAGAGGGCTGCGAGCGCAATATTGCCGGCAGTGCCTGGAGCGGGATTCGCCTGGAGCTTCTCCGCTGCATCGCGGCTCAGCGCAAGAAGCTGAGTGCCCGTTTCTCCGCGACCGATGCGCTCTTGCATGGGAAGACCCAAGGCACCCAGCGCCTCATAGCGATCGATCCCGATAGATTTTTCGATGCGCGCTAGACCTTCTGGTTGCTGATGCATCAACAGCAATAACTCTCCGCTGCGCGCCAATGCTGCCGCGGATCGCGGAGCCAGCGCCAGGGCCTGGTCCAACTGCTCCTGCGCGGCAGACAAGTTGGCTTGCTGGAGGAAAACATCGGCCAGTTGCAGGCGCGCGTCGAGTGAAGGCGGGTCGCGCACGATGGCGCGGCGAAGATGGCCTTCAGCCTTGGTCCAGTCGTGCTCTTCGGCGTAGATGGCCCCGTAGATCAGATCGGAAAGAGCGGTGCCCGAGGACTCCTCCAGCAGTTGCTCCGTCTGTTGGGTGGCGGCCTTTTCATAGGCCTCGCCGAGCGCGAAGAGCAGGTCGGGATCGCCGGGAAATTGTGCGCTTGTCTTACGCAATTGGAGGAGGGCCGCATCCATCTGCCCCGCGTCCCAAAGCGCGGTTCCGAGCCAGCTTTGGGCCAGTTTATCCGCGGGATCCTGGCGGATCGCCTCACGCAGGAGCGCGGCGCCTTGCACCGGACGATGGAGCTTCACGTCGTCGATTCCAAGCCAGAGACTGACACCGCGCATGCCGGGCCGAAGCCTTTCGGCGCGAACCAGCGCCTGGGCGGAATCGTCGAATTTCGCCTGCGCGTAATAGACAAGCCCCAGGTTTACGTAGGCCTCGGGCAATTCCGGTTGAAGGCGCAGGACCTCCCGATATTCACGCACGGCGGCGTCGAGCTGTCCATTTTGCTGATCCTGCTGAGCGGCGAGAAAGTGCTGCTGAACGGAAGCACTGTTTTCCTGCGCCCTGCAGGAAGGCAGGAGCATGCAAGCCAGGCTGAGGATGGCGGAAGGCGGCAGGAATCTCAGTAGGCGAAAGCCGAACATTGTTTAACCCTATCTCCCGGACCCCGGTGAAGAGGCCCGGGAGATTCTGGCGTTCTAAAACGAGACTCGAAGGTTGCCTTGAATGCTTCGTGGAGAGTTTTGTCTGCCGGAGGCGATGCCGAAGTTACCGTCGCCGGCCCCGGTATCAAAACCTGTATATTGCCCCGGTCGATTGAACGCGTTGGAGAAGTCCATTCGGAAGATTGTTTTCACCCTTTCCGAATGCATGGGAATCTGTTTGGAGAAGTTCACGTCTTCTTCGTGGCTGGCGAATTCGCGAACCGTGAGCGCACGCGGTGCATCGCCAAAGGTAAAGTTGGGGGCGATCGTGAACGCCGTCGGGTTCAATCGGCGGCTTATTCCCCACTTCCAGCCACCGCCGTGATAGCCATTCATATCCTGACCCTGGACATAATTGGGACGGGAGTTGGCGCCGAGAGCCTGGCCAGCAAAAATTCCGGAGTCCCAGCCTGGAGAAGTAACCGAAAGTGGAGTCCCGCTCTGGTAGGTTTGGACGGCGGCAAACTGCCACCCACCAGCAACCGCGTTGACAACGCCTCCCTGATTGGCGAAGCGCTTTCCCTTGCCGAAGGGCAGTTGATAGGTGTAACTCAGGACCAGCCGCTGCGGAATGTCGTACTGGCTTAGTCCCTTTTCGACCTTCAGGTTGTACGTGTTCAGAGCGCCCGAATTGCCGTTGCCATTCCAATTCGACTGGAGCGGATACTCCGAGTCGGCATTGGTGAGGGTCTTCGACCAGGTGTAGTTCACGAGCATAGTGAGGCCCGCGGAGAGGCGCTTTTGCATCTGGGTCTGGAGGGCGTGATAGGTGTAGGTGCCGAAAGGATCGGACATTGTCACGGAATCCACTACCGCATTTGCATACTGCGGGAACGGCCTCAGCGCCTGTGAAACCGTGCCGTTAAATCCAGGATAGGGCGACGGAACAAGAGCTTGACCCGCACATGCAGTACCAGTTCCTTGCGCGCTGATGTTTTGATAGAGGCAACTGCCGAGAGCCATGTTGGCTGGAAGTCCCTGATTGGGGTCGTGCATGAAGGACTGCAGGTGATCGCCATGATCTCCGACATAGGCCACATCCACCATGAATTTTCCAGGAAGCTGCTGCTCGATGTCCAGAGTCCAGGTCTGCGTGGTTCCCGGACGCGCAGTTTTGGACATAATGAACGTCGGCCCCAGGCCGTTCATTACCGTGGGATCGATGAACGGAGGCGTCGGTCCGGGGTAAGCCGTGATCTGGGAGAGAACCACATCCGGAGTCTGTGGAGTCACAGAGCCGGGGTAGTTGTAACTCCCAAAGAAGCCCTGGGAGTCGTTTTCTCCAAAGCCGCCAATCTTCAGATTCTGGTAGTAGATTCCGTACCCGGCGCGAACCAGGGTTCCCGGGGCAACCTGATAGGCCAGTCCGACGCGCGGGCCAAACGATTTCTTGAAGGTGTTCTGGTAACTATTGGAACCCGTTCTGCCTTTGCCGCTGCCCAGGAATTCATAGGCTCCCGGAAGTCCGCCCGCTCCGGGATTGGGAAGCGTGGGATTGATGAACGACTGTTGACCATGCGCCTCGGTAACAGGCGTTGGTATCTCGTACCGGAAGCCGAGATTGACGGTCAGCCTGGGCGCGACCTTCCAGTCGTCCTGGATGAAGGCCGCGTAGTACTTCACGCGCCATCCAATTTCTTCGGGCAGTGCGATTTCTCCGCCGGAACCAGCGCCACGGAAGAAGCTGGCATATCCAAATCCCGACTGGCTATAGTTCGGCTGGGTCTGGTCCGGTGTGCTGGTTGGGCCGGAGCCAAAGTTGAAATTTCCAGACGTATTGGTCAGGATGTCAATGTTGAACTCCTGCAAGCGCGTTTCAAAACCGAAGGTGAAACTGTTGCGGCCATGCTGCCAGGAAACGTTGTCGTCATATTGATACGTGTTGTCGTAAAACTGATCGGCTCCGTTGCTTGGCATGGCTGCGCCATTCGGATAGTTATAACTGATCTGGGGGAACGTCGTGTTCATGACCCCCTTCAAACCGATTTTGTCAGGCCAGTTTCCGCCGTAGCTGCCAATGCCGCTGAATTCCTGGCGATAGCGGCGGCTGAAGCCGGCATTGAAATGATTCAAAAGGTTGGGGCTGAGGATATAGTCGTAGCCGAAGCGCACATAGTGCGTGCGCTGGTTGGTGGAGCTGGCATCGAGGGGAGCGCCGTTGATGACATACCCGGTCGGACGCCAGTCGTAGTCGTAACCGCCGCTGATTTTCTGTTTCGACCCGATATTCTGGTCGATGCGTACTTCGTACATGTTGGCATCGGTTTTACTCAGAGACGTCTGATAGAGGTTCAGGTAGGGCGAGGTCGCGGAAGCGGGCGCCTGGGGCAGGTACGGGATGGCCGCCTTGAAGATGGGATCCTCTTCGGACGCAGGAATCATATTGGTGGGATTGGCAAACCCGCCGTAGGGTTGGCATGGCATTCCCTGGTTCGCTCCCGTGCACGTGGAGTAATCGTAGAGAATGTGCGCCGGGTAGGTATTTCCGAAGACCGTAGTCGGCTGCAGCAGAGCGGAGAAGTCGCCGCCCGCCATGGCTTGGGTAGGCGCCGAGTTCAAGCCGCTCCCTCCCACGTTGTACCGGAAGCCTTCATAGTTGAACATAAAGAAGGTCTTGTTGCGGCCATCGTAGAGTTTGGGGATGAAGACCGGGCCGGAAATGATGGCGCCGAAGTCGTTCTGTGTGTCGATCGGCTTTTGCGATCCCTCCAGATCGTTGATCCAGCTATTGGCATCCAGGCTTCTGTTTTTGAGGTTGTCATAGACCGATCCATGGAGGACATTTGTGCCCGACTTTGTGACGAGGTTGACAAGGCCTCCGCTTGTTCTCCCGTACTGGGCGTCGAAGGTGTTGGTCATGACCTTGAACTCCTGCACGGCTTCGACGCTGACTCCGTAGTTCATCTGGAGGTTGGCGGACGCCAGTTCGATCGTGCCTCCGTCCACCAGAATGTCAGTGCCGGATTGTTGGCCGCCATTGAGTTTGAAACCGCCCTGTTCTGTCGGGGAGTTCGACATCACTCCGGAAAACCCCGGCGTGATTGTCACAAACTGTAGGGGATTGCGGGGCTCTCCGCCGAAAAACAGCGGGAGGTCCTGGATCAGTTCGCTCGGCACCGTCGTGCCGACATCGGAAGATTCGGACTGCAACTGCGAGGCGTCGGCGGTTACGGTCACACTGGTGGACGAAGCCGCTCCCACTTGCAATGCGATATTGACGGTCGCCGTACTGCCCACGTACACGGTGATGCCCTTCTGCTCGTAAGGCGCAAACCCAGTAGCGGTTACAGCAAGGGTGTACGTGCCAGGCGGGAGTTCGGGGAAAGTAAACAGGCCCTGGTCGCCCGCAACGGCCGTATAACGGCTGCCCGTATTTGTCTCCTTCAGATCGAGGGAAGCTGCGGCAATGTTCGCGCCGGTTGAGTCCTTTACCGAGCCGCTCAAAGTGCCTCTGCCCGATTGTGCCAGGCCGGGGATGCCGGCGACCAATCCAAGCACCACCAAGAGCCAGACTTCCAGACGCCATGGTCTTTGCGCTTTTCGACTAGTTTGCATCATTGTGTGTCTCCTGTGAATTGTTGTTTTCATGCCTCCACTGAGTGTCCGGCGAAGCTAGCGGCAGGGGAGGAGCTGCTTGCCGCGTCCAGACCTTTGAAAATTCGTCCAGCCACCCAGATGGACAGCAACTGCAACAGCGCAATCACCGGTAAAGCGTATTTGAGCGCTGCAATTCCAGACCACCAGTAGGCGATACCCAGAAACATTCCACATCCCAGGCAGCGCCCCGTAAACAGTCCGAATTCGTGGTTGAAGATATAGGCGTACTGGTTGCGTCCCTCCAACCGGGAGACCACATCGACCACCTGCAACTGGATCGGATAGTAAGCAAGATCCAGCAGTGGCTTGGCCAGCAGAAGGCACCCAATGAAGACAAGCACGCCTACGGCGTTGAAGAGCAGGGTGTTGGTGATGGCGCCCAGAAGGAACAGCAGCAGGCCGGCGGCAAAAACGATCCTGCGATGCCGGGGCGCTGCGATGCGGCCGACCGTATACATGAGGAAAGCGGAGAAGACGCCGCCAATGGCCTGGGTGACGCCGAGAGTTCCCTCCTGGCCCACCAGCATCATGATGAGCATGGCTGGCGCGGTAACGATGTATCCCTGCGCCAACCCCTTGAGCAGAGCCAGTTCGAGCATCCGATGCCAGAGGGGATGAAACCGGAAGAAGACGAAGCGGGTGTGTTCCGGATTGCGGAAGGCGCCGCGTTCCAGGATCGCGGCGGCAAGAATGGTGAGGCCGAAGACCACCGTGGCGATGATGCGGTAAGCGCGATTGGCAACCCCGCCCATCCAGCCGTAAAGAGCGGTGCCGCTGATGAACCAGCCGATGAGCGCGGGCACCACGACACCGTCCAGAACTGCGACGAAGTTCTCCACGCCGTAGTAGTAGTTGCGGTTGGCGTCGTTGGTGGCGGTGAGGGCCAGGAACCCGCGATTGGCCCAGAAGATACCGGTAGCCAGCCCCATGGTGAATCCCGAGGTGGCCACGCCGATGGGGGTAAGGATGCTCAATTGCATCATGAGCATCATGGCCACACCCGACAACACCATGCCGGCGGCGTACAAATGCTTGGCTCCCACCCGGCCCAGCAACTTGCCGTTGATGTAGAAGGCCAGTGGCGTGGCTGCATAAATGGATAACTGATAGGTGACGACCTTGGCCACGGCGTGCGAGTTTCGCATGACATAGGCAGCCACGAAAACCTCGATCACCGGCAGAACCAGGCCATAAATCATGTTGGAAACCATGAGTACCTGCATGGAGTGGGGGCAGCCGAAGAAGACGTCGAACTCCTTGCGCAGGCGGCTCATGTTTTCTCCCTTTTGGCCGCAGCAAGGCTGTCCAGGATGCTCTGAATGGAGAGATGCGCGGCACAAATCACGCTATCGGCCGCGCCATAGTACAGCGTGACCTGGTCGCCGTCGACCAGGTGGCCGTTGGTAAAGATGACTTTTCCGAAAAAGCCCTCCTGCTCATAGGGAGCCAGGGGTTCCATGATGGGCGTTTCAGAGCGCGCCAGCACCCGCCAGGGCTCATCCAGGTCCAGCAGCAGAGCGCCAAGGCAGTAGCGATTCTCTTTGGTTGCGCCGTGATAGATTTCCAGCCAGCCCTCGGCGGTCCGGATGGGGGCCGCACCCGCGCCTACCCGGGCGCTGTCCCAGCATCCTTCGCGGCTATGGGCCAGGCAATGGTGCCGGCCCCAGTGCACCAGGTCGGGCGACTCGGCGAGCCAGATATAGTTGCCGCCCAGCTCCGGACTGCTGGGCCGGTGCAATGCATAATATTTGCCGCCGATGCGCTCCTCGAAGAGGGCACAATCCTTGTTGTGAGGAGGCAGGATCATGCCCTCATGGGTAAATTGCTTCCAGTCGCGCGTGGTCCGCAACCCAACCCCGACTCCATGGTTGGAAACCTGCGTATAGGTCAGGCAGTAGGTTGCGTCAATCCTGGCGACGCGGCAATCTTCGATGCCGTAGGTTTCCAGTTCCCCGCTTCCCATCAGGATCAGGCTCGGGTCAGGCTCGGCGAAGTGAATGCCGTCGTCGCTACCGAGCAGGCGGAGATGGGAAAGGGTTGTGAGATAGTCGCGGCCATCAAAATTGATCACGCGGGGATCGCTGAGGTCGAGCCGGGGGTCGCTGGAGTCGAACTCGATGATATCCAGCTGGCCCTCGGGGCTGAGGATGGGAAAGGTGGTTTTGCCGGGAACTTGCGCCGGACGCTCGGCCACCCGGACCAGCAGCCAGGTCTTGTCCTGGTAGCGGAAAACTCCCGGATTCAGCAGGCATGTGACTTCCATGCCCGGTACGCTCGGGCGCAGATCGCGCGGCCTGAGGATGGGGTTCTGCTCGAAGCGTTGTGCAAGGTCGCTCATCGTGAGCCCTTCACGGTTCTTGTGGATCTGAGTTTCGCGCCGATGTTCCGCAGCGGAACAAACCGGACTTTGGAAGCCGTCGATTAGATTTGCGGAAAGCGCAGAGCATTGAAAAGGGACTCACCGCAGAAATCATTGAGAATCAATGCGATTCACATGTGATTCGCAAAAAGACGCGCGAAACCATCAGCAAAGAGAGGTGATCGCCGGCCGGAACGCCTCCAGGCTGACATCTTGAAACAGCATTTTCTAGGACTTACATAGGTTCCGCTGTCCCGGACGAGCTTTTCGCGGCGGATTTATTGCGCTACAATCAGCGAGCAGTCCTGCCTTGAACTTATGTGGGGATTTGGACTGAACGCTCAGTGATGGGATCAGGCTCTGATGACGGAAGTTGATCCGGAACTGAAAACGGACGCGCGCTGGCAGTTGATCGAAAGGATCACCGCGAGCAGTTCCTTCCAGAAGTCGGCCCGGCTCAGAGATTTGTTGCGCTATATGGCGGAGAGATCTCTGCATGGCCAGTTCCAGGACCTGAGTGAACACAGCATCGGCAGCGCGGTCTTTGGAAAAGCCCGGGACTACAGTGTCGTCGAGGACAGCTCTGTACGCGTGCACGTTCGCCAGTTGCGGCTCAAGCTGCATGAGTATTTCGATGGGGAAGGCCGCAACGAGACCGCCATTGTCGAGATTCCCAAGGGGGCGTACACCACGCTGTTTCGCCCTGTCGAGCAAAGGACTTCCGCAACACCTGTTTCGGAAGTTACCCGGCGCGGCTTCAAATCCTGGAAATCCTGGTTCCCGCTGTTGCCCTGGGCACTGGCCGGGGTCTTTTTCCTGACCACGGTGGCGGCCTGGTTCCTGCGTCCAGCGGGGCCAACGCCGCAGCCTCCGCCCTGGCCGCTGGCCGAGCTGTTCAATCCGGGGAACCGCCCCGTCCGAGTGGTGGTAGCCGACATCAACTACGGCATGACACGGCTGGTGGACGAGCAGCCGGTCACGCTGGAGCGCTATCTGAGCCCCTCCTACCGCAGCGGCGAGGATCTGTCCAACGCGCACCCCACGGGCCGCGAAGCCCGCATGATCAAGTATTTGTCCGGCTCGCTGCTGACTTCATATGCCGACCTGGTGGTGGTCAGTACGCTCATGCGGGTCAGCGGCAACGCGCGCGACTGGATCTCGATTCGTTCTGCGCGGGAGTTGCGCCCGCGGGATCTGGAAGAGGGCAGTTTTGTTTTTGTCGGCAGCCCCAGTTCCAACCCCTGGGTCTCCTACTTTCAGGACAGACTCAACTTCCAGGAACGCGAAGGCGTGGTGGGCGAGAGCTTCAAGTACTTCCAGAACACGCATCCCAAGGCAGGCGAGCGGGAGACCTACCAGGGACTGGCTTTTACTGGCAGTTCGGGGGAGGACTACGCAACCATTTCCCTGCTTCCGCTCCCCAACGGGCGCGGCAGCGTTCTCATCTTGCAGGGATTGCAGCAGGAGGGCACCGAGGCCGCGGGGCTTTTTCTGTCGGATGCCGGCAACCGCCAGAAGCTGCAGCAGGCTCTCGGCATCTCCGGGGCGCCTGGTCAGCCCATCTACTTTGAGGCCCTGATCCGCACCCAGGCGTTCGCTGGCGCTCCCAACGCCACTTCCATCATCGCCACGCGCGTGATACATCCTTAGGCATCTGGCCGCTTGCTTACCGCGGAATCTCAATCACAAGCGCTTCCTGCGGTTTCAGCGCCAATTCGACCCTTCCCCCGTGCGACTCAACAAACCGATTGTGCGACAAATCGTGTATGCGGCTCTGGCCCTCGGCGGTCCTGAGCGTGACACGTTTTTCTTCCGGCCACGGGTTGTAATAAAGGAATGCGGGAGGCAAACCGCGGTCCAGAAAGTTGGTCCGATTTAAATCCCAGCGCAACATCCACGGATCGCCTTGCGGCTCCGCCATCCTGTCCAGCCACAACATATACGCCCCGCCATACACCGAACGATGCCCGGCATAGTCGCCTTCCGCATAGGGACTCTTTCCATTGGTTTCGCGGCTCAACCGCTCGTAGGGAATCATCGACGGCAGATCCGGCCGGCTCTGGTTCTCGTGCGGAAGATACTCGGGGTAGAACCAGCGCAGGTTCGCCGCCGTATTGAGCGCATAGCGCGCTACCTCCCCGGCCAGTTCCGGGCTGAAACGCACGGCGGGCAACAGATAGGGAAGCGTCACCATCGACTCCATGCTGTACACCAGGCCGGAAGGCTCGTTGCCCCAACCCGCCATCAGGCCATTCACGTCCCGGCCGCCCCACTTTCCCGTGGCCATCGGTCCTGTCCTGGAATCGAAGACGAAGCCCAGCGCCTTTCTCGCATGGGCTGGGTAGCCCATCGCCTCCAGCCGCGCCGCCGCCATCACCGCCATGGCGCCGCTGGGAACCTCGTACCAAGGGTTTTTCGCAAAAGCCATGTAGCGGTCCATACCGGTCTTGGCTTCCGCCAGACAGAAATCCTTGCCGGTCAGCTTCCAAGCCAGCAGCATCACATAGCTATAACCGCCCACCGCGTCGGGCTGCCGAAAGATGTCTTTATTGGTAAACGTCGCGCCCTTGGCAAAGTCGTAACCCTGGTCATTGAAGTCGTACTTGATCTGCCGCGCCATATCGCGCATCCGTGCCGCGCTCCGCTCCACCCGCGCAAGCCACTCCGCATCCTTGCTGAAGCGCATTTGAATCAGCCCAAAGGCCAGCGCGCTCACATTCATCAGATACCAGTACTCGCACAAACTGGCGCCCGGTCCGTCCATGAATAACCCGTAGGGCTCGGCGTAGTACCCCTTCAGCGACGCCGCCAACTCCCCTAGCCCCTTGCCGCGCAATTCCATTCCCATGGCCATGGGGCCGTAAGCGGTAAGCCCTCCGTCTTCCTGGCTCTCCAGTGCAGAGGCGAAGAATTGCCGGCCATCCTTACCGCGCCGGTTTCCCCCATGCGCGGGGTCCATGACGTAAGTGTCAAACGCATCGGCAAGGGTGCGAAAATCCAGTGGCTTTTGCTCTGGCCGAGCCGGCAGCCCGCTCCAGCCCTGCGTCTCAACTGGCGTTCCAATCGCCCGCTCTGCCCACGCGGCCATCCCCAGGGCCGCCATTCCCGCCATGAACTCCCGGCGGTTCACCACCCAACCCGCACGGCCAATCCCGTTCTTCTCGCCCCTCATCTTTCCTCCTCGCAACAGCTCCCTTCGACCAGAAAATTGTACCCGCAGCCGGCAAACATTGCTTACTTCCGCCGGAGCGACGAAACAGAGAATCGGTTTTTCCTGCTATGCCGGAACCCGCCAGCGCCGACTGCCGTGGACAAAACATCAGGCCCCGAATCGCGACGACGCCCTTGCGCTTCGCTGACACTTCTCCTCCATCGGGATATATGGGGGACCTGCACTCCCAAGCTGCCAATCATGCACGGCGCACACGCATAAAGGCCCTGAGGACTGAAACCTCAGGGCCTTTATGCGTGTATATGAGTGCGGGTTACACTGCTGCGGGGACGAGCAAAGCGGCTTTAGCCGCCTTGGCTGCCTTGTTCTTTTCCCGCTTGACCTTGGCCCAGCGCTTTTGCTGAGCTGCGGCGATCCTGGCGCGGCCCTCGTCGCTCATGCCGCCCTTGGCTGCCTTTTTTGCCGGCGCCTTGGTTACCTTGGCTGTCTTAGTTGCGGTTGCCTTGGTTTTCGGTGCAACAGACTCACCTTTCAAACACAGGGCACGTGCCTTCTGCAAGGCGTTGATGCCGCGATCGATTTCAGCCAATAGTTGTTTCGTGCTCATTTGAAATCCTCCTCTATGAGTTTACACGAGGTGCAAATAAAGTAACCCCGGACATTTTAACCATGATCAATGGTGATAACGACCTTCCCTTGTACATTGCAGTTCAAAGGCACGCCAGCAGCCCTTACCATATTCAGCAACCTACCAGGATATGCGCATCAGGGAAATCCCTTGCCGCGGTATGCTCGTCTTGATCGACATCCGGCCGTTTGTTATATCCGCCCACTGGGGCGAATCAAGAAGCTGCAGTTGGCCGGCGACCTTCAGGTCGGCGTATTGGCTCGTTGTGGGATGCTGCGGCGACCCCATCGCGAGCCACGCTGTGTAGGCATTGCTATGCGCATCATCGATCCGGTAGTGCTCCAGCAAAACCCTGTGCAAGCCCGCCGGAATTCCTGTGACCGTCACCATGGTGGCGACGGGCTCGGCGGCGCCCTCTACATCGTGATAGTTCCACACCAGCACGGCCGCTTCACGATCGCCGTAGGTGGCGAATGCATCGACATCCGGCGTCTGCCGAACACCGGTGCCGACCAGCGTCTGCAAGGGAACACTTCCGGAACTGATTGCGCCCACGCGATTGCCGGACATGAGACCGAATAGGCGGAAGACGTTCAGCACCGGCTTATCGATGCCGTTCGTGGCCAGCGAGCGAAAGCCTTCAAAGTAATCCTTGTCCTCAAATTCGAAGGACCAGCTCAGCATCGCCAGCAGGTTGACTGCGTGACGATCCTGAAGTTCGAACAAGGCTTTGAACGCGGCCGCGGTATACGCGGGGTAGAGTGTGCCGTTGCGATAGTTGTTCGCAGGGTTCATCTTCGCGGAGCAGGCTGCACAGCCCTCGGGGTCCGCTTCGCTGAGGAGGATGGGGAGTTTCTTGAATCGCGGATACGAGGCGATGAGAGCGAAGCCCTGGTCGGCATCATGGAGTTCGCTGTGGAGGCCCATGGTAACCTTGCCGGCATCTATTTTCGGCGAGCCCTTGCAGTGAAAGGAGATGAAGTCCATCGGGATGGGTTTGCCATCCGCAGCGCTCCTGCCTGTATTCACATGCTCAAGAAAATTCTGCAGGAACGAATACGCTTTTGGATTTCCAGGACCTGTCGAAGCCGGTCCGCCCACCTTTGCACCGGGAAGCGCCGCCCTGACGCCCGCGACAGCATAGTCATAGAGCTTCCAATACTCCTGCGGCGTGGCGTGCCAGTAATCGATGTCCGGCTCATTCCAGACTTCGAAATACCACTGCAACACCTCGTTCTTGCCGTATCTCTTGACCAGGTGCGCGGTGACGGCCTGCGCGAGCTCTCCCCACTTCGCATAGTCCTTGGGAGGATTGTTGCTTTTACCGGAGACCGTCGACCGCGGAAAGTGAACCTGGTACGGCTCATGCCGGTTCGGGAGGTCCGCAGCCAGATCTCTGGGCATAAAACCAAGCTCGACCATGGGTCTGACACCGGTCGCCTGATACGTGTCGAAGATGCCGTCGAGGATTGTGAAGTCGTAGACCGGTTTGCCGTTGGCGTCTTCAGAATAGACGTTGGTCGAACTGAACTTCAGCTCCGCTTTGCCATCGCCCGAGGTGAGTAGATGATGCGTGCGGATGTAGACGGGCACCGGACTGAGGGCATGCAACTCGGCCAGTAGCTCTTTGCCGTGGGGCATGGTCGTATAGTTCGCTTCGTCGTAACCAAACCAGCCATAGATAGGCTTGTAGACGCCGACGGTCTTGCTCAAGTCAACCTGAATCGTGACCTCGGCCGCATGGGAGATTGGAGCGGGATCGGGCACGATGCCCTGGGCGGCGAGCGGAGCGGTCAGCGACACCGTCCATGCGAGCTTGAGAATCGCGGAAGTAAGCCCGCTTTGCTTGTGGAACCATTTGAAAAGCTGCACCACCGTACCTCGCCTCCGCCTCCATGATACGCATAAGAGGGTAATAGCTACCGGCAAGTCGAGGATGGTTGGGAAGTATGGTCGATGAAGGGCTGAGTCAATAAATTGTCAGTTTGTCTAAGGACGGTGCAAGAGGTACGGACAGGGACTTGGATCGCTGGTTTCGGGCGGGATGTGAGAGTGCGGCATTTTGCCGCACTCTCACGGTTGAACCACAGTTTAGAAGACGAACTTGCCGGCAAACTGCACCAGGCGTGGACTGTTCATCTGTCCCTGGCCGGAGATCACGCCGAAGTTGGCAGTCCCGGTGGTGTTGGACGGAGGAATGAACTGCACACGGTTGAAGGTGTTGAAGATTTCTACACGGAACTCGAAGCCCATCTTGTCTTCTGGTCCGAAAGTCGTCTTCTTGAAGGCCGCAAAGTCCCAGTTGTCGATGCCGGAAGCTTGCAGGTTATCAACCCGCGGTTCATCTCCCCAGGTATAGGGTGCGGGCGTGGTGAAGCACGCCGGGTTGATCCAACCGGTATTGCCGGCCAAGCCGCTCAGCACGCGTGCGGCGCCTGATCCGGAAGTTGCTTTCTTGCAGCCAGCGACGACGTTGGGACGCAATCCGCCGCCATAGTAGTTGACGCCATTGCCGCTCGCGGCGATGTTAATCGGGAAGCCGCTCTGGAGTGTGGTCACGCCGTCGATTCCCCAACCGCCTATGACCTTGTCGCCGATCCCCGAAAGATCGCTCAGATACTTCTTGTTCCTGCCAAAAGGAAGGTCGAGGACGTAGCTGACGATGAGGTGCTGTGGAACGTTCTGCGAAGAGATCGATTTCTCACTGCGCAGATTGTTCCAGTCCTGCACTCCGCCTTTGCCGCCAGGCTCAAGCCAGGAGGTGATGGTGTCTGTGTTGCTGAGCAGTTTGGCCCAGGTGTAGGCAGCCAACAGCGTGCCCCCGCCGGCAAAGCGCTTCTGCAACGTGGCTTGAAGTGAGTGATAGGTGCTGCCGAAACTTCCCGCTCCGGCATACTGCAAACCGTTGAATTGAGGGTAGGGTCTCAGCAATTGTCCATAAGTGGTTGTCGAGGACGACAGTGCGCTGCCGGCCGCGGAGGTGCCTGCAAATGGGTTGGCCACCGACTGGGCTATGCAAGCCGCTCCGGCTGGTGCAGTCACCGTGGCGCTGCACGTGGTCGGAGCGTTTGAGGCTACTTGGGCGGCCGCCTGTGCCAGATAGTTGTCTCCCAGTTGGGCGACCTGTTGGTTATAGGCAGGCAGATGCGTTCCCTTGTTTGCCGCATACGCTATGTCGGTGAACCATCCACCCCAGAGAGTGCGCTGGATATCGAGATTCCATTGCTGCATATACCCGTAGTTGTAATCTGGATTCTCGAATGTGGGGCTTGTTGCGCCCTCCAGATCCAACGCAACTAACGGCAACCCGGTCTTGGAATCCACCTTTGCGCCCGGAGGCTGAACAAAGTTGATCCAGGGAGTGGTAATGGTGTTGGTGGGAAGGGCGGGGTTTCCATTGTTCCCTGTGTACTCCGTCTGAATGGAGTTCACCGGGTCGTTGAGAGGATTGGTCGCCCAACTGGCATCGAGAGGAATCCAGAACAATCCATAGCCGCCGCGTACCACTGTTTTTGCATCGATGGTCTCGGCGAAGCCAACGCGCGGTCCGACGCCCAACTTGTTTTCATCCAGGTTGTAGCGGCTGCTTCTGGTGGCGCTGTGGACGAGCCTCACTGCGCCGAGCACTTCGGAGGTAGGTCCTCCCACCGTTCCGACTGCCGAGGAGGCAATTGGATCGACCGCGGCCGGATCGAAGTACGACTGCCGGTTATACCGCTCGGACCAGGGGCTCTGGTACTCGTAGCGCAGGCCCAGGTTGAGCGTCAGGTTGTGGTTGACGTGGAAGGTGTCGTTGACGTAGCCCGCGAGGAGCTTCTGTTTTCCGGCCACCAGGTTGGGAATGACAGCGGTGCCATAGAAGTGGTTGCCCACCTGCTCCGGGTTCGTCGCCCATCCCAACAGGTAATCTGCAAGGCCGAAGCCGGGATTGCCGGTGTAGGTGCCGTCAAACCCAAGATACCCGCTGATGATGTTGCTCTGGGCGTAGTTGTCCATGGTGATCTCGTCCTGATAGCCCACCTGAATGGTGTGGCGTCCCCGGACAAGAGTGAGAGTAGGGGATATCCAGTATTGCGTGTCATGGTCGACGATGTAGCTCTGTCCCTGCGTGGCCATGACGTTGTCGGACTCACCCACCACGCCGATGGTTGGCGGCGTTCTTTCAGAGGAGGACAATTCAGAGTTGAACGCGGAGTTCCAACCGATGGTTGTGAAGTCGAAGCCCGAGTTCTTTGGAGTACGCAGGTAGTTGAAGCGGGTCGCCGATACGTCCAGGTTGCCAATCACGTTGGGCGTGAAGACGTAGTTGTAGCCCGTCGCAATTCCCTTGGAGGTCATCGTCTCTGTGCAACGATCCAGGCAGAGGCCTGTGCCGAGCGGATCCTCGGGCTGGTTCAGATTGTTCCATTGGCTGAAACGGACAAATAGATGCTGCGCCTCGTTGATCTTCTGGTCGACGCGCACAAGGTTTTGGTTCTGATTGCCGCCGAGCGAGTAACTGGACGTATAGTTGTTCAGCTGCGCGGAGTTTGTCGGTGCCGGCCAAAGTTTCAACAACGCCTTTGCCGTCTCATTGATGCGAGCTGCGGGAATGATATTGCCGGCGAAAGGAGTAGCCGTGCCGATAGCAGCGCCGGTTGCCGGATTGGTGGCGCAACCGCCAACGCCCAGGCCATCTGCATTGGGAGTCGTTTGAAGCACTCCACCGCATGGGTCGGTGATCCCGGTAAGTTTGTTGGCCGCAAGAAGACCGGTAAGATCCACATCGTTACCGCCCTTGACCGCTGATACCACGTCGGCCGTGGGAACCGTGGATACCCATGACGCCGAAGACCGCAACCGGAACCCCTCGTAGCTATAGAAGAAGAAGGTCTTGTCCCGGAGTATTCTTCCGCCAAAGTTGGCGCCAAACTGATTCTGAATCCAGGGTGGACGCTTCAATCCGGCGTGATTCGAGAAGAAGTCGTTGGCATTGAAAATCTTGTTGCGGATGTACTCATAGGCCTCGCCGTGGAAGGTGTTGCTGCCGCCTTTGGTGCTCAGGTTCAGAACGCCACCTGCCACCTTGCCCCACTCCGGGCCGATGTTATTGGTTTGAACTTTGAATTCCCCCACTGAATCCTGGGTGGGAATCAGGATGGGCAGGTTGATGTAGCCGATATTGAGTGGCTGGCCATCAAGATACTCTGCGCTTTGGTTGGCGAATGCGCCGCCAATCTGGAAGTTTCCCCAGGAGAACGGGTTCTGGCCCGTCGCCGTGGCGCCGGCCTGTCCTTGCATGACCACGGAAGGCGCTACTTCAACCAGCGAGAAGACGTTGCGCCCATTCAGTGGAAGTTCATCGGCATTGCGCTCTTCCACCACCTGGCCCAGGGACGAGGTCTCGGCCTGCAGCAGCGGAACTTCCGTTGTCACAGTCACCGTCTCGGTGGCTTGACCGACTGCAAGCGTGATGTCCACCCGGGCCGTCTGCTGGACTTCAATGACGATGTTTTCCCGGTTGACGCGCTTGAACCCGGTCTTCTCCACTGAAAGACGGTACTGGCCGGGATTGAGGTTCACGAAGGAATACAGCCCGGTATCGCCGGTGAGCTGCGTTTGTTTCTCTGCTGTTCCGGTGTTGATCAAGTTGACGGTTGCACCTGGCTCCGCCGCGCCGGTTGAGTCTACAACTGTACCGGACAGTGCGCCATAGGTGGACTGCGCTCTCAGTGAAAGGGAGCACGACACGAGGAGAATCACGCTGAGAAGGCCGCGCATAAGTGCCCGGCCTCGTATTGTTTCTCTCAGATTTGACATGGAGCCTCCGAAAAATCCCTTCCTGCTGTGGAGCGCACCTGAAAATGCACACACTCCACGTAGAGGGATACGGAGAAATTTGGTTATCTGTACCAGTATCTAAAACAAAAATCGCGCTCTATTCGCGCGATGCGGCTTGAAAAAGAGCATATTCCCGCTTGGCGTCGGCCGGCCGGCCGGAGATCGAATAGAGATGCATCAGACGATAATGCACCAGCTTGTCGGGGCTGGGGTCCCGTTCTGCCGCCACCAGAACCCGGATGGCTTCGTCCACCTTGCCCAATTTTTGCTCCGCTTCGGCCAGGCTCAGACTGGCCCACTGGGGCGGATGTTCCACGCGCATGCGGGGCTCAAGGAACTTCCGCACCGCCGCATACTGCTCCATCTGCAACATGCACTGGCTTAGATGCGCGGCCGCCCGTTCATCGGTCGGATAAGCAGCCAGTTGCTGCCGGAACGCCTCTGCGGCCGGCTCCCATTCTTCCCGCTTCTCGCGCAGCAAACCCAGGCTGTAACGCAGCTCGGACAGATCCGGATGCTCGCGCATCAGTTGCTCATATTCTGCCGCCGCTTCGTCTCCGTGGCCCTGATCCGCCAGCATATCCGCATGGAATTGCTTCAGGTGAGCTGAATCTGGAAACTGCTCTGCGCATAACTCGATCTGATGCATGCCCTCTTCGGCGCTCAATACCGATAACAGGTAAAGCAGCGCGGTGTCCTGAGGATGCTGCCGCCATCTCTCTACCGCATCGGGCCAATTGAGATCTGCCTGGAAGTACGGAGACATGCGCGCAGCCTCGGGAAATGCGCTTCGCGCACCCGAAGAACCAGCGGTAGAGGCATCTCTCAGCGCTTGCAGAAAAGGCTCCGCTCCCGCCGCCTTGCTCAACTTGCCGGCAAAGAACTGTCCGGCGCGGATGTAGGACTTTCCCAGTTGCACGAGAGCCAGATCCGCCGGGTAGTCCTTAGTTCCGAGAATGGCCTGGTAAACGATCGCCGACTCGACTGGCTCATCGATATCCAGATAACATGGAGCTACCGCGGATAGGACGCGGAGATTCTTTCTTTCTTCGCGAAAGATCTTACCCAGCATGGGTCTGAGTCCGTCCAGGTCGCCCATCTTGCATTTTTCCTGAGCCAGCAAGGCGTACGTCTCAGGAACATACTTCTGTTTGAGCGCCAGGGCGTAATAGTGCATAGCATCCGCCGACCGACCTTGCATCTGCAAGCTGAGCCCGAGATCGGTCAGCAATGCCGCGGACGAGGGCGATTGGACAAGGGCTTTCCTGTAGAACTGCTCGGCGACGTCGTATTGCTTGGATTCCATTGCCTGGCGCGCGGTCTCGAGCGTTGCAGGTTGTTGGGCCTGCACAAAACTTGCCATCAATGCGGCCAGCAGCGCGGCCACCAGCCGCCATCTGCTGAAGAGTGGCGACGGCAAACTATCTGTGTGCGCCGCTCTCACTCTTGCGCGGGACATGCCGGCATGCCTCCTGGGACAACGGCCCCTCTCACCACCTGCGGAGTCCCTGGACCGGTGGAAGAGAAGGAACTTCCTAGCTTCCTCCACGTCTCCAGTGTTGTCAAGCAGGCCCGCAGAATGAACATGCAGTTTCGCATTGCGCTCGAATCAGGCCGTTGCAGGAACATGTGATAACCTTTGTTCGACGAATTCGAGCGCGGCGTTTGCGAGCACGGGAGCAGCGATGAAACAGTCACGGCGTGCATTTTTGTTAGGCTCCATGAATGCCGCGGCGGCGGCGGCATTCGGACAAGGCGTGGTTCCACACAAGATCGCAGCTCTGCCCCGCGGGAAAAGATCAGGCTTGCCCTACAACGCACACTTTGTAGAAGTGGCGAGGAAAGCCGGGATCGACCGCCCCATCCTGTATGGCTCGCCCAATCCCAAAGACTTTATCCTTGAGTCGATCGGGTGCGGCTGTGCTTTTCTCGACTACGACAACGACGGCTGGATCGACATGCTAGTGCTGGGCGGAAGCAGCTTCACAGGCCCCGATCCTGGCATTACCAACCGCCTTTACCATAACAATCGCGACGGCACGTTTCGCGATGTCACCCTCGAAGCTGGCCTGACCAGGACCGGCTGGGCCTGCGGCGTATGCGTCGGCGATTACAACAACGACGGCTTCGACGATCTCTTCCTCACTTATTGGGGCCAAAACGTCCTCTACCGCAATAATGGAAACGGCACTTTTACAGATGTAACCCGCGAGGCTGGACTACTGGGCTCCGCGGCACGCTACGGGACGGGCTGCGCGTTCGTGGACTACAACCGCGATGGATATCTCGACCTTTTCGTTTCAAATTATGTAGGTTTCGATCATGCCAAGACTCCACGTCCCGGCGAAAAGTCCTATTGCTTTTTTCTGAACACGCCGGTCAACTGCGGTCCGCGCGGTCTCCCTTTCGGACAGCATAGTCTTTATCGCAACAATGGCGACGGCACATTCACGGATGTGAGCGAGGCAGCAGGAATCTCCGGCGCACGCAGTAACTATGGGCTGACCGTTGTCGCTGCCGACTTCGACGACGACGGATGGCCGGACATCTACGTGGCCTGCGACTCCAGTCCGAGTCTTCTTTTCATGAACAACCACGACGGCACCTTCAGCGAGGAAGGTGGAATCCGCGGTGTTGCCTATAGCGCCGATGGCAAGGAGCAGGCAGGCATGGGCGTCGCGGTTGGCGACTACGACGGAGATGGTCATCTGGATATCTTCAAGACCAATTTTGCCGGCGATCTTCCCGTGCTTTACCGGAATCTCGGCAGAGGGGACTTTGAGGATGTAACTCGCGAGAGCGGCCTGGCGGTGGACAACCGGTTTGTCTGCTGGGGAACGGGCCTGGAGGATTTCGACAACGACGGCTGGCCGGATATCTCTGTCGCCACCGGCCATATTTACCCGGAGCTTGAACGCCGCTATCCCGATTCTCCTTACAAGAGTCCCCTCCTGCTCTATCGCAACCTCGGGCACGGCCATTTCGAGGAGTTATTCGATGAAGCGGGCAGCGCCATCCTGGAGCCACATTCAAGCCGGGGAATTGCCTACGGAGATTTCGATAACGATGGCGACATCGATATGCTGGTCGTGAATCTCGGCGAGCCTCCATCCTTGTTCCGAAACGATGTCTCCGGCAAGGACCATTGGATCAAGATTCGCCTGGAAGGTACGCTCTCCAATCGCACCGCGCTGGGAGCGCGTGTGGAGTTAACGGCAAATGGAAAGAAGCAAATGAAGGAGCTGCAAAGCCAGTCCAGCTTTCTCTCCTGCAACGATTTCCGTCTCCATTTTGGATTGGGCAATGCGCTCCTGGCCGATCTCACCGTCCGTTGGCCCCGCGGCCAGCGCCAGTCCCTCACCGCACTCAAGGCAGACCAGCTCTACACCATCAAGGAAGGGACCGGTATCGTTCCCAATCGCGGCTGGAAATAACCAGCACTAGGGATGATTCGCCTCTTTCCTCAAGAGCGCGTAAAGAAGTGGCTTTCCTGTGGGCTTCTGGCTGCCTCCGTGCGGCTCCACGGTCACAAAAACGGCATCGATTTCAGCCAACTGTTTTGGATCGTCGGAGCGGAGTACCCAGCGGCGATTGGTTTCGCTGTCCATGTAGAGAATGCCAAGGTTCATGGGGTGCGTTTGCCCGTTCGTCTCAGCATCCTTCTGTCCCCAGACCTGAAAGACGCTTGCATTTTTCGCGCCTGGTTGATGGTCGAGGTCAAAAGCATAAAACACCAGTGACTTGTCTTGCGTGTAAAACACCCGGCCGAAAGCCTTGCGGGTGCGGCTGACGCTGTCCACGTCGAAGACATCGGCGATATATAACTTGCGCGCTCCCATCAACTCGCGAATGTCCCGGTCAGACATCAGATACTGTTCATCGTCCTTGATTCGACGCTCATGCTCGCGCGCGGCCGCAGTAAGTTCAGTGACCTCGGATTCCAGCGACGCCGTGCGCAACAAGGAGCGGCTGTGTTCGGCCTTGAGATCGGCCAATTCCGCCTGCAGAAACTTATAGGCGTTTCCCGCTTCCTCCAGTTGGTGAGCGAGTTTATCCCGTTCTTCGGTCACTTGCCGAGTTGCCAATTCTCTTTCGTTGCTCACGCTCTGGAGTTCTGCTACACGTTGCTCTGCAAGGCTCTCCTGCGCACGCAGTCGCTCAACTTCCTGTTGCTCTTGGAATACCTTTTGCTCCATTCCGGAAACCTGCGCAGACTGCAATGCGGCCGAATCGGAAGCCGCGTCGTCCCTCGGCGCGGTAACATGCTGCTCCGCAGTCAAGGCCGCGGGCGTCTGCAGCACAGCAATATTCTTCCCCTCCCCTATCTTCGATATGCCTAAGTAATAACCTCCGAACACCGCTGCAATCATCATGCATGCCGCCAGAGATGCGATCGCCCATTGTCGCTCTGCGATCCAGCGCAGTGGCTTCCAAGCCATGCGGGACGAGCCGGCGCCAATGGAAACAACCGAGTGCAGCCTCAGATTCCGGACTGAAGATAAAAGTCTTTGCCGGGACCGGCGATCATCCCAGCTCCCGGCCTTGTCCGTCAGAGCATCATTTCCTGCCAGGAATGCCATGCCCAACCCGCCGATCGCCACATACTCATTGTAAACATTTCGGCACGGCGCGCAGTTCCGCAAATGAAGCTCCAGATCTCGTCTCTCCTCAATACTGAGCGCGTCCGCCTGCGCCAAAGCACAAAGCTCTTCATATTTCCGGTGTTCGTTTTGTGTTTCAGTTCTTTCCATTGTTGTGATTCCGCAGCCTTTCAGCCATCGCGCTTCTGCGCAGTCGTTCGAGACCCCTGTAAAAATGGTGTCTCACATTGCCCAGCGGCTCATGGAGACGTTCACTGATCTCCCGGAGTTCCATATCTTCAAAATAGAACAGTTTGAGCGTTTCACGCTGCAGATCGGTCAAATCGTTGAAGGCACACTCCAGTTGGCTGAAGTCGAGCCTTGCTTCGATTTCACTTTCAACGTTTTCCTGTCCCGCCAATGTATCTTCCAACTCAAGAGACTCGATATCCTTGCGGATATAGAATCCCCGGCGCGACAGGTGCGACTTCCGGTCCCGCGCCCTGCTATACGCAACTTGAACGATCCACGCTTTCGCACTTCCCCTGGATGGCTCGAAGGCCATAGCCTTCCGGTAGACATACAGGAAGCACTCCTGGACGACTTCTTCTGCCTCGCCGGCGTCATGCAGGATACGAAGGGCAATGCTGTAAACCATCCTGGAATGGCGGCTAAAGAGCAACTCCAGGGCTTGCGGATCTTGAGCTCTCAATCGAACTATGAGTCTTTCATCGCTCACATCTGAGGCCGCGGCAGTCGCCGGTACGCCAGAGAAGTTGCTTTGCAGTGCACCCTGCATCTCTACTTCTTCTAGCCTTCGCGCCGGGAGGAGGTCGAAGTTGCCGGACAGGGCAATTCCTCCGATCAGTTCAGCATCACTGGCCAAGGTGACCCTCCCATCAGACACATGAACTATACTCCTGCGTGCAAGACAAGTTCCAGTGAATTGTCCCCTGGTCGCGGGCATCACAAATAGTTGAATAATCGTGGTACACATGGGCCAGCGCGGACGTATATATTGGTCCTCGCCGGAATTGGGCGGGTTGGTATCGCCTGGATCACGATCCGCCACGGCTGAATCTTTTCTTGAACTTGCGGGGGGGAGAGGGATATTGCGAAACGGGTCGTCAGAGCGGACGGAGTTACCTATCAGAAGAGCGCTGGGGGCCCTTCTGTTCCTCGTGATTTTCCCCCTGTTCCTGCAGGGACAATCGACCACCGCCTCGCTTACCGGCAGAGTTACAGACTCCGGCAGGAAAGTCATCAGTGAAGCCACTGTCAGGGTCATCAACACCGGCACAGGGATTGGTTATCATGGCCTGACGAATGAAGCCGGGACGTACTATGTCTCCGACCTGCCTCCGGGAAGATACCGAATTGAAATCGAGAAACTTGGTTTCATCGCGGTCATTGAATCCGGCGTCATTCTCCATGTACAAGACGCCCTGGAGGTGAATTTTGAAATGATGCCCGGGTCGGCTTCGGAAAGCGTGACGGTGGAAGGGGGCTCGCTGCCGCTGGACACGGAATCATCCAGCCTGGGTACGGTGGTCGAGCGCCGCGAGGCAAACGAACTCCCTCTCAACGGGCGCAATGTCTTCAACCTGATTGCGCTTGCTCCCTCCGTCACTCCCCAGGGCAGCGCAACAGGAACTCCCGTGGGTGTCAACCCTTTCGGATGGGGCAACTACCAGGTCAGTGGAGCGTTCGGAAACCAGAGTGTGGAGTATCTCGACGGACAACCCCTCAACATTACCTACATCAATCTGCCGATATTGATTCCCAGTCAGGATTCGATTCAGGAGTTCAAGGTCCAAACCGGCAATCTTCCCGCAGAATGGGGACGATTCGCAGGTGGAGTTACCAATCTGAGCACCAAGGGTGGAACCCAGTCCATGCGCGGCGAAGTCTACGAGTACCTGCGCAATCGCATGTTCAACGCTAACGATTTCTTTCTGAACAGGGCGGGCAAACCGCGCCCCCCCTGGGTACAAAACCAGTTTGGCGCCCAGGCCGGCGGTCCATTGAATTTTCGCCACTGCTGCGAAAACAATCGCACCTTCTGGTTTGCGAGTTGGGAAGGGTTCAGACTGCGCACCGGCAGTCCTTTTACCGCAACTGTCCCCACCCCGGAGGAACGTGCAGGAGACTTTTCGGCCATCAGCACCACGGTCCTCGATCCTTGCGCGGGGAGTGTCCTGAATGCCCAGGGAGCCTGCCCTGCCAGCACTTCCCTGCCTTCGCCCTTTCCTGGCAATGTGATTCCGCCGGCCCGTATCAATCCCACCTCCAAAGCTCTGCTCTATCTTTGGCCGGCTCCCAATGCCCCTGGAACCATTGCCCCTTCCGGAATCTTCAATAACTTCAATACCGTTGCCAATACTGGGGGCAATCAAAACCAGGCAGTTGCGCGAGTGGACCAGGATATTACCAGCAAGCAGAAGCTCTTTACCCGCATCAGTTACTGGAACATGCTCGATCTGCCCATCGATCCGCTGGAGAATGGACTGTGCGTGGACCGGTGTCTGGAGAACTATACGACCAAGGCCCTGGTGGCGGGATATAACTACAGCATCAGCTCGATGACGATCTTCGACGCCAGCGCCAGCATTAGTTACTTCACTTATCTTCGCTCTCCGCGCAACGCAAACTTCGACCTGACTTCCATCGGCTGGCCGGCAGGCTATAACAGCGCGATCCCTTCTGCCATGCGTACGCCTCCCACTCCCTGCGTTGCCAGTTTTGCCGACAATATCATGTGCACCCAGGGGCAAAGTTTTATTCAAGACGACAATACGCAGTACAACCTGTCTCCCAGCGTAACTCTGGTGCGCGGTCGCCACCTCTACCGGTTCGGCGTACAACTCGAGGTGAGTTACGACAACGCCACGCAGACCAATGTGGCCAGCGGAGCGTTCGACTTCTGCGGCATCGGCGAGGCTTGCTTTACCGGAGTGCCGATCGCCGACTTCCTCCTGGGCTATGCCGACAACTTCAGCAATGTAAACAACCACTTTTCGGCCCAAGCGGTCGTCCCCGAGGGTACCGCCGGGAAGCAGGTGTATCGGGCACTTTACTTCAACGACACGTGGCACGCCACCGATGCGCTCGCCATCAATCTCGGTCTCCGTTATGAACTGCAAGGGCCATGGTCGGAGCGGCACAACCGTCTTTCCTATTTCGACCCCGCGGCGTCGAGTTATCTCAACCAGTTTTTATCCGCTCCGCTTTCCACGGTGATGGGCGACGTATTCCTGGTCTCTCCAGGTGCGCGCAATAATCTCCCGCTGGCAAAAGACAACCTGGCGCCAAGACTCGGCATAGCCTACAGCGTGGCGCCCAGGACAATCCTCCGCACTGGATATGGAATATTCTGGATACCCAACTATGTATCGTACGGCTTGAACCCCAACAACGATATGGTGAACGCTGCCAGTACCACCTACACCGGCACCGTGGATGGAATTCACCCCTATAACTCCATCTCTCTGCCCTTCCCATATGGTATCTCCGCGCCGCCGGGAAGGTCTCTCGGAACCGAAGGTACTCAGCAGTTTCTCACCCAGGTGGTGCAGTCCATCACGGAAGTGGACCGCGGCAATCACCCGGACGGTTATGTTCAACAATGGAGTTTCAGCCTGGAAAGACAACTGCCGGGGAAGCTCTCTCTCATTGCCGCCTATGTGGGATCGAAGGGCACCCACCTGGCGCAGTATTCGCAGCAGGTCAACCAGATATCCGATCGCCTCCTTTCCCAGGCTGCCGCCGAATTCTCGATCGGCGGACGATCCACCGTCACGCTGTTGAGGGCTACACCAAACCCCTTCTTTGTCAGCGGGCGCGCGCTAGCTCTGGCAACGCCCACAACCACAGTGGGCCAACTCGAGAGGCCTTATCCTGAATACACCAGCGTCGAACTCGCCGGCCAGGGGTCATTCGACAGCATCTATCATTCGCTTCAGATTACGGCCGAAAAGCGGTTCCCGGCCGGAGGATCGCTTTTGGCGGCTTACACCAACTCCAAGTTGATCAGCAATACGGATACCCTCACTGCTTGGCTGGAGACGGCCGTCGGCGTCATTCAGGACAATAACAATCTGCGCGGAGAGCGCTCGCTCTCTTCGCAGGATGTCCCCCAACGCCTCGTCGTAAGTTATGTGCTGGATATTCCACTCGGTCAGGACAGGCATTACCTGCCTCATATCGGCGCCAATCTGAACCGGGTTATCGGCGGCTGGGGCATCGACGGTGTGGCTACATTCCAAAGAGGCTTTCCGCTGGTGTTCAGTAACGGCCAAGCCAACGACGCAACTCTCTTCGGAGCCGGTTCATCGCGTCCTGAACTTCTGCCTTCCTGCCAAAAATCCAGTCCTGACGGCGGGCACGACCGGCTTGCGAACTGGTTCAATACCGCATGTTTTAGCGCCCCGGTGGATTTTACATTTGGCACAGAGCCGCGGGTTGATCCGACCTTGCGATCCAACGGTGTAGATAACATTGATGTGGCTCTATTCAAGAGACTTTTTCTCGGCCAGGAAGAGCGGACCGGCGTTGAGTTACGAGTGGAATTCTTCAATTTATTGAATCGCACTCAATTCGCGCCACCTAACACGACCTGTTGCACGAGCAATAATGCAAATTTCGGCGTCATCACAAGTACCGCTCCAGGGACGAATCCGCGGTTGATCCAGTTTGCATCAAAATTCTTTTTTTGAATTCTGACTCGGATCCTCTTGGCAGGCAGGTTCATGGAACCGGATCCCCAGCGATGAGAACTCCGGAAGACTTCAGGAGCACAAAGCGCGTTCTCTCCCTATGTCTCGGGGTTACCGGCGCCGACCAAGGCAGATGCATGGGAGATGAGACCGGCTCCGGATACCTCCCGGCAAAGCAACTCCGCCTTCAAGGCGTCGACAGGACACGAGAGGAGGTATCCCTGGAGGTAATCGCAACCCAACTCGCGTAGCTTGCATGACTGCGACTCAGTCTCCACACCTTCCGCGATGACCTCCAGTTTGAGGGAATGAGCCAGTTGCAAAATGGCTTTTACGATATTGAGGCTGCCGTTTCCGGTTGTCATTTCACGCACGAATGAGCGATCGATCTTGAGAGTGTCGAAGGGAAGCCGCTGCAGGTAGCTCAGCGACGAGTATCCAGTTCCAAAGTCGTCTATTTCCAACCCGACGTTCATTGCCTTGAGGCGGTCGAGCGTGGCCAGCGTCTGCTGGGCGTTTCCCATAATCGAGCTTTCGGTCACTTCCAGCGCTAGGGATTGGGGACTCAATCCGGAATCGGCCAGAGCGGATTCAACGTCCTCAACCAGACGCGAATCGCTCAACTGCCGAGTGGCAACATTGACGCTGATGGTAAGTGGACGAAGCAGAGGGAAACTCCGATGCCATTCAGCCATCTGGCGGCAACTCTCGCGCAGAACCCACCGGCCAAGGAGAACAATGATCTCGCTTTCCTCCGCGACTGGAATGAACTCTCCAGGGGGCATAAGCCCACGCTCGGGATGGTTCCAACGAACGAGAGCCTCGAAGCCGCAGATGTTGTTATCGCTGAGCGACACGATCGGCTGGTAATGGACAACGAACTGTTGTTCCTCGATGGCCTTGCGTAAGCCGTTTTCGACCTCGAAGCGAGTTATAACCCTCTCTCGCATCCCTTCGTTAAAAAACTCGTAGCGCGCTTTGCCATTCGACTTGGCACGATACATGGCGGTGTCGGCATTGCGAAGGATCTCTTCGGCGGTGTCGCCGCTCGAACTGAGAGCGATCCCGATGCTGGCGGAGACAAACATGCTGCGACCCTCGAATTGGAACGGCTCGGTGAGCCTTTCGAGAATGCGCGATGCGACAGTCGAAGCGTCGGACTCATGCACGATGTGGCCCAGGAGAACGGCGAACTCGTCTCCGCCGATGCGCGCCACGAAGGACTGCGCCGGACCGCCGAGACGCGAACCGGTGCGAATACCGGTGCGCAAACGCCCGGCCACATCGATGAGCAACTCATCGCCGGCTGCGTGTCCAAGGCTGTCGTTGACCATTTTGAATTGATCGAGATCGATGAACAGGACCGCGAATAGATCGTCTTGCTGACGCGCGGTCTCAATCGCCGACTCGAGGCGGTCGATGAAGTAGAGACGGTTGGGGAGATGGGTGAGCGGATCAGCTATTTTGCCTTCAGTGATGTCGGTTTGTGAACCGGCCATGCGGAGGGCCGTGCCAAACTGGTCGCGAACCGCTATGCCACGACTGAGGGTCCAGATATAACCGCCAGATTTGTGGCGCATGCGATACTCGCTGACGAACTCCGGAGTCTTTCCTTCGCAATGTGCGGCAATCCCGGCGCGTACCTGTTCCTGGTCGTCGACGTGGATGTGGTTGAACCATTGTTCGGGACCGGACCAGGTTTCGCTTGCCGCATAACCAAGCATATGGTTCCAGCGGGGAGAAAAGTAGATTTCGTTGGTTGCAAGGTCCCAGTCCCAGAGGCCGTCATTCGCGCCGCGAGCAGCCAGGCATAGCGTTCCTCGCTCTCCTTCAGGGATTTGAGCGCGTTGTTGAGTTCCGACTCGCGCGATTGGATGTGGGAGAGCATCTCGTTGAAGGCATCAATCAGAAGGCCGGTATCTCCGCCGGCCTGGATTCTGGCACGGATGGAGTAATCCTTGTCGACGGATATATGACGTGCGACAGCTGCCAGGTTCACAAGCGGGTTCCCGATGGAGCCCGCAAGGCGCAAAGAGGCCAGGAATGTGATCAGGACGGAGAGAACAAACACGATTGCGGCGATCTTCAGGTATTCCAGAAGCCGTGAACGGAAGTCGCTTAGATCGAAGACCAAAGCAATGGATCCGGTACGTTCTCCATTCAGAACCACCCCGCGGAAGAGAGCGAGGGAATTGCGGTCGAAGTACTTTCCGTCATGAAGCTGAGCGGAAAGAGGCAGGCCGGGGGCGCCTCCGGCCCTGCGGTATTCCGCGAAGATGCGTCCTTGAGTGTCGTAGAGCCGGGCAACAAGAATGTGCGGTTCAGTGGCCAGCGCTCCCAGCATTTCTTCGGCAGTGTTTCTGTCGTTGAACGCGAGCGATGCGGCAGTATTTGCGCCAACGGTATCGGCCAAGGCGGTGACCTCACGCACTGCACTGGCACGATAACTCTGGCGCTCATAGACGGCGAAGCCGAGGGATGCGAGCGCAACCGCCAACGCGCTGGCGAAGAGAATCAAGAGAACCAGGTTGATACGAATGGAGAAGTCCCTGATGCGCATGGCTCTACCTTCCCTCGCCCATACCGCTGTATCGACTCACCGAGGTGGCGAGCAGCAGCAGACGGGAGCTGATCTTGAGATGAGACTGGTCGGCAGCTTCCAGGTTGATGTCGAATCGAATCTTATCCTCCGCGAGGTGCAAGCGGATCATTCCGCCGGAACTTAGAAATTCGTCCGCTTCCCCCACTGTAAGAATCGGCAGGTTTCGAAAGGTCGCCAGCGAAAGGCCCTTGCTCTCCCTCTTGCTGATGAAGAGCATGTTGCAACCACGGGTGGCCTGGAAGAAATGAATGTGTCGGATGCGAATGGTCCGCGATCCGGTCTGCTTTCCCTCGATGGTGTTTTCCAGCTCGTCGTAAAGCGCATCGTCTTCGAGTGTGCACAGAAACAGCGAGTTTCCGCCACGGTCAAAGGCGTCAGCGGGCCACTCGACAAGCTGCGTAAAATGAAACAGGAACGCGGCCTTCATGTGATCTTCATCGCTCGGTGGCTGTGACCAGGCGCTCATTGGGGCCAGAATATGCAGCACAGCGTACAGCAGGACTGTCCGCAGCGCATGCAGGCAAACCCGTCGGGAAAGCAAAGACCAGCACTGCGCCTTCCTGTGTGCCGGTCTGGGGTTCGCATTGTTCTCGGAGTCCAATCCAGCTTCCCCTTCAGAGGCAGGAACATGCCTGGCGATGCCGTTGCGTTTGCATCGTTATCGCGTCGCCTTGCCGCCAGCCTTAGAAAACATAAGAAATCGTTCCAACTGCATTCCGCGAACTCAGGGTTTGGATTGCCCCATTTCCACCGGTGTATTCCGCCACACGAGGACGAAGCAGATTCTGCCCGCCGATGTCGATGCGAAAGTAATCCCCAACATGCCATTGCAGATTGCTATCCACGCGATAGTACGATGGCAGCGCAGGTGCGGTGTCTCTGCCGAGACCCGAAGCCTGCGGTCCGGCATATTGTGCCAGGGCGTTGAGGTCCAGGTTCTTCAGCAGCGAGTAAGACGAACGCATTCCGTAGTGATTTGTCGGCGTACCGGTATTGAATCCGACCGCTGTACTCGTGTCGTTGCTCTGTGAGTTTGCGCGCATTTCCAATTTGAGCCACGAGTACGAGGCCGTCAGCTTCCAGCGCAAAGCCACTTTCCAGCTTGCGGTAACCTCCGCGCCAAAGCTCTTGCCATAGAGATTGTTGGCCCACTGCGCCGGATACTCTGTGTATCCCGCCCGTGCCACCGGCGCAAGGTTTTCGTTGGTTTCAACATCGTCGTAGTTGTTCACAAAACCCGTCGTATCCAGCGACACTCGCTTGAACTGAATGCGAGAGCCGGCCTCATAAGCCAGCAGATGTTCATCTTTGTATTTGGGGTTTCCGACCAGGGTCGCCAGGTCAACCCCATCCGCGCCCAGATCTGCGCTTACGGGGCGGTACATGGATGTGTTGAGTATGTTCGGAATCTTCACTGCTTTGGTTACGGAGGCCCAAACTGCACTCTCCTCGCTCGACCTCCAGTTCAGACGCAGACTCGGCTGAAAATCAAAGCCTGTGAATGGATTGTGCTCGGACTTGCCACCTGCAGTCAGCGAGAGCCTTTTCGCAACCAACGCAATTTCATCCTGGACGAATCCGCTGACCTGCGGGTAACCCTGGTGGGCCGGAGTGATAGTAAGTGAAGGCGTGGCTGGAGCGTAAAACTCGGAATGGCGATATCCTGCTCCGCCTACAAGATCCTGCCTCGAGCCCACGTGGAAGTGGTGCTGCACGTCCACATCCACCGTGCTCAGATTGTCCGGTCGCTCTGTTGCGTCGCGATTTTCGATTGCGTAGTAAATTTGCACCTGTGTTTCCTGGCCGTTGAAATAGCCGTGCGTCCAGCGCCCCAGCACAGATCCGCCCAGGACGGAATTCTTCGCGCCCAACGTTTCTATAAAGGGATCTGACAGGATTGGTCTGGTCAACGGTTCGCCAAAGGTTCCTTTGTAAATGCTGCCTTCCAGCATGAGCGCGTCATGTTCACGCAGCTTCAGATCTGAGCGGAATCCGCCGTTCAGCAGATGCCATGAGTCTCCGGCCCAGTCACCGGTTTCGGCCTGGTTTCCAAACGCATCGGTGTATTTCGAAAAGATACGATACGAGCCAAACCTGCCCGCCCGGCCGCCGTATCGCGCGGTCAGTAATATCGGCGTATCGCTGTACGACCTATCGATGAGCAGAATACCCTGCGTTCCCTTGGACGATCTTGTAATGATGTTCACCGTCCCATTGACGGCGTTTGTTCCCCACAGCGATCCGCCCGGCCCGCGAATCACCTCGATCCGGTCGATGTCGTCCATAACCAGGCTGATGCTGTCCCAGTAGATCCCGCCGAAAATCGGCGAATACAGGCTTCTCCCGTCGATCATCACCAGCATCTTGTTGCTAAAGCGCTCGTCAAACCCGCGAATTCCCACGTCAAACGTACTCGCGTTGATTTGGTTCACATCCATTCCTGGAACCAGGCGGAGGGCATCGGGGATATTGCGGGCTCCTGTGGCACGAAGTTCCTCGCGGGTTACCACGTACACCGCTGCGGGAGTATCAAGAACCTGCTCCTCCCTCTTGCTCACCGAACTTATTTTGATTTTCATCAGGTCTTCGATACTGTTCTGAGTGATGTCAGTTGGCTGCTCAGAGGGGGCGGGAAGTGAAAGGAAGGCAAGCAGGGCAATCCCGGCCATTGTCCGTACGCGTCGCGAAGCAATCGCTAGAGAGGATGGATTGACCAGCCAGCGGAAGACACGGCGCCTAAGCAAATCATCTTGCATGTTTGTACACCTACCTTGGCGGACGGGCGTTTGGGCAGGATACAAGTGACTACAAGGTGATCGCCAAATGGCCCATTTCAGGGCACTCCTGCCGCCGAATTGCTCACGAACCAACACATCGATCGCGAATCGAAGCTCCGTCGAGGCATGGTTCGTGCAGCTACACCGATCTCACCGCGCGTCTCTTCGGTCCGCGTCCCTCGCCAATAAACAATATCGGCGAAAGTATGGAATCCCGTGAGGGTCATGGCAATATCTGCGTTTAGGATTTTAGAGCTCGCGCAAAATGCTCATTCCATTTTCCTTACGAGGGATCATCCTGAATGGGCCAAATCACCTAGAAAACGTACTTTTGAACTGCACTATTGATGCTGTAAGTCTTTATCCTGCATACAGAAAGCCCTTTGACTTGATTGCGAAAAGGGCCAAAATCAATGAATGGTCGGGGCGACTGGATTCGAACCAGCGACCCTCTGCTCCCAAAGCAGATGCGCTACCAGGCTGCGCTACGCCCCGACGTTCAGATTTGATTGTAGCGCGAATTGTTTTTTTGTTGGATTCCTCCGAACCGCTTCAAGGCCGGGTGAGCCAGGCCAGGAACCACACCACCAGCGCCAGGGGAATGGCAAAGACCAACCCCAGCGCCGCAGCCAGAAACAGCAGGAACACCCAATCCCGCCAGTTGTGCCGGCGCGGCGCGGCCAGCGAGCGCTGAAGCAACCGGTAATTGCGGCGGTTGGCCTTCCAGACGATGTCAAACAGGTCGCCGAAGAGGGGAATCGACCCCACCAGCACGCCGATTCCCAAGTTGGCGGCCATACGGATCAGCGTGATGTAAGGGACGCCGCGGACCCATGCGGCCAAGGGAATCGCCAGCGAGAGCACCCCGGCCAGCACATCGCCCAGCCCGGGAACCAGCCCGATAATTCCATCCAGGCCGAAGCGAAACTGGGTTCCCGGCAGGCGAAAGGCCTCGTCCAGCAGGATCTCCAGCCCCTGCAAGGTCCGGTCTTGAAAAATCCAGGCGCCCCAGGTCCAGCGTTCGGGCGCTTGGCGCTCGGCCTGAGACTGGCCGCCGGTGGGGCCGGCAACAACTCCCGAACTTCGAGCAAAACGGGGCATGAGCGCTTTCCCTCTCCGGTCAGGCGAAGCGACCTGATTCGATGCTACAATCAAACAGTGATGGCGGCAGTAGTTCAGTGGCAGAACGCCTGACTGTGGCTCAGGATGTCGTGGGTTCGATCCCCACCCGCCGCCCCATCTTAAAATCAATAAATTATGAGGTTTACCCTTCCAGCGTGCAATGGTGTGATGATTTTCCCAAGCCTCCAAGGGGAATATGCATGGCACTGCAGTTCTACCACCGCCACCGCATGAAATGTGAAGACGGCCACGCAACCTGACAAATATCGATCTTTGATGGGAACATTCCTTCAAACGATCGAGGGCGGTCTTGATTATGTTTGGACCACGATAGTGACTATCGCCAATAGCTACACTTCTGCATGGATTCTGGAACAGGCATCAGCCCCGTTCGAGATACCATGGTATGTTGATAACCACGATGCGTCGGTTACCTCGTAGAAGGAGGATGACCTTGAGCATATCCGCGCGGCGGTTATGGAGAATATTTTCCCACCAGTGGTGAACCACCAGTTCCGGTACGAGTACACAGACTTTATGAAAGCTTGACTCCCGTTCGACTGCCAGAACGTAATCAACCACCGGAGTCAGAATATAGCGGAAAGGAGATTGCAAAATATCAAGTTTTGGAATGCACTTTCCGGCCGTGCGTAGCGGAGCGACCACGTCCTTTTCCCAGGCGACGCAGATGGGGTCCGGTTCCTCTCCAGTCTGAACATGCACGCAGCGAATATCTCTGGACATTCCCAACGCAAAGCTCAGGGCCTTCTCTGTGATTCGGTTCCAACTGTCGACGGGCAAAACAACGATCGGTTGAGTGATTTGGGCTATCACGATGGGGCGGTCTAGAACTGTCTCACGGTCCACGTTCACATAATGACGCTTGACAGCTTGCATCAGTAAGATCATGGCTGCAATCAGCAACGCTGTAATCCAGGCGCCCTCTGCAAACTTGGCCACCAACACCACCACAGTGGTGATGCCCGTGGCCACCGCGCCCAGGCCGTTGACAAACATGCGCATCGGAGTTTTGCCTTGGTGCTTCCAGTGCATCACCATTCCAGCTTGCGAAAGAGTGAAAGCCATGAACGCACCGACGGCAAAAAGAGGAATCAGGTGATCCGTCACGCCACCGAAGATAATCAGCAAAAGCGCCGTGAGCGCGACCAGAACATAAATACCCCAGGAATAGAGCAGACGACGGCCACGCAGCAGAAAGATGTGAGGCATATAGTCGTCCAGTGCGATAGCGCGGGTTAGCCGGGGAAAGTCGGCGAATGCTGTGTTGGCCGACAGCGCCAAGACCAGCAGAACCGAGCCGATGGTGATGTAGTAGAAGACGCCATGCCCCATTACCGCTCGCGTCAGCATTGAAAGCACACTCTCGTAACCGGGCCCGTCGGGATTGGTGGCGGCGATACCGTAGGCGCGACTCAAAAGCGCAATACCGGCCAGCAGTACTGCGAGCAACATAATAATGATGGTGAGTGTGATCTTTGCGTTCTTGCGAGTATCGTCACGAAACGCCATCACGCCGTTGCTCACAGCTTCCACGCCGGTCATGGCAGTGCAACCGGAAGAAAAGACTTTGAGCAGCAGCCACAGGCTCACAGCGGTAGTGGCGGCAGGTAGAGGCGGAAGCGTTGTAACCGGGTGGGGATGGCCCCCACTTTGGAGCACATGCCAGGCGCCAACCCCGATCACAATCAGAAGCGTTCCTGTAAACAGGTAGGTAGGAATCATGAAAACCACGCCAGTATCGTGGACGCCGCGCATATTGATCACGGTGAGAATGGCAAGCACGGCAAGGCATAGTTGCAAGGTGTAGGGCTGCAAGCCGGGAGCAGCAGAGATCAGCGCTCCCACTCCCGCAGAGATGCCGACGGCTGCAGTGAGCGTGTAATCGATCATCAGAGCAGCCGCGGCCAGCAGGCCCGCGCCTTCGCCGAGATTCTGAGATGCGACGGTGTACGAGCCGCCACCCAGCGGATATGCATCGATGGTCTGGCGGTAGCTGAAGTAGACGATGATCAGAAGTCCCACAATAGCGGTGCTAACGGGGACGATGTAATGCACACCCACAAGGCCCAAGGGTATGAGCAATGTCAGCGCGGCTTCAGGACCGTATGCCGCAGAGCTGAGAGCATCCAGACCAAAGACTGGAATCCCGGCGATGGGGCCAATATGCTCAGCGCGCTCCTCGCTGGTAGCCAGCGGTCGACCAAACAGAAGATTCAACATGTGTGAAGAAAGAGCCATGCAATGTTGTCCCGGCAGAAGAGTTGGCAGGGGAAGACCGCCGATAGTATTCTCTCACGACATTTGAATCATCGCGCAGGTAAGACTTTACTGCTTGGGTTATGCCAGCTTTCCGCTCCGCACTCATCATGCCACTTGCCAATTTTGCACGGATTAGACAACGGTACCGAATAATCATCCGACGCCAGACTCGGGACTCCATCCTCCAACAGTCTAAGTAAGCGTAAATGCGACCCATTCATGGAATGATGTTCGGCACGTGCCCAGCCACGGGCGCCCATGTTCCGGCGCGATCCCGCGGACCATTCCTATGCTCTCGTTGTATCGCCGAGTCATTACTGCCCATCAGCGGCGAGGATGACCACATCTTTGGCTCTGGATTGCGGTGTCACACTCAGTCGCGTGATTTTTCCGTTCTCCACATGCCCTTCCAAGGTGGTTCGATAAGGCGCGTGAACTTTGAAGTCTGCGGCCCAGTCGTTGGGCCACGCGGGCAGAAGCTGAATGCGTTTCCCGTCGAATTGAGTCAGCATAAGCTCCAGGGTCATCATCCCCGCGCCACCGTCGTCCAGGTCCGGAATCCAATCGTTTCCGACTTTCCAGAACCAGGAAAAGCGTTCATCCCCATAATCTGTGAATTCATCGATGGCGGCCCTTTTCGCCACGCCAGTCAATCCAAGAACAGCGGATTGCGGGCCGTCCTGTCCCCAACAGATGTCCGACGGAAAGAGGCGCGCGGCAAATGTATTTCGAGCCAGACTTAGATCCGGTTTGCCTACGCCATGGATGCGATATGGAAAGACTGTGTAAAGCTCGGGGTTTTCAAAGTTGCTCGTCTTGCCATAGGTTTCGGCTGGAAGAATGGTCGGCGTACCGTCTGGATCTCCCTTGCCGAATGGTGGAAGTTTTCCATTTGCTGTTTTGCCAATTGGAATGGCGGGCAAGTCGGCGAGTACTTTGCTCCAGGCACTTCGTTGCTCGGCCGATATGATTCCCGCAGGAAGCGTCAGTAGCCGCGGCAGTACGGATCTCAGCCCGGCAATATCGGGCGTTGGGTTCACCGCGTTTATTTGATAGGTTTCCAAAGACTGGGTTGGAGTAAGTTTTATTTTTCCATCTTCGCCGCGCGGCCAGTGCAGGTTGTAGTACGTGACAATGGCATCGGCAAAGGGAACAATATCCCTGCGCGCGAATTTCGCATCTTGTGTGACGTCGTATTCGTCCAGCATCTGCGAAATGACTTCCAGCGTGCCTTGAACGTGATAGCGCATCCACTCGCTCTTGACTTCGGTGGTCGGATTGTCCCAGCCAAAATCATTCAGGTTAGGCAGGCCCCAGAAATCGATTGTTTCTATGAAGGATGCTCCGGCATGGCGAAAGTACGTCTGGGTGCGGTCCTTCGCAAGCGGCAACGCATTCAGATACAGGTCGAACCAGGGTTTGAGCAGATCTGAATCGCCCGTCTCGATCAACGGCCAGTAAAGCAGCCGATTGTTCTGGTTCCAATAAGAACCTCCCCATGCCCGGAAATCCGGGTTGTGGTCCTTGTTCGTCGACTCCCCGCTGCCTGTCATGTCGTGTCCAACGGTAAACAGACCGCCGTTGTATTTCGTCGGAAACACGCCGCGCGAGGATGCAGCCATCATGTAACGCTGCATGATGAAACCTTGCGAAACCTTCTTCGCGTCCTCTGTTCCTGAGACGTGAATCCAACTCCGGTTCCAAAAATCATGCCACCACTGTTGATGCGCTGCCCAGGCCCGACCAAGCGGAACAGCATTCACTTTCTTCACCAGCGAATCAATATCGGACTTCCAGAGCTTTGGCGAAGAGGCTCCTGTCTCGGTGAGGGCTACTAAATCAAGCCGCAAACTTCGCCCCGGTACTTCTGATTTCAGTGTATGGTCATCGGTGCTCACCAATCCCGGCGCTGTCAGGACCGCTCCAAAGCAGCGGTGCAGCAGCGGGTCCGGATACTTTTGCAACACCGACTCCAGATGCTCCTGCGCCAGCACAATTGGATAAACGCTCGACGAGTTGAAGTGATACCAGGTAACCTGGCTTGCGCTGGCAGGCACCACCGTATCCGCTTCAAAGTTAAGCGGAATCGCATGGTCTCCCAATCCAAATAGCCCGCCTTTATCCGGGGAAGATTCGTCGTAGGGATGGGTTTGGGTACGCCACAGTTCGAGGCTTGCCTGCATTGTCGCTGGATGCTCCAATTGCGTCTCAACATGAATCACCGGGCGATTCGCATCAATCCACACCCGCACAGAATCGGCGCCGCTCCTGATTTCAATACTGGAGTCTTCCAAGTGCAGAATCTGTTTGAAGTCTGATGTCCCAACAAACGGGTTTGGAGTGAAATGAACCCGTATGCGGCCGAGTTTGTCCAGTTTGCCCAGTTCCGACCAGGCATCTGCTTTAGCAACAAGCAATACGAGGTCGCCGTTCTGCTCCGTCCAAACATTGCCCGCAAGATCACCGTTGCCGATTGGCATGGAGTCGTTTTCGTTGTGCCCCAATTCCGTCCACCTAACATCGTTCACCGAGACGAAGGGATTCTCCTCAGCCAAAACTGCCATCGGTAGAAGGCAGGTCAAACACAGTCCAAGCCTGACAACGTGAGGGAAACGTTTCATAGAATGTGCGATTTCCTCTCTTTTGGTATGAACAGCTCCAGTCGCTGAATGAATCGTGTGCGTCCGTATAAGGACCGGCGATTGCACAATAGCTCGTCGTTGAAGTTTGCACAATTTCGGACCATGGCATCTCCAGTGACGAGCAAAGTTGCGAGAGAAACCTTGGTTGGCTTGTCGTAGAGTTAGCAGCCCACGCCCGCCGCTCGTTTGTGCGTCTGAGTTTGATCAGGAAATGATTGAATCCTGCGCGAAGTTTAAGTGCGATGGAAATGGCCATTGTATCAGCGCCTCGTTTGTCCAGAATCTGCTGGCTGTTGAGCTAAACACTCCCGGCGCTTGCCTGCGAAAGATGAAGGTCGACCTGCGCGAGGTTCGGCTCAAGCAGCAGATCCTCGAGCGAACGTGGGCTCTGTCGGCAAAAGCTTAGAAGCCATCTCATAAACCGATTTTGAAAGGACACGACTTGAGTCGTGCCGCAAAAAAGCGGCCAAAACCGATGGGCTTTAGCCTCTGAGGGATTCTGTGGATGATTCGCTGACATGGGGAGAGTCGAGATGTGGCGCGGTGGTTTAGGATTGGCCTAGGCGCGGTGGTTTAGGATTGGCCTATCTGTTGCCGGCTCTTTCGTCTGCCGGTGCCTCATTAGCCGCTCCGTGCTCCGTTTCCACATCCGGCTCGTCGAACCTGGACGTGCGGATTTCCCGCATCCGGCTCACGGAGGAGGCATCACGCCTTCGCCCACGGAAAGCTGGCAGTCCGCTTTGCTCCGCTGTCGCGCCACGTTGCGCCCGTCTTCTCGGATGGTGCGAACGGAATAGGGGGTCGGGCCAAAGTCAGATCAAAACTTAGAGCCAGATGAGTGCAACCCGCATAAACACTGGGATTTGGCCCTCGTCGGTAAAGGTCTGCAAACCTTTATTCGCCGGTTCGATCCCGGCCCGCGTCTCCAAATTATCCTCCCTAAATTCAATAAGAGCAGCATAGTAGGCTCGCTATGTACACCTTTGCACAGGTGTAGCTTTTTCGTAATACTTCGTGTCTTTTCTGCAATTTTCGTCCGTTTTCGTGCCGGGGAGGGGACCAAAAGCGGACGGGAATCCCACCCCCTTCGAAGAGCGCACCTACAATCGATAAGAACGGCAAGGAGAAACGCATGACATTGCACCATCCCACTTCGCGCCGTAACTTTCTCAAACTCACATCGGCCGCAGCGGCAATTGCCTCTTTCGAGAGTACGGGCGCCGCCTCGGTTACATCACACGCAGCCATGCCGGGCGATACGCATTCTTCGACTGCCGCCGGGACCGGAAAAAAGCTGCTCGACCTTGTGAACCCCTTGCAGGGCACAGACTCAACCTCCGAATTCTCGCGCGGCGGTACGTTGCCCATCGTGGCTCTGCCGTTCGGTACGGCTCACTGGACGCTGCAATCGAGTGAACGCTCCGGCTGGTTCTTCGAACCCGGGGCCTGCCGCCTGCAGGGCATTCGCCTCACACATCAGTTGAGCCCCTGGCTTGGCGACTACGGCTACGCAACGTTTCTACCCTTTAACGGTGCCCCCTCGCCCGATGCCGAGGGCCGCGGATCGTCATATCGTCCGCGCGAACTCTCCATCAGCCCCGCACACCTCAGGATGCGCTTGATGCGCTATCGCTGCTTGCTTGAATTGACCCCCACCGAGAGATGTTGCGCGATGCGCTTCACCTTCGAGGACTCCGGCAGTTCCGGCCTCATCATCGATCTTCCGGGCGAAAATGCCGAAGCCACGTGCGACCAATCTGTGGGCCTTGTGACCGCGTTGACTCATGACAACCGGGGTGGAGTTCAATCCAACTTCGCAGCTTATCTGGTAGCCCGCTTCGACACTCCCATCTCGAGCTTTGAGGTGAAGCAGCTCAAGGGCAAACGGGTCGCAGAGATCCGCTTTGACGCGCAGGCGGGCAAGCCCGTGGTGGTCCGTGTCGCCTCTTCTTTCATCTCTTACAGCCAGGCCAAGGCAAATCTCGATCGTGAAATCGGGACCAAATCCTTTGAGGCTACAATGCATACTGCCCAGGAAGCATGGGAGCGAGCGCTGGGGCGCGTCCGCATTGAGGGAAAGACAGATCGCCATCATCGCACCTTCTACTCCTGCCTCTATCGCACGCTGCTCTTTCCGCGCATGTGGCACGAGTTGGATGCATCTGGCCATCCAATTCACATGAGCCCTTACACTGGACGCGTCGAGCCGGGCGTGCTCTACGCCGATCATGGTTTCTGGGATGACTATCACGCCTGGTATCCAATGATGCTTCTGCTCTATCCTGAGAGGCTGAGCGAAATCTTGCAGGGGTGGGTGAACGCTTACAAGGAGGGTGGATGGATTCCGCAATTCCCCTGTCCCGGCTATCGCGGAGCGATGGGCGGAAGCCCGAGCGACATCATCTTCGGCGATGCAGCCGCAAAGGGGTTGACCGGTTTCGATCTTGCCTCAGCCTTCGATGGTATCAAGAAGAACGCCACCGAGGTGGTTCGCGGATTTGGCTTCGGCCGCAGCCAGCTCGAGCCCTATCTCAAGCTGGGCTACGTCCCAAGTGACAATGGGCGTTCCGGTGTTGCTGAAACCCTCGACTACTGCTTCGGCGATTTCTGTATCTCGCAGGTCGCCCGAGCGCTCGATAAACAAGACGACGCTGCGCAATTTCTCGCCCGCTCCGCAAACTGGAAGAAGATCTTTGATCCTGGCACAAAGTTCTTCCGCGGCAAGCTCCCCGGTGGCGAGTGGATTGAACCATTCGATCAATTCGCTTGGGGTGGCCCTTATACGGAAGGCGGTCCCTGGCAGTATCGCTTCAACGTTCCACATGACCCGCAAGGCCTCATCAAGGCGTTCGGCGGAGAAGCTGCTTTCGTCGAACGACTGGAAAAGATGTTCACTCAGCCTCCGCGCTTCAACGTTGGCGCATACGGCGCCGAGATTCACGAAATGTCGGAGATGGCCGCAGTCGATTTCGGACAATACGATCATGGCAACCAGCCGGTTCACAACGTGCTTTATCTGTTTACGCTCGCCGGCCGCAGAGATCGCACCCAGCACTACGCGCACAGGGTCCTCGAGGAGCTTTACACTCCCGACGGTTTTCCTGGGGACGAAGACACCGGCTCCATGAGCGCCTGGTACATCCTGAGTTCTCTCGGCATCTTCGCTGCTTGTCCCGGCGATTCCAAATGGGCCCTGGGCGTGCCTTTTTTCGATTCGGCGACGGTTCGATTCGACAATGGCAATACGCTGCGCATCGATGCCCATGAAGGCACAAGCGGGAGGTTCCTCAACCGGGTAACTCTCAATGGAAAGCTGACAAACGGAATGACGGTTGAGCACACCGATCTGACGAATGCTCATCTTGTCTTCGAAGCAGTCTAGCGGACCGTCTACGCTGGTCCGAAGGTACTCGACGGTTCTCTGCGGCGCCATTGTGTAATGCCGATGGCGCTTCCTCTATGGGGTTCTGGAGGAATTGCGAGTTGCAGCGACGCCGTGTCGCATTCTCCGTCGTTCATCCGGCGAGCGTCGCGCCAGTTTGCTACTTGGGGTTGGTTCCTGTCTTATAGCCGTCAACTGTCAAAATTCGACTGTTACCCGCAAATCTTTGCTTTTCCTGCCTGTAACAAGGAGAATCACGTGACCGTCCCACGCAGTATTCAAAAGAACAGTTTGAAGTCCCGAATCTCACGCCGCGATGTGCTCCGAGGTATGACGCTGTACCTGGCGCGTGGAGAATTAACAGTAGAAGATCTATAAATATTTTTAATTGTTCAACTTAAAGTGGCATGGAGCTCGCTCCAGCAAGCCTGCAGCGTTGAAAGTTTCCTGCGTACTACAAAACTAGATTTCCGTCAATAGGTAAACCTGCTCATGACTAGTCAATCAAGGTACCAATAGTTTTCTCTCCCAGGAAAAAGCCGGGGAAAGTGTGTATGCAAAATGTAAGCGTTTAACTGGGGAACCATCAACCGAACTTTCTGTGAGGGAGTGCATAAAGATCCATTCCCCCTGTGGGCCAAGATCTGCGCGGAGCATCGATCCCCCAACGTCATGATGGCCTTGATGAAACTCCAGGTCAAAGGGAACGACACGGGCCAACTGGGAGCGGCAGATCGAAAACGAATGCTCAACAGGCAAATTCAATTTCAGGAGGGAGACCGATGAAGCGACAATTCTGGCAACTGAAGGCTGGGCAGGATTTTGCTGCACGGCACGTGAAATTGGAGATTCTTGGGGCGGCGCTCGCCATCGTCCTTTCAAGCGCAATCTGCGTCTTCGCGCAAAGCACAACCACGAGTCAGATCAATGGAACTGTGACCGATAAGACCAGCGCTGTGGTGCCCGGTGCAAGTATCGTCATCACCAACTCCGCGACCGGCATCGAGTATCGCATGGTGACTGACAGCCTGGGCTCGTACCACGTCACCGATTTGCCCCCGGGCACGTATACGATGGAGGTCACCAAAACCGGATTTGCGACACAGCACATCCAGCCTTTCACGCTGGTTGTCGGTCAATTGTTCCAGCAGAACATTGCCTTGGCGGTCGGCCACGCCGAGCAAACCGTTTCAGTCAGCGCGGCCGCTCTGCTGCTCAATACTGAAGCCTCGCACGACGAGCAACTCATTGAGGGGCAGCAGATTGACGATATGCCCCTGAATGGTCGCGATTATCTGCAACTCGCACAGCTCGACGCCGGGGTCGTGCCCATCTCCGGGATCCAGGGTATCAACTCTCCCGCTTCATCCTGGGCCTCGGACTCCGGCGTCGTTGCGATCGATATCAGTGGTTTGAGAGAAGACGATAACAGTTTTCTCTATGACGGCATCGAGACGCGCAATGCCTGGTACGGCGCCGCAGGTTTGCAGCCGGATCCGGATATGGTTCAGGAGTTTGTCATGATGAATTCCAACGCCCCTGCGCAGTACGGATCGGGGGGCGCGTTTATTAACGTCATCACCAGGTCTGGCACGAATCGGTTTCACGGAAACGCGTACGAGTACCTCCGGAATAACGATTTCGACGCAAGAAATTATTTCGATGTCAGCGCGGGTCCTCCGGCTTTCCATCAGAACCAGTTTGGAGCCAGCGTGGGTGGACCCATCAAAAGGAACAAGATTTTCTTCTTCGGCAATTACGAAGGGTTCCGCCAGTTGGTGCCGGGCGACGATTACAACCTGATTCCCAATTCCAGCCAGGAAGCTGGCGACTTCAGTTACGTGTGCACCAATGCAGGGGGGACGTTCGGTGCTAACGGCCTCTGCTCGGCTGCGAAAGGCCAACTCTACAACCCCTATGTGCTCGACGCAACGACGCCGACCGGCTATGCCACGCTGGCAAATAACCAGGTGCCAAGCGCCTATTTCAGTGCGATCGCGCAAAAGATCTTTGCGCTTTACCCGAAACCGAACGGCTCCTACCTCAATGGCACTGCCAACTACTTCAACGTCGCAACGACAACCAATAACTGGAATCAGTTTAGCGGCCGGGTTGACTACTCTATCTCATCGAAGGACACCGTTTTTGGCCGCTACACCAGCACCAATCAAACCGCGATTGCGCCCGGGATGACCACGTTCAACAGCCAAACCTTTCCTTCGGCCCCAAAGAATGTAGCCATCGGATGGACGCATATCTTTTCACCGCGCCTGGTCAACAATGTTCGTTATGGCTGGTCTCACACTGCAGTTGGCCTGGAGCGTACCGATGGGTACGATACATCCCTGGCCAACCCCTTGGGTCTGGTCGCCGAGATAGATTTTCCGGGATCGGACGGCCCACCCTCGATCGGCGTCAATGGATATGGCAATCCAGGGTCCACCAACGGTACCGACTTCCTCACCGAAGGCTTGAACATGTGGACCGAGTCCCTGATGTTCCAAAAGGGAAGACATCAACTGACGGGCGGTGTCGACATCCGGTACGAGCCAATTTACTCGTATGAAGACTGGTCGGCTACCTCGATCGGTTTCAATGGAGCCTACACCGGAGATCCAGTCGCTGACCTGCTGATGGGCGTCCCAAATAGCACCAGGACTTCCCTCGGCACCGGCCCCACCGAAAACCTGAGAATGTGGTATCAGTCCTATTTCGTCCAGGACAACTTCAAAGTCAATCGCAAGCTGACACTCAACTACGGATTACGCTGGGAGCATCGCACGCCCCCCATCGAGGTGAACAATCGAGTTGGCAGCTTTGATGTCGCCACCGGTCAGGACCTTACTTATCCCGACACCAGCGTCATGGGGTTGGGCAGGAGCATGGTCAAGCCGGTCTATACCAACTGGGCACCCCGGTTCGGCTTCAACTATATGGCGTCTGAAAGAAGCAACATCGATATCAAGGGCGGATTCGGGATGTACTACCTGCAACCGAATGTCAACCAATATCAGGTTGAAGTCGACACCACGAAGCTTTACGAGGTTGACGATTTCAACAATCCCGCTGTCGGCGATGCTTTGGCTTTCAATCTGGACGGCACGCAGGGCGTACCGGGAATGTACTCGTCGGCAATGACTAACGGAAACTTCTCGGGGGGCGGTCCGACCGTTTCTTTCATCCAACCGAACGGAAAAACCCCGTATGCTTACGAGTGGAATTTGACTGTCGACAAAACAATCCGAGACTGGCTCTTCGAAGTTGCATATGTTGGAACCTCGGAGCGCCACTACGAGGAGCGCAACGAGATCGACCCGCTCAATACCAATGGCGTTGCGTCTCTCTGGGCCACCTGCGGAAATCCAGCGAGCCCGGTGGGCTGTTACAGCGGCGTACAGGAAAATCAAGAGTCGGGAACTTCGAACTACCATGCCTTGATTGGACGTATGCAGAAACGGTTCAGTTCTGGATTTTCAGCGACCGTCAACTACACATGGTCCAAATGCCTGGGCACTCCCTTTCAGGATGAGTTTACCTGGCACGTTGACATGCATCTTGACTACAGCCACTGCACTGAAGATATCAACTCTATCTTCACCGCAAATGGTATCTATGAGCTTCCGTTTGGGCATGGAAAAATGTTCCTGAACAGCGGCACTCTCGCGGACATACTCGTAGGAGGCTGGAAACTTTCCGGCATCTCCACGCTGCGCACCGGCCCCTGGACGACCTTGGGAAGCCAACAGAATATTGGGTTCTTTGATGGCGCATTGCCCGACGTCACTGGTCCAGTCAACAATCACTCGCTGCACGGAGGTCTGGGCAGGAACGGGAGGCTCGGGCCGTATATCAACACAAAAAACGTTGTTAACCTGAGCGCGGTGGGAGTTCAGGGCGACTCTGGAACCCACACCGTTGAGAATCCCGGATCCCAGGTCTATGACCTGTCCGGTTACAAGGGATGGAGGTTCGGCGATAAGGCCAACCTGACCTTCCGGGCCGACTTGTTCAACGCCTTCAATCGCGTCAACTTCGGATCGGTTAGCACCTACGACCTTGCCAACAACTTCGGCGATGTTTCCAGTGCTTATCCGGCGCGCGAAATTCAACTCAGCCTGCGGCTCAGTTTCTGATCCCATGTTGAAATTGCAAGTGCGGTTAACCCGAAAACTCACTCTCATTGCCGCCCTCGCCGCTGGCTGCCTTCCAGGCATTCCAGCGGCGAGGGCGGCAGGGGAGCGGATCGACGCAGCGGCACCGCAGGCTCATCTCCGACCCAAGACGAATTGTCCGCGGCGTGACGATCTTGACGCCGCACTCGGCCAAGCCAGCTCCCTGATGCAACAATCGCGCTTTCAAGATGCCGCCCCATTGCTCCAACCGCTCTCCGCCAGGAATTGTGATGCCAGGGCCAGTCTCCTGCTGGCTGCTGCCTTCGAAGGACAAGGGGATGAGCACAAAGCAACTGAGGTGTTGCAGCATGCCCATTCCGTGTGGCCGTCGAATAACAGCGTTTCCACTTCGCTGGCCCGCGTATTTCTCGCCAGCGGTGAGAAGAAAGAGGCAGTGAAAGCTCTGGCTCATTTTCATGGGACGGCTGAGACCCCCGGGCAGGAATTGGAAATGGCCGTGGTTGTGTACCTGGCAGACAATCAGCTTCAGGCGGCGCAGGCGATCGCCGAAGAGGATTACAAGCACCATCCATCGATTCATTCGCTATTGCTGGTAGCAAACACTTTGCAATTGCAGGGACGATACCCGGACGTCATCCACCTTCTTGGAACGAAACGCGAAACTTACGCTAGCTCACCGGAGTTTTTAGTAACTCTGGCTGAGAGCGAATTTGATGCGGCAATTTACCCCGCGGCACGCGAAGACTTGCAACGCGCTATTTCTCTGAATCACAGTTTGTATCAGGCGCACTACCTGCTGGGTAATGTACTTTCGAAGTTGAATGACGCGGACGGCGCGATAGCCGAGTATCGTCTGGCAATCAATCTTGCTCCCCAACAGCCTCGCACCTACTATCAACTTGCGCTTGTTCTTCGATCACAACAGGACGATGCCGGCGAACAGAGAGCACTCGAGCAGGCGCTGGCAGCCGACGACCACTACGCGCCTGCACATTACGAATTGGGAAGAATACTTCTCGACGATGATCATCGCTGGGCTGATGCGGTGAGCCATCTGCTTTTGGCGATTCAATACAATCCACACGCCGAGGAAGCTTATTTCCTGCTCGCCAGGGCTTACAGCAAACTGGGCGAAAAGGACAAGGCGGATCAGATTGTGAAGCGTCTGCAAGCTGTGAGGAAGGAGAATCGACCTAGCCCTGCAAACGAGAAAGAAAACCTCGTTGATGCCTATCGGTCGACGAGTCCGTGACTTCAGAAGCTGGACGCCGCAATCAGCAGAAGGTCGCCGTCAGCGAGCGTGTGAAGCGGCGGGGTGCGAAGATTGGCAAATGATTGAACGGGTATTGGCCTGTTAGACAAGCCTCAAATTCGAGTCGATAACGCTTGAGTTCCCCGGCCAGTTTGCGCGTGCTCTTCGCGGTCCAGCGCAGGAACGACTCCGGGTCACCTCGCGCCACAGGCTCCACCAGTTCGCTGAATGGCAAACAGGCAGTCAACCTCGCCGGAAGGGCGAGGGCCGAGCGGCTGGACCCGGCGCCGAACTGCAGCGAGTCGCTCCAGGCGTCTAATCGCCGTCGCAAAGCTCGCACGGCGAGTCACAGCCAATCGCGGGGGCGTTCTCGAGAACGACAATGCCATCCGCCGCCATCGCTCAATTCAAGGAGACCGCCGGATTCTCTGGCGCAAAAGCGCGCAATTGCACCACATCGGCATTGGGGTATAGCACGCCCCCCCGGGCCGCCGATGCGAAGCGGCTCAGGCCCCGGGCCGGCGAGAGTTTGAAGCCCCGTAAGGCCGCGAATATATTTCATCCCAGCGTGCAATAGCGTGCAATGGTCTACGGAAGCAGTGGCATTTGCGGCATCTGTGGTAAGCTCTTTTCTGTAAGTTACGGTCGGCGAAGGTGTGGAAAACGTTCGGTCCCCACCCGCCGCCCAATTTTTTCGATGGACCGCAAGGAGCTTCACCAGCCCGTTTGCCGAACAGGCGAACTTCGTGATCCCGAAAACCCATGAAAACTCCAGGCTTTGACGACGTGTCCGAAGGACTGCCGCTCGATTTGCCTCCCTTTGAGCCGCTGCGTGGCCTCACCAACGGCCATGCACAGACCATCGTGGGAAATTTCCTTCCCCGCCCTCCATTCCAGCTCAAGGCTACCGCCGAAACCGTCGAAGTGGACCCGGCCGACGGCAGCCGCGTGCTCTGCCACTGCCATTGGCAACCTGAAGCGGTGCGCTCCTCCCGTTTGACCGTATTGCTGGTCCACGGCCTGGAAGGCTCTTCGGATTCCCGCTACGTACAGGGCATCGCCGCCCGCGCCTGGGAGGCCGGCATGAACATCGTGCGCATGAACATGCGCAACTGCGGCAATACCGAGGCCCTCACGCCCACGCTCTACCACTCCGGCCTCTCCGGCGACCTGGGAGCTGTGATCACCCACTTCACCCAGCAGTACGGCCTGCAGCAGGTGGCGCTGGTGGGCTACTCCATGGGCGGCAACCTGGTGCTGAAACTGGCCGGCGAGTGGGGATGCCGCGCCCCCTTGTGTGCTGTGGCCGCAGTTTGCCCGGCCATCGACCTGGCCCCAGGTTCCGACGCCCTGCACGAGCCGGTCAATCGCCTCTACGAGTGGAAGTTTCTGCTCGACCTGGTCGCGCGCTTTCACCGCAAGGCCAAGCTCTTTCCCGACATCTATCAAATTGGCGAGGTCGGGCCGATCCGCTCCATCCGCGAGTTCGACAACAAAATCGTGGCCCGCTACTGGAACTTCCGCGACGCCAGCGACTACTACGACCGCGCCGCCAGCGCCCGTGTGGTAGACAAGATCGCCGTTCCCACCCTCATCCTGCACGCGCTGGATGATCCGTTCATCCGCCTCCTGCCGGAAACCCGCGCCAAGCTGCTCGCCAATCCCCACGTTCACTACGTCGAGACCCGCCACGGGGGCCACTGCGCCTTTCTTTCCCGCGATAGCGGCAACGAGATTCATTGGGCAGAGGCTACCGTCATCCGGTATCTTCTGCAGGTGACCGGTCAAAACGGCCATCGAATCGATGAGGCTTGAATCCGTCGACTTCCGTACTTCCTGCCCGGCAACATCATTGCCCGTCGGGATTTCCGTAACGCCGCTCGAACCGGAGAACCGCTCAAAAACACATGGAAGCTGACTGGGAGTTCGAGGTGGGCCGAGAAGCGCCGGTCATTGAGGCACTTTGGGCGGGATTTGTGGATCTGCGCCAGCATCCTGAGCGTGTCCGCGAACTCGTGGAAGCTGCCGGCTTTCCGGCCCTGGCGGCGGCGCTCCAGGCTCTGAATGCGCCCGGGGCGTCCGTCTGGACCTCCAAGTGCGACACTTGGCCGATTGTCGAGCCGGATCTGGTCGATCCCGGCGAAATGGATGCGGAGCCCGCTTCCGCCACCCACGCCGCCGCCTGCTACATCGATCTTTTGCCCCGGAGCGAGCAGCAATGGCTGCTTCCCGCCCTGGCCGCGGACTGGTGCAAAGCGCTTTGCGGCCGCCTGCATCCGCTCCCACTACGTTGCTGCCGCGCCGACCTGGTCATTCGCCGCGCCTTCATCGCCCCTGACCTCGATCGCCTGGGAGTCACTGCGTACCTGACCGCCTGCGGAGCGTCGTCCGCCGAGGCTGGCCGGGTGCTCGAAATGGCACTGGCTGCGTTTGCCGGTGTCTTCAAGGACCAACTTTAGCTAGAATGGAAGAGCGTGGGCGAGTAGCTCAACTGGATAGAGCACCGGCCTTCTAAGCCGGGGGTTGCGGGTTCGAGCCCCGCCTTGCCTACCACATTAGAATCAATAACTTGGGAAACTTTGACTCCGGCCGCTCTGTCCACGGTCGGAGAATTTGCGGGACCCCAACCTCTTGCGGCCGTAAACCATTGAATCGGCACCGTCTTGTAACCAGGCACCACTTCCGTCCTGCCGATCCGCTCTCGCTTTACCCTCTACGCTTTCTCAATACCCAGGTCGTCATGCAGCGCAGATCCTGCACGATCGTCGTCTTCAGCGGATCGACCAGTACAGCGTTCATTTCCTCCGTCAAATCCAGAAGCATCTTCTCGTCCACCAGGTACCACTCCGATCCGTCCCCGATGATGAATCGATTGCCCTCAACCCATTCGAAGTCCATTCCAATCCTCGAACCCAGCCGGCAGAACAGCATCCCGCCCGGACGCAACACCCGCCAAAGCTCTGCCAGCATCGCCCGGAAATGCATCTCATCCCGGGCAAAGTGAAGTACCGCGATCGAGAACACCACATCCACAAATCCACTGGGAAACGGCATTCTTTCGATGGAACCAACCTGGAAGTTCTTTGCGGGCAATCCGGTCATCAGCGACGCAGACAGCCGGCGCACGTGCTCAACACCTTCGGCATCCTCGTCCAGGGCAAACACTTCGCACCCCTCCAGCAACAGATGCACCAGGTTTCGCCCGTAACCGCATCCAGCATCGAGTACCCGCATGCCGGGCACAATGTTTCCCCGCAGAATCTGATCGAACACGTAGATGTCAATCTGCCCAAATTGCTCTTGAACACTCAGCGTCAATTCGTCACCATCCTGGCTTTTAACAACTTATCCGCCGGCTTCGCCTGCCGCCATCGCCCGTTCTCCATCGGACCTCGCCGACATCTCTTTGGCTACAAGGAGCGGAGTAATCCATCTTTAAGTTGTATCAGCATGAGATGCAATTGCGTTTTTGGGCGGTCGATATCCGGTGCGGAGCGGTCAGTAGCCAGCCCCGGCACAGAAAGAGTTCACTCCGTTGCAGGTGTGAATCAACGATAATTGGATCTTGCACGATTCATCGTGCGTTGGAGAAAGAGGTTGCCGTGCGCCGTTCCCTGGCTGCTGGTTTTCCGGCTCTTGGTGTCATGGTTTTGAGCGCGGTCTTTGCCGCCGCGCAGGTTTCCGCTCCGGCGGAGCAGGCCGCTGCCCCGAGTCCCGTGCGGCACGGCCTGCTCGCGCTCGATGAGGATCTGCAGGTGCTGGCCGAACACGTGGGGCCTGCCGTCGTAACTATCGAAGTCAGCGGCCTGGCCACCGTGCAGGACCCCAACACCCGGCAGACGAACTATATTGCAAAAGAACAGGGCGTGGGTTCCGGCATCGTCGTCGATCCGGCAGGCTACATCCTCACCAATGCCCACGTCGTTGAGCACGCCACCTCCGTCTCGGTTCTGGTGTTCCGCCATCGCAACCGGCAGCCTGGCGGCAGGGAAGATGTGCAGCGCTTTGTGGCCAGGATTGTGGGCCGCGACACCCTCACCGATATCGCTCTGCTCAAGGTGGATGCCACCGATCTGCCGGCGCTCCAACTGGCGGACTCCGACCAGGTCCATGTCGGACAGCTTGCCCTTGCGTTTGGCAGCCCGCTCGGCCTTGAGAACACAGTGACCATGGGCGTGGTCAGCGCCACCCAGCGTCAACTCAACAGTTCCACTCCCGTGGTGTATCTGCAGACGGACGCCGCCATCAACCCCGGCAACTCCGGCGGACCGCTGGTCGACATCCGGGGCCAGGTCATCGGCATGAACACCATGATCGTCTCGCAGTCGGGCGGCAGCGAGGGCGTGGGCTTTTCCATTCCCTCGAACATGATCCGCTTTATCTATGAGCAGTTGCGCCAGCAGGGACACGTGCGCCGTGGAGCCATCGGCATTTCAGCCCGCGAGATCACGCCCACGCTCGCCAATGGACTCGGCCTTGCTCAGCAGACCGGAATCATCCTCGAAGACATCGTGCCGGCTTCCTCTGCCGACCGCTCCGGCCTGCGCCCCGGAGATATTGTGCTCAGCGTCGATGGCAAGCTGTTTGAGGATCCTCGCGCCCTCTCCGTTTTGCTCTTCGAGAAAAAGATTGGCGACACCCTTGCGTTCAAGATCCAGCGCGGTGCGCAGGTCCTCAGCATCACCGTCCCTGTCACCGAGCGCGAGCGCGATCCAGAGAGCATTCTCGATCCCACCCAATCGGCCGGCAACATCATTCCCAAACTGGGCATCGTCGGCATTCAGATTACGGATTCCGTCGCCCAGCTCATCCCGGCAACGCGCAATCCGGGAGGCATCCTGGTCACGGCACTGACCGCCGGAGGCAACGCTTCGCTCTTCGGACTTGAGCCCGGCGACGTACTCCATCTCCTCAATCGAACCCCGCTCGACTCGCTGGAAACCCTGCGCAAACTGCTGGCCGGGTTGAAGCCGGGCGACCCGGTCGTCTTCAGCATGGAGCGCAACGGACAGTTGAATTACATCGCGTTCGATAATCCGGAATAGAGAACCGCGAATACCCTGGGGTGGGCAACTCGTTAGAGCCTTTTTCCTGTCGGTATAGATAGAGTGACATTCTTGATTGGCCGACGCCGCAGGAACCAGTAACGCCGTGTATGACAGCGTCGGCTCCTGTCAACTAATTTTCGCAACAAGGCCCTTGTTGTGGTCGGAGGGGTGTCAAGGGCGCCGTTGTTTGGCGTTCATCTTGACCCTTGACACCCCTCCGGCCACTCCCACAATTAGCTTTGGAACGAATCTCAGATGTTCTTTCTGAGATTCGTTCCATAGATGAAAAAACCGGTCTTGCATCGCCAGACGACCCGAAGCTCGCAGGTTGAAATTCAATCACATTCGATGGCAACCATGTAGGTTCCACCAGCCATGTATTCGGTCCGGTCGTGCACCATGATTTCCTG
>Ga0302266_10000178_pt1 | contig 64480 bp, 51 predicted proteins | sample III_Bog_E1_2_FD_194559 | JGI IMG/M metagenome (GOLD analysis project Ga0302266, IMG submission 194559) | Peat permafrost microbial communities from Stordalen Mire near Abisko, Sweden - III_Bog_E1_2 | ecosystem: Environmental > Terrestrial > Soil > Wetlands > Peat | place: Sweden: Abisko...
CCGGCTGCGGCATCCGCGTGCTGAGCGGGGAGCGGACCGGCTATGCCTATACCGACAACCTGAACCCGGATCGGCTGCTGCATGCGGCGCGAACGGCGGCGCTGATCGCTTCGGGTCCGGCAAAGCAGCCGGTGCAGGGATTTACGGAGACGCGGACCGCGGATCTCTATCCGGTTCCGCTGGGCGGCTTCGATCTGGATCTGGCGGCGCGGCTGGAGCTGATTTTGCGCGCCGACCGCGCGGCGCGGGCCTACGACAACCGCGTGGTGCAGGTGCGGGCCGGTTACAGCGAGGAGCTGCGGCGGATTTTGATTGCGGCGTCGGATGGCGCGTTTGCCAGCGACACGCAACCGCTTTGCCGGTTGAATGTTTTCGTAATCGCCAAAGACGGCGCGGTGACGACGAAGGGCTCGGCAGGCGGCGGAGGCAGGTCTGGCCTGGAGCAGTTTGTCGGATCGAAGAGCCCGGAGCATTTAGCGCAGGAGGCGGCGCGCGGCGCGATTTTGCAACTGGGCGCGGTGGCCGCGCCAGCCGGCGAAATGGAAGTGGTGCTCGGGCCGGGCTGGCCGGGAATTCTGCTGCACGAAGCCGTGGGACATGGGCTGGAAGCCGACTTCAATCGCAAGGGGACCTCGGCGTTTACGGGATTGATCGGGCGGCCGGTGGCGAGCCCGAAGGTGACGGTCGTCGACAACGGAACCATGGCCGGCAGGCGCGGCTCGCTGAATGTGGACGACGAGGGATCGGCGACGCAGGAGACGGTGCTCATCGAAGGCGGAGTGCTGAAGGGATATTTGTCAGACAAGCTCTCGGCGCGGCTGATGGGCATGCCGAATACGGGATCGGGGCGGCGCGAGAGCTACCAATCGATCCCCATGCCGCGCATGACGAACACCTACATGCTCGCGGGCGACGATGCGCCCGAGGACATTCTGCGCAGCGTGAAACGCGGACTCTACGCAGTGAACTTCGGCGGCGGCCAAGTGGACATTACGAACGGCAAGTTCGTGTTTTCGGCGTCGGAGGCGTACCTGATCGAGGATGGCAAGGTGACGGCGCCGGTGCGCGACGCCACGCTGATCGGCAACGGGCCTGAGGCGCTGAAGTACGTGTCCATGGTGGGCAATGATCTGAAGCTCGATGAGGGCATCGGGACCTGCGGCAAGGATGGGCAGAGCGTGCCCGTGGGCGTGGGCATGCCGACCATCAAGCTGGACAAGATGACGGTGGGTGGAACGGGACGATAACGTGCTATCCCACGTCTTAGAATCGAGACGTGGGGCACCCCAAGTTTGTGCTGGATTGGAAGCAAGAGAAAAGCAACCGCAGGTCCCTCGACTCCGTTTGTTCGCCGCGGCGGACTGCGGTCGCTCGGGATGACAACTTTGCTTTGAGTGCAAGCGCCGGGACGCCGATCTACGTGTGCCGGTTGTAGTCGAGCGGGCCGGACATGATCATGCCGCTCTTCTGGCGGCCGTGGATATACCAGCAGCACCAGCCGGTTTCATGCACGTCGTCGCCGGACCCGACCAGTTCGGTGTAGGCAACCTTGCCGTAGAGGTAGATCTTCTCTTTCCAGTCCTCGACGCGGAGCACCTGTTCGGGGCTCTCGCAGACCGAATTCACTTCGTCGCGTTGGAAGGTTTTGATGCTTGCGGACTCGCCGGGTAGCAGGAGGATGGGCGCCAGCGGGGGGCTGGGCTCGGTCTTGAAGACCGGAGCGAGCGGCAACTGCGCTTCGTCCGGAACGATGATCAAGTCTTCGGTGAGAGATACGATGCGGGCTGGCGAGTGGCCCCGGTTGGTGGCGACCACGGAGAAGCCGTTGATGACGCCGGGGGTGGGCTTGGTGGAGATGAGGATCCAGGAGCGCTCGGCCTTGGCCTGGTTCTCGGCAAAGAGCAGTGCGGCTTTGGCGCTGTCAGCGGCTGCCTGGGCAGTTGTTTCGGCGTAGCGGGTTTGGCGCTCGATTTTGCGCAGCGCGGAGACGGCAAACAGCATGGCGGGATACGCGAGGATCAGGAGCAGCACTTCAGCAGCCCAGCGGATGCGGTCGGGCAAAGGCCACGGCGCGGGTGCCGGCGCAGGAGTGGCGATGGTGATGTGGGGCTGCTCGTAATCGCAGGGCCCGCCGTTGCAGGTCGGGTTTGCGGATGTGCCGGGAGTGGCGGGTTGCGCCTTGGCAGGTGTGGCGGGATTTCCTGTCTGCGCCGGGCACGCCTCAGGCGCGAGTGCTAAGAAGAGCAGCGCGGCAGCAGTGACCAAGTGCTTCGAGGACATGGCGACAATGTAGCACAGCAGGGTTACCGGGTTGCGCGATGCGGCGGGGCGGCACACTTTCCGGCTCACTCCGGACACCGGTCGAGAATTCCCAAATTCCGCGCCATGCGCAGGGAGATGCGCATGGGGATCTTCTCCTCGTTGCCGAGGGTAAGCACGATATATGTGCGGAAGAAGAATTTCGTTCTGCTGAAACGGATTTCGTCCCATGGGATGCGCAGCGGCGGATGGCCGATGCGGAGCGGAAACAGAATCGATATATAGAGCGCATCCCCCGCGGCCGTCAGGCGGATCGCGCTGGAGTACTTGCTCCACCAGCGCATGTAAACGGTGTAAAAGAACGGGCCCGCGGTTTTCGTGTCGCCGTATGGATCGGATTGCTTTTTGAAGCGCCGGCCGAGAGAGAACCAGCCGCTCTGCAGGCTGATCAGGAAGCCAACCCCGCAAAGAAAAACGATGCAAAAGAGCGCAATACCCAGATTGCTGACCAGAGGATTATCGAATGTGCCGGCTTGCATGACTTACGCAGCCTTCTCTCCGCTTCTCGCCCTTGGCCTGGAGGCTTTCTTCGCGGTATTGAGAAGAAGGCGCAAAGCTTCGTTCACGGCGGCGGCGTCGGGAAACGCAGCGGCGACATCGGGGGCCAGCGTGACCATCACCACGTCGCGCGAGAACCTCTTTACATATTTCCCACGAACCGCGTTGGAGAAGTCATACTCCGCGTGCATATCGTCGTCTTTCTTCCCTCGTTTAGAATTCCCGCTCATATTGTCTCCTCTCCCGCGACTCAGCTTTCCGCGCATTGATAATTCTGATTGTCCACTCATCCTCAGTATGCACTACTACAAGCAGAATCTGCCGGATTGATTTTCCCAGCGCAATCCATCGTTCTTCATCCTGCGAGTGCTTCGGGTCGGGCATCACCAGCAGGAGGGGATCGCGAAATACGGTCGCTGCTTCGTCAAAATCAATGCCGTGCTTTGTTTCATTGCGGCGCGCCTTTTCCGGATCCCAAACAACCTGCTGCGGCGGCATTTACACGCCCACCGGAAACGGCTTGGGGCTGGACTCTTCGGCGTCAACGCCAGTGCGCCAGCGCTCGAAGCGGCCCTGTAGCAAGCTCATCAGGCCCGTGTACCAGTAGCCGATCACAAAGAGGATGAGGAATGGCGCGGTGAAGTAGTTGTGATTCGAGAAGGTGTAGAGAATGGCGGCCATGAAGTAACAGCCCAGCAGCAGTTCGATCCAGGGGGCGAGCTTGAGACGCTTGCGATACTTGGCGGCCTGGGATTTCTGGCCCTTCTGCGCCACACGATACTTGGGCGTGCGCACGAAGGGGCTCTTGATTCCGAACAGCGCTTCCATGACGGCCTTGGTATTGGTGACGGTGAGGCCGATGCCGAGCGCCATGAGGAAAGGCAGATAGTAGAAGGTCTTCTTCCAGCTCTTGGGATAGAGCTCGCGCTGGCTCATGACGTAAAAGACCGCGATGGAGAAGGTGGATGCGGTAAAGAGGGGCACGTCGATGAGCAGCATCTGGAACCAGCCCATATAGAAGCGGCAGATCATGGCAGGCATCAGCAGCGCCGACATGACGACCATGAGCGGATAACTGAGATTGGCCGTGAGGTGGTAAACAGCCTCGACCTTGTTGCGCGTGGATGTGTTGGAGTGGAAGACCTGGGGCAGAATCTTGATGCTGGTCTGGATGAGTCCCTTGGCCCAGCGCGCTTGCTGGGTTTTGAAGGCGGTCATCTCGATGGGCAGCTCGGAGGGGCATTCCACCTCGGGCAGGTATTTAAACTTCCAGCCGGCCATCTGCGATCGGTAGCTGAGGTCGGTGTCTTCAGTGAGCGTGTCGTGCTGCCAGCCACCGCCGTCGGTGATGGCCTGACAACGCCACATGCCGGCGGTGCCGTTGAAGTTGAAGTACTCGCCGGAGCGGGCGCGGGCGCCGTGTTCCAGCACAAAATGCCCGTCGAGCAGGATGGCCTCAATCCGGGTCAACATGCTGTATTCGCGATTGAGGTGCGTCCAGCGGGTTTGCACCATGCCGATCTCGGGCTGAGCGAAGTGATGGATGACCTTCATGATCCAGTCCGGCGGAGGCACGAAGTCGGCATCGAAGATGGCGACGAACTCGCCTTTGGCGACCTTGAGGCCGGCATCGAGCGCACCAGCCTTGAAGCCGTGACGGTTGGTGCGGTGGATGTAGACGATGGGTGCCCCAAGAGCGGCGTAGCGGTCGACGATGGAGGAGGCAACATCCGTGGTTTCATCGGTGGAGTCGTCGAGAACCTGGATTTCGAGCTTTTCGCGCGGGTACTCCATGGCGCAGACGGCCTCGATAAGGCGGTCGATGACGAACTGCTCGTTAAAGATGGGCAACTGGACAGTGACGCGCGGCAGCTCAGCGAATTGCCCGGGCGGGTTGGGATCGTAGTTCTTCCGGTACTTGAAGTACTGGTAACACATGGTGTAACGGTGAATGCCATAGAAGGAAAGCAGAATCATCACCGCGAAGTAGGGCAGCAGCATGCAGGCGTCGAAGACATTCCAGTGGTAATGCACCGAGGCGAACGGGTCGCTGAACACCATCCTCAACTGGCGGCGCAGAAAGCTCTGGGGCGCAAAAAAAAGGATCTCCCGGAGCAGCCCCCCGAGCGGGCTGGCAGCAGCAAGCAGGGGCGTGGAGAACCAGGCGATCAGAGGTGAGCCTCCGGAGAGAGATCACGTTTATTGTACGCGAAGGATGGGATGCACGATGAGACGAGGCGCACGCAGACGGCCCGGCGCGAGGGCGCGAGAGGATGGCTTTTTTCGGCACCTATGCGGGGGAGAAGCAGTTATTGGCGCGATCTGTGAGATTCCTCCCGGCAAAGCCGGGGGGAATCTCACTACATTCTAGAACCCGAGCTTGATTGAGAATTGAAGGATTCTCGGATTGGTGCTCATTCCCGTGATGGTCCCAAAAGCAGAGGCTGTCGGACCAGTGTAGGCCAAGTCCGGATCCCCAAAGTTGGGGTGGTTGAAAGCGTTGAAGAAGTCGGCCCGGAAGGTTGCGTTGGCGCCCTCCCTCGGCCAGCGCGCCTGGAAGGTCTTGGCGAGCGAGATATCGGCATTGACCTGGTCAACCCCCCGAATCACGCCGTTGGGGGTGTTTCCATAGTCCGTGGCAATACCGTCGTCACCGATCACTGCCGGGGTGGAGAGGCATTTGGTGTTGACGTAGCCGTTTATTCTGCTTTGGAGCGACCCCGTGGTCGATAGATTCTTCGCGGTGCAGCCCGCAGCGAAGCTGGCCCGATCGACGTTATTGCCATAAACGTTGTTGGTGGCGGTATAGCCGATGCTCTCCTGACGGCCGTCCTGGATGAGGGTAGCGGTCGCAAGAGACCAACCGCCGAGCGTTTCAGTCATGAGATGAGATTGCGACGGGCTGGGAAGCTTATAGAGCATGGATAGCACGAACCGCAGGGGACGGATATTCTGATCCGGTCCGTATCCTGCGCGCAAATTGTTCTGATCGCCGGATGGTCCGACAACGTTGGTCCCCGTGGTAAAGTCGGGGACGGGCGACAGCAATCGCGCCCAGGTGAAGGAAGCCTGGTACATCAAGCTATGCTTCCACTGCTGCGACAGCGATGTCTGCAAAGCGTTATACCAAGCCTCGTTGCCCATCCGCCATTGATACATCGAGTTCGGCGCCCAGCCCAGATATGGTTTGCGCATGTTGATGTTCGCAACCGTGCTTTTGGTCTGGCCACGAATCGGATGTGACGGAGAGGCCAAAGGCGCCGTGTTCACAGTGGTGCCCACAATCAGGTGCAGGTCGCGTGCCCCGGCATACGTGACGTCAAGGACGGCGCCGCCAGGGAGCCTGGATTGCAGGCCAAGGCTAAAGTGATAGGTTGTGGGAGGACGCCAGTCCAAAGCAAAAGAACCCAAGGTGTATCCGGTGTCGACGTTGCCAGTGGCTACACCATTGCTATCGACTGTACCTTTATAAGGGATCCATTGCGGGAAGGCGCCGGGGTTCGGCATGGGATTGGCGTCGCTTGCCGCATAATTCCCCGTTCCTACCCCGAAGTTCCACTCACCAAAGGGAGCCGATGCGCACAATTGCAGATTCATCTGGCCCTGGGTGGTGGTGTGATACATACCTGCGCCTCCGCGAAGGACGAACCGGTCAGTGCCCGGCATCATCCAGGCGAAGCCGAGACGCGGATTCCATACATTCTGGTTCTGGCCATTGAACCCGAATGTATTCTTGCTCTGTTCCACTCCGGCGAGGGGAGCCTTGGGGCCGTTGTAATTGGATCCAACAATGTAGCCGGCCAGACTGCCACCCACGGGTGGAGTGGGGTTGACGTTGGCCAAATCCACGTTGCCCGCCTTCCCGTTGGCAACCCCGAGGTCACCGATGTGCTCCCAGCGCACGCCCAGGTTAAACGTGAGACGGTTGGTTACTTTGAAGTCGTCTTGAGCGAAGGCATCGCCTTCCTTGTAACGCCAGTCGCGCGCGAAGTCCCCGAGCCCTTGCAACGACTCGTAGATGTTACTGTATCCGGTTCCATAGATGTTACTCTGCCCGAGCAGAAAGTCCGTCCAGGTGAGCGGAATCAAATAGGCCTCGAATTGGAACTTCGACATATCGTCGCGGCCGTAGGCGTAGGCGCCGCCGAAGGTGAACTGGTGCTTTCCCTTGGTCCAGGACAAAGTGTCGGTGAGGTTGTACTCATCCTCCCCGAAGGACGTCGCCGAAGTTGTGCCCGTCGCGAAGCCATCGTAGGCAATGTCGATAAGGGGGTACTTGTCTTCCGCAGCCGGAACGGTCATGCCCAGGCTCGAGAAGGTGAATGCATTGTTGTAGTGCATGTCGAAGACCGACCGATGGAGACCGGCCACGAATTGGTTCACCATGGTGTTGCTCAGGGTGAAGGTGTCTCCGACCGAGCCCACATCGAACCGTGTGGGGATAAACAGGTCATTTCCGTAGGTGTTGTATAAAACGGTCTGAACTATCTGGCCGGACTCACCAAAATAGCGAAGTGCGATCTTGTTACGGTCGGACAGCAAGTAGTCGCCATTCGCCATCCATTGGTTTTCGTTGTAAGTGCCGGGCTTGCTCAGGGATGCGGTGCCCTGTATCTCGAGCGGTTTGGCCGTGTCGATCGTCTGCGGATTCGGAATCATGTATTGACCGTTGGCCAGCTTAACGTTGAACAGCGCCAAGGCCTGAGGAGCGATATTTGAGCCATCGGGGGCGACCACGCCAGCCCATGCGCCGAGGTAGCCATACTGGCCGCCCCAAATCTTTCCCAATCCCGTTCTCGACCGGTCGTTGGTAAGCGGAGGGAGTTGGTCGATCTTATGGCTGGACGGATCGATGCCATTGGACTGCTTGGTGCCCTGCCAGGAACCGAAGAGCAGGAACTTGTTCCTGACCACGGGACCGCCGGCGGTAAGACCATATTGATTCTGCCGCAGAACCCCTCGCGGCTGACTGTTGAGCTTCGTAAACCAGTCATTGGCGTTGAGATCTTCGTTGCGGAAATACTCCCACGCCGTTGCGTGGTAGTTGTTGGTGCCGCTTTTGGTAATGAGATCGACATCGGCCCCGGCATCGCGTCCCGTGGTGGCATCGTATTGGGCCGTCTGCACCTTGAATTCCTCGATGGTGTCGGGATTGGGAACGGGGATTCCCGCCGAATAAAACATGGAACTCTCCATGTCGTTGACCGAGAGGCCATTCATCTCGAAGTTGTTGTCGACCGCGGTGGCTCCCTGGGCCATGATGCTTCCACCCCCGGGCATCGCCGCCAGGGCGCCGCCGCCTCTGCCGAGACCCCTGGCGTCGTTGGCCTCCTGCGCCACGCCCGGGTTCAGGCCGATGATCTGCGTGTAGTTACGCGAAACCAGAGGCAGGTTCTGAACCATCTCAGAGTCCGTCACGCGCCCCAATTCACTCGATTCGGTGTCCAACTGCACGTTTGAAGTAGCGACGGTAACCGTTTCGGTCACCGCGCCGGTTTGCAACTGTATGTTCAGTGCCTCGGTCTCCGCCACGATCACCTGCACGTCAGGCGACGAGGCGGCCTTAAATCCCTGTTTCGTGACCACGACCTTGTATTGCCCTGGCTGAAGCAGGGTGACAACATACATTCCGTGGTCGTTAGATTGCGCGGCTCGCGTTTCGCCCGTGGCTACATTTGTAACCTTGACCTGAGCACCCACCACCATGGCGCCGGTGGGGTCTGTGACCGTACCGCTGATGGCGCCTGTTGCGCCCGTCTGCGCGTAGAGCAGCCCACAGGCTGTAAACAGAACGCACGAGATGAATGCCACGAATGCGCAACGGCAGGACGAGACAATCTGTTTGCGAGTGGTTCGCATTTGTTGGGAGTAACGCATCTGTTTTCTCCTCTTCGAATCAGGCCTCTCCGAATCTGGCCGCAGAAAACGATGGGCAATCGTAAGAAAACAAATGCAGGACACGACAGGTCCTGAGCGGACATTTTTATGTCATTTACGGACACCCTCACCTGCAAAGGAAACCCACGGAGGGAATTGTCAAATGCAGCGACTGCATGGAGTTATGCCCGAAGTGCGTGGCGCATTGGATTCCCTTCCAACTTTGAGCCTTTTGCGGTGGACGCCACGCAAATCTCCCACGGGAAGCCGAGCGTAGGGAATGTCTTTGCAGCACCGCACGCCATGCGCATCGACCTGACCGGCCAATGCGCCTTGGGAAATGGTAAAGACGGCTTGATGACTATCTGCCGCCCGCACTGCCCCCGAAAAAACCGGTAAGAGTGCAATCGTCAGTGCTGTCCCTGTCGCTCTCGACATGGTTTCCTCCCCGGCTCAAAGAAGTGTTAACTCAGCAGCCTCTCGCCTTCGCCTGCGGAGCTGAAGTCGCCGCCAACTTTCAACGGCATTTTGCAGTGGACTACTTTGACTGATTACATTGCGCCTGCTGAGCCGGGAGTTTGGGCGAATATAAGCCGACATTCCAATTCCAGGCGATGTCCCCACTCGCTCGGCGCCGGCAAACAACCTCTTCATTGAATTCGTACATCCCAGGCAGCAGATGATCGGCCGGCTGTGGAGTTTCCTCGAATGCCATATAGGAGCCCGTCGATCCGAACACCGGCCAATCCGGCTCATTGGCAGCCCGCGGCCGTCCCGTACGCGCAAAGCTGGTCCAGTAACCGATCATCGCGTCCGAGAGCCCTCTCTCCTGCGCGGTCTCCGGGACCTTCGGCCACAGTGGCGGCGTAGCATCGAACGTTCCGAACACGTAGGGCAATTCGCTGGCATGGAAGCCGTGCAAACCGGCAGTATCGGCGGCCGGGTAACCATGATCGAAAAAGTAGAGGAAAGCGGGCTGCCCCAGAGCGGTTTGTTTTCTGACAAGCCGCTGCGCCGTCCACCCGTACAGGGCGTCGCGCGTCGTCGCCAATATGCTCTCCTCCATGTTGGCGCTGGGATAGAGCCGCAGGAATTCATCGGCGAGATCCAGATACTGGCCGCGAATGGTGGTTTCGTACGCGGCCGCGTTCGCGGGAGGATGCGGAGCGAGAACCCTCAACGAGCGGATTTCCCCACTATTGAAGCCTGCGAGCAGGGGCACGGGCGCCTGTTCGCCTTTGTCGAATACATCCACCAACTGGCGCAGCATTACGTGTCCGTCAATCGCGCCCCATGGCGCAAATCCAGCCCTTGGCGCGGCGAGGGTCAGGGTGCCTGCGTCCATCGCTCTCATCGCCGCGATATCTGGCGCATGGAGCGCGGCAGCAAGCTTCACTCCGCTCTCCTCGGCGGATGGTGAACCGAAACTGGCATTTCTCAACTCAGGCGTTGAGATCATGTACGCGCTTTCTGCGATTGCCTTGGCGAACAGGCCGCGAGCCGGCGGTGCTGCCAACAGGTACATTACGCTCAACCCGCCCGCGGACTCACCTGCGATGGTCACGTTTGCAGGATCGCCGCCGAAGGCGCCGATGTTGCGCCGGACCCACTGCAAAGCCTCAATCTGATCGAGCAAGCCATAATTACCCGATACACCAAGCGGCGACTCTTTACTGAGTTCGGGATGTGCGAGCCAGCCGAGTACCCCCAGCCGATAGTTGATGGAGACCACAACGATGCCTTGGCTAGCGAGCCGGGCGCCGTCATAGAGCTGATCTCTGCTCGACCCTCCTGCGAGTGCGCCTCCGTATATCCAGAAAAAGACCGGCGCGTTGCGCGCTTTATTAGGCGCCCAGATATTCAGCGTGAGGCAGTCCTCGCTCATCGGCATGGGATTGCCCGCGTAGATATTCGAAAGCTGGGGTTTGGGCTGGAAGCATTCGGGCCCAAAGTCGGTTGCTTTCCTGACGCCGGTCCACGGAGGCATTGGGCTGGGCGGTTTCCAGCGCGCTGAGCCTACCGGAGGCAAGGCATAAGGGATGCCCTTGAAAACGCGCAGTTCGCCTTCCATCCGTCCCTCTACCGTGCCGGCAGGAGCTTTCACGATTGGACCGCTTTTGTCATCGGATATAGCTGACATGGTTGTACCCTGTTGAGCGAAATTCGAAGGCGCCAAAACAACACAGGCCGTGGTGACGGACCAGACAAGCAAGCGAGGAAGTAAGTTCATTGGACGGTTTCTCCCACTGTACGGCTTTCGTTTCTAAGCACGCGCGCCAACGCCAGGAATAGCAATACAGCTACAACGTAGAACGACGCGAGCAGGTAAAGTGCGATTTGCAACGAGTGATGGGGATGGCTGGCGTGAAAAAAATCGCTGGCCGCGCCGATGAAGGTGGGGCCAAGGCCGAGGCCGATCAGATTCATGATCAGCAAGAGCAGTGCGCCCGACATGACGCGCTGGTCCGGCCGCACTTCCTCCTGCACCAGGGTGACCGCCGATGTCAGATAGAAATAATTCAGGAACATCGTGCCGGTGAGGAAGAGCAACGCAATACGCCAGGAGGGTGCCCAGACAAATGCGAGATAGAACGGGAGGGCAAGAGTAAGCGAGGCGGCGGGCACCAGGGCAAAGGCTTGTTTCGAGCGCCGCGTAAACCGGTCTATCGCCCGCCCGGCGGCGAGCATGCTCCCACCCATTCCGATTGCGACAACCAACGCGTAATAGACGGCAACCTGGTGCAGCGTCATGCCCTTTTCGCGCATGAGAAAAAGAACTGCGAAGTTGATCATGCCGTAGGTGACGAATTGGGTGGCGCCGCTGGCCAGGGCGACGAGCATGAGAGAAGGCCGCGAGATGAACATCGTTAACGTCTGCCGGAATCCTGTTTTGCTCGCGGGCTCCTGGTCCGCAATGCGATCCAGGCCGCCGCGACGGGGCTCAGGCACGAAAACGAGGATGCCGATGACTGCGAAAAGACCGACAGATCCGAGCACGACAAACGCGTAGCGCCAACTGAAAGCAGCAGCGATGGAAGCACCAAAGGCGATTCCCAGCGCTGAACCAATCGGGGGGCCGATGTTGTAGAGGCCCAGTGCTCTGCCGCGACGGCCGGGAGGAAAATAGTCGGAGATGATCGAGTAGGAGGGCGGAACGCCGCCGGCTTCGCCGAAGCCGACCGTCATGTACGCGCAGGCAAACTGCAGAAAATTAGCCGCTCCGCCGCAACACATCGTTGCCGCGCTCCAAACAGCACATGCGACTGCCAAAACTTTCGACCTGCTGGTCCTGTCGGCGAGCCAACCCACCGGAATGGAGATGCAGCAGTAGAAAAGAGCAAAATAGAGACCGCCAATCCGGCCAAGCTGACCGTCCGAGAGATGCAAACTGTCCTGGATCGGCTTGGCAAGAATCCCCGGCAACTGCCGCGACAGGAAGTTCAGGACATACACCACGATGAGCATGCTGAGCGCAATCCAGGCACGCCGTCCGGGTGGGGCAGATTGCGGCTTTGACAGCTCACCGGGATCCCCATGCGGCGAAATCGGCAATCCGGATTTGTGTGTTGCCATGCCCGCCATCAGAGAACCTCAAACAGGGCCGCCACGCCCATGCCCCCGCCCACACACATGGTCACAACCGCGTATCGCACTCCCCGTCGACGCCCTTCAATCAACGCATGCGCCGCCAGGCGATTGCCAGACATGCCATAAGGATGGCCGATGGAGATGGCGCCGCCGTCGACGTTGAAGCGATCATTGGGAATGCCGAGCCGGTCGCGGCAATAGACCACTTGCACCGCGAAGGCTTCGTTCAGCTCCCATAACCCGATGTCGTCCATTTTGAGATCGAAGCGTTTCAGGAGTTTGGGGACAGCGAAAACCGGCCCAATTCCCATCTCGTCAGGCTCTGTGCCAACAACGGCCATGCCACAATAGCGGCCGAGTGGCGCAAGACCGCGGGCAGCGGCCACGCTTGCCTCCATCACCACGCAGGCCGAGGCGCCGTCGGATAGCTGGCTCGCGTTGCCCGCCGTAATAAAGCCGTCCTGGCGCACCGGCTTCAGCGAGGCCAGGCCTGCCATGGTCGTGTCAGGCCGGTTGCCTTCGTCACGCATCAGAACCACTTCCTGCATCGAGGTCTCGCCGGTGCTCTTGTCGGTCACCGACTTGATCGTCCTTACAGGGATGATTTCCGCGTCGAAGCGGCCGGCTGCCTGCGCTTCGGCCGTGCGGCGCTGCGACTGAAACGCATACTCATCCTGCTGTTCGCGCGAAACGCCGTACCGGCGAGCCACAACCTCTGCCGTGTCGATCATCGGCATGTAAATGTCGCGATGAAGCGCGAGTAGGTCGGGGTCGGAACCGAGACGGAGTTCGGCCGTCTGCACCATCGAGATGGAATCCATGCCACCGGCCACGACAATGTCCATGCGTTCCATGACGACCTGTTTCGACGCCATGGAGATGCTCATCAGACCCGACGAACACTGTCTGTCAACGGTCTGCCCGGCGACGGAGACCGGCAACCCCGCGGCTAATGCCGCAGTCCGTCCGATCGTATGCTGAAGGCCCTGAGGCAACGCCGACCCGACGATGCAATCTTCGATCTCACCGGACTCAACATTGGCGCGCGCCACTGCGGCACGAATGGCGTGAGCGGCCAGGGTTGGGGCAGGGGTGGCGTTGAATGCGCCTTTGTATGCGCGGCCGATAGGGGTGCGCGCTACGGAAACAATCACTGCATCACGGGTCATGTCGCGCACCCTTCGTTTCCAGCGAGAAGTCGCGATCTAGAAATAATTGCCATCCACGCTGATCGCCTGCCCCGAAACATTTCGTCCTGCGTGCGAACAAAGGAACAGACACATAAGCGCTACGTCGTCCCCAGTCACCATGCGGCGCAGGGAAATATGCTTGAGGTAATCGGCCCGCATCGCAGTCTCTTCGATACCTTCCAGCTTGGCGCGAGCGCTGATTACGCCATCTATCCTTGATCCCTCGACGATGCCGGGCAATATTGCGTTCACCCTGATGTTGTCGGGGCCGAGTTCCTCGGCAAGCGATTTAGCGATGCCCACGATGGCCCATTTTGTGGCCACGTACGGCGTGCGCCATGGAATGCCCAAACGGCCGGCAACGGACGAAATGCAGATAATGTTGGCGGCCTTGGACGCCCGCAACATCGGCACTGCATGGTGCAGGCAACGGTACTGGCCATTCAGGTTTACTTCGATGGTGCGCTTCCACTCTTGTTCGGTGATCTTATCCACTCCGGCTGTGGGGCCGGCGATTCCGGCACAATTGACCAGGACGTCAAGTCCACTGAATCTCTCCTGCTGAATTCTGAAGAGCGATGCGACTTGCTCTGCGTCGGCCACATCGGCGTGGGTCGCCTGACAGGAAGGGAAAGACTTCTGGAATGCCGCCAGGGCAGTGTCGTCGATATCGCAAACGTGGATTTCGGCGCCAGTCTCTGTGAACGCGGATGCGATTGCGGCGCCAATACCGGAGGCGCCGGCAGTTACCAGAACCCGCAATCCCCGCGGGGGACAGAGTCGATCTTGGAAGGTCATTCTTGACTCACCTTTCATTGAATTTCTTTCGCCTGACGGGATACGGCCCACTGCCATCAGACGAAATGGACATTCTCCGCGCCTTTCAGATGCAATATCTCCCTGACTTCCGAAGGGGTGGCGATCTCAAAGGAGAGTTCTTCAAGAATGCGGCGAATCTTGCTGACCTGTTCGGCGTTACTTTTCGCCTTGATTCCAGGGCCGAGATAGAGGTTGTCTTCCAGTCCCACGCGCACATTCGCGCCCAGGATGGCTCCCATGGTCAGGAGGGCCATCTGGTGGCGTCCTGCGCCCAACGTCGAAAGTTGATAGGTGTCTCGTCCGAATAGGCGGTCAGCCGTGGCTCGCATGACGAAGAGATTTTCCGGGTCCGGACCGAGCCCGCCGAGGATTCCGAAAATTGCCTGAATAAAGAGCGGCGGCTTGATGATGTTGCGATCGACGAAGTAGGCGAGATTGTAAAGGTGCCCGACGTCGTAGCACTCGAGTTCGAATCGAGTGCCGTACTCTCCAAGATTGCTAAGAATGTATTCAATGTCCGCGAAGGTATTCTTGAAGACACAGTCTTTCATGCCTTCGACCTTGGGTTTCTCCCAGTCATAACGCCAGTTCGTGATGCGGTCGGCTACGGGATGAATGGAAAAGTTCATCGATCCCATGTTCAGCGAACACATCTCGGGCTTGGCCTGAAGAGGATACGCAAGCCGCTGCTCGATCTTCATATCGGAACTGCCGCCAGTGGTGATATTGATGATCGCGTTGGTGCGTTCTGCCAGAACCGGACAAATCTTCTGAAAATGCTCCGGATCTCCCGTGGGCCTGCCGGCCTCGGGTTCTCTCGCGTGAATATGGAGAATCGCGGCCCCAGCCTCGGCAGCCTCAACGGCGCTGTCAACAATCTGGGATGGAGTGATGGGGAGATACTCCGACATGGTCGGAGTGTGGACAGAACCCGTAATTGCGCAGGAAATGATGACTTTGCGATTGTTTTTGGCCATTTTCAGTCTCGATAGATCGATAACCGCACCATCATAAAAAGTGGATGACAAAACACGACAGGTTCACAGCGGACATTTTCATGTCGTATTCTGACACCGCTCCCCTCCAAGGGGTGATTTTGGTGTTGCAGGACACACTAAGGCAGTCCCGCCCTGGGCACTTCGACATCGGTCATCCAAATCGCGGCGCGATGGTTCCTTGATGCCTCAACCTCGTTGAATGTGGGTGCGACACAGGCGAACAACGTTCGCCCGTTGTCGCCTCCGAGCATGCACGCGAATACGCCCAGTCCGTCCGTCTTGAGTTCTGCAAGGATGTCCCCGCCCTCGGCCACCCGGATCAACCGGCATCCAATTGCATCGGCCACCCAAATGGCCCCTTCCGCATCCAGACAGATTCCGTCCGGCGCAACGTCCACCTGACGAAGAACCTCAGCAATCTCATCCGACGTCGGCGGATCGCCGAAAGCCGCCCATGTCCGTCGCTCGCCCAGCACACCGGATGCGACATCAAAAGCACTCAGTCGATTCATCGTGGTTTCGGCAACGATCAATGTGCTGCCGTCCGGGGTCAGCACCATTCCATTGGGAAACCCAAGCCCCTCGGCTGCAACTTTGGCGCAACCGTCCGGTTCGACCGAGATCAGGTTCGTCGTGGTGACTTTGGCGCCACCCATCAGATCGAATCCGAAATTGCCGACCCAGGCTCGCCCCTGATGATCGACAACCATGTCGTTCAAATGCCAGGGGGCAAGGCTCGACAGGTCGGCGTGCTCGCCGAGAGAAGAATCGCGTTCGCGACGCATGATCTTGCGGTCGCGCATGGACACAATCAGCATGCGGCCATCGGGCAGAAACCCAAGTCCCGAGGGCTGGGCCGGCACTTCGGCAATGGTCTCCAGCGTGCCATCGAGGGCAACGGCCAGGACCCGCTGCGTGTAAAAGTCTGAGAAGTACAACCTTCCATCGCGCCAGCGCGGACACTCGGTCAACGACAGGCTGCCGATCAGGGTTTCGAACTTTGGCATACTCTTCCTCTGCGAAAATCCAAGGCGAACGAATTCTGACGGAACTCTCTCTTCGCACTCTTAAACAACGGCATGATACGCCTTTCTCGCCCGATGATGGCGCTCGTAGACGTTTCATTGTTGCAGTGCTCCCGGCGATCCGGGCTCGGAGGGTACTTAGCGCTCCTTGGAAGACTTGCGGTCAGGAGCGATAACGCGCCGGCGTGCTGCCGGTCCATCTGTGGAACGCGTGACGAAAGTTCGCAGCCTCGCTGAATCCCACAAGCTCTGAAATATCCTCGATACTCAGTCTCGTGGAACGGAGATACTCGCTTGCGAGGTTGCAGCGGACATCGTCGAGAATTTGCGTAAAGGAAGTACCCTCAGCGCGAAGCTTTCGATTGAGCGTTCGCACGGTTGTCGCGAGCTGCTTGGCTGCATTCTCCATACTCGGTGAATGTCCAGGCGTGGATGCGACGATCTGATAGACCTCGCCGGCGACACCGGTCGATGTCTTCACCTCACCGAGAATGCGATCGCAGGTATCTCGCAGAATCTTCGAAGTAAGACCGTGCGCCAGGCGCGGCTTCGCAGAGAGAATCGATTTCGGATAGGTGAGTTCCGACATGGGCTGGCCGAATCGCACCGGACAGCCGAGGTAGCGTTTATAAAGATGGGTGTGGTCCGGAGCAGAGTACGAAAGCGCAGCGCGAACTGGAAGGTAAGAGTCGTTTTCGACCACGGCTCTCAGATGCGTCGAGAGTTGGGTCAACTGTTGCTCCACGAGAAAACGCAGCAACGAGTCCGGATACGTGACCGCTGCATTCATCGGGAAAATCCAGGATACGTAATCGCCCTCTTCGCGCCACGACATGGCAAGAAGCGGTGTCGCGAGCCGGTGGTATTTAATCGCCACTTGAAAGTACTCGCGAATCGTGGGACTGCATACCAGGGCGAATCCGTACATCCCATAGGCCGACAATGGGATGCGACTGCCTGTTCGAAAGGGGATCTCGGGGTTCTTCGATAGCTGGAGGGCGTTGCGGCACACCGTAATGTACTGGAGAACGGAGGTGCGAGTGTCAGGGTCGGAAAGACTTTCAGGCGAAAGGCCTGTACCTGACAGGCTCGCTTCAGGCGCAATCCCCTGCTCCGCGAGAACTTCAACCAGGGCTGCTACCTTGTAGGGCGCGTACCGTTTTTCGTTCCAAAGAGGCAGTTCCATGACGCTCTAAGTCCTGTCCGAAAAGAACACTCTTATGTCCGAATTGAACCTGTGCAGCCCAATTGTGCATCATTAGCATTCCGTTTTGGAAGTGGTTCTTTTGCAATCTTTTTGAAGTGGTCGCGGAAGGCATTCCGGAATGGCCATGCGGATCGCAGTCATCGGCTCGGGCTGAGGGCCTTGTCGATCTCAAATCTGCGTTTGAAGAAGGAGCCCATCAGGCCCGAGCCTGCTTTCAGCTCAGATCGGAATCTTATGTTAGAGTTCGTTATTGCAGCAGCCAAGCGCACGGCAATTGGAGGATTCCAGGGGACCCTGAAAGACAGTTCGGCGGTTGACCTGGGCGTTGTTGCAACCAAGGCGATTTTGCCCGGACTTCCCGTCGAAGATATCGCAGATGTGATTGTTGGCAATGTTCTGCAAGCGGGCAACGGCATGAATCCGGCCCGCCAGATAGCTCTGAAATCCGGCCTTCCCGACCAGGTGACTGCGCAGACCATCAATCGTGTTTGCGGCAGTGGTCTTCAGGCAGTCGTATCCGCCGTGCAAGGGCTGCAATGTGAAGAGGGCAAGTTATATCTCGCTGGTGGCACTGAAAGCATGTCGCGTGCGCCCTATCTTCTGCCGCAGGCGCGTGCCGGTTACCGCTACGGCTCCGGAGAACTGGTCGACAGCATACTCAGCGAGGGCCTGACCGATCCCACTCTCGGTTATGCGATGGGAATCACAGCGGAGAATCTTGCGGAACAATGCGGGATCACTCGCGAAGAACAGGATGCCTTTGCGCTCGAAAGCCAGACACGCGCAGCGAAGGCATTGAAGGACGGGGTCTTCAACCCGGAAATTGTTCCCGTTCCCATTAAGACCAAGAAAGGCATCGTCGAGTTCGCGACGGACGAACATCCCCGCCCGGATTCCACCCTGGAAGTTCTGGCAAAGCTGAAACCAGCCTTCAAACCGGATGGGACAGTAACCGCAGGAAACTCCAGCGGCCTGAATGATGGCGCGGCGATGCTGGCCGTGACCACCGGAGAGTACGCCAGGAGTCATGGACTTCCCGTGTTGGCGCGTATTCTCTCGTATGGCCTGGCTGGGATCGCCCCCGCGGTCATGGGACTCGGTCCAGCGGCCGCGGTGCCGATCGCTTTAAAGAAGGCGGGCCTCACCATAGAACAAATCGATCTCTTCGAATTGAACGAAGCGTTCGCCTCACAATCGATCGCTGTCGTCCGCAAGCTCGGCCTTGACCCAGCCAGGGTCAACGTCAGCGGTGGAGCCATCGCGCTCGGACATCCCATTGGCGCGTCAGGCGCTCGCGCGCTCGTAACGCTGGTTCACTCTCTGAGGAGACTTGAGAAGCGATATGGCGTAGCCAGCCTTTGTATTGGCGGCGGCATGGGAATCGCAATCGTGGTCTCGGCTGAATGAAAACGTAATAGTCATGGATTTACCGCGTGCGAGGGCAAGAACGTGAATAAGGTAATCGAATCTCCAGATGCTGCTGTTGCAGATTTGCAGGATGGCATGACCGTCATGCTTGGCGGCTTCGGGCTTTGCGGGATTCCCGAGAATCTGATTGCGGCTTTAATTCGTAAGGGCCTCAAAGGACTTCACACCATCAGCAACAATATGGGCGTCGATGGATTTGGGATGGGCCTGATGCTTGAGGCGGGAATGATTGCTTCGCATATCGGCAGCTATGTGGGCGAAAACCGTCTGCTCGAGAAACTCGTAATTGCCGGCCAACTGGACCTCACACTGATTCCGCAGGGCACGCTCGCCGAGCGGATTCGCGCCGGCGGTGCTGGTATTCCTGCTTTCTATGTTCCCGCTGGGGTTGGCACCGTTGTTGCCGAAGGCAAGGAAGTGCGGGAGTTCGACGGAAAGCCCTACCTGATGGAGCATGCTTTGCGCGCTGACGTCTCGCTTGTTAAGGCCTGGAAGGGGGACTGTCACGGCAATCTTGTCTACAGGAAGACAGCCCGCAATTTCAATCCTGCAATGGCCACAGCCGCAAAGTTGACCATTGCCGAGGTTGAAGAACTCGTCGAGCCAGGCCAGTTGGATCCGGATGAAATTGTGACTCCGGGAATCTACGTTCATAGGGTTGTTGTAGGACCTGAGCTTAAGAAACCGATCGAGTATCGCTTTATCAAGGAGTACGTGCAGCGATGACAGAAAGAGAGACAGCATCGCCGGAATCCCCATTCACACTGAGCGGCAAGACCGCCATTGTGACGGGAGGCGGACGAGGGATTGGCAGGGCCATCGTACAACGGCTCGTATCTGCGGGAGCAAATGTACTCGCTGCCGATTTAGATCGGGAAGCGTTGCAGGAGACCCAGTCCTCTGTTCACAATCCCGAACGCGTCGCCCTGGTCTGCGGAGATCTGATGCAACCGGCTCTTCCCCAGGAGATTGTGAATGCCGCGCTCGAAGCCTTCGATGCCATCGACATCATTGTCAATTGCGCCGGTTTCAGCTGGGACAGCGTCATCCAGAAGACCTCCGACGAGCAGTTCCTGGCCATGTTGAATATTCACATCGTTGCGCCGTTCCGCTTGCTGCGCGCCGCCTCCGATTATCTTCGTGCAACTGCCAAGCGCGAGATTGCAGCCGGCCAGCGCGTGATGCGCAAAGTCGTGAATATCACCTCCATTTCCGGAACTGAAGGCAATCCTGGCCAGGCGGGCTACTCTGCGGGCAAATCTGGAGTTATTGGACTCACGAAGACGCTGGCTAAGGAGTGGGGACGGTACAACATCAATGTGAATGCGGTTGGCTTCGGCCTGATCCAGACGCGCATGACACAGCCGCTTACGCCCGAAGCAAAAATCGAGATGGTGGGTAAAGAGATTCCCATCGGCGTCCAGCCCGCCATGCTCGACTCCATCGCAGCCGCATGTCCGCTTGGACGCATCGGAACTCCCGAAGAGGCAGCCGGCGCTGTGCTCTTCTTCTGTTCTCCGCTATCGGACTACGTTACCGGCGAAGTGCTGATCTGCAGCGGTGGCTATCATTTTTGATGCGACTGCGCTGTCGCGCTTATGTTTCTGTCCCGAACGGAATATCGGGGAGGGGTATCAAGGTGAACGGTAAAGAACTTATCGCACGGCGGATCGCCCGCGAACTGAAGGACGGCTTCTATGTCAACCTTGGCATCGGACTGCCCACCACCATCGCAGCCTGCGTGCCACCGGGAATCGAAGTCATTCTGCAATCGGAGAATGGTCTGCTGGGAATTGGACCTCCTCCCCTTCCGGAGTCGGAGGATCCCGATCTGATCAATGCCGGTAAACAGCCCGTTACCGCTCTGCCCGGTTCCAGCTTTTTCTCGAGCGATGAGTCTTTTGCCATGATCCGCGGCGGCCATATGAATATGAGCATCCTGGGGGCCATGCAGGTCTCTCGCCGGGGCGACCTTGCCAACTGGACGATTCCCGGAAAAATGGTGAAGGGTATGGGTGGCGCGATGGATCTTGTCGCCAGTGCCGCTCACGTCATTGTGGCGATGGAACACAATGCAAAGGACGGTGCCCCGAAAATCGTCGAGGAGTGCTCGCTGCCGCTAACAGGCAAGGCCGTCGTTCACGACATCGTTACCGAACTGGGATGGTTTCACGTTTCCGCCGAAGGGCTTGTCATGCAGGAAATTGCTCAAGGCGTGACGAAAGATGCAGTAGAACTTCGGACAGGATGCCAAGTGCACTTTTCTCCAGATCTCCGTCCTATGCTTCCGTCCTAGACTCTCCCATGTCGAGGGCAAAAAGGATCGGACGGAAACGTCTTCGATGAGATCTCCACTTGCACCTGGACTCAAACAGACATTGCGCGTTTGCCCGCGGGCGACACCCCTTCGCTCCGCTCAACAGCATGAGCGCGGCGTTGAGATTGTAAGGATTTCAAAAAGTGGTGGCCAGAGACGGGATTGAACCGCCGACGCCGGCCTTTTCAGGGCCGCGCTCTACCACTGAGCTATCTGGCCTCAGTCGAGACGACAAGTTGCATGAATCTGCGCGGATTCCGGTGCTGCCGCCAGGGCGTTGCCGGGTTAGGTGGGCGTTTCCACTTGCCGTGCGCTCAAAACAACCAGACCTAGTATACCAATCCGAATGTGGGAGGCCAAACCCCCCGCAGACTCCCCCTTGATTTGCGCGCTGGACTACACTCTAAAGCTATGATCCGACGCTCGACGCAGTTCCTTTCATGTTTTGCATGGATTTTAGCAGCCACGTTTTGTGCCCAGTCGCCTTTGACCCACGGACAAGGCAGTTCCGCGGCGGGACCTGGAGCTGAAGCTCGCGCGTCGCACGCCTACGATGCAGCCGTGAAGAAGGGTCCGCCGGCACTGCGCGCTTTTCTGGTCGACTTTCCCAAGGGCGCGGATCTGCACGTGCATCTTTCCGGCGCGGTCTATGCCGAGACCCTTATTCGTGATGCCGCCGAGGACGGAGCGTGCGTGGATACAGTGGCACTCTCGCTCGCCCAACCGCCCTGCACCGGCAATCTGATTCCGGCAACGGGGTTCACTGGCAACATCGACCGGAAGACGCAACTGCTTTATGACAAGCTGATCGATTCGTTATCAGTACGTAGCTTTGTGCCCTCCGCGAGTTGGAGCGAGCACGACCAGTTCTTTGCCGTCTTTGACCGCACCGGTGGCCTCAAGAATCACAACGGCGAGTGGGTTGACGAAGTGGCGAGCCGCGCCGCGGCCCAGAACCAGCAGTACCTTGAGTTGATGGTGACGCCGCCCTTCAGTCATGCAACCGGGATTGCGCGCGACATCGGCTGGAGCCCACAGTTGGCCGACGCCAATCCTCAGGCGTTCGCGCAGTTCCGGCAGCAATTGCTCGACCAGGGACTTCGCGACGAGGTAGCCGCGGACCGCGAAGAGGTGCGCGCCGCGGAGGTCCAACGCAAACAACTGGAGCGCTGCGGAACAGCGCAGGCGGCGCCGGCTTGCCGGGTCGAGGTTCGCTACATCTGGCAGGTGCTGCGCGACCTTCCGCCCGAACTGGTTTTCGCACAAACGCTGCTGGGATTTGAAACCGTCGAAGCCAGCATCGAGGCGCATGACCCCGGCTTCGTGGGCATCAACTTCGTCCGGCCCGAAGACGATTACGTAGCCATGCGCGACTATACACAGCAGATGAAGATGATTGGCTACCTGCACTCGGTGTATCCCAACGTGCACATCTCTCTGCACGCGGGCGAACTCGCGCTGGGGCTGGTGCCGCCGGAGGGACTGCGCTTCCACATTCGTCAGGCGGTGGAGCTGGCCCACGCGGAGCGCATCGGCCACGGCGTGGACGTGATGCATGAGGACGATGCGGCGGGGCTGCTGAAGGAGCTGGCCGCCGAGCACGTAATGGTTGAAATCAACCTGAGCTCGAATGAGGGAATTTTGGACGTGAAGGGCGCGGAGCATCCGTTCCCCATCTATCGCGCGGCGCACGTGCCGGTGGCGCTCTCGACAGACGATGAGGGCGTGAGCCGGATCGACCTGACGCATGAATACGTGCGCGCGGCGCTGGACTACCATCTGACCTACGCGGACCTGAAGCAACTGGCGCGGACGGGCCTGGAGCATAACTTTTTGCCCGGCGCGAGTTTGTGGGCCAGGCCGGACGAATTCAGCGCGCCCGTGGATGCGTGCAGGAGCCAGGCGTTGGGCGGCGAAAAGCCGGCGACGGCATGCAAGACATTCCTTGACAAGAGCGATAAGGCCGCGGCAGAGTGGGAGCTGGAGCGGAGATTCAGGGACTTCGAGGCGAAGTTCTGAGGCACGATCGCTTGCTGCTCGGACAATGAGCATCGCCGGGTGGCGCAGGGCTTCAAAATAATTCCCCAGATGAGCGCAACTTTTCCCCGGGCGCATGGTTCATACCAGGATGCCCATGTCCCGCCTTTGCTCGCGGGACCTTTTTCCCCGCCGTACGGAGGTCTCCCCGTGAACCTGAGGTTCCGCGGTCTTGTCCTCGCCACTGCGTTCGCGCTCGGCGTCACTATTTTCATCAATGGCTGCGGCTCCTCGACCGGTGGAAACTCCACCCAACAGCAGCAACCCTCAGTCACCATCTCAGGCGCAAGCCAGGTCCGTTTGGGAAGCACCGACAGCTTCACAGTCACCGTTACCAATCTCACCAATTCATCTGTTACATGGAAGGTGAATGGCATCGCGGGCGGAAACAGCACTGTGGGCACAATTTCTGTCGCAGGCGTGTACACGCCTCCGTCGACCATTCCGGCAACTAACACCGTGACTGTATCGGCCGTTAGCGTGGCGTCGCCGACAGTTTACGGCACCGCGCCGGTCAGCATTCTTAACCCAATTCCGTCGATCACTGGGGCTGGGGCAACACCGGTTTCAGGAACCAGCTACACACTCGAGGTGGACGGCTCGAGCTTTGTGAGCGGCGCGCAGATCCAAGCGGGCGGGGCCAACGTGGCGACCACATTCGTGTCATCGACCGAACTGGAGGCCACCGTCACCATTCCCAGCGGCACCAATACGCTGAGCGTCAACGTAATGAATCCCAGCCCCGGCGCGATGGCTTCGAACGCCATGAATGCGGCCATTTATGTGACCACCGTGCCCACTGCGGGGCGGCTGCTCGATCAGGCCACGTTCGGGCCTTCGCTCGCCACCATCCGGCAGGTGCAGTCGACCGGCGTGGATGCCTGGATCACTCAGCAATTCAACACGCCCGATACGCCGCTTGCGAATATTCCTACGCCTTTGCCGGCGGTGTGTCTGGCCGCGAATACGCCCACCAACTGCGAAGAGTCGGAGTGGTGGCAGACGGTGCTCACAGGACCCGACCAACTGCGGCAGCGGGTGGCATTCGCGCTGAGCGAAATCTTTGTGATCTCGAGCGACTCGGACAATGCCACAACGATCACCTACTACCACAACACGCTGGCGCAGGATGCGTTCACTAATTTCTCTACCATCATGCACGACGTAACGGTGTCGCCGGGAATGGGCGCGTACTTGAACATGCTGAACAGCGCCAAGGCGCCAACCGGCCAGATTGCCAATGAAAACTATGCGCGCGAACTGATGCAGTTGTTCACCCTGGGTCTGGATTTGCTGAATGACGATGGCACGCTGCAACTCGACGGCAGCGGAAATCCGATTCCCACCTATACGCAGAACCAGGTGCAGGCGTTTGCCAAAGCCTACACGGGCTGGACCTATGCCACATCGACTGGCGGCGTGCCCACAAAGTTTCCCAACGGCACGGCGAATTACCTGGCGCCGATGGTGGCCGTCGAAAGTGAACACGATACCACGTCAAAGACCCTTCTGAATGGGACGGTGTTGTCCGGGGGCCAGACCGCAGAGGAAGACCTACAGGGCGCGCTCACGAACATCTTCAACCATCCCAATGTGGGGCCGTTCGTGTGCAAGCAGCTCATCCAGCACCTGGTCACCAGCACGCCAAGTCCCGCCTATGTGGCGCGCATCTCCGCGGTATTCGCCAACAATGGCAACGGCGTTCGCGGCGACATGCAGGCCGTGATTCGCGCCATTCTGGAAGACCAGGAAGCGCGCGCGGGAGATACCGACCCCACCTTCGAGGGCGGGCATCTGCGCGAACCCATGCTTTGGATGACGAACTTCCTGCGCGCCGTGGGATTTACCAACACCGATGCGAACGGCTCGTACTTTTCGCTTTCGAATTACTCCAACAATCTGAACGAACGCCCTTATCGCTCGGGGAGCGTATTCAACTTCTTCCCGCCGAGCTATGTAGTTCCGGAGACTACGCTGAACGCGCCAGAGTTCGATCTGGAAAACACCGCGTCGGCGATCCTGCGGCTTTCGCTTGCCGATAGCCTGGTGAACAACAAAATCACCAGCTTCAACATCGATCTGAGCGCCACCAGCCCGCTGGGACAGCTTGCAGCCGCGAGCCCCGGCCAAATGGTGGACATGCTGGGCACGATCTTCATGCACGGACAGATGCCGACTGACATGCGCACTGAGATTTTGAGCGCCGTCAATGGCCTGGGAACGGCGCAACAGGTACGCGTGGCCACCTTCCTGGTGATCACGTCGTCGCAATACAAAGTCATGCACTAAGGTGAGGAAGCGGGTCCGATTCCTATAGGAGAAATGCCATGCGATCAAGCCGGAGAACTTTCATCAGTTGCGCAAGCCTTGCCGCGGCCGGCAATCTTCTGGGCCTGCGCCCGTTTGGCGCTCTTAACGCTTTGGCAGCACCCAGCAACGACTACAAAGCGCTGGTGTGCGTGTTTCTGTTTGGCGGCAACGATGCCAACAACACGCTGATTCCCTTCGATACCACCGGCTATGGACAGTACTCTTCTTTGCGCGGCGATCTGGCGCTGGCGCAGAATACGCTGTTGCCCCTGACGCCGGCGCCCAACTTCGCGTTGCACCCGAGCCTGCCCGACATTCAAACGCTCTTCAATAGCAGCAATGCGGCTTTCGTGGCCAATGTGGGCACACTGGTACAGCCGCTTACGCGGGCGCAATACCAGGCCGGGCAAACCGCTCCCACAAACTTGTTTTCGCATCCTGACCAGCAACTGGAGTGGCAGAACGCGGCACAAAGCGCAGCCACTCCCACCGGCTGGGCTGGCCGCATGGCCGATGTGCTCGGAGCCAGCTATAACTCGGGAGCTTCCATCCCCATGATTACTTCTGTGGCCGGGGACACGTTATTCTGCAATGGCAATTCGACTTCGCCTGTTTCCGTGTCACCAGGCAATCTGGGCGAAGCGAGTTGCTCGGAAGGCTCGGAGTGCTCGGCGCGCCAGCTGACCGCGCAGGCGCTGCTGACCCTGGACACCGGCATCTCGCTGGTGCAGGCAGACGACTCCATCACAACAAATGCGTACGCGTACGCCAAGACGCTCTCTGACGCGGTGCAGTCGATTGCGCCGCTGCAAACCGTCTTCCCGGCGAATAACGGGCTCGCCGCGCAGCTCAAGCAGATTGCCCAGATCATCCAGGTGCGGTCGGCGCTCAGCGTGCAGCGCCAGATCTTCTTTGCCGGCATCGGCAACTTCGACACGCACGCCGACCAGCTCTCGCTGCAAAGTTCGCTGCTGGCGCAGATTTCCCCGGCTCTCGCCGCTTTTTATAACGCTACCGTGGAATTGAACGTGGCCAGCGAGGTGACCACTTTTACCATGTCGGACTTCAGCCGCACCTTCCAGCCGAATTCAAATAACGGCAGCGATCATGCGTGGGGAGCGCACCACATCGTGATCGGCGGCGCGGTCAAAGGCGGAAGAATCTACGGCTCCTATCCAACCTTGGCGCTGGGCGGCCCCGATGATTCCGGCTCGAACGGCCGCTGGGTTCCGTCGACGGCCAGCTCGCAGTACGCTGCCACACTTGCGCAGTGGTTTGGCGTAAGTGTGGGAGAGCTGCCTGCGGTGCTGCCGTCGATTGGAAACTTCAGCACCAACAATCTCGGATTCGTATAGAGTTGGGCTTGCCTCGAGCCCGCCCTAGCCAGCTTTGAAAGGGCACGGCTTTAGCCGTGCCATGAAGGTCGCATAAACAACGGGGCTTCAGCCCCTGAGGAATGTTCTTCACCAATTCAAGCTAATGATGCAACCGGTTCCATGTTGCTCAAGACTTCGGCTGCGGAGTTACACTCTGCTGCATGGACAACGAGCGCATTCGCGAAATTTGTCTCAAACTGCCGCACGCTGCGGAGACGCTGAACTGGGGCCATCACCTGGTCTATTGGGCGGGCGACCGAGACATCGGCGGAAAAATGTTTGCCATGACCGATCTCGACGGCACGGGCATCGGCGTGTTGTGGTTCCATTGCGGGACGGAGCGGTTTCACGAGCTGCTGGAACGCGAAGGGATTCTTCCGGCGCCGCACTTGGCACGCGCGCATTGGGTAGCCGTGGAGCGCTGGGATGTTTTGCGGCCGCGCGAGATTGAGGACGAGTTGCGCCGCGCTCATGCGTTGATCTTCGAGAAGCTCTCCCAAAAGACCAAGGCCGTGCTGGCGTTGCCGGAAAAAGAGCGCGCGAAAGTGATCCGAGAGCGCAGAAAAATCGTAGCTGCAAAAGAAAAAGCCAAGCGCCGCTAAACGCACGAATGACCGATTGAACTTTGCCGCGCGCGCTTTCGTAGAGAATATAAACTGCTCACACGAGCATTTTTTCGCGAGGCGAAAAGACGATGGTCAAGTTTCTTCTGTTTTGCATTCTGCTTGTGATGTGCTGGCCGCTGGCGCTGCTGGCTCTGGTGTTGTATCCGTTTGTCTGGCTTGTGCTGTTGCCGTTCCGAGTAGTGGGCATCGCCGTGGGCGGAGTGCTGGAACTGGTGAAATCCATCATCCTGCTTCCGGCACGCGTGCTGCGCGCGGTGTAGAGCCTGCGAATCGGATGACAGGCCCAATGCCCATCTTGAGCCGGCTGGCCCGCTGCGCGCTCACTGCACGCGGAACGAGTTCAAAAACTCGTCAGCCCCAGCCGCTGTGGAGCCGCTGCCGGCGGTGACCACAACCTGATAGAGCCTTTGGCCGCTCAGAAAATCGTGGACTGAGTAGGTACTGCCGTCCTGGCCGGTAAAGGAAAACGCGCGCCCCGGAACGCCGTTCAAATCGATGGCGTCGTCGCTCGCGAGAGTGCCCTTTTCCGCCTTCACGATGTTGTCGCGGAAACCTGCCAGAGCGGTTTGCGGGTCGCTTTCGAGGTACCCCGCGGGATAGTCGCACCAAGCCACCAGGTAGGAGACACTGCCCTGGTCGAGGTTGGCTTGATAGAGCGTGGTCGATCCGCTCGTTCCCAGGGAGATCTGCGAGGAACTCTCTGAAGGCGTACCGGGAAACTGCACGCTGTAGCGGCCGTCTGCCGACGTATAGGGCTGAGCTATCGTGCCGTTATTCGTGGTTTCGCCTCCCGCCGTACCGGACGCGCCAGGCGTGGTTTCGCTTTGCGCTGGCGTCACGGAGGGTTCCGAGAACTCCGATGGCGCGGGGCGATTCAAGCGCGGCATCACAACCTTCACCACCAGGAACGTGATCAGCGCCAGAACGGCAACGGCCCAGACAAGGGGCAGAAAGATGGGATCGCGCCCGGAGCCGGCATGCGCATGGGGTAACGCGGTCAGTTGCTCCAGATCGTCCGGCAGCCCGGGATTTGCAGCATCGAAACGCTGAAACTGCTCGGGATACCTCTTCTTGGCAAAGCCGATCAGGTCCACGTACCGCGCCGTCATGTGCGGGTAGGCAATGGGCAAACGGGCCAGCAGCGCAAACAGAGAGCCCTTCACCATGCGATGCTGAGCGACGATGCCGCTGGGATTGACGGAGTAGCCTAACTGCCGGCCCACAAAAATCTTCTGCATGGCAGAAACCGCACTGGAAATGTCGCCAGCAATTACTCCCAGGGCGATACGGTCTCCGGTGTAGACCATAGCGCGCTCGTAGGGCAGGATGAAAAAATCGAAGATCAGAAGGTGCTGTGCCGCGCGAATGGTCCAGCCCCAGAATCCAGATTCGCGGCGCGTCCTCAGGTACCCGACGAACCTGCCGATCAGCCAGCGCAACTCGTCGTCAGTCACTCCCGCTTCGAGCAGCTCCGAGTTCAGGAAAACCGCCCGCCGGTAAAAGAAGAACTTGTAAAGATAAGCGTTGAAGTGGCCTTGTTCATATACAAAAATGTCGACCTTTTTCGGGTATCCGATGCGGGTCTTCAGGTCTTCGCCAATATGGTGGATGCGGGCATAATTGAGCTCCGAAACCAGGATGCTGTGTCCCATAAATGTGGCGTACAAGACCCGGCCGCTCATCCAGATGAGGAAGGCAAAGAGCGGCACCACGAGCACGATGGTGCCCGCGACCAGTCCAGCCCCGATGAGCGGAAACAACAAGAGGGCGAAAAACAGCGCCAGTGCGAAGCGCCTGGGGTAGAGCGGATGTTTGAAAGATCGGAACGATTCCTTACTCAAGACTTGTGAGGGATCCGCCATCGTTGAGTCTCCGGGTTATCATGAACCTGAAAGTTCACCGATCATACCAAAACTCCCCTAAGCCGGGTATGAAATCCGAATAAGCGAGAGCGAAGCTGTGGCCGATGTATTTGTGAGTTACAAGCGAGAAGACAATGCGATCGCCGGCCGAGTGGTGACGGCGCTCCAGGAGAGTGGCGTTTCTGTCTGGTGGGACGACGGGATAACGCCACGCCAGGCATGGGATACCGAGATCGAGCTGGCCATCTCCGCCGCTTCGACCGTAGTAGTGCTCTGGTCGCCGCGTTCTGTCGTGTCCGACTGGGTGCGCACTGAGGCCCACTACGGCAAGGACCGCGGCAAGCTGGTCCCGGTGATCGTCGAGCCGTGCAACATCCCCATCGCCTTCACGCTCACCCAAACGGTGAACCTGGCCAACTGGAACGGCAATCGCGACGACCGGCAGTGGCGCAAGCTTCTCACCTGGATCACAGACCTGATTTCCACCAAGCCGGGCAACGCCAACCTGCCGCAGGGCCTGGTTGCAGCCAGCCCCGCGAATGTTTACCGCGACGCCATTGGGACTTTGCATTCTGGCGAGCCCATCTACGATGGCGCATTCATCAATCCGTCCACGCCGCCGGGCACCCTGTTCCGCGATGGCGACGGAATGCCCGTGATGCGCATTGTGCCCAGAGGCTCGTTTCTGCTCGGCGCCAGCTTCGAAGACCCGGATCGCGCCGCCTACGAAACGCCGCAAAAACGCATCGACATTCCCGCGTCGTTCGCGGTCGGCATCTTTCCGGTGCTGGCTAGCGAGTACATCCACATCACCGGCTCGCCGGTGCCCACGCCGCTGCCGCCGGAGCCCGAGCGACGCTGGTTCGACCGCTTTGTGGCCTCATCGCCGGCAGCTCGGCCTGCACCGCCGTTGCCGCCCGTCGCCGGAATGCCCGTGACGTGCGTCTCCTTTGACGACGCCCAGGCTTTTGTCGACCGGCTTTCGGCCGCATCCGAGCAGAAATACCGCATCCCCTCGGAAGCTGAGTGGGAGTATGCCTGCCGCGCAGGATCGAGCACTCGTTATTCCTGCGGCGACTCGATCGACGGCTCCCGCGCCGTGTTCGGCCATATCTCCGGGCCTTATCCGGTCGGCTCGCTCCCCCCCAACAGCTTCGGGCTTTACGACATGCATGGCAATGTGCGCGAGTGGGCCGCCGACCTTTGGCACGATAACTTCGACCTCACGCCACAGGACGGCCGCCCCGCACTCGACGGCCACAGTTCCATGCGGCTGGTGCGCGGCGGCGGCTGGCGCGATACCACGGTTATGCTGCGCTCTGCCGCCCGCATGAGGGCCACGCAATCCCTCCGCAATGAATTGATCGGCTTCCGGGTCGCGCGGGCGGTGAATTGATGCGGCAGGCCCTGCCTCGACATCCCCTCTGACAATGCTTTAGCGTGGGCCTATGGCGTTCGCTCCCGATCTTAAAGGAAAGGTTGCACTGGTGACCGGCGGATCGCGCGGCATTGGCGCGGAGACTGTGCGCCTGTTGCGCGCGGCCGGAGCACGGGTGGCCTTCAGCTACCGGAAAGCGCGGGCACAGGCCGAAGCGTTGGCGGCCGAGTGTGGCGGGACGGACACGGCAGGCGAGCCGCAATGCATCGCCATCGAGCAGGAGCTGTACACGCCGGGTAATGGTCGGAAATTGGTGGAGAACGCCGTGGCCGCGATGGGCCGGCTGGATATTCTGGTGGCCAATCATGGCGTGTGGGAGGCCGAAGACGTGTCCATTGCGCGTATGGATGAAGCGCAGTGGCGGCGGACGCTCGCGGTAAATCTGGATGCGGTGTTCGGACTGGTGCAGGCGGCGGTGGCGCAATTCGAGCGGCAGGGTTCTTCGGGTCAGCCGACATCTGGCGGCGTGGATGCCGCCAGTACAGCCGGTCAGGAGACCGGCGCTGCAACTTCCGGCGGTGCAGAGCCCGGTACCGCGCGGGGACATATCGTCCTGATCAGCTCCACGGCCGGCCAGCGCGGCGAGGCCTACCATGCCGACTACGCCGTGACCAAAGGCGCGCTGATCAGTCTTACCAAGAGCTTGTCTACGGAGCTCGCGCCTCAGGGAATCCGTGTGAATTGCGTCGCGCCGGGGTGGGTGGCCACGGACATGACGGCAGCAACGCTCGCCGATCCGGCGACGGGCGAAAAAATTGCCGCGGCGATTCCGCTGGGACGCGTGGCGACGGCGCGAGAAATTGCCGGCCCGATTGTTTTTCTATGCACGCCGCTGGCCGGATTCATCTCGGGCGAAGTGCTAAACGTGAACGGCGGAGCGGTGCTAGTGGGATGAAGGACAGTGGTAAGTGGTTAGTGGTTAGTGATCAGAAAAACCTCAAAGGCTCGTCGGCCAAACTAACCACTAATCACTAACCACTATTCACTTTTTCGAGGGGGACGATGAGATTCGGGAAACTGGCAACGATGCTGCTCACCGCAATGGCGCTGCTGGCGCCACATGCGGCGCAGACGCAAGCCACCGACGACGCGGCGCAGAAGAACGCACGCCAGGCGCACGAGGCGCTGGACGCCATGGTGAAGGCCATGGGAGGGCAGGCGTGGCTCGACATGAAAAACGAGATGCAGCAGGGGCACATTGCCGCGTTTTTCCAGGGCAATCCTGACCTGGGAACCGAGGATCTCTTCGAATTTCACGAGTGGCCCGACCACGACCGCATTGAAGTGACCAAGCACCGCGACGTGGTGGAGTTTTTTGTGGGCCGGCAGGGCTGGGAAGTGACCTACCGCGGCAAGAAGCCGCTGGACAAGGACATTGTGGACGACTTTCTGCGGCGCCGCGACCACTCCATCGAACGGGCAGTAAGGGTATGGCTCAAGGATCCGAATACCATCCTGCTCTACGAGGGCGAGCACATGTCCGAGCGGCATCTGGCGGTACAGGTGACAATGATTTCGCCGCAGAATGACGCCATCACCATCCTCATGGACGAGCAGACTCATCTGCCGCTCGCGCGCAGCTTCGAGTGGCGCGATCCGCTGTACCACGACAAGAACACCGACACCGAGGAGTACGACGACTACCACGTCATCGACGGCTTCCCTACTCCGTTCACCGTCACGCGGCTCAAGAATGGCGACACCGTCCGCCAGTTCTATGTGACCCACGTGACCTACAACCAGATTCTGCCCGCGGATTTCTGGGACCCGGATGCCGAAGCGCGGAAGGTGAAGAAGTAGCGGCGCAGTTGGTTTGCGTGCCGATCAGTCCGCGGAGTGACCGCCGCAGAGTTTTACGGCCTGCTTCATAGTGTTTGCAAAGCGATTCGCGGAACCAATATCGGTGAATGGGAACGCGTTGTAAACGGAGGGCCGACGTACTACGACCGCCGTGACTTGCGGAGTGGTTGAGGTGACGACGTTGTTGGCGTGGCCTTGTGCAACGTTCTCCTGGGTTAGTAATTGGCTCTCGGGCTCGATGAGGACGCTGGTCACCGCAGGCAGCATAAACCAGCCGTCTTTGTCCTTCGTGACGGCGCCGCCCTGCGTCACCTTGAAATGGTAGGAGACGCGGCATTGGGCCGGGTCAGCAACCACGTTGCTGAATTGCTTGACGATGGTCTTTCCCGAGGTGCTGCCGTCGGTCCTGTTCTCGATATGGGCGATATAGCTCACGCTTCCCAGGCTGCTCAGTTGGTTCCGGATGGTCTTCATCGTATCTCGCAGCGAGGCCGCGGCTGGTTTGGACGGAACGGGCGGAGGTGAGGCCGCCGGCGCTGCCGGAGTTATTTCGCGAGGCTCGGCTGTGCCCGGAATGCTCCCAGGCGCCGGTGCTTCCCCACCAGGCTCGGCCGTACCGGGCGTGCTCTGTGGCGGCATTGGACCGGCGGGCAGCGGCGAACCTGCCGGACCCGCACGCGAAGTGAAATGCACACTAACGAAGACAGCAACCAACAGGCAAGCCGCAACCGCCCCTCCAGCCCACGTCCATGACTGCGCGCTCCAGAACCGGTGCGGGGCCGGCGCCTTTTCGAGCGCGCCTGCAGCTTCGAGAACTCTTCCCGTGGCAGGGACAGCGCCGCTTGCCGGCAGTCTCACTTCTTGCGGCATCGGTGGTGGGGCGCCCTGCTCATTGCGCGCCAGCAGAATCCTAATCGTTCCGGCGAGATTCTTGAGATGGGCCTCGAATGGCGGCGTCAATGCATCGAGCCAGTGCACGTTCCCGATGAAATACTCGAGGGATTTGCCGGGAAGTACGTCCTCCATGCGCAACGGCAGGATGGCAACGCCACGATTGACGGCGCGCTCCACTTCTCTGCGGATTTGCGGCGAGGCATTGGCGTTGGCCGTGAAGACCAGCACCATAATTCGGCACTGCTCAATGGCGTCGATGATGGCCTCGCCCCACTCCATGCTGGGGATCACGTCCCGTGGAGCGATCCAGCAGCGGATGCCGTTCGACTCGAGCATGGCGCAGACCGCATCGGCGGTCGCCTTATCCTTCGCGGAATGACTGATGAAAACGTCGTGCGCCATGGATTCTGTCCGATCGAATGCAGGGAAGGGGAATCGAGCTAGCGCTACTATATAACCCCATTGGCCCAATATGCAGCGAAAAGTGCTTGCGCCCGGCTGGCGCCGCGCCGCCGATTCCAGAAATGCATGCGCGCGCTTATTTATAATCCCAACGAGCACTAAACAGCCAACAGAACCGTTCCCTAGGAGTCGCAGAATGACGTTGACCATCCAGGAAATCATGGATTTCCTGCCCCACCGCTACCCGTTTTTGCTGATCGACCGCATTGTTGAGTTCGAGCGCGCCAAGCGCGTGGTCGCCATCAAGAACGTGACCATGAACGAGCCGTTTTTCCAGGGCCACTTCCCCGGCCATCCGCTCATGCCCGGCGTACTGATTGTTGAGGCGATGGCGCAAGCCGGCGCGGTGCTGATGCTGTCGGAGATGGAGGACCGGCACTCGAAGCTGGCGGTCTTTACCGGCATCGATGGCGCTAAGTTCCGGCGCTCGGTAACGCCCGGAGATCAGCTTCGCATTGAGGTGGAAGTGGTGAGCTTTCGCTCGCGCGCGGGCAAGATGGCAGGCAAGGCATACGTCGACGGCAAGCTGGCCTGCGAGGCCACGCTGACCTGCATGATCGTGCCGCGCGCCCCCGAATCGAAACCTGACTCCAAGGCGGAAGCGGGTTCTTCTGAGGCTGCCCCCGCAAGCGCCGCGGCCCCAACATCGGAGACAGTGTGAGCATCCATCCCAGCGCGGTCGTCGCAGAAGGCGCGCGGATTCCGGCGTCCTCGACCATCGGACCCTATTGCACCATTGGGCCGGAGGTGGAACTGGGCGAGGAGTGCACGCTCATTTCGCATGTGGTGATCGACGGCCGCACGAAGGTCGGGGCGCGCAACACGTTTTATCCGTTTTGCTCCATCGGCGTGCCGCCGCAGGACCTGAAGTACAAAGGCGAGCCCACTGAGACCGTGATCGGCGACGACAACACCATTCGCGAGTGCGTCACCATCAGCCGCGGCACAGTGGGCGGCGGCGGCGTAACGCGGCTGGGCTCCGGCAACCTGCTGATGGCCTACGCGCACGTGGGTCACGACAGCCATGTGGGCAGCCGCTGCATTCTGGCGAACTCGGCGACGCTGGCCGGCCATGTCACGATTGAGGACGATGTGACGCTGGGCGCGTTTTGCCCGGTGCACCAGCACTGCGTGCTCGGCGCGCATGCGTTCATCGGCGGCGGCACCATAGTTACTCAGGATGTCCTGCCGTTTTCGCTCACCTCGGCGCGGCGCGAGAACAAGGCCTTCGGCATTAACAAAATCGGCCTCGAGCGGAAGGGCTTTTCGCCGGAGCGTTTGCAGCGATTGCAGAGGGCTTACCGGTACCTGCTGGCCGCCAAGCTGAACACCACGCAGGCCCTCGAAAAAATGCGCACGCTGGAAGGCGAAGACGTGGCCCTGCTGGTGCGATTCATCGAGCGCAGCGAGCGCGGAGTAATCAAGTAATCATGAACCTCGGCCTCATTGCCGGCAATGGCCGCTTCCCTTTCCTGCTCCTCGATGCGGCGCGGGCCGAGGGGCTCTCCGTCGTGGTCGCGGCCATCAAGGAAGAGACCGATCCGGAAATCGACCGCCGCGCCGATGCCGATCCTTCCATCACCGTCCACTGGCTCTCGCTGGGCGAGCTTTCGCGGCTGATCGAGACTTTCAAGAAAGAAGGCATCGTCAAAGCCGTGATGGCCGGCCAGGTGAAGCACAAGCAGATATTCAGTAGCATCCGGCCCGATTGGCGTCTCGCCAAGCTGCTTCTGAACCTGCGCACGCGCTCGACGGACGCGCTACTAGGCGCGGTCGCCAAGGTGCTCAGCGATGAAGGCATCGAGTTGATCAGCTCGACGGCGTTTCTGGAGCCGCTGCTGGCACAGGAGGGCGTGCTGACCGAGCGCGCGCCGGATGAGGAAGAGTGCAAAAATATCGAATACGGCCTGGGCGTGGCGCAGGCGCTGGCCAGCTTCGACATCGGCCAGACGGTGGTAGTGGCCGCACAGGCGTGCGTGGCCGTCGAAGCCATGGAGGGCACTGACGCCACCATCGAACGAGCCGGACGATTGATGGCGACCCTGGAAGCTGATGCTTCGACCCTCGAACGCCGCCTGACCGTGGTGAAGGTGGCTAAACCCAAGCAAGACATGAGGTTCGATGTGCCGGTGATCGGGCTGTCTACGGTGGAAACGATGCTCCGCGCCGGAGCGAGCTGCCTGTCGATCGAAGCCGGAAAGACTTTGCTGTTCGACCGCGATGCCGTGCTGGAACTCGCCAGCAAAGCAGGCATTGCCATTGTGGCGGCTCCGCGCTGATACTGGGAGCGGTGACGAGTTCACAGTTCTTAGTTCGCAGCTCACAGTGATAACGGCCGCAGTTTGATCGGCCAACTGTGAACGGCGAATTGCGAATCGTGAACTGATAGTTGATCCCCAGTCCCTCAGTCCCTAGTCCCTGTCTTCAGGAGGTTTCTCGTGAATAAGTATCTTCTTCTCTCGCTGATCGTGGCGATGGTCGCCGTGGTGTCCGCGATACCCCTTTTCAAGGCCCGCGCGGCCAATGAACTCATGCCCACCGTGGGCCAGGATGCGCCTGCCTTTACCCTGCCCTCGCAGGACGGCTCGCCCATCTCGCTCGACCAATACCGGGGCAAGTGGGTGGTGCTTTATTTCTATCCCAAGGACATGACCAGCGGCTGCACCATCGAGGCGCACAAATTCCAAGACGCACTGCCGCAGTTCGATGCCAAGAATGCCGTGATCCTGGGCGTGAGCGTGGATACCGTCGACAGTCACAAGCAGTTTTGCACCAAGGACAGCCTGACCTTCCATCTGCTCGCGGACCCAGACCACAAGGTAGTGAGCGCGTATGGCTCGCTGGGCGCGTTTGGACCGATGACGATTGCCAACCGCAACACCTTCCTCATCGATCCCCAGGGCAAGATCGCCAAGGTGTGGGTCAAGGTGACGCCGGCCACCGCAGCCTCAGACGTGCTGGCGGCGCTGCCGTAGAGTCTCGCGGAGTGCGCATAAGAAAAGGCCCGGCGATGAACCGGGCCTTTTGATTCTTATGGCGCGAGGCGGCAAAACGGCCTTCCGCACGCGACACGTCAAGCCCGGCGCCAGGGGCGATTGCACAGGAGGCGCCGAGACTACTTCTTCGACTTCTTTTTCGCGGTCTTTTTTGCGGTCTTCTTAGCGGCCTTCTTGGCAGCCTTCTTGGCTTTCTTGCCAGCCTTCTTCGCTAGCTTCTTTGCGGGAGCCTTCTTCGCTGCCTTTTTGGCGGCTTTCTTGGCCGGGGCCTTCTTCGCTGCTTTCTTGGCAGCCTTCTTGGCGGGAGCCTTCTTCGCTGCCTTCTTTGCAGCCTTCTTGGCCGGGGCCTTCTTCTCCGCTTTCTTGGCCGCCTTCTTGGCAGCCTTCTTGGCCTTCTTCGCCGCCTTCTTAGCGGGCTTTGCCGCCGGGGTTGCGGCGATCACCACCACGGTCTCTTCGGCGACCACCTCATCATCGTCTGAAGAGGTGAGGATGCCGGCGGTTTCCAACTCATCTTCCTCGTCGGCAAATGCATCGACCTGACCGTTGTCCAGGTCACCCGGCTTCCCAAAGGGATCGCCGTCACTCATTGCGTACATCTTGAACACTTCATCCATCCCATTGCCTCCAGCGGGTTGCCGCTGCTCATGATTTGTTCAGCATTTTCGCGCAGCAGATGCTGCCATCTTGCTTGCGCAAGCGATTGTAGCTTTAGCTTGCACATAAAGACAAGAAAAACACAAGTGCGGAATAGAAATTTGCGGCAGTTTTTCTTAGTGCTGCGAAGGCTTGGCGTGGCGCTTGGATTTGTGGGTCGCGCCGTTGGTGGCGTGAGTGGGGAGCGAAGAGGCCTGGGGATGGGCTGATTTCGGCCGGGAACTGGCGGGCTGATGCGTAGGCGCGCCGGATCCCTTGCCCGACCCGTTTCCTGACGCGTTGCCGGATTTGGCTGTCGAGGGTCCGGTCTGCGTGGTGGAGCTCTTGCGGCGGCGGGTCGAGGAGGTGCGCACGGGCGCGGATTCTGCCACCCGCAAGCGGCGGCCGGGGTCCACCCTCGTGCCGGAGGGGATGCTGTTCCAGCGGCGTAGCTGGCTCAATGAAACGCCGAATCGATCGGCAATGGTGACCAGGGTATCGCCACGGCGGACCGTGTAAAGACGGGCGTGCGCAAGGGGTTCTGCGGCAAGGGGCACGGGAACGGCGAGCGCATCGATACCCGCGAGGCTTTGGCTCGCGGTGAGCTGATTGGCCGAGGCCAGTTCGGCCACGGAAACACGATATTCCTGCGCCACAGATGCCAGCGTGTCTGAGGCGACCACGGAGTGGTAGCGCCAGGAGTTGCGGCGAGCCTCAGGAATGCTGGCCACGCGCTCGGCAAAGAGCGTGGCCGTACCCGCAGGCAGATGCAGATCGAAGGACGCGTCGGGAGGCGTGACCATGCGCAGCAGGCTCGGGTTCAGCGCCTCGAGCTCGTCGACCGGCGCGCCCACCAGGTCCGATACGAGGCGGAGATCGATGGAGTAATCGATGGTGACGGTATCGGTCAAGACTGGGGGATCGAGGGTGACGTCGTCGAAGCCGTACTGCTGCGGATGATTGGCGATGATGATGGCGGCCAGGATTTCAGGCACGTAGTTTTGCGTCTCTTTGGGCAGCTCTCCGCGTTTGTACAGCTCCCAGAAATCGGCGTAGCCGGTTCTCTGGACTGCATGCTGCATACTGCCCGTGCCATGGTCGTAGGCGGCCATGGACAGGTACCAGTCGCCCAGCTCGCTATAGATGAATTTCATGTAGCGGGCGTAAGCACGCGTGGATTTCTCGGGATCGAAGCGCTCGTCGACGTAGGCATTACGGGTCAAGCCGTAATAGGGGCCGGGCATGAATTGCCACATCCCGCCTGCGTTGGACTTGCGATCGATGGCGCGCGGCTGGAAGCCCGATTCGGCCACGGCCAGGTAGATCAGATCCTGCGGCACGCCTTCTTCGGCCAGTATGCGCTCGATCATCGGCTTGTAGCGGCCGGAGCGCTGGAACGAATGCAGCAGTGTGTTGTGGCCTTTTTGCGTGTAGGCGAAAAAGTTGATGAAGGTGGCCACGTAGTTGTTCATCACCAGCGGCAAGTCCGATTTGGTGGTGGCCAGGTCGGCCGTGGCCTTGGCCACCAGGTTGGGATCGACGGCAAAGGTCACATCGCTGGCAGCTTCGGCGGGCGTGATTTCCTCTTTGGGCACAAAGCCGTTGCCCTGCTTGAGGGCCTCCATCTCCAGGCCGTTGACCTGGTCGACGATCTTGTCGAACTCGTCCTGCAACTGCGGGTCGGCCTTGATGTCGAGGCCGCTCGAGAGCATGAGATCGACGGCGCGATCGAATTGTATTTTGGCTTCGACGAGCTGCCCCTTGCGGTAATCGGCGTCTCCGGCGGCGTATGCGGCTTCAACCTGCGCAATGAGCTGGCGCACGCGTTGCTGCTGGGCGGTGAGCCTGGGTGCGGGCGGAGCTGCGGGTTGTGGCGCAACGGGAGCCTGAACAGGCGGCGCGGTGGCCTGCGCAGGCTGGCTGCCCGGCCCCGCGGCCTTGTCTGTCGGCGTGCAGCCGACGAGCGGCAGCAGGAGCAGGATGCAAGCCGGCGCCAGGAGCGCGCCGCGCATGCATAAGCAGGTCCGGCGCGGTCTCGTTGGGGTCACTTTGGGCACTATGCCGATGATAAGCCATCGCCCGGAGAAAGCCTTGCGGCGAACCTACGCTGATATTCTAGGGGTTGCTCTCCTATTGCCCCGATTGATCTGACCATGAACTCAAAATTTATCCGCAATTTCGCCATCATCGCCCACATCGACCACGGCAAGTCGACGCTAAGCGACCGGCTGCTGGAGCTCACCGGTTCGGTCACGGGGCGGGAGATGCAGGCCCAGATCCTCGACGACATGGACCTGGAGCGGGAGCGCGGCATCACCATCAAGGCGCACGCCGTGCGCATGATGTACAAGGCGCACGACGGCAACACCTACCAGCTCAACCTCATCGATACGCCGGGGCACGTCGATTTCAGCTACGAAGTGTCGCGTTCCCTGTCCTCCTGTGAGGGCGCATTGCTGGTGGTGGACGCCACCCAGGGCGTGGAGGCGCAGACCCTGGCCAATGCCTACCTGGCCATCCATCACGGTCTCGAAATCATCCCCGTGATCAACAAAATCGATCTGCCTTCGGCCGACGTGCTGCACACCCAGGAAGCCATTGAAAAGGCCGTGGGACTGGATGCGACGGACGCGCTCCCGGTGAGCGCCAAGACCGGACAGGGCGTGGAGGAAGTGCTGGAAGCGGTGGTGCACCGCCTTCCGCCGCCAACCGGCGATCCCGAGGCTCCGCTCCAGGCATTGATCTTCGACTCCTGGTTCGACGCTTACCGCGGCGTGATTGTGCTGGTACGCGTGATGCAGGGATCCATTCGCAAGGGGCAGCGCATCCGGATGATGTCGAACGGCAAATCGTTCGAGGTCGAATCCATGGGCGTGCTGATGCCGAAGCCAGTGGAGATCGGCCTGCTTTCCGCGGGCGAGGTAGGATTTTTCGCGGCCACTATTAAAAACGTAGGCGACACCAAGATCGGTGACACCGTGACCGACGATGCGCACCCCGCTGCGGCGCAATTGCCCGGATTTGAAGACATCAAGCCCATGGTATTTTCCGGGCTCTACACCGTGGACTCGCACGAGCACACGCTGCTCAGGGACGCCCTCGAAAAATTGCGCCTCAACGATTCGTCCTTCTTCTTCGAGCCGGAGAGTTCGGTGGCGCTGGGCTTTGGGTTCCGCTGCGGGTTTCTGGGCCTGCTGCACATGGAGATCATTCAAGAGCGGCTGGAGCGCGAGTACGAGCTGGACCTGATCACCACGGCGCCCAGCGTACGCTACCACATCACGATGACTGACGGCAGCGAGATCGAGGTCGACAACCCCTCGCGCTGGCCCGAGCCGCAGAGCATCGATAGCATTCGCGAGCCGGTGATTGCGGCCAAGATCCTGACCAACGAGGAGTATGTGGGCGGGATTCTGAAGTTGCTGGAAGAAAAGCGCGGGCGACAGAGCAATTTTGAGTACGTGACGCCGACGCGAGTGATGCTCAGCTACGAACTGCCGCTCAATGAAATCGTGCTGGATTTTTACGACCGGCTGAAGTCGATTTCGCGCGGGTACGCGTCGCTCGATTACCAGTTGGCCGGCGAGTGGGAGTCGCCGATGGTGAAGCTCGACATCCTGATTGCCGGTGAGCCCGTGGACGCGCTGTCCATCATCGTGCATAAAGACCACGCCTACGAGCGGGGCCGCGCGCTGGTTTCCAAAATGCGCGAGCTGATCCCGCGGCAGCAGTTCGAAGTGGCGATTCAGGCGGCGATCGGGGCCAAAGTTATCTCCCGCGAGACTGTAGCCGCCCTGCGCAAGAACGTGCTCGCCAAGTGCTACGGCGGCGACATTACGCGCAAGCGCAAACTGCTGGAAAAACAGAAGGAAGGCAAGAAGCGCATGAAGCGGATCGGCAAGGTGGACATTCCGCAGGAGGCGTTCCTGGCGGTTTTGCGCGTCGGCGAAGAACAGAAGTAGAACGCATTTCTCACTCGCGGCAAGAACCTGTCGCGCAGGTGACGAGAACTTGTAGCGCCGGTCTCCTGACCGGCTGTAGCGGGGGTCTCCAGACCCCCGCCGGTCGCATAAAGCTCCTTCAACTCCACCACGAAACGAGCGCCCCACCTACGGGGCACTTGCTCTCGCGCCTCGGGTGGGGCCTAGTTCCCTTGTTCCCTTGTCCCGTGCCTTTACGGCATCAGAACCGTGTCGATCACCTGAATGACGCCGTTCGATTGATACACGTTCGGAATGGTGATGGCAGCCATACCTCCCTTTTCGTCGGTCAGCATGTACTTGCCGCCCTTCATCCACACCGTCAGCGTTTCACCCTCGACGGTTGTCAGCGTGGCCTTGCCGCCGCCTTCGTGAACCATCTTCTTCAAGTCCATAGTGCTGATGCGGCCTGCGACCACGTGATAGGTGAGCACCTTCTTCAGCGTGTCGAGATTCTCGGGCTTCAGCAGATTTTCGACGGTACCCGCCGGCAGCTTGGCGAAGGCTTCATTGGTGGGTGCAAAGACGGTGAACGGGCCGGCGCCCTCGAGGGTGTCCACCAGGCCAGCGGCCTTCACCGCCGCAACCAGAGTGGTGTGGTCCTGGGAGTTGACCGCGTTCTCCACAATGTTCTTGGTGGGGAACATGGCTGCGCCGCCGACCATTGGGTCCTCCTGGGCGAAGGCAGTGAAGGCCGAACTGGCCAGCGCGACGGCGAACAATAGAGCGAGAAGTTTCTTCATGATGTTGGTTTCCTTTCGGGGAATGTGGGGAAGCCGTTCGCTTGGGAGCGGCTGATATTGCCAGCCGCCCCCGGTCGGGGAAGGCGTCCTGGTAGATGTACGCGGGATCGGGGGAAATCGGATTGCGTAGAACGGAAAAAATCCTGCGCGCCGTGCAGTGCCGCTCAAAACAAGTTGCCAGGCAGGGTTTCAGCACCGGGAACGAATGGTATAAGAGCAAAAGGAGCGGCGTCCGGAAATGAAAAACCCCGGACCCATGTGCAATCCATTGCGACTCTTCAGCGCGTATCCACAATATGGACGGAGCGTGGCCCAGTGACTGCAACCATGCAGCCCGCGCCTGACTCCGCCCTCGTGGACAGAATGAGGACAGGCGACGAGGCCGCGCTTTCGACACTTTACGATCGCTACTCGGCCATGCTCTTTGGCATGCTGACGCGGATTCTGCGGGACCAGCAGGCCGCCGAAGAGGTCTTGCAGGATCTCTTCCTGCAGCTTTGGCGCAACGCCGCGCAGTTCGATTCCGCGCGTGGCTCGCTGCCGGCATGGCTGATGGTGATCGGCCGCAACCGCGCCATCTCGCGCCTGCGCGGCCGCAGAGATCGCGAGGTGCTTGAAGAGGAAGCGGGCGATTATGCCAATACCTTCGCCTCCAGCCAGAACATTGAAGATGAAGCTCAACGCGCTCAATTGGCGCGCAACATATCGGTCGCGCTCCAGCAGTTGCCAGTCGAGCAAAGGCAGGCCTTGGAGCTAGCCTATTTTGAAGGGATGACGCAAAGTGAAATCGCCAGCCAAACCGGAATCCCGCTGGGTACAGTAAAGACCAGGGTGAGAACCGCGATGCAATCATTGAGACAGATACTGGGATGACGACGCCGCACGCCAATCCGGAAGATCTCGACCTCTACGCGCTGGGCGCGCTGGACGGCGAGGAGAAGCAGGCGCTCGATGCTCATCTCCGCGACTGCCCGCAGTGCCAGCAGCAGCTCGCCGCAGCGCGGCAGCGAACAGCGCTGATTGGACTGGCTGCGCCTCCGATGGCTCCGCGCCCGCAGGTAAAGTCCGCGCTGATGGACAAGGTGCGGGCCGAGAAGCGAGCCCCGATTACGCAAGCAACCCCATCCAAGACCGGGAAAAAACGCTGGGGGCTGCGCTTCTCATTTGGATTTGGGCTGGCTACGGCTGTGCTCGCCTTCGCAACGTATGAATTTGCGAAGCAGGATCTCGATCGCGGCAAGCAACTCCGGCAGCTTCAGGCACAGCTTTCGCAGGATGCTGCGGCCCTCCAGGCCATGGGCCAGATAACCGGCGCGCCCGATTCGGCGCAGATTACCCTTTTGCAGCAACCCAACGGACCTCCGGGACAGGGCCATGTGCTTTACAACGCGCGTATGGGTTTGGGTGTCTACTCCGGCCAAATTGCGCCCGCACCGTCTGGCAAAAGCTACCAACTCTGGCTCGTTCCCTCGTCGGGCGCGCCCGTCGATGCCGGAGTGGTCGACGCCAATCAGGAGAATGGAGCAGTAGTTGTGCGCCTGACGCCTGGGCTCGCACCCAAAGCGTTTGCGGTCACTTTGGAGCCGCTGGGAGGCAGGCCCCAGCCCACGGGTCCGAAGGTTCTGGTCGGCGCGGCTAGTTAAGGGTTGCCCTGCATTGTGAATAAATCTTCACGACAGATTGTGGAAAGGTGCTTGACGTGCAATCTTGAGCACGACCGAGAGGTCCCCGCGGGATTCTCTACAAGTCGACCATTTTCCTATTGAAATAGAACGGGTTAACCCGTGTATCAGGATAGGACGGTAGCTGACAAGGGGAAAATATAGAGCCTTCCCAGCCGCTTTCCAAAAGAATTCCACAAATTTATCCACAGGAAGGGACCGGCGTGGAAGGTTGCGGCAAGGCAAAGGCCCCGGCGGACGGGGCCTTTGCAACATACCTGCTGCTGTTTAGTGTGTTCCGGTCGGCCTTGGAGCCGCGGGCCTGGGAGCTGCTTGCCTGGGAGCTGACTGGCTCCCTGGGCCTGCTGCCGTCGGCGGCGGCGCGGGCACGCCCGATTTCAGGTTGTAGGCGTCGATCACCTGCTTGGTGATGTTGGTGCCATTGGCGGAGAACAGTACTGGCGTCTGCTGCTGCGAAATGTCGAGGACCAGCGTGAATCCCTGCTGCTCTGCGTAAGACGACATCACGTCGTACACCTTGGAGGCCAGAGCGTTGTACATCTCCTGAATATCGGCCTGGAAGTCGTTGCGCGCGTCTTCCGAGTCGCGGTCCAACTGCTTCTTCTTTTCGTCGATGACCTTGGCCTTGCTGGCCTGCTCGGCCTGGGACAAGGTGGCGGCCTGAGTTTGCAATTGCTTGGTCAGGCTGTCAATTTCGTCACTCAGGGCCTTGAGGGCGGCTTCCTTGGGAGCGTACTTCTTCTGTATGTCGCCGAAGTCGCGCTGGCCCTCGTTGGTTTGGGCAACGGCCAACTGAAAGGCAACGACTGCGATTTTGGCCGGTACCGCGACAGGCGCGGCGGCAGTGGGTGCAGCCTGTGTTTGGGCGGCGGCGCTCAGGACCATCCCTGAGGCCAGCATGAGAACGAGTGCAAAAGTGCGCTTCATCTGAATCGAAAACTCCTTCGGAATCCCTGTCTGGCTCTTGTCGTTCAACGCACAAGCAAGCCTTTGTCTCCTCACGCATCTTCTCGGCTCATCTTTGCCCCGACTGTTACCACGAATTGCTGCGGGAAACTCCGCGCCAAGCGGCGCGAGGCTCAAAAAGACGTATACGGAGACGTCAGCAGGAACTACGTGGATTATAGAGCAGAGAGCAGGGAGTGGGGAATAGGGAGCAAGGAAAAGGGAACAGTGTGAGTGTGAGTGGACAGTGCGCACTCACACTCACACTCGCACTGTTTTTCAATGTGCAGGTGTCGGCTGCGGCTGAGGCGCGTCCACTCCGCCCTGGCCTGGCGCTTGCTGGGCCGGCGCGGGGATGCCCGACTTGGTGTTATAGGCGTCGATGATTTCCTTGGTGATGTCCATGGCAGGAACGGCGTAGAGGACGGTCTGCGTCTGCTGATCTCCGGCGTCGAGCACCAGCGTGTAGCCGTGCTTCTCCGCATAGTCGCTCATGAGCCCGCCTACTTTGCCGGCCACATCGTTGATGATCCCCTGCATGTCGGTCTGGAAGTCGGTCTGCGCGTCCTGGGTATCGCGGTCCAGCTTCTTCTTTTTCTCGTCGATGACGCGCGCGCGGCTGGCTTGCTCGGCCTGGGACAAGCTCGCCCCTTGAGCCTGCAACTGCTTGGTCAGGTTGTCGATTTCGTCGCTCAGGGTCTTGATCTGTACGCGCCGGGGATCGTACTTCTTCTCGAGGTCGGCAGCGTCGCGCTGGAACTCGTTGGTCTGCGTGACAGCGGCCTGAAAAGTGATGACCGCGATCTTCGCCATGGGGACTGGAACGGCGGCGGCAGGCCTTTGCGCGGCAGGCGCAGCGGGCTTTGGCGGGGCCGAGGTTTGAGCGGCGGCTGCGATGGACGATACGGCCACGAGGGACGATGCAAAGACTACGAAAAGAGCGAATACGGACAGGCGCTTCATGCGAATCAACGGCTCCTTGGACTTCCCGTGTGCGGACGCCGTTAGCACAGCGACCCGTTCCACAATACCCTTTGGACTCTCTTGAAGAGGCTCCATCGCACGCGGCAAGTGGGTCCATGATACGCGCGGAGGCATCGCCGGGAACTAGACCGGATTATAGGTTCCGGGTCGGAGAGCGTCAAACACGAGAGAGCGAGGGAGCAAGGGAGCAAGGGAGCGAGGGAGCGAGGGAGCGAGGAACAGAGACCAGATTGCTACACCTATTCTGCGATTTTTTGCGGAAGGGGTGGGCGAGGATCGTAAGTCCCATGGAATCAGAAGAGATGTTCGTTCATTTGGTGCGTTCACCCGGCCAAATGTTCGCTCAAGCGGTGTCGCTTGCCCCCGCAAATGTTCGCTTCTTAGGTTGCGATTTTTTGAGGGGAATACCTTGAAATTGGCCATTTAATTGGTGAGTAAAACCGTGAAATTGACCTTTTTGGAGCGATCGTTCATAGAGAATTTCCCATCAACACGTCGAAACAGGCTGAATGGGCATTTTCGGGCCATTTTTGAGTGGCGTGATGAGAGCAAATCTGCCAAAGGACTTCCCTCAGGGCCTGAAGGCCGCAATGTCTTTGCTCAGCTTACGGCGCGAGTAAACTCGCGCCCTGATACAGAACGCCTTAGAAAGCGAGCCTTTCGCGGCCTGTTTAGAAATCTCTCATCCGGTCCCACCTGCCGATCTGTTCTGCATGACGATCGCGCGGACTCTCTCCCTGGCGCTCGGCGTGGGGGCGCTGCTTCTGCCGGCTTCTGTAGGCAGGGCGCAGCAAAACAGCTTGCCGGCGGTGCACCCCGAGCCGATTACGATCCGGATTCTGGACGGCAAGGGCGGCGCGCCCCTGGCGCATGTGCATTTGCAGGTCGCTGCCGGATACGACGATCGCGATCTGCGCCTTGGGCTTTGGCGCGAGGAGATCGTTACCGATGGGCAGGGGCGGGCGAGCCTACCCGGCTCTCTCAAGAACTTCTCGTTGGTCGCGGTGTGGGTGGCAAAGCACAAGCTGTGCGCGGCGCACGGCCGCTCGACCTACATGAACCTGGACAACATTCGCAACGAGGGCTTGAACACTCCCAACCGCTGCGGAACGACCGTGGTGGCGGAGACGCCGGGGGTACTGAATGTCTTTGCCAAGGCGCACCACAAAGATTTGCCGCCCCCGCCAGCTCGACCGGCCGTGAAACCGCCGGCCAAATGCCACTGCAAAGCCTCCGCGCCGAAGCAACATGCGCAGGTTGAGCCAATCCCTGTTGAACCTGCGCACGTGCTCGCGGGGGCGGAGTGGATGCCGTGACGCGAAGGCTATGGCCGCAATGAGCCGGTCAGCGAACCTATGCGGTGGCAAAGCGCATTTCCAAGGCCCGCAGGACTCAACAGCAGCAGCGCCGAAGGAGTGCGGGGATGTTGATCAACCAGTAACTTCCGCATAGACGGTTATTCAGGCCCAACGATTAGGAGCTGCTCTTCAATCGACTGGTGACCGCTTGCGCCAACGCAGAATCAAGAACAGAATGGGGCAAGTTAATAATCCGACGAGGAGGTACAGGGCCACGTTTTCTCCAATCAGGGCGGCATAGACTTCTACGATTTCCAAGCCGCTTCGAGGGCTGGGGCCTTCAAGGCCCATCGTCAAGATGGAGCTAGGCCACAGGATGGACTCCACCTCCCCAAAGGAAGCGCCGGTCAATTTCCAACGAAGTATGAGGAGAGCGGGAATAACCAACCCTAAAGCGCCCCACGCGAGCATCCACTTCCGTAGTCTTCGCTTCACGCAATGAGTGTAACCGAACTCTATACTGGAGCACTTCATCGGCACTGTAACAAAGAGGAAAGGCACTTGAAACGCGTAGAGGAACGGTGTTCCGGCTGGTTTGTCGCCAACCCGTCAGTAACGACTTGATAAACTTGCAGATCCTGCGACTGATTTTTGGCGCGAAGCTATCCCCGGTCCCCAAAGGCGAAGGACCGGGGGCACCGTCATCGTGCTGAGTGAAAGGCGCGAAAGCAAATGCAAATGCAAAAGCAACCGCAGTTCCTTCGACTCCGCCTGGCCCAGAATCGGGCCAAGCGTGGCTCAGGATAACAAATTTGTAGTTGAACGAACTTAAAACTCACCACACTAGAACGTGGTGGAGATGGTGAGGCGGAAGGTCTTGCGGGGCTCGCGGAAGACGTATCCCGATCCGTAGGACTGGATGGCCTCAGCGTAGGTGTAATCGCCTGCACCGCCCGGCGGGAACATGTCGCGGGTGATGAGCTCGGCCGAGCAGCTCTGCTGCCTTTGCCCAAGGAGCACGTCGTTGCAATAGGGCCGCTCGTAGAGGCGCAGGGGGTTGTAGGCGTAATAGAGGCGGAACGGCGCGTTGATGATGGGCATGAGCACCGAAACCTCGGCGCCGGTGGACATGCGGGGAACGAAGTTGGTGCCGGTGACCGGCCGGATGTTTTGCTTGAAGCCGACCTGGGAGCCCGGAATGCCGCCCTGGCAGGAACCGTTGTTGTAAACCGGGCAGCCGTAAAGCGGCGCAAGCAGCGAGGCAAATCCTTCGGGGCTCTGCTTCAACTGGTTATGGTTGACCGCCGAGTCGATGCCGAAGTCGTCGAAGAGCGCGAAGGTGAAGGGTCCGACGACGGGAATGCGGTATTCCGCATTGCCTGTGAAGCTGGCGTCGCCGCCGATGGAGGCGATGCCGTAAACCGGCAGCGGCACCTGAATGCACTGGTTGTCCTGCGGGTTGGTCGGGTCGCGCGGAACGCACTGGCCGTCAGGATTGGTGAGCTGGAAGTTAACGCGCGTGGGCACGTAGCCGTAGGGCGTAGTGCTGCGCACGTCAAAGCCGCGCATATCCATCTCGCCGCCGCTGTAGAAGCGGTTGTTGGGCGGCGCCACGTCGCCGGAGATGCCCTGGATGTAATTCAACTGCGCGCGAACCGCCAGCACATTGCGCCCCCCAACGGTGGGGACGAGATAGTGCATGGGGATGTAGCGCTTGTAGGCAACGGCCGGGTTGATATAGCGCACGTCGCCCCACAGGCCGGCAATTTGCAGGAAAGCGGTGTACTCTTTGCCATCGTGGGGGCGCAGCGGGTTCGAAACCGTGTTGTAGGAGTAGCTGAGGCCGAGATTGCTATTGATGATGCCGGCCAGCGGGTTGGAGCCTTGAATTCCCGAGCGGAAAGCAATGGTCTGGAAAAATGTCGAAGAAGCCGTGCTGAAAGCCGTAATCGTGGACTTGGTGAGCGAATACGTGACGCCCACGCGCTGGAACGCATGACGCTTCAACGGGTAGCTGACGGAGAAATTGAAACCGTCGGAGCCGACGTTGTAATTCTGCGTGAGCGACTTTTGCGCGTTGGACAGGTTGAGGTCCGCGCCGGTCGTAGCCTGGTAGTTCTTGGCTGCGTTGTAATCCTGCTTTTGATTGAAGACCTGGAAGCCCACATTGATGGGACGGTTGCGAATATACGGCTGGGTAAAACCGAACTGGAAGGTGCGGCTGATGGAGCCCAGGTTGGCCTGCACGCTCAGGGTCTCGCCCAATCCCAGGAAGTTGTTGGTCTGGTAGTTGACGCCGAGAAACGCGCCGGAATAGCCGCTGACGCCGCCATTCATGCCGATGGAGTTCTTGCCCTTCTCCTTGACCTTGAGGAGCAGATCGACGGTGCCGGCATCGGGATCCTGGTGGGCCTCGGAGTCCTGCTCGACCTTCAGCGGATCGAAGTATTCCAACTGGTTGAGGCGCAGGAGGCTGTACTCCCAGAGCTGGGAGTTGTAGACCGAGCCTTCGTCGAGCATCAGTTCGCGGCGAATGACCTTGTCGCGGGTGATGGTGTTGCCCTGGAACTCGATGCGCGAAACGAAGAACTGCTTGCCCTCATCGATATCGATGTTCATGGACACGGTCTTCTTCTGCTCATCTGTATCCAGCTTGGGCACGGCGCCAAAGTTGATATAACCCAGGCCTCCGTAGGCCTTCTTCAGATTTTCGAGGCCTTTCCCAATGGCGGTGGCGCTGAACCAGTCGCCGTCCTTGATGGGGAAGGTGGCGCGCAGGGCCCTGAGATTGGTGATCTGCTTGTTGCCGGAGAAGGTGATAGTACCCAGCCTGTAGCGGCCGCCTTCTTCGAGGGTCAACTGGATGTCGATGCGCTTGCCCTTGCGTGGCCGGAAGGTGAACCAGTTGAGCCCGCCCTCGTCGCGAATCTGCGTCTTCGGATCCTCGACGGCAGCGTTGGCGTAGCCTTTGTCGCGGTAGGCCTGGCGCACGCGCTCGGTGTCTTCTTCGAGCTTGGAGGAGTCGTAAGTCTGGGCGAAGAGATCCTCAAAGACGATGGAGTATGGGATGCCGATGGGCTTCAGGTTCTTCATGGACCGGCGCAACTCGATCGAGCCTATGTGCCGGTTGCCCACGAACTGGATCTTTCCCACCTTCACCACCGGGCCTTCCTTGATATTGAAGTTGACCTGCACCGAGGCCGGCGGGATGGTTTTGACGTCGGTCTTGATGGTGGCGAACTGGTGGCCGTGCTCGGCGAGCAGCCGCTTGATGGAGTCCTCGGCCTGCGTGATCTTGGTGGCATCGTACTGGCTCTCGACCGAAAGAGGAACCTTCTCCTTCTTGAAGCGGTCGAGCACGTCGGAGACCGATACGGTGTTCAGGCCCTTGTAATTGATTTCGCGGATCGAGGGTTTCTCACGGACAAAGACGTTAAGGATGATGCCCTTCTCGGAGTCCTCGCGCTCAATGCGCAGATCCTCGAAATAGCCAGTGTTCCAGAGCGAGTGGAAGTCGCGCTCGATCGAAATCTGATCGTAAGCATCGCCGGGATGGGTGAACATCCGGGCCAGGATGGTTTCCTTGGGGATGCGCCGGTTGCCGATGACGCGGATCTGGTCAATCGCGTCCGATGACGGTGTCGATGCCGGGTTTTGGGCCACGGCCGTAAAGGCAACTGACACCAGCGTCAGAACCACCGCAAAGCGGATGACGCGCCAGGCAATAAAGACGGCGCGGGAGATCGAAGCGTGCTTGATCTTCACCGGGTTTGAGCCCTGCGGCGAGCACAAATAATCTTTCGTACAATAGTTCTGCTTCACAGGAAGAATTTGCACACCCTCATTGCTTAAAATCTGGACTTACCTAAAGGAAAGATTGATTCTACAAGACCGCGGCCACCCCGCCCAAACTTCGCGGCCCCGCGAACAGGCCGCTGTCCGAGAGCGAGAAAACTTTCCGGGCTGGATTTCGGCTCTTGAACCGTTTCCTTTCCACAACATCCCTGCCGCGCCAGGCGCCGGAAGCGAGGATGAATCCCTTGTCGGATTCCATGTCCCAGTCTACCGGACTCAGACGGGTTGCGGCGGCTGTGCGGACCCCATTCCTGGCAATCTGCCGGTTAGACGCGCCGCGAACGCTCAGGGCACCTTCGGCCTGCCAACAGTATTTGGGGCAGGAACAGCAGCCGGCAGGCTACTCAGCGCGTGGGCCGGAAAGCCACGGCCTTTTGCCTCTCGGGTCGCCCTTTTCGCCTGCCGGGCCGTCTTTTAATAAAGGAAGGAAGCTGGGTAAACGGGTTGCGTGTATTCGCCATCATCGTCTGCGGCTTTCAGCTACCATATTCTATTCAAGTGGAACTTTGGCCGGGCATCGCAGGTGCGTAATCCGGCCGGAAGCGCGAGGAGCCGGCGCGACCCGGATTCCAACTGCATCTAACCAGACAAGAGACCAAGGTTAGGCGCCATCCGGTTGCGGGCCTCAACACAATCAGAACGCCGGCCGAGGAGCGAAAACCAGCCCTATGATGTGGATTGTCCGGCTTGCTCTAAGACGGCCTTATACTTTTGTCGTCTTTGCGCTGCTGATTTTGATCCTTGGCGTGTTCAGCATCGAATCGATGCCTACGGACATCTTTCCCAACATCGACATCCCGGTGGTGACGGTGGTGTGGAACTACGGCGGCCTGTCGGCGGATCAGATTGCGAACCGCATCGTGACCAATGCCGAGCGGGGCATGACCACCACGGTCAGCGACATCGACCACATCGAATCGCAGTCTCTGGTTGGCGTCGGCATCATCAAGGTCTTCTTCCACCCCAATGTGAACATCGCCCAGGCGGTGGCCGAGATCTCAGCCATCAGCTCGGTGCAGATCCGTTCGCTGCCGCCCGGCACATTTCCGCCGTTCATCATCCAGTACAACGCGTCGAGCGTGCCCGTGCTGCAACTGGGAATCTCCGGGCAGGGCCTGAACGAGCAGCAACTGAACGACATCGCCACCAACACTATCCGGGTTCAGATGGCGACCGTCGAGGGCGCGCAGACGCCCTTCCCTTTCGGCGGAAAACAGCGCCAGATCGAGGTAGACCTGGACCTGAACGCCTTGCAGGCGCGCGGCCTTTCTCCGATCGACGTGGTGAATGCCATTACCGCGCAGAACGTGATTGCTCCTTCGGGGACCATCAAGCTCGACCGCTTTGAATACCAGGTGGAGACCAACTCCGCACCAACGCTCATCGATGCGCTGAACAACCTGCCGGTGAAAACCGTGAACGGCGCCATTGTCTATATCCACGACGTGGCGCACGTGCGCGACGGCAATCCGCCGCAGACCAATATCGTCCGTGTCGACGGCCACCGCGCGGTCATGATGAGCGTTTTCAAGACCGGCTCCTCCTCGACCCTGGACATTATCAAGGGTGTGCGCGACATTCTTTCCAGCCCCAGTCTCAAGGGCCAAATGCCTCCGCAGGTGAAGATCGTGGCGCTTGCCGATCAATCGATCTTCGTGCGCGGCGCCATCAACGGCGTGATCCGCGAATGCATTATCGCGGCCTGCCTTACGGCGATCATGATCCTGGTCTTTCTGGGCAGTTGGCGCTCCACCATTATCATCGCCGTCTCCATTCCGCTCTCGATTCTCTGCTCGCTGATAGTGCTCTACGCGCTGCACGAGACCATCAACATCATGACGCTGGGCGGCATGGCGCTGGCCGTGGGCATTCTCGTGGACGACGCCACCGTGGCCATCGAAAACATCAACCGCTATCTGGAGACGGGCCGGGAGCTGGAGCAGTCCATTCTGGAAGGCTCGGCGCAGATCGCCACCCCCGCGCTGGTTTCCACGCTCGCCATCTGCATTGTGTTTGTGCCCATGTTCTTCCTGAGCGGGGTAGCGCGCTACCTGTTTGTGCCCATGGCCGAGGCGGTGGTCTTCGCCATGCTCGCCAGCTACCTTCTGTCGCGCACGCTTGTACCCACCATGGCCAAGTATCTGCTGCACGAACACGACGATGCCATGGACGCAAGAAAGCGCGTGAGCCGCAATCCTTTCACCCGGTTCCAGTCCGCTTTTGAGACCGGCTTCGAGCGCTTCCGCCACGCATACCTGGGACTGCTCACCTTCTGCGTCGATCACGCAGGCCCGTTCCTCATCGTGTTTATTGTCTTCGCCCTGGCCTCGCTCGCACTCATCCCCGAGCTTGGACAGGACTTTTTCCCGTCGGTCGACTCGGGCCAGTTCATCATTCACGTGCGCGCCCACGCGGGTACGCGCATCGAAGAAACGGCTGCGCTTTGCGATCACGTGGAGCAGACCATCCGCGGGCAGATTCCGGCCAACGAAGTGGTGACGATTCTCGACAACATCGGCCTGCCTTACTCCTCGCTGAATCTTTCCTACTCGACCTCCGCGCCGGTAGGCGCCTCCGACGCAGATATCCAGGTGCAACTGACCCGCGATCATCATCCCAGCGAGCAATATATCGAGCGGCTGCGCGGCGTGCTGGCTCACGAGTACCCGGGCGTGACGTTCTATGTGGTGCCGGTGGACATTGTGACCCAGATTCTGAACTTTGGACTGGCCGCTCCTATCGATATTCAAATCGTCGGGCCCAATCTGTATGCCAACCGCGCCCTGGCCGAGCGCATGTTGAACGAGGTGCGGTACGTTCCCGGCGCGGCCGACGCGCGCATTCAACAGCCCTTCAACGATCCCAATCTCACGGTGAATGTGGATCGCACCCGCGCCGCGGCCACCGGGCTGACGCAGCAGAACGTGGCGCAGAGCCTGCTGGTGGCGCTCAGCGGAAGCTTCCAAACCAGCCCGAGTTTCTATCTCGACCCGCGCAATGGCGTTTCGTACAACATCGCCATCCAGGCGCCGCAGTACCGCATGAACTCGATGGCGCAGCTCGAAAGCCTGCCCGTTACCGGAACTGCGGCGGGCAGAGCGCCCGAGACAGCGCCTTCCACGGCGGCGCCGGGATCGGAGGCTTCGGCCGCGCCTGGGACAGAGACGACGGCCGCGCCCGGAGCGCCCGCGCCTGAGCAAATACTCGGCAATCTGGCTACGGTCGTACCCGGCGCGGAGCAGGGCGAGATCAGTCACTACAACGTGCAGCCGGTCATCGATATTTATTCCAACGTGGAAGGAACCGACCTGGGCAGCGTTACGCGCGCCATGGAAAAGATTGTGGCTCGCCATGAAGCCGCAAAGGACCTGCCCCGCGGCTCGCATTTCATCTTCCGCGGGCAGAGCGAAACCATGTACCGGTCCTATGTCGGCTTGCTCAGCGGGCTGGTTGTTTCCATCGTGCTGGTTTACCTGCTCATCGTGGTCAACTTCCAATCCTGGCTGGACCCGTTTCTGATCATCTCCGCACTGCCGGCGGCGCTGGCCGGGATCGTATGGTTCCTGTTCCTGACCAACACGCGGCTCAGTGTACCGGCGCTTACCGGCGCCATCATGTGCATGGGCGTGGCCACGGCCAACTCCATCCTGGTTGTAAGTTTTGCGCGCGAGCAAATGGAAGAACTGGTGGGGGACGCGCGGCGCGCCGCGTTGAATGCCGGCTTTGTGCGCCTGCGGCCGGTGCTGATGACCGCGCTGGCCATGATCATCGGCATGGTGCCGATGGCGCTCGGCCTGGGCGACGGCGGTGAGCAGAACGCTCCGCTGGGACGCGCGGTCATCGGCGGCCTGCTGCTGGCCACAGTGGCAACGCTCTTCTTTGTGCCTGCATTCTTTTCCTTCATTCACGGCCGCATCGAGCGCGGACGCCAGCGCGAGTCGCGTCGCGCTTCCACAGGCCGCTCTTCCATCGAATTCGATGAATTCGATGAGACTCCGGAGTAACTGCTTATGAGTAACCGCTTATGAACGACCGACCCAATCCGAACCCTCAACCCGGCTCCGAACCCGGCGTGGAAAGCTCCGAGCGAGCTCCTGATTCGAGTCCGGTCTCGCCGCGCAAGATTGTGACCGCCGCGGTCGTGGTCCTGCTCATCCTGGCGGTGTTGGCCGTTGTCGGCATCCTGCGCCGCGTGCACTCCCACAGAGTTCTCACGGAGCGCACCTACGACCTGGCTGCGCCCACGGTTACGGTGGCTCCGGCACGGCCCGGCGCGCCCGTGGATACTTTTGTGCTGCCCGGCAACGTGACCGCCTATACTGACGCGCCCATCTACGCCCGCACCGACGGTTACCTGGTTCGCTGGTACTACGACATTGGCTCGAAGGTGCAAAAGGGTGCGCTGCTGGCCACCATCGACACGCCCGAACTCGATCGTCAGGTGGCGCAGGCCGAATCGGACCTGGCCACCGCGCAGGCCAACGCCAACATCGCACGCATTCAGGCGGAGCGCTACGCGGCACTGGTCAAGTCGGAAGCAGTTTCACAGCAGGATGCGGATACCTACGCGAACCAGGCCACGGCGACCGCTGCCGCGGTTCGCTCCGCGCAGGCCAACGTGCAGCGGGTGGAGCAATTGCAATCCTTCGAAAAGGTCTATGCGCCGTTTGACGGCGTGGTGACCGCGCGCGCCGTGGACACCGGTCAGTTGATCAACCAGGGTTCGGGCGCCGAGCTGTTTCACATGCAGGCCATCGGCACCCTGCGCGTGTATGCGAATGTGCCGGAGGTTTACGCGCAGACGCTCAAGCGCGGCATGAAGATCGATCTTACTTTTCCCGAGCATGCGGGAAAAATTTATGTCGGAACGCTGGTGCGGACGGCCGACGCCATCGATCCCGCGAGCCGTACGCTGCTGGCTGAGATCGACGTGAATAACCGTTCCGGCGAGCTGCTGCCTGGCTCGCTGGCCCAGGTCCACTTTAAGACGCCCACCGCGGGCGCCACGTTCAATGTGCCAACGGCGGCGTTGATCTTCCGCCGCGACGGCATGGAGCTGGCGAAAGTTGTGGACGGCGACAAGGCGCGCCTGTTGCACGTGGTGATTGGCGAGGATGATGGAGCCACGGTGCAGATTGTCAGCGGCTTGCAGCCTGGCGACCAGATTATCCAGGATCCGCCCGACTCGCTGATCGACGGCGAAAAAGTGACGGTAGTGCAACCGGGGAGCGCGCCCAGCCCCGCAGGAGAACTATAGCAATGGCGCTTCGGCTCACAATATTGCAGGCCAAGCGGACCCGAGGGTTGCGCAAACTTACTCGCTCCCTCGCTCTCTTGCTCCCTTGCTCCCTGCTTCTGACCGGCTGCAAACCGGTGGGTCCTGACTACAATCGCCCCGGTTACAACGCGCCTGCGGTATACAAGGAGGCGGGCGCGTCGACGGTGACGCCTCCGCCGAGCCCATCCGGCGGCGCATGGCAGCCGGCCAATCCTTCTGACGGCATGTTGAAGGGGAAATGGTGGGAGATTTACCAGGACCCGCAGCTCAACCGGTTGGAAGAGCGCATCGCAACCAACAATGTGCAGCTCAAGCAGGCCTTGGAAACTTACCTTGCAGCGCGAGACCAGGTGAGTGCGGCGCGCGCCAACCTTTATCCCACGCTTTCGGCGAGCGTGACACCCGAAGGCGTAAAGAATTCGCTGAATGCGCCGAATTGGAATAAAAACAGCACCGCTACTTATGCCGACCTGACGATTGCGGGGCAGGCTAGTTGGGAGCCGGATTTCTGGGGCCGCGTCCGGCGCACGGTGGAGGAGGCGCGAGCCAATGCACAGGCCGATGCGGCCCAGGCTGCGAACGTAGACCTCACTTTGCACGCCGAGCTTGCGACGGATTACTTTGCGCTGCGGGGCCTGGATTCCGAAATCAAGCTGTTTTCGGCCACGGTCGCGGACCTCGAACATCAGCTCGATCTCACGCAGCGGCGGTTCGCCGGGGGTGTGGCCACTCAGGTGGATGTAGCGCAGGCGCGCACCCAGCTCGAAACCGTGCGCGCACAGCTTGTGGATCTGGGTGTGGCGCGCGCGCAGTACGAACACGCCATCGGAACCATCGCCAACTACGATCTGCCGGGCTTCAGTATTCCGGCGTCGCCGTTCGATTTGGCGCTTCCTAAGATTCCGCTGGGCGTGCCTTCGCAATTGCTCGAGCGCCGGCCCGACATTGCCGAGCAGGAACGGCTGGCCGCCGCAACCAATGCGCAAATCGGCATCCAGATCAGCGCTTTTTATCCGGCCATCACGCTCAATGCGACGGGCGGTTTTCAAAGCACCAATCCCGGCACGTGGATCCAGGGGCCGAGTGCGCTGTGGACCCTGGGCGCGCAGGCCGCGGAGCTCCTGTTCGATGCCGGGCAGCGCCACGCTCTCACCGATGCCGCGCGGCACAGCTACGAAGCGCAGGCGGACGGCTATCGCAACACCGTCTTTCAGGCCTTCGAGGACGTGGAAGATCAGCTTGCGAGCTTGCGCATTCTGGAGCAGGAGGCGCGGGTGCAGCAGGGCGCGGTGGATTCGGCGCGGCGTTCCTTTGATTTATCGAATACGCGCTACAGGGGCGGCGTCACCGGCTATCTCGAAGTGTTGACCGCCGAGCAGACCCTCATCAGCGATCAGGTGACGGCGATCAATCTTGAGAGCCGGCAGTTTGCGGCCAGCGTGAGCCTGGTGCGCGCGCTGGGCGGCGGCTGGGATGCGACGCAGTTGCCGAAGTAATGGCGCGGACGTGAGGCGTACTTCCGGCCGATGCGCCGTGCGTTCTGCTTGCCGCGGCCTGAGAGGCGAGGCTCAACTATAATCGTCGTTGACTCCGCATCTAGTTGCGCGTACTGTACTCACTCCACGGGCGCGCGACCTGGCGTGACAGGGCGCATCTCCTCATGCAAAACGACGAGTTCATCTTTCTGACTGGCGCGACCGGGTTCGTCGGAACCCAACTCGTACAGGAATTGTTGCGAACACGTCCTGGCGCCCGGCTGGCGCTGCTCATTCGGCCCGGCAAAGGGCAGTCAGCGGGAGAGCGCGCAGATGCAATCGTTCCTCACGCCGAACGAGAGCGCGTCGAGGCCGTCTCTGGCGATGTGAGCCAGCCCAACTGTGGGCTCGAGCCCGCAGCCTATAACCGCCTGGCTGATGAGATAACGCGAGTGATTCACTCCGCGGCGACAGTGCGATTCGATCACTCGCTGGACGAGGCCCGCCGCATGAACGTCGAGGGCACACGCAACGTGCTGGATTTGGCCGGACGCGCCCGCGGACTTCGCAGCTTTACTTATGTAGGCACGGCTTATGTGGCAGGCCGGCGCACGGGCCTGGTGCGCGAAGATGAACTTTTTGTCGGCCAGGGTTACCGCAACACTTATGAACAGTCCAAGGCAGAGGCGGAGGCGCTTGTGCGTTCGAGAATGGACTCATTGCCAGCGGTAATTTTGCGCCCCAGTATCATTGTTGGCGATTCCCGAACCGGAGTGACCTCCAGTTTCAAAATGATGTACTGGCCGCTAAAAATCTATGCGCGACGTCTTTGGCGCACGGTGCCGGGCTATCCTGACGCCGTGCTGGATATCGTGCCAGTGGACTTTGTGACGGCATCGGTGGCGTATCTTGCGTTCGAAGAGGCCGCTCTCGGCAGCGCGGTTCACCTTTGCGCGGGGCCGCGGGGCAGCGCCACCATCGAAGAAGTTGCGCGGCGTGCGGCGGAGTACTTCAAAGGGCGCGAACCGCGCTATGTCGATCCGCGAATTTTCTTTGCCGCGATCCGGCCGCTGCTGTACCTCACATTGTGGGGAACCAAGCGCCGCGTGCTCGTGGACGGCCGCGCTTACCGCGATTATTTCTCGATGCGCATGCAGTTTGACACCACAAATGCCGAACGGCTCCTCGGACCAGCCGGCCTTTGTCCGCCGCCGGTGATGGATTACCTCGACCGTCTGTTCCACTACTGTGTCGCCAGTGAATGGGGACGCAAGGCAATCTCTGCAGCATGAATCTCATCCGTCGATTTCAGCTCTCGCGAGACCGCAGCGTCACCGTTGCCAACCTGGTGGATGAGCTGCTGTGCCGAAGGGGAGATTGCGAGGTCTCGGTCGGCAAAGACGGCCCCTTTCGTCTTTCTGAATTGCACGCCGAGGTCTGCTCGCTCGATGCCTTCCTCCGCCACTCGATCGGGCTGCGCCCCGGCGAGTTGGTAGCCATTTATCGCAGCAACGATCGCTCCTGCTTCCACTGGTTTTTGGCCGTCATCCGCGCCGGCGGCATCGCGGTACCGCTCAATCCGCAGCTCTCGCTTTCCGAAGTGCGCCGGATTCTCGCCAATAGCGGTACGGAGATTCTTGTCACCGACAAGGCGGTCTTCGAGCGCGCCATCGTGAACCGCGGTGCACTGCATGTTCGCGCCTGGATTCAGGCAGACGATGAGGCGGAAACGATGGATGGATTTGTGCGCGCTGACTTGAGCAAGGCGCCGTCGCCGCCGGCTACCATCGATCCTGCTGCTACCGTCGCCGTCTTTCACACTTCCGGCACCAGTGGGTTTCCAAAGGGAGCGGCTCTCTCAAGCAACGCCCTGCTCGGAGCGCGAGCGTCCACGGTGCTTTCCGGACTTTTTCTTGGCCCCAGGGATCTCGCACTCATCGCGCTGCCATGGTCGCACATTATGGCCACAAGCATTGCGCTTTACGGGCTGATGGCCGGAATCCGCGGGTGCTTTCTTGAGAGATTCGATGTTGAAGATGCGCTTCGCCTCGTCGAGCGTTTCAAGGTGACCACATTTGTGGGCGTGCCCGCGATGCTCGCGCGTCTGGTGAACAGCAATCCCGACCCGGCGCGGCTGGCCAGCGTGCGCGTGTGGCTTTCAGCCAGCGACCATTTGCCTGAGGAGGTTCGCCGGCGCCTGCGGGAATTCGGCGCTCTGGCAAGGCTCGGCAGGCATCGTATGCCACCGGTCTTGCTGAATGGCTACGGCATGGTGGAGTTGGGCGGCCTGGCCATGATGGGAGTCGATCTGTCATTTCTCCGGTCGAGCGGCGGCTTGTGTTTTCCTGTGCCTCCGTTTCAGGTTCGCATTGCCGATGAGCAAAATCGCCGTATGAAGGCGGGGGCCACGGGCGAGTGCCAGATCCGCAGGCGCGGCCTCGCACCCCATTATTGGAACGACAAGGGCAAGGGCTCCGGTCTGCTGACTGAAGACGGCTGGTTGCGAACGGGAGATCTGGCCACGCGCAACCGGCTCGGCTTGATCAGAATCGTGGGGCGCATGAAGGACGTGATCAAGTCTGGCGGCTACTCAGTTTACGCGCGCGAGCTGGAAGAAGCGATCCTGGCTCATCCGGCTGTGGCCCGCGCGATTGCCTTCGGCCTGCCGCATAAGGAGAAAGGCGAGATTCCCGTCGCGGCGGTCGAACTCCAGCCGGGCTTGCCGGCCGTTGAAAGCGATCTGCTGGATTGGTGCCGGAAGCATCTCGCTCCGTACAAAGCTCCGCGCCGCATCTGGATTCTTGTCCCCGGCGGCTTACCGCAGAATGACAACGGCAAAATTCTGAGGCGGGTTCTGCGCGAGCAGTTCGCTCAAGAAATCACCCAGAATCCGTCGCCAATCCCTAATCGTGCCCCAGTGCATCTACCGGGGTGAGCCGCCCGGCACGCCAGGCGGGAAGAGCCCCCGCAATCAGCCCCGCCAGTATAGCGATTCCCATCGCCTGCGCCAGCAGAGGCCAGCGCACCGACGCCGAAACGATACTCGCAGTTTGCGGCATGGCGGCAAGCACACGCAGGGCAGTCCATCCGAGCGCGATGCCAAGAAATCCCCCGCCCAGGCCCAGCATGGCTGCCTCAAGCTGGATGAGGACAAGTATCTTCGACCGCCTCCAGCCCAGGGCGCGAAGAATGCCGATCTCGCGCGTACGTTCGAAGACCGACATCGCCATGGTGTTGGCGATGCTGAGGATTCCGATGAGCAGGGCAAGAGTCGAGGTGCCCCACGCGGAGGCTTCGGCAAGCTTGACAAACTGATTGTCGCTGGCACGCTCGGCTGCCGGAACTGCACGAAGCCCCGGCAAAGCGGTCTCGATCTCGGCTTGCGCATGTTTCAGATATTGCTGCCACGATTCTCCGCGGGGCGCAGGCCGCAGCCACACATGAACCGTCGACACCTTTCCCTCTAAGCCGCTGAGCTGTTGCAGTTGATCGAGCGGCATGATCATCGCATCCGCTTCCAAAGCCGACGCGCCGTGATAAACACCCGTCACTGTGAATTGCGCGCCCTGAATCTCTATCGTGTCACCGGGCCGCTTGCTCAGATTCTGCGCCAGCAGATCGCCCAGCATCACTTCCGGCTCGTCATCGTTGAAGCGCCGTCCCGCGAGAATCTGGAGCGAGCCAAATTCATAGGAGCCGGCCTTCCAGCCATAAACCAGCGCATTCACCTCCGGTGTCAGGTCCATCACGTTGTAGATGGTGGGCGTGGCCTGCGCCACATCGGGCAATGCCCTGATCTTCGCCGCCGCCGACTCATCCATTGAAGTATTGAGAAACGTGCCTTGAATCACCTCGAAGTCAATGCCGCTGCTCGAATAAATGCGCATCCACTGCTGTTCGAATCCGCGGGAGAAGCCCACCAGGCCGACAAACGCCGCCACCGCCATCCCAATTCCACACAACGTCAGCGAAGTTCTCAGCCGCCGGCGCAGGAGGTTTTTCCAGACAAATCCCGTAAGTGAAAGTGATGAGGTCATGGGGCTGGTGGTGGTCCTTCTGGCGCGCAGATTGGTAAAGGGTGAATGGCGCACGAGCCTGTCATCTTCCGCTTTACCTGCGCAGAAAGAATATGAGGTTCGAGGAGACTCTTGCAATGCGCAACGATGGCCCTTAGATGCCTTCGCCCATCGAGACGTAGACGCGCAGGCGATCCAGTTCCGCAGTATAGGCGGCGCGTTCGGCCTCTTCGTCGGCGAAAGGCTGGGCCCAGCGCTCGGTCGCGCCAAGGCGCTCTTCCAGTTCTTCCACGCGTGAGGAGAGGGCGATGAGCGCGTCGGAGAGCGGGTCTTTGATCTCGTGCGGGTCGGTGATGAGCACACGTTGGCCGTCGTGGTAAACGATGTGCGCGGGCACTCCCACTACCGTGGAGTTCGGCGGCACGTCGGAGAGAACCACCGATCCCGCGCCGACGCGCGAGTTCTCACCCACGGTCACGTTGCCGAGGATGTTGGCGTTGTTGCCGATAAAAACGCCGTCGCAGACCGTGGGGTGGCGCTTGCCGTGGCCTTTGCCGGTGCCGCCCAACGTGACGCCCTGGTACATGGTTACGTCACTGCCGACGATCGCGGTTTCACCGATGACGACGCCCATGGCATGGTCGATGAAAAGCCGCTGCCCGATCAGCGCGGCGGGGTGAATGTCGACGCCGGTATAGAAGCGCGATATCTGCGAGAGAACTCTCGCCGGCAGGCGCAGCTTGTGACGCCAGAGCCAGTGCGACAAGCGATAAATCCATACCGCCCAGAGGCCCGGATAGCAGAGCAGGACCTCAAGGCGAGTGCGCGCAGCCGGATCGCGCTCCATGATGGAGTGGATGTCGTCGTGCATGCGTGCGAACAAGAACATAGGGACTGAGGGACTAAGGGACTAAGGGACTGAGGGACTGAGGGACTGAGGGGCAAAGAGATTAAGACGGAAACCTCACCAAACACGGGTACGCAGCGCCTTTCCCTAGTCCCTAGTCCCTTAGTCCCTAGTCCCTGCCTTTCTTACGCCGGCACCGCGATGGGCTCGGCTTGCAGAGCCAGCGCCTGCTGGCGCAGCGGCTCGAATAGCACGCTCGACAGGTAGCGCTCGCCGAAGTCGGGCAGCACAACCACGATCAGCTTGCCTTTATTCTCAGGCCGGGCAGCCACCTTGAGCGCCGCAACCGTGGCTGCGCCGCAACTGATGCCGACAAAGAGGCCTTCCTCTTTGGCAAGACGGCGCGCCATCTCGACCGCTTCATCGTTGGTCACCTGGACGATTTCGTCGATGAGCTTGGTGTCGAGCACGCTGGGCACAAAGCCGGCGCCGATGCCCTGAATCTTGTGCGGGCCGGGCTTGCCGCCGGAGAGCACGGGGCTGTCCGTGGGCTCGACGGCGATGGCCTTGAACGATGCCTTCTTGGGCTTGATGTAGTTCGCCACGCCTGTGATGGTGCCGCCGGTGCCCACGCCGGAGATGAGAATGTCAACCGCGCCATCGGTGTCGTCCCAGATCTCGGGGCCGGTGGTGTGCAGGTGGATGGCCGGGTTGGCGGGGTTGTCGAACTGCTGGAGCATGTAGCCGTTGGGCGTCTTCTCCAGAATCTCGTTGGCCTTGGCGATGGCGCCCTTCATGCCGTTGGGGCCGGGGGTGAGCACAATTTCCGCGCCATAGGCGAGCAGCGTCACGCGGCGCTCCAGACTCATTGTCTCGGGCATGGTGAGGATGAGCCGGTAGCCCTTGACCGCGGCCACAAAGGCCAGCGCGATGCCCGTATTGCCGCTGGTGGGCTCGATGAGCACGGTTTTGCCGGGAGAGATTTTGCCCCTTCTTTCGGCGTCTTCGATCATGGCAAAGCCGATGCGGTCCTTGACGCTCGACGCGGGGTTCTGGCTTTCCAGCTTGACGACTACGGTAGCCGGAAGTCCGGCTGCCACACGGTTCAACCGCACCAACGGAGTACGGCCGATCAATTCAGTTACATTCGCGGCAATGCGCGCCATGATGATCTCCTTTTTCCGGGGGCACAGGCCCGGACCTCTGGTGTTTCGGATATTGGGGTGGTGCAGCTTGTCGGGTGAGAAAATCGAGCGCGCTTCGGGCGCACTTCAGCATCGCGGCTGGCACCAGGACGGCGTTAGCGACATCGATGCATAGTTATAGGGTAGACCCAAGGCGCAGGAAATGGCAAGAGATTGATCTACCGAATTCCTTACAATTGATAGAATTAAGGGTGGGAGTAGGCTCCATGGATGCACCCGAAACCGTGGTCCAACCGGCGCTTAATGCTGCACCGAAAGCAGAATTGCGGCCTTCGCCGGAGGGCCTCGAGTGCCTTTCAAGACTTGCGCGGACCTATGTATGGTGGAAGACTCCCGAAGAAGCGATGCGCTTCCCCGAGCGGGTGGCAGCGCAAGTGCTAAATCTCGGTACTTGGGACGATCTGACCGCGTTGATTGAGGCCGCCGGTGAGCCTTATCTGCGGCAAGTGCTTCGAGGCGCCGAGGCCGG
>Ga0302266_10000192_pt1 | contig 62601 bp, 53 predicted proteins | sample III_Bog_E1_2_FD_194559 | JGI IMG/M metagenome (GOLD analysis project Ga0302266, IMG submission 194559) | Peat permafrost microbial communities from Stordalen Mire near Abisko, Sweden - III_Bog_E1_2 | ecosystem: Environmental > Terrestrial > Soil > Wetlands > Peat | place: Sweden: Abisko...
CTCGTCTATCGCCACTTTTTTTCCTTCGGCGTCACGCTGCTGGACCGCCTCGCCGTCATCATGGGCCGCGCCAAAATCGGATGCACGCACGAGGGCGAATTTCTGTTCAAGGATTTTTTGGATCGCGGCAAAGGCGTCATTCTGCTCGGCGCGCACGTCGGCAGTTGGGAAATCGGCGGACACCTGCTCGGCCGGCTAGGCAAACCAGTGAATGTCGTAGTGCTAGAAAAAGACGAGGCGAGACTGCGGCAGCTTTTTGACCGCGCGCTCGCGGCAAAAATGTTCAATCTCATCGCCACTGACGGCCATCCGCTGCGTAGTATTCCGATTTCGGCGGCGCTCCGGCGCGGCGAAATTGTCTGCTTGCTCGGCGACCGCTCCTTCGGCGGCGCGGACGTCTGCACGCCGTTCCTGGGCAGCCCGGCGCGGTTTCCCGCCGGCCCGTATCTGCTCGCGGCGGCGAGCGGCGCGCCGATTTTCCAAACATTTGTCGTGCGTGAAAAGCTTGGACATTACCGGTTCTTTTCTTGCCCGGCCAAATTCATCCCGCGCGAAATCCTGCGCGCCGGCCCGGAGGCGTTGCAACCGCACGTTGCCGAATACGCCGCCCGCCTCGCCGCTGTCGCCAGACAATATCCGTTCCAGTGGTTCAACATTTATCCGTTCTGGGACGAAACTCCGGCGCGGAAGAATCAGAATTAGTTTCCGCCGCCGCCACCGCTCCGGCAAAATCCCGCCATGACTTCGCCTGACAACCCCGCCCGCAGCCGCGCCATCCGGCGAGGTGCGCCGCGCGCCTTCATTGAGGACAGAACGGCGGTCCTTGTCCGTTTCAACGAGGTGGACGCGCTGCACATCGTCTGGCACGGACATTATGTGAATTATTTTGAGGAAGGTCGGCGCGCGCTTGGCCGGCGGCTCGGCATTGATTATCCCGCGTTCATCGAACAGCGCATCGCCATCCCGGTCATCCATGTCGAAGTGGATTTTCTCGCGCCGGCAAAACTGCCGGACACGCTCGCCGTCACCACGCGCCTGCTCAAGTCGGAAAGCGCCCGGCTAGACTTCGACTACGAAATCCGCCGCGCCGCCGATGGCGCGCTGCTTGCCACCGGCAGCACCAGCCAGGTTTTCACCACGCCGGCGGGCGAACTGATTTTGAACTGGCCGCCGTTCATGCTCGAACGGCTCAAGTCGTGGGAATCGCTGTGGAAACTGCCGTGAACCAATCCGCCATCGCCATCGCCGGTTGCGGCGCGGTCTGCGCAACCGGACTGGGAATGGAGCCATTGCAACACGCCGTCGCCGCCAATGCCAGCGCACTGCAAAGGCGTGAATTAGTCATCGGCAAGACCAGCCAACCCATCGTCGCCGGTTTTGTGGCGGATGAAATCATTGGAAAACTACGCGCTGCCGATGCCGCGCACGCTGACTCGCGCGCTTTTCTTTTTACCTCCGCCGCATTAAAAGAAGCGGCGAATAATGCGGCGACAATTTTGGATTTTGTTCCCGCCAACCGACGTGGATTTGTGCTTTCGACCACCAAGGCCAACATCGAAGCGCTCGACAAGCTTGTCCGCCAGCAGCCCGTTTCCGCCGTGGCGCAGCGGCAAATCCAGCCCGCGTTTCTCGCCGCCGATCTCGCGGCGGCGTTTGCCTGTTGCGGCCCGGTGCAGTGCGTTTCCGCCGCGTGCATTTCCGGCTTGAGCGCGCTTCAGCAGGGCGCTGCGCTTATACGGCGCGGACTGGCCGATGTCATTTTTGTCGTCGGCGTGGATGTCATTTCGCAATTTGTCCTGTCCGGTTTCAACGCGCTGAAATCGCTCGATCCTGACGGTTGCCGGCCGTTTGACCAAGCGCGCCTCGGCTTAAGCCTCGGCGAAGGCGCGGCGGCCATCGTTTTGGCGAAACGCGAACTGCTTTCGTCACCGGCCATTTTAATTTCTGGAGCCGGCACGAGCAACGACGCCAACCATCTCACCGGCCCGTCGCGCGACGGCTCCGGTCTCGCCCTCGCCATCCAGCGCGCGCTGGCGAAGGCACAGATTGCGCCGGGGCAAATTGATTACGTTCACGCCCACGGCACGGGCACGCCTTACAACGACGCCATGGAATCGCTCACGCTGCGCGCGGTTTTTGGCGACCACGTGCCGCCGTTCAGTTCCAGCAAAGGCATTTTCGGCCACACGCTCGGCACGGCGGGGGTTTTGGAAACCGCGCTCTGCGTGGCCGCGCTGAAAAATAATTTTTTGCCCGGCACGCCACGTCTGCGCGAACGCGATCCGGTTGCGCCTGACTCATTGCTCGTCGAGCCGCGCGAGGAGGCGAATCTGAATTGCATTCTAAAAATCAACTGCGGCTTCGGCGGCACGAATGCCGCGCTGGTGCTGGAAAGGGAATTGCCATGAATGATTTGGCCATCCACGCCGCCAGCTATCTCGGCCCGGAAGGTTTTGGCAACGACCTGAGCGGCTTGCGCGCGTGGCCGTCGCCGCTGAAAGAAAATCTGTCACGCGGCGAGCTGGATGGATTGCACTGGTCACTGCTGTCCGCTTCCGATCCGTCGCGATTTTTGCGGATGGACTTGATGTGCCGCCTCGGCTTCATGGCGGCGGAACTGCTCGCCGTGAATTTCGACACCCTGACCGCCGCGCGCCGTGAACACCTCGGCGTGTGTGTCGAATGTTTCACCGGCTCGCTCGACACGGACATTCGTTTCGCGCAGACGCCGCGCCCCAGCATTTTCGCTTACACGCTGCCCAGCACCGTCATCGGCGAGATCTGCATCCGCCACCGGCTGAAAGGCCCGGTGCTGTCGCTCATTTCGCCGGACACGGACGGCGCAAACCTACTCGGCGAGGCCGCCGAATGGCTGCGCGCCGGCGATGCCGAAATGGTTTTGTGCCTCGGCATCGAGGCGATGAATGTGTCCACGGCCAATTCCATTTCCCTACCGGAAAACCTTTTCCCGCGCGGCTGGCACGGCGCGGCGCTGCTGCTGGGCCGGCCTGAAAATTCACCGCGCGAAAAGACTTTTGCTACCGGCAGGCTGCTGGAAGTTTGCCGAAATCTGTGTTCCGTGCCGGAACACGCTTGCTAAAGCAATTCACCGAAAGTTACGCTTGCGCCATACAGCTATGGAATCCTTGATTGAAGAACTGAAAGCCAAAATCATCGCCGGGTTCAACCTTGAAGGCGTCACGCCCGCCGACATCAATCCCGACGAGCCGATTTTCGGCACGGGGCTGGAGCTGGATTCCATTGACGCGCTCGAACTCGTCGCGATTTTAGAATCGGACTACGGCATCGTCATCCTTGAACGCTCGGTCGCCGACAAGGCCTTCGCCTCGCTCCGCGCGCTCGCCGGATTTGTCGCCGCCAACCGCACCTGATGTCCCGGCGCGCTCCAGTCATCACCGGCACCGGCATCATCTGCGCCGCCGGTTGTGGTGTGGCATCGGTCTGGGATTCGGTGCGCGCCAACCGCTCCGGCCTCGGCCCGCTCACGCTGTTTTCCTCGCCGCGCTACGCCAACCACCTGGTCGGCCAGGTTCGCGAAAACGTGGACGAACTCGCCGGCAACGTTCGCGGCTCGCGTTCGGACAAACTTGCTTGGATTGCCGCGCGCGAGGCGCTGGCGGCAGCGGGACTGGAAGCCGGCTTCGGAAAAATAAATTCCGAACGCGTCGGCATGATGCTCGGCGCGACCGTCGGCGGAATGTTGGGCACGGAAAGATTTCTCACCGCGCTGCTCCGCGAAAACAAACACCGCTTCGGCCCTTTGCGCTTTCACGAATGTGCGGGCGCAGCGGATTTGTGCGCGAAGAAAATCGGCGCGCTGGGCCCAGTGGCGACGCTTTCCACCGCCTGTTCCGCCGGGGCGATGGCGATTCTCGCCGCCGCCGAATTAATTGAGCAAGGCGAAGCGGACGTAATGCTCGCCGGAGCCGGCGATTCGCTGTCGCGGCTCACGCTGAACGGTTTTGGCTCGCTGCTGCTGCTCGACCCAAACGGCTGCCGCCCGTTCGATGCGCGGCGCACCGGCATCAGCCTCGGCGAAGGCGCGGCGATGCTCGTCATTGAAGCCGAAGAGACCGCGCTGGCTCGCGGTGCAAAAATTCTCGCGCGGCTCGCCGGCTGGGGCGCGAGCTGCGACGCCTTCCACGCCACCGCGCCGCAGGCCGAGGGCCGTGGCGCGCTCGCCGCGATGCAGCGCGCCCTCGAACGCGGCCAGCTTCAGCCGGGCGAAATTGATTTCGTCAGCGCCCACGGCACCGCCACGCCGGACAACGACGCGATGGAAACGCGGGCGTTGAAAAAACTTTTCGGCGCAGCTGTGCCGCCCGTTTCGTCTATGAAAGGATTTTTCGGCCACACGCTCGCCGCCAGCGGCGCGATCAAAGCCGTGCTCGCCGTGCAATCGCTTCACGAACAAGCCGTGCCCGGCACGCCCGGTTTTGAAGTCGCCGATGAAAAACTCGGTTTGGAACCGATGAGAATATTTTGCGCGCTGCCCGTCGAGCACATTTTGAGCAACTCGTTCGGCTTCGGCGGCAACAATGTCGCGCTCATTTTCGAGCGTGCCGATTCATCTTGTAGGAGCCGACGTGAGGAGGCTCATTCCAAAAAAAGTTCAAGCCAGAGCCTCCTCACGTCGGCTGCTACGAAAAGAGGTTTTGCCATTCTCGGCATTGGTGCCGTCAGCGCGGCGGGAAATTCACTCATGGAAATCGCAACGACCTTTCGCAATGGTGGCGCGACGATTTCGCCATTCGCCATTCCAACGCTTTCACCAACCGAGCAGGCGAAAGTTTATGCCGCAGGCGAATTTGGCGCGGAGCAATTCATCGAACCCGCCAAACGCCGCAAGTTGAGCCGGCTGCAGCAAATGGCGCTCGTTGCCGCGCGGAAGAGTTTCAACTTCGATCTCGCCGATGTCGCGCCGGAAAAAATCTGCGTCGCCGTCGGCACCGGCCTCGGCTCGCTCACCGACACGGCGGCGTTCGTGGAGAACATGATTTTGAAGGACGAACGCGCGCCGCGTCCGTCGCTGTTCACCAGCTCCGTCCATAATTCGCTCGCGTCGCAAATCGCCATCGAACTGAATTTTTCCGGGCTGAATTCCACGCCCATCCAGCGGGAAATTTCTTTTGAAACAGCGCTCTGGCAGGGTGCAACCGAACTCACCTCTGACCGCGCGGAACTTGCGCTGGTTGGCGCGGCGGACGAACTGAACCAATATCAGCTTGTCGCCGGAATGCGCTGGGGCTGGTGGCCCGAGGCGTTGCTGAAAATCCGCCCGTTTGCTGGCGCGCTGAAAAACCGCGAGCGTCCGCTGCCCGGCGAAGGCGGTGCAGTGGTCACGCTTGGCCGTGCGGAAAATGCCGCGTCACCGCTCGCATTCGTTTCTGCCATCCGCATTGGCCGTTCGGAAAACCAAAACGCCGAAACCGAGGCGCGCTGGATTTTGGAGACGCTGGCGCGCGACGGCATTGCCGTCGGCGAATTGGATTTGCTTTTGACCGGCGCCAATGGTTTGGCGCAACCGGATGATTTTTATAGCGCTGTCGCGGAAGCATTGTCGAAGCTGGCCGGAAAAAAAATTGGGTGCGGCGCTTACATGCACGTCTGCGGTGAACACCATTCCGCGTCGGCCTTTGGCTTTGTCACGGCGGTTGGTTTGGTGCGAGGTGAAATCGCGCCGGAGTTTTGCACGGCTGACAAAACAGCTTTACCCGGCGCGTGCCGGACGGTCGTGCTGCTCACTTTTTCACCGACGGGAACGAAAGGAATGTGTTGCATCCGCGCCTGACCAGATACCAAGTGTTGCTCCTCGCCACGCTTGCGGCGGAATTGCTGGTTTTTAATTTCACCCACGGAGCCGCGCGCTTTTGGTGGTTCGTGACGCTGTGCACGCTGGCCGGCACCGTGGTCGGCTTGGGTGTCTCGTTTCCGCAATGGCAGATGTTTGGCGAAAGCCTCTGCGCCGTGCCAGCAAAACGGAAAGTGGTCGCGCTGACATTCGACGATGGCCCGGACGCAGAGAACACGCCGGCGTTGCTTGCTTTACTGGCCGCGCGAAAAGTCCGCGCCACTTTTTTTTGCATCGGCAAACGCGTCGCGCAGCAGCCGGCACTGGCGGAGCGCATGGCGACGGAAGGCCACGAAATTGAAAATCACACTTTTGCGCACAGCCCGGCCACAAATATTTTTTCTGCGAGGCGACTGCAAGATGAGTTGTCGCGGACGCAGGCGGAAATCCAACGCGCCACCGGCCGCGCGCCGGAATTTTTCCGTCCGCCGGTGGGTTTGACAAATCCCCGCATTTTCCGCGTGACCGGCGAACTCGGTTTGAAAGTCGTCGGCTACACGGCGCGCGGATTGGATCGCCGCGCCGATGCTCCGGAAAAAATCGCCGGCCGGCTGCTGCGAAAACTCCGGCCTGGCGCGATTTTTCTGCTGCACGACGCCGGCGTGCCGCGTGAGCGGTTGCTGGCCGTGGTGACGTTGATGTTGGACAAACTGGAGGCTGACGGCTACCAATTCGTGCGGCTGGATGAATTGACGGCTGAATAATGAAAACATTTCCCGATCTCAAAAACATTTTTGGCGTGCTGCTGCTGGCGCTGGGCTTGCTGACCGCCAGCGCGCAGACGAATGCCCCGGTTTCATTGGCGCAAATCAGCGGCGCGATGGGTCGGGCGCAGACGGTGTTCACGCGGTTTGTGCAGGAACGGCATTTGTCGCTGTTCACCGAGCCGCTGCGGTCGGAAGGATTTTTATGTTTTGAAAAACCCGGCCGCATCCGCTGGGAAACAACCGCGCCTTACAAATCCATTTTGGTCTCCGACGGCTCCGGCGTCGCGCAGTTTGAGTGGACAGATGAAAAATGGCAGAAGCTCGACCTTGGCCTCGGCGACGCGCTGCAAAATGTCGTGTCGCAAATCGCCGGCGTGATGGATGGCCGCTACGCCGGCGACAGCCGCAACTACACAGCCACCGTGACGAATTGCACGGACGAACTGGTCATCACGCTCATCCCCAAAAACGAGACGATGCGCAAAATGATGGCAGCGATCGAAGTGCATCTTACGGCGGATTTGAAAGGCACACGCCGCGTGGTGCTGCGCGAAAACGGCGGCGACTACACGGACATCCAGTTCAGCGAACAGTTTGTGAATCTGGAACTGCCGCTGAAAACTTTCGACCGCAGCACGCCGGTGGACATTGAAAAGATTCGTGCAGCCGCAGCCAATGCCAAACCTTGACCCGATGTCTTTTAAAACTGCGAAACACCTTTTGTTCGTTGCGCTGATTGCTGCATTTGCCACTGGCTGCGCGACTCCAAAGCATTATACCCCGCTCGACGTTTTACCAAACGATGGAACCGACCGCGCCGCATTTTCCCGCGCGAAGCAGAGGATGGAAAATCTTTTCCCGGCGGAATATCGGGCGACGCAACGCGCCATCGTGACGGCGGGCGGAAAGCAATTCACCTGCGACGGCCTGCTGAAAGTTTCACCCGCCGAAGGCCATCATCTGGCCATCGTCAGCACTTTTGGCGTGGTGACCGATTTGCGCGTAAAGGCCGACGGCGGCTGCGAACTGCTCAAAGTCACACCGTTGCTTCGCGAAGACTGGAGCCGCCGGTTTGTCGCCCGCGATCTGCGCTGGCTGTTCGTGGCACCGGCGCATTTGCGCCCGGCTGGCCATTTTGCGGATGGAAAATTGAATTTGTTGACGGCGGAGGATTCTGCTGGCGTCACCGCGCAATATGTTTTTTCTCCGGACGGCACGCGCTGGCAGGAATTGGATTTGTGGCAGGACGGGAAAACTTTTTACCGGGTGGTGCCGAAACATTTTCGGAAATTTGCCGGCACGCCCGCCGAAGTTCCTGATGAGTTTGATGTCAGCGCGGAAGCCTACCGGCTGGAACTGCGGATTGCGGAACTGACCGTGCCGAATACGGAGGTGTCGCCGTGAGCCGCCGCCGCAAGTGGCTGAAACGGCTGCTGTGGCTGGCCGGCGGCAGTGTCGTGGCGCTGCTGATTTTGTGGGCGGTGATGTATACGCTCATGTATAACTGGGTGGCCAAAGAGCCGGTATTGGCGGAAACGCCGGCCATTGTTTCACTCGCGCCGGAAACGCGTGGCGACCGCGTGTATCTTGGGCAAAACTGGTTTGGCAAACGCGACAAACTGCCGGTGCTTTATCTTACCGGCACGCCGTTTGAGATGGGCTACGCGAACGGCGTGCTGACGCAAAAGCAGATTCATCAGCAGGAAGATTCCGTGGTCGCACTGGTGAATCACGTCGCGCCGTATCGCTGGCTCAAGTTCATGCTGGAATTTTTTGTCACTTACAAAAACCGGCACATGACGGAAAACATCACGCCGGATTTGCAGTTGGAGATGCTCGGCATCGCGCGCGGCTGTCCGGACACGCATCCCGAAATGGGGCCGTATTACAACCGGATTTTGAACTATCACGGCGCGCAGGACATTTCCTACATGCTGATGAACAGCCCGCTCATCCGGCGCGGCTGCACGGCGTTCGGCGCATGGGGCGCTGCCACGGTGGAAAATCATTTGCTGTGCGGACGCAATTTCGACTGGGAAGCCGACCCGGTTTTTGATGAGGACAGAATTTTGATTATTTGCGAACCGAAAAACGGCATCGCGTTCATCTCGCTCGCCTGGGCCGGCATGGCTGGTTGCGTTTCGGGCATGAACCGCGAAGGCATTTCCATCACCGTCAACGGCGCGCCGTCGCATCTGCCCGCCGATTCCGCGACGCCGACGTGCCTGGTGGCGCGCGAAGTTCTGGAGCACGCGCACAACCTCGCCGAGGCGACCGAGATCATCCGCAAACGGAAAGTTTTTGTCTCGGCGATGTTTCTCGTCGGCAGCCGCGCGGACGGAAAATTCATCGTGGTCGAGAAGACGCCGGAAAAAACGGCGGTGCGCGAGCCGGAGAAAAATGCGGACTCGCTCGTCTGCGCCAACCATTATCTCACGGCGGAATTGAAGGACGACCCGATCAATGACACCTACAAACGCGCCGACACCTCGATGTCGCGCTTTGAACGCATGACAGAACTCCTGCGCGCGGAAACCAACCGCCTGGACGCGGCAGCGTGCGCGGCGATTTTGCGCGACCGGCGTTTGCCCGGCGGCCAGATTGCCGGCGACGGCCATCGCGGTTCGCTGAACCCGCTCATCGCCACGCATGCAGTGGTGATGGATTTGACGGCGGGAATTTTCTGGGCCGCCACGCCGCCGCACCAGCTCGGAAAATTTGTGGCGTTCGACCTGAACGCGCCGGAGAAATTATTGCCCGAGGCGGCGCTGCCGGAAGATTCATTTTTGGCGGACGGCGGGTTCAAAAATTATCTCGCCGCCAAAAATGATTTGAGCGACGGACGGCAAGCTTTGAAAAAAGGCGATTTGGAAGCGGCCATGGTATCTGCAAAAGCGGCGGAGAAAAACAATCCGGGCTTTTACCAGAATTCCTGGCTGCTGGCGGAAGTGCTATTCCGGCAGGGCAAACCCGCCGAGGCCGCGCAGGCGTGCCGGCGGGCATTGGACGGCCAACCGGCGCTGATTGGCGAACGGCGGAAAATCCAGGAACTGCTCGGCCGGATCGCCGCAAAAAAATGAAATCCGGCTGCGAACGTTTTTATCCATTGATGATCCTGCTGAACGGTTTCAGCTACGCGAGTTATTTTCTTTCCAAGTGTGTTTTTGTGGCGCTGGGCGTGCCACTTTTTCTGCTGCTGACGCCGTGGCCGCGCGCCCGGCAGCGGCTGTTTCAGTCTGTGCTGCATCATTTTCTTGGATTCTTCACGCGCGTCTGGCTGCCGCTGTTTCGCGTGTATCACATTGTGGAAATTTCCGGCCGCGAAAAAATTGAAGCCGCGCGGCCCGCCATCATCGTGGCGAATCATCGCGGTTTCATGGACTCCATTTTTTTGTTGGGCCTGTCGCCGCGAACCGGGGCGCTGACCAAATCCAACCACGCACGGCAGCCGATGTATTATTTGCTCGTCCGATATTTTGACCTCGTGAGCGTGAACCGGAATTCCCTCGAATCGGTCACCTCGGCTTTTGAGCGCTGCCGGCAGATTCTGGCGACCGGCAAAAATCTGGTGGTGTTTCCCGAAGGCGCCCGCGCCCGCAGCGGCCGGCTGCAGCCGTTCAACCGCCTGCCCTTCGATCTCGCGCTGGCCGCCGACGTCCCGGTGCTGCCGGTGGTGGTCCATTCCACTGAGCCGCTGATGGGCAAGGTGCCGGGCAGCGTTTTTCCGCGACGGAAGATTTTCTACCGCATCCGCTTTCTCGATCCGGAACCGCTCCGCGCCGGCGAAGACGCCGCCCGGATCTGCGACCGCGTCCACCGCCGGATCGCGCAGGAATTGAAACAGCTCGACGCCGGGACGACTTGGGAAATCAAACCACTAATACCATGAACAAAAACACCGTCATCGAACTCGCCGACCTGCTGAACCTGCTGCCGCACCGCGAACCGTTTTTGTTCGTGGACCGCGTTACGAAGCTCGACCCGCACAAATCCATCGTCGCAGAACGCCGGCTGCGCGCGGAGGAACCGCATTTTGCCGGGCATTTTCCGGGCCGGCCAATCATGCCCGGCGTGCTCATCGCCGAGGCGCTGGCGCAGACCAGCGGGTTGCTCATTGGCTTGAGCGAAATGCGTTCCGCCAGCGCGCCGCCGGAAAAACCGAAGGCGTTTTTCCTCGCCGTGACGAACATCAAATTCACGCATCCCGCCGGGCCAGGCGACACGCTCGTGCTGCGCGCCACCGCCGAGCGGAATTTCGGCCCGCTGTTCCGTTTCAATGTGGAGGCAACGGCGGGAAGAAATTTAATCGCCAGCGGTTCACTGACTTTGGCAATGGTCGAAGGCTGAAGCGGCGCAACTTCAGGCGGCGAGCGTTTCGGAAATTATTTTTACCATGCGCCGGTTGGTGGCGGCGTCCTTCACCGCGATGCGGATGGCGCGTTCGCCCAGATTCGTGCCCATCGAGCCGGCATTGCGGAGAAAAAGGCCGCGCGCCCGGCAACGGACAATCAGCGTCTCGGCGTCCGGCCCGGTTTCCGGTAGGCGGCAGAGCAGAAAATTCGCCACCCCGGCAATAATCTGCCAGCCTAGCAAACCAAGCGCTTGGGCTAGTTCTGCTCGCAATTTTTGCGTCTCGGCGTATTTCGCGGCGTAGTAATCTCCGTCGGCGAGCGCGTTCACGGCGGCGACCTGCGCCGGCAGGCTCACGGCCCACGGCGGATTCAGCGGGCGTAGCGATTCGAGTTGCTGCGGTCCGGCGCAGAGATACGCCACCCGCGCGCCGCTCAACGCGTAGGTCTTGGACATGGATTTGCAGACGATGACGTTCTCCGAGTGCGCGGCAAATTTTTCCAGCGACTGATCGGCACCGGCGTATTCGACGTAGGTTTCGTCCACCCAGACGCGCGTGGCGGGCGGAACGGTTTGCAAAACCGTTTCCAGTTTTTCACGCGGAACGTGCTGGCCGGTCGGGCTGTTCGGATTGACCAGCACCACCAGATCGTAACCGCCGGCGAGGGCCTGTTTCAACTGGCTTAAATCCACGCGGTAATCATTATCCACCACCAGCGGCAGCCGGTCCACGCGGCAGCGAACAAGGTGTTCCAAAACGTGCGCGTATTCGCCGTAGGTCGGATCGAGGATCAGCACGCGTGAGGCCGGCGTGAGCCAGTGGCGCAGCGCGAGAAAAATTAGGTCGGAAGAGCCGGCACCGGGCAGAATATTTTCCGCGCGCACGCCGCGAACCCGCGCAATCGTCCGCACCAGTCCTTCGCAGCCGGTCGGCGGCGAAGTGCGAAGAAGTTGCGGAAGATTTTTTTGGAGCGCGGCGACGGCCTTTGGCGACGGCGCAAACCACGCATCCAACACGTCGGCGGCAATAATGTTGTCAAGCTGTTCAAGATTTTGAAAATCGTCGCCGACGACCTCGAAGAATTTTCCACCGTGGTAACAGGGCACCGGCGGATCGAACGCCACGCCGATTTGCCAGGTCATTTCCGCCTTCACCCGGTCAAGAATCGGCCGGACGCCGGGCAAGGCAGCGTGAATGTCGGCGGTGGTCCCATAAAGCAAACCATAAGTGACGGCTCCGGCCTGCACGTCCTGGCCGGTGGGTTTCAAGCCCACGCGCAGATGAATGCTGCGGATTTCCCGGCGACCGATGGCCACAATCCCCGTCCCGCCGCGCGCCTCGCTCCAACGGAATGCGGCATACATCAGGGCGGAGGCCAGCAGGCTGCGCCGCGATTCCTGCGGCACGGTCAGCAGGCGAATCTCGAAAAGCTTGTCGTCCACGGGAAACGGCAGTTGCTCGCGCTTGAAATATTTATCAATCGAATAGCTGGGGCTGTTCGGCGGCGTGATGGCCACGAAACCCACGATGCGCTCGCCATCGGCGACCACGATGTAATGATTGAACGCGTCCAGTGCATCGGTCAACCGGCTGACGGAGTTGGTGGCATACTGGCCCAATTCGGCGGCAAAAACCTCGTGGCGGATCTGATAAATCCGCTCGCGGTCGCGCTCATCCGCCATGCGGATAACAAGCCGGCGGGCGGCAGAAACATCTCCGTCGGTGTAGGCGGCGACATCGTTGGATTGAACGGCTTCTGATGGCACGCAAGGATGCTAGTCAATGCCCGTCGCAAGTTCAACGCCCCGCAGGTTGTTGACGTTAAAAATCTTTGCCGCTTCGCCAAAGCCGTTCGCTCGCGCCAGCCCGGATAAAACGCGTCCCGGCCCGATTTCGAACAACGCCAGCTTCGCCGCGCCGCGCAACGAATCCATCGCCATCCGCCAGCGAACCGGCTCAACCAGATTGCGCGCGATGAGCTGGCGGACTTTTTGCGGGTCAGTTTCGGTCGCGGCGGTGACATTGAAAACCAACGGCACTTTTGGTGGGTGAAATTCAATGGTTTCCAGCCAGCTTGAAAATTCCTGCTGCGCCGGCGTCATCAGCGGACTGTGCCACGGCCCGGCCACGGCGAGGCGGCGGCACTGACCGAGCTTCTCCGCCGTGACGAGCGCGGCAAATTGTTCCAGCGCGGCGATTTCGCCGGACAAAACGATTTGGTTCGGCGTGTTGTCATTGGCGAGAACGAGTTGTGCCGTTGAGAATTTTTGCGCCAGCAACTCAAGCACCGTTTCGCGCTGGGTGGAAATCACGGCGATCATTCCGCCTTGCACGCGCGCGGCGGCGGCGTCCATCAATTCACCGCGTTTCGCCGCGATGTCCACGGCGATTTCAAAACTGACGCAGCCCGCCGCCGCGAGCGCGGAAATTTCGCCGAGCGAATGGCCGAGCACCTTGTCCGGCTGGATTCCTTTTTCCGTCAAATGCCGCAGATAGCCAAGCGAAACACAGACCAGGAGCGGCTGGAGATTTTTGGTGCGTATCAATTCGCGTTCCGGCCCGCGCAGGCAGATTTTTTCCAAATCGCCGCCGGTGCGTTCGCTCGCGCGGCGGATGAGTTCGCGGAAAAACACGTCCGCCTTGAACAAATCCGCCGCCATGCCGATTTCCTGCGAACCCTGGCCGGGGAAAAGAAAAATATTCATCACCAATCAGGCCGCCGTGGCCGTCAAGCCGCCGTCCACCACGATGGATTGCCCCATGATGTAGCTTGCGCCTTCGGACGCGAGAAACGTGACCACCGATGCGACTTCCTCCGGTTTGCCAAAACGTTTCTGGACGATGTGATCCAAATTTTTTTGTTTGATCTGGCGTGGCACACGCGCCGACATGTCGGTTTCGATAAAGCCGGGAACCACGGAATTGACGCGAATGTTTTTTGCGCCGAGTTCCGCCGCCAGCGCGCGGGTGAACGCCAGCAGCGCGCCTTTGGACGCGGCGTAATTGGTCTGCCCCATCACGCCAACGAGGCCGGCGATGGACGCGAGATTGATGATGATGCCGCGCCGCGCACCAAGCATTGGGCGCGTCACCGCCTTGCACCAGCGGTAAACGCCATTGAGGTTCGTATCAATCACGCGGTTCCAGTCGTCCGCCGGCATGAGCATGAGAAACGTGTCGGCAGTGATGCCGGCGTTGTTGACCAGCACGTCAATCTTTCCGGCGGCGGCAATAATTTTTTCCACGGCGGCGTTGATGGCCTCGGCATCATTCTGCGAACACTGAATAGCTTCAGCCTGCGCGACGGCGGCGACCTGCGCGGCGGCCTCCGCGTTCTGGTGAAACGTGAAATAAACCTTCGCGCCCTGCGCGGCAAAGCGTTCCACGATAGCGCGGCCAATCCCGCGCGACCCGCCGGTGACGACGACCACTTGTCCTTCAAATTCGCGGCTCATAGTCTTGTTAATTTATCTCAACGCCTGATATCGCCGCCAGATTTCGGCCGGCCATTCCTTGACTAGCTTGTTCGTCGCCGCGTCCACCAGCGTCATCGCCGTCTGGCCGAACGCCATCGCCGTGCGCAGTTTTTCGTGAATGAGATAATGGCTGAACACCAGCCGGCCTTCGTAGTTCGGCTGGATATTGTGCGTGGTGAACAGCAGCAGCGGCATCCCGAATTTCACCGGCTTGCGGTAGTGGCAGATGTTTTCCACGACGGGCATAAACACGCCAAGTTTCATCGCCTCTTCGACCGGCAGCACTTCGAGCATGATTTCCAGCCGCCCGCGCTCGAACCACAGAAAATAATTCGAGTTGTGAATCACGCCCATCATGTCCGTCTCGTGAAACGCCGGCTGAATTGCCAGCTTGCGCTTGATGAGCCGGCCTTTGGCGTGGGGCGATGGTTTCAACATACGCCGCTGAAATTACATTTCGTCGAGCTTCACTGTCAGGCTCTTCGGCATGATCGGTGGCATGGAAATGGAGCGCACCACCGCGCCGGCAGCGGAGCCAACGCGGAATTCCAAACCGGAAAAGGCAATTTCCAGCGGGAGTAATCCGAGCGCGAGCGGCTGGTTCAAAACATAGGAAATGCAGTCGGTCACGACTTCACCGACAGCTTTGCCGTCGTGGAATATTTTTGTGCCAGTTTGCAAAGTTGTGCAGCCGGTGTCCGCCGCGAGGCCGATGATTTTTTGTTTCAAGCCCGCGGCGCGGCGTTCCTTGATGGCTGCGCTGCCGCTGAAATTTTCTTTTTCCAAATCAATCATCCATTGCAGGCCGAGCGGGAGCGGATCGCGCACGCGTTCGCCTTCGCGGAAAAGGTTGAAGAAACGGCCTTCGAGCCGCAACGCGTCATGGGCATCCGCGCCGACCAACCGGCCACCGCGCGCCTCGACTTCCGCCTTGAGCGTATCGAACAACTGCGGCGCAATTTTTAATGGCGCGATGAGCAGATAGCCAAACTCGGAAGTCTTGCCCGCGCGGATGAAGCGCACCGGCTCGCCGGCGAACTGGTAGTTTTCAATCGAGAGATACGGCAAGCCGATGACATCCGCGCCGAAGATTTTTTTCACGATTTCCCACGACTTGAAACCGTCGAGGCTCAAAACGACGTGGTCGGCGGACAAATCTTTCAGCGCCGGTTCGCCGCCGTTCGTCGCCAGCAGCGCATCCAGTTCGGCGTCGGGCAAAATGCTTTCGCAGATGAAAACAAATTCCTGATCGTTGTTCGCCACAAAACAATCCGCCGACAGCTTGCCGTTTTGGTCGGCGAGAAACGTGTGCAGCACGCGGCCAAAGCGGATCTTCGGCACGTTGCCCGCGAGCAGCGCGTCGAGGAAATCAATGCCCGGCGTTTCCGGCAGCGTGAAAATGCGGACGAAGGAAAAATCCGCCAGCGCCGCCGCATCGCGCACCGCGCCACACTCGGCATGCAAATTGCCAAAATGCGAAACCACTTCGACGCCGTGGCGTTCGCGGAAAACGGCACCGGCGGTAGCCAATTGGTCTTTGAGCAGCGAAATTCTCACGGCTGGCCTCCTTTCGCGTCCTGCTGTTCGATCACAAAATCCACGACCGTGTTGATGGAACGCAGCACAGAAATGTTTTCGTCTGGAATTTTTATTTTGAAGCACGTCTCCACGCACAGGACGATTTCCAGCGCGTCAAGCGAGTCCAAGCCGAGGCCGGAGCCGAGCAACGAAACGTCCTCGTGCAAATCTTCCGGGACGTAAGGCAAATTCAGGCGACGAATCAATTCCTGCTTAAAGGTGTCAATCACCTGCCGCCGTCGAGCAATGGTCTGATTAATAATTTCTGACATTAAGCTGTTTTCCGTTGGTTCCGGTGAGTGGTGATTTTTGCCGTTAAACGCGCGATTATCAAACCGAAACTGGCTTAAACTTCATTTTTTGAACCATTGTCGTGCGAGCCTGGCAACTCGCACCGCAGGACTACGGCAAAATTGTAGCCGACATCCGAGCTTGCCAGCGCCAGAATGAATTCCGGCGGCGTGGTCAGCGGACGCTGATCCAGTTCGGACAGGCCGGTGCGCTGCGGCCAAAGTTCCGGGCCGCCGGCCAGCGCGGTCAAGGCCGCCGCCAGACTTACGAGAATCGAGGCGGATTCGATATAGCCGGTGTTGAACGTCGTGGTGACCAGCGGCAGTTGCGCAAAGCGTTCGCCGAAGATTTCCGCGCCGACTTGGAGAACTTTTTCGTCCTGCCGGTTGCCTTGCGGTGCCCAGACAAGCAGGCCAATTTGTTCTGGCGTGATGCCGGCGCGCGCCAACGCGAGCTGCACGGCGTGTTTCAAGCCGTCCGTGCCGAGGTTCGCCGCGAGAAAACCTTCGGCGTCCATGCTCATGCCATAGCTGACAAACTCGGCCAGGATTTTCGCACCGCGCGCCGTTGCCGACTCGGCGGTTTCCATGACGAACATCGCCGAGCCTTCGCCAAGAACTTTGCGCTTTTCAGATTCCAACCGGAGTTGATAATTTTTTTCTTCCTCGCCGGAAAACAGAAAATCCATTCCGTCATAATTGTAAAACGTCTGGCCGTAAACCTCGTCCGCCGCGCCGGCAAGAATGGCGCGGACGCGCTTCTCCGCGAGCGCATCGAAGGCGTAGGCGAGGCCTTGCAACCCGGCGTGCGGCCCGGCGCAGAGCGACGAATTCACGCCCTTGAGATAAAGCTGCATCGAAACCCAGCCGGCGGTGGAATTTGGCGTGATGTTGGAAAAACTCGGAATGTTCGCCGCGAAGTTGTCGCTGGTGAACACGCTATCCATATGGCCCATTTCGGACGGGCCGTTGCAAACGCCCATGACCACGCCGATGTCGTCACCGTTGGCGGGCGTGATTTTCAGGCCGGCATTTTCCAGCGCCAGCCGGCCGGCGGCCACGGCGAATTTGCTGATGGGGTTCAAAATGGAAAAATCCAGCCGCCGGTCCACCTGCGCGGCGGAGAAATTCGCCACTTGGCCGGCGAGCCGCGAGGTCTGGCCGGTCAGCGGAAAATTTGTGACGGGCGAAATGCCCACGGTGCCGCGCCGCAGTTGCTCCAGCGTCGCCGCCACGCCCAGACCGAGCGACGTGACCGCGCCGACGCCGGTGATGACGACGCGCTCGGATTTTTTCGGGCGCGGCGGAATGGCGGCGTCCCATTTGCAAACCACCGCCGCCGCGTTGTTGCCGCCGAAGGCGTAATTGGCGGAGATGAAGGCGTCGTATTTTTTTTCTCGCGGCACATTGGGAACGTGATCCAAAGTGCAGCCGGGACGCGGCTCCGTGAAATTGAGCGTGGGCGGAATAAAATTTTCATTCATCGCCAGCAACTGGCAGGTGGTTTCGAGAATTCCGGTCACGCCCATGCAGTGGCCGAAAAATGATTTCGTCGAGACGACGGGCAAATTGTGTTCGCCGAGAAATTTCACGATGCCTTTGGTCTCCGCGCGGTCGTTGGCCTCAGTGCCGCTACCGTGGGCGTTGACACAGCCGAGGTCGGTGACGGCCAGCCCGGAATCGGCGAGCGCATTTATCAAAGTGCGAGCCACACCGCTGCCGCGCGGATCAGGCGTGGTCGGATGATACGCGTCGGAAGTCGTCGCGTGGCCGATGAGCCGGCCACGGCAATGCGCCTGGCGCAAAATGGCTTTTTCCAAATCTTCGACTACCCAGAAACACGCCGCCTCGCCGATATTTAGTCCGGGCGGCACGGAGAACGGCGACATCCGCTTAGTGGAAGTCGCCTTGATCGCGTCGAAGCCGGAGACGTTCGCGACGCACAGCGCGTCCGAGCCGCCGACCAGCACGGTGTCGTAATAGCCGCGATTGATGAGCGTCTGCGCGAGGCCGAGCGCCAAGGTGGTCGAGGAACAGGCGGTGGTGACGACCCACGTTTCGCCGCCGATTTTCAGCGCGCTCGCGAGCGCCTTGCCGAAGCCGTAAAGCTGCGCCTGCAAATTCATAACCTCGTCGAACGGCCGCGAGCTGCGCCCGTGTTTCCAGGCATATTCAGCTTCAGCGGAGGCAAGTCCGCCGTTGCAGGTGCCGAGAACGATGGCGATGTTCCGGCGAATTTCGCCGTTGACCGGTGCCAACCCGGCGTCTTCCAAAGCGCGGCGCGCTGCAATGATGGCGTAGCGCAAATACAAATCTTCGTATTCCGCGATTTCGGCGGGCGGGAACCAGTCGGCGGCGTTGAAATTTTTTATTTCGCCAAACAGGTTCGCGCGAAAATGGCTCGCGTCAAAACGCGTGACCGGCGCGATGCCGTGCTGGCCGGAACGCAACGCGGCGGTGATAGTCGCCGCGTCGTGGCCGATGGGACTGAGCAGGCCGATGCCGGTGATGGCGGCCTCGTCGCGCGTGCCCTGGCGTTGAAGCGGTTTGCCCAGCACTTGAATGCCATCCTGCCACGTCGAGGGTTCCAGCGAGGCGGCGTGTCGGTTTTTTTGCATTTGAAAAAATTCGCGCCAGAGGCGGATGAATTGTTCGCGTAGTTGGTCCACCGTCATGTTTTGCGGCGTGGCGACGACGTGCGAGCCATTGTAGCGCGACCACTGAAAATCAAAAATGCGTTTTTGGCTCAGCATCCGCTCCCAGTGTGGCGAGCCGGGAAACGGCGTGAAAATAAAGAATTCGGCGGTGTGGATGTTCGCCGCCGACAGCAGATCCAGCGTGCGATCCACAAAGCCCAAGTCGTCCCAATCGCGGCCCATGCCGACGGACGCGAAGAAGCGGATATCACGATCCTCGGTCGCTTTCACGAGGTCAATCAAGATTTGCCGCTCACGCTTGCCGCCTTGCAGCGCGCGGATGGACACCGGCTCGACGTTCATCGTGCAGTAGAAGTTTTTCACGCCGGCGCGCGCCGCCACGTCGAAAAAAGTCGGTTCCATGTTCAAGCCCATTGTGGAGTTGACGAAATACTTTTTCCCCAGCGGTGCCAGCGCCTCGAAAAGTTTTTGCGAATATTCGCGGACGTGGCGGTGCGGAAAGAACAGCATGTCGTCGGCGAGATAGACATTCTCATGCTTGAGCGAACGCATCTCGGCCACAACATTTTCAATCGGGCGAAATCGGATGCGGTCGCCCATCTGCTGCGGCAGCGGGCACATCGGACAGTTGTAAAGGCAGCCGCGCATGACTTGGATCAAATCCTCGTCCCAGTCGTAATGTTCGTTGCGGTAAAAAATCTCACGCTTGGCAGCCGGGATTTCCGCCGCGTCCATCGAACAGCCGCCGTCGTAGCGGCGCTGAAGCTTGCCCGTCTTGAGGTCAGCGAGAATTTTCGGCCAGCTCGGTTCACCTTCGCCGACATTTACGGAATCGGCGTGCTTGAGACATTCGTCCGGCATGGTCGAGGGAAAAATTCCGCCCATGATGACTCTTTTTCCGCATGCGCGAAAATTGTCCGCCAATTCAAACGCCCGCGTGGCCTGCGGCGTGAAGCAGTTGATGGCGACGAGATCGGTGTCGGCGTTGAAATCCACCGGCTGGCCGCTGTTGTCGTCCACCAATTCAATTTCAAATTCCTCCGGCGTGAGCGCGGCCAGCAGGGGAATGCCGAGCGACGGCGGCGTGGTGTAATCCCCAAGAAAATAATCTATCAAGCCCGCATCCAACTCCGGCACGCTGCGCAGGAACTTTTCAAACCGTGGATAGACAAAGGTGATTTTCATGGCGGCACTGCCCGGTGCGTTCGCCAAATCTTTATCGGCATTGATGCGCGCTACAAGTGCAAAAACACCTCTCGTCTGGACGTTGCAAAATATTTCCGGGTGAAAAGGCTCAATATTTACGGCTGAAGCTTCTTCAACTGTTTATATATTCCCCCGCATTCAGAACGCACCAAAAGGTTCCAAAAAATCATATAGTCCACCGATTCTACAGGAGAATAAAGAGTTTTGCCCTGTCAATCGCAGCCTTAAGTTAAATGCCAACACTGTCGCAATCTGTCGCACGCACGACCTAGGCGCATTTCACGCAACAGCCCCTCCATTCTGTGCTATAAATGTTAATAGGACTGCGGATCCTTTCAGAGGTTTTAGAGGTTACTTTAAAGTCTTACTTGACCGGACAACTCAGATTTGATGCAGGCGATGAGAAAGAACCGCGAGACCTTCCGCAAGACCCTCCTTCTGACTCACCACGCCATTAGGCAATTGCAGCTTCGTGGTGATTGGCCCCCCACTTTTCAATGATTTTGGGGTCGTGGTCAAATGCTCCCACAATGCGGATGCCAAAGTTTTGAAAGCCGTAATAGCCCAGCAGCGCCGTGCCGAGGCTGGGCTCCAGCCTTATGCGCCAGATAATCTTCAATTGCTGGCTTAAAAGCGACACGCCAAACCGATTGCCGGTGAGCGAGCCATAAACAGCCTCGGTCAATTTTCCTTCACGGTTGGACGACACCATGATTCTCGCCGTCGTCAGTTGCTTTTCAGCTTCCTTTCGATCTGTCGCTCCTGTAGAACGATTAAATGCTTTTTTGCCAACGCGCCAGCCAAGAAACCAGCGCCCCGATTTCGGATGCTTGTATAGCCATGCCATACCCCCCAATATAGGGGTGATAGCAAATCATTGTTTTTCACTATGCTTCATCATAGTGAAAACCTAATGAATTTGAACCTTTTTGCCCTCGTAATTAAACTCCGCGCCCGATGCTGAATTTGTTCACGCTCAACCCGCAGCAGCGCCAGGCCGTCGAGACCATTCGCGGCCCGGTGCTGATTCTCGCCGGCGCGGGCACCGGCAAGACGCGCGTCATCACGTTCCGCATTGCGCACATGGTCGGGCGCGGCATCGCGCCAATGAACATCCTTGGCGTGACGTTCACGAACAAGGCCGCGCGCGAAATGCAAGAGCGCGTCCGCAAACTGCTGCCCAAACCAAAAGCCGACGACAAAGGCAACCGCCCGACCATCTGCACGTTTCATTCCTTGTGCGTCAGGATTCTCAGGCAGCACATTGACAAGCTGGGCTACAAAAAGAATTTCGTCATCTACGACGAATCGGAGCAGCTCGCGGCGGTGAAGAAAATTCTTTCCGCTATTTCCGCGAAGGGCGAGAAAACTGATCCCGGCGCGGTGCTGGCGATGTTGAGCAAGTTCAAGAACGGCGGCGAAAACTCCGCTGTGTTCGGCGACCCCAGCGTCCGCGCGCTGGCGCAGCACATCGCCAAGCGCTACGAATCCGCGCTGCACGCCTGCAACGCCGTGGATTTCGACGATCTGATTCTGCTCACGCTGCGCCTGTTCCGCGAGCATCCCGACGCGCTCGCCGCCTGCCGCGCCAAATACCAATACGTCATGGTGGACGAGTATCAGGACACCAACGCCGCTCAGTTCGAGCTGGTGCACTCGCTGACGCAGGAGCACAAGAATCTTTGCGTGGTCGGCGATGATGACCAGAGCATTTACGGCTGGCGCGGCGCGGAGGTGGCCAACCTGCTGAACATGGAGAAGCATTTTCCAGAAATCAAAGTCGTCAAGCTGGAGCAGAATTACCGCAGCACCACGACCATTCTTAACGCCGCGAACGCCATCATCAAAAACAATGTGCGCCGGCGCGGCAAGTCGCTGTGGTCAAGCAAAGGCGCGGGCGCAAAAATCTTGTTGCAGACTTACGGCAACGACGAGGACGAGGCGCGGGAGACCGTGGCGCAAATCGAGTTCAAGCGGCTAGCCTATCGCGTGCCGTGGCAGGATTGTGCGATTTTGTTCCGCACGAACCAGCAGTCGCGACCGATTGAAACGGAATTGCGCAAGGCCAATGTCCGTTATCACCTCATCGGCGGGCAGAGTTTTTTTGACCGGCGCGAGATCAAGGATTTCCTCGCCTACCTCAAGACGTTTCTCAATCCGCACGACGACATCAGCCTCCTGCGCATCGCCAACACGCCCGCGCGCGGCTTGAGTGATGTCACGATGGAACGTCTCCTCGGCGCGAGCCACGACCGGAAATGCTCCGTCTTCACCGTAATGAAAAATCCGCTGGTCACGACGGAGTTGCAGACGAACACGCGCAAGAGCATCGAGGCGTTCGTTGAATTTATCGAGCGCGTGCAAGGCCAGTTGCAGACGACCGCCAACGAATTCCGGCTGCAAACCTGGGCGGAGGATTTCCTGAACGAAGCCGGCTACTTTGCCGAATTGCGCCGGCTGGAAAAGACCCCCGAAGCCGCCGAGGCGCGCGTCCGCAATTTGAAAGAACTGATGGCCACGATGGACGGCGCGGGTAACGCCCCGACCGAGCGGCTGGACAATTTTCTGGAAAACATCACGCTCGACAGCGACCGCGAGGAGGAGAAGGAAAACACCAGCGATGCCGTCACGCTCATCACCATGCACTCGTGCAAGGGGCTGGAGTTTCCACACGTCTTCGTCGTCGGCTTGGAAGACGGACTGCTGCCGCATTCGCGCTCGAAAGTGGAAGGCACAATGGATGAGGAGCGGCGGCTGTTTTATGTGGCCGTGACGCGTGCGATGCAGACACTGACCATTAGCCATTGTGGCGGACGCAAGAAATACGGTCAGTTGCTGCCGTGCCAGCCCTCGCCGTTTTTGAAGGAGCTGCCGGAGGAACTGGTTGAGACTTCCGACTCAAAATCCAAGACCCCCGTCGCGCAGGATTCCGGCAAAAATCTTTTCGCCGCCATGCGCTCGGCGGTTTCGTGACCAAGGCTGGGCGGTGGAACCAACCGGCAGTTGGGTTTCTAGATCGAAAGCATTTGATCAGTGCGCGTTTCAGCGATAAGGGTATCCCTTATTGAAGCAATGGTTTCAACTAAGCCGAATCAGGTGTTCCACCAATTGTCACCACCGAGGTCTTACCCTAAATTGTCGTCATGCAAACAATTTTTGCTAAACCAGAAAACCACAATGGGGCGGCCGCCGACCAGTCCCTCGACACTTTTGCCAACGGCGCAACAACCGAAAACAGCACCAGCAACCGGGCGCTGGTGGAGGCATTGACCAACTCGCGCGTCTACCGCGATTATGAGCGCGCGTTCAGCGACATGACCGGCCTGCCGGTCGCCCTGCAGCCGGTGGAAACCTGGCAGCTGCCGCACCACGGCAAGCGCAACGAAAACCCGTTCTGCGCGCTAATCTCCAAAAAAAACCGCGCGTGCTCGGCCTGCCTCCAAGTGCAAGAACGCCTGTGCCAGAAGGCCGCCAGCGACGCCGGCTCGGTGACTTGCCCGGTCGGCCTGTGCGACACCGCCGTGCCGGTGCGCATGAGCGACCGGCTGGTTGGCTTCCTACAGGTCGGGCAGGTTTTTCGCAAGCCGCCCACCGAGGCGCAGTTCAAAAAGGTCGTGCAGCTTTGCGAAAAGTGGGAGGTGGACGTGTCGCGCGAATCGCTTCGCAAGGCCTACTTTTCCGGCAAGGTGGTTTCGCAAAAGGAGCATGATTCCACGGTCAAGCTCCTCTCAATTTTTGCGCAGCATCTGGCAATGTTGAGCAACCAGGTCTTCATCCAGCAGGAGAACGCCGAGCCGCCGGTCATCACCCGGGCGCGCGACTACATTGCCGAGCACCAGACCGAGGAGATCAAGCTCGGTCAGGTCGCCAAGGCCGTGAACATGAGCAGCTATTACTTCTGCAAGATGTTCAAGAAGGTCACCGGCATCAATTTTACCGACTACGTCGCGCGCGTCCGCATTGAGAAATCCAAAAATCTTTTGTTGAACCCCAATTTGCGGATTAGCGAAATCGCCTTTGAAGTCGGCTTCCAGTCGCTGACCCACTTCAACCGCGTGTTCAAGAAAATCCTCGGCCAGTCGCCGACAGAATACCGCTCGCAACTGCTCGCGCACTGACCGCGCCCATGGCCACGCCCAAGGCTCCGGCGAAATCGCGGGTCATTTTTGACTCCACGATTGGCATTGGCTTTGGCCGGCAAATTCCTAATATTCCCGCCAACAACGGGATGAAGGACAACAAAAAACAGTCGAACGCCAAACTCCTGGCCCGCTCCGAATCCGCCGTGCGCGACCGCGAGGAGCGCCTCCGCGCCATCCTCGAAACGGCAGTTGAGGGCATCATCACCATTGACGAGCGCGGCAACATCGAGTCCTTTAACCGTGCGTCCGAGACAATTTTTGGCTATTCGTCCGCTGAAGTTATCGGCAAAAACGTCAGCGTGCTCATGGCCACGCCGCACCGCGAGCAGCACGACGGCTACCTCACAAATTACCGGCACACCGGCCACGCCAAGATCATCGGCATCGGACGCGAGACCTTTGCGCGCAAAAAAGACGGCACCTTGTTCCCGATGGATTTGTCCGTCAGCGAGGTGAAGTTGAGCGACCGGCGGATATTCACCGGTTTCGTCCGCGACATCACGGAGCGCAAGCGGCTGGAAAAAGAAATTTTGGAAATCAGCGAGCGCGAGCAGCGCCGCATCGGCCAGGATTTGCACGACGGTTTGTGTCAGCATCTCGCCGGCGTCGAAATGCTGGCGCAGGTGCTCGCCCAAAAGCTGGCGAAAAAATCCCAGAACGGCTCCGCCCGCGCCGTGGAAATCGCCAAGGCCGTGCGCGAGTCCATCAGCCAGACACGGCTGCTGGCGCGCGGGCTTTCGCCGGTCACGCTGGAGTCGGAAGGCCTGATGTCCGCGCTGGCGGAGCTGGCGCTGAACACGGAAAAAATCTTCCGCGTGCGCTGCACTTTTGATTGTCCCGTAGTCGTGAAGTTCGACGATCACGCGGCGGCGACACACCTGTTCCGCATCGCGCAGGAGGCGGTTTCCAACGCCATCAAGCACGGCAAGGCAAAGAATCTTTCCATCCAGTTGCGCGAGGACGCGAGCCATCTGCGCCTGCGCGTGAACGACGACGGCGTCGGTTTTCTGGAAAATTTTTCCACCAGTTCCGGCATGGGGCTGCGTATCATGCAAAGCCGCATCGGCATGGTCGGCGGCACGGTGACCATCGAACGGCAGCCCGCCGGCGGCACGAGCGTCATTTTCATCGCCCCCAAAATCCGCTGAACCATGGCCGTCAAAAATAAAAGCAAAACTCCCGCCCGGAGCATCCTCATCGTGGACGACCACCCGATGATGCGCACCGGGCTGGCGCAATTGATCGGCAACGAGCCGGACCTGAAGGTCGCCGCCGAGGCCGACACCGCCGGTCAGGCGATCAATCTGGTGGCGAAGCAAAAGTTCGACCTCGCGCTGCTGGATATTTCGCTGCCGGACAAAAACGGGCTGGAGCTCATCAAGGATCTCCGCGCGCTGCGGCCGGAGCTGCCAATCCTAGTTGTCTCGATGCACGACGAGATGATTTACGCGGAACGCGTGTTGCGCGCCGGTGGCCGCGGCTACATCATGAAGCAGGAGGGCGGGCAGAAATTCCTGAAGGCCATCCGGTCGGTGCTGGCCGGTCAGGTTTTTGTCAGTGAAACCATGTCGTCGCGCATCATGGAAATTTTTTCGGGACGGTCGCCGGAACAAACCGGTTTGCCGGTGCAGAAGCTTTCCGACCGCGAGTTTGAGGTCTTGCAACTGGTCGGCTTGGGCGTCGGCACGCGCGCCATCTCGGAACAGCTGCACCTGAGCATCAAGACGGTGGAAGTCCATCGCGCCAATATCAAGGGCAAGCTCGGCCTCAAAAACGCGCCGGAACTCCTCCGCTTTGCCGTGCGCTGGGTGGACGCGCAGGGACCGGCGCAGAAGCCGGACTAGCAGTCGCGGCCGGCCCGGTTCCGGTTTGTCGGGCTTTGCACGGATGGCAATTTCCGGTGATGATTTGCCAAACTGGGTGAAGTCATCACCGCCGTTCACTGGCATTTTCTCTGTAGCAATTAAACAAACACTGCCAATTATTATATGACAACCCTTGCCAACACCGCCACGCAGCTCGAATCTGCCCACGACATCCTGCACCACACCACCCGCCGTCCGCTCGACCCGATCTTCTCCCCCAAGTCCGTCGCCATCATCGGCGCGACGGAAAATCCCGGTAGCGTCGGCCGCACGATTTTGGAGAACATGGTCAAGGGCGGTTTCGCCGGCAAACTATTTCCCGTCAATCCCAAGCGCCCCACCGTGCTGGGGATCAAGGCCTACACCAGCATCACCGAAGTGCCGGAGAAGGCCGACCTCGCCGTCATCATCACGCCGCCGGCGACCGTGCCGGGCATCGTCCGGGATTGCGGCAAGGCGGGCGTGAAAGGTGTCATTATTATTTCAGCCGGTTTCAAGGAGATTGGCCCGGTCGGCGTCGAACTCGAGCGCCAAGTTTTGGAAGAGGCCAACAAGGCCGGCATCCGCATCGTCGGACCGAACTGCCTCGGCGTGATGGTTCCCGGCAATAAGCTCAACGCCACCTTCGCCGCCGACATGGCCAAGCCCGGCAGCGTCGGTTTCATCAGCCAGAGCGGCGCGCTCTGCACCGCGATTCTCGACTGGAGCCTGAAGGAGAATGTCGGTTTCAGTGCGTTCGTTTCGCTCGGCTCGATGCTCGATGTCGGCTGGGGCGATCTCATCAACCATCTCGGTGATGATCCGAACACCAAAAGCATTGTTATTTACATGGAATCCATCGGCGACGCGCGGGCGTTTTTGTCCGCCGCGCGCGAAGTGGCGTTGACCAAACCAATCATTGTCATCAAACCCGGCCGCACCGAGGCCGCCGCCAAGGCCGCCGCGTCGCACACCGGCTCGCTCACCGGCAGCGATGAAGTTTTGCAGGCGGCGTTCCAGCGCGTCGGCGTTTTGCGCGTCGAGGCGATTTCCGAATTGTTCGACATGGCGGAAGTCCTCGGCAAACAGCCGCGCCCGAAAGGCCCGCGCCTGACCATCGTCACCAACGCCGGCGGCCCCAGCGTCATCGCCACCGATATGCTCATCGGCAGCGGCGCGCAGCTCGCCGACCTCACGCCGGAAACCATGGCGGCGTTCAACGCCATTCTCCCGCCCACCTGGAGCCATAATAATCCAGTGGATATTATTGGCGACGCCAAGCCGGAGCTTTACGCCAAGTCCTTGGAAATCGCGTCGAAAGACCCGAACACCGACGGCATCCTCGTCATTCTCACGCCGCAGGCGATGACTGATCCGACCGCGACCGCCGAATGCCTCAAGCCCTACGCGCACATTCCCAATAAGCCGGTGCTCGCGAGCTGGATGGGCGCGGACATCGTCGCCAAGGGCGAAGACATTTTGAATGCCGCGAACATCCCGACCTTCAAGTATCCCGACCGCGCCGCGAAGTCCTTCTATTATATGTGGCGCTACTCGGAAAATCTGCGCCAGCTTTACGAGACGCCCGCGATGCCGCAGGACGACGCCCACGGCGAGATTGACCGCGATCTGGCCGCCGCCATCATCAAAGAAGTCCGCAAGTCCGGGCGCACGCTGCTCACGGAATTTGAATCCAAGAAGCTGCTCGCGGCCTACGGCATCCCGACCGTCGAGACCCACATCGCCACGACCGAGAGCGACGCTGTCAAGCAGGCCGCGCGGCTCGGCTTCCCCGTCGTGCTGAAACTGCATTCCGAGACCATCACGCACAAGACCGATGTGGGCGGTGTTCAATTAAATCTCCGCACCGCCTCCGCCGTGCGCCAGGCTTTCAAGACCATCGAGACTTCCTGCGCCAAGAAGGCCGGCAAGGAACATTTCCAGGGCGTCACCGTCCAGCCGATGATCAAGCTCGACGGCTATGAAATCATCATTGGCAGCAGCGTGGATCCGCAGTTCGGGCCCGTGCTGCTCTTCGGCACCGGCGGCCAGCTCGTCGAGGTTTACAAGGACCGCGCGCTCGGTTTGCCGCCCCTCAACGCCACGCTCGCGCGGCGCATGATGGAACGCACCAAGATTTTCACCGCGCTCCAGGGCGTGCGCGGGCGCAAGGCCAGCAACATCGCCGCGCTCGAACAGATTCTCGTGCGCTTCAGCCAGCTCGTCGTCGAGCAGCCGTGGATCGCCGAGATTGACATCAATCCCCTGCTCGTCTCCGCCGAACGCATCTTCGCCCTCGACGGCCGCGTGGTGCTGCATCCGCTGGACACGCCGGAAGACAAACTGCCCAAGTCCGCCATCCGCCCGTATCCGGTGCAATACGCCACGCCGTGGAAGCTCAAGAACAAGGCGCCGGTCCTCATCCGCCCCATCCGGCCGGAAGACGAGCCGCTGCTGGTGAAATTCCACGAAACCCTGTCCGAGGAGAGCGTCTATAACCGGTATTTCTCCGCGCTGCAACTCTCGCAGCGCGTCACGCACGAGCGCCTCACGCGCATCTGTTTCAACGACTACGACCGCGAGATCGCGCTCGTCGCCGAACTCAAGCCCGTCAAGAAGAGTGAAAAGGCAAAAATCCTCGGCGTCGGCCGGTTGAGCAAACAGCACGCGACGAACGAGGCGGAGTTTGCCATCCTCGTCAGCGACGAATGGCACGGCCAGGGGCTGGGCACGGAACTGCTCCGCCGGCTCATCGCGATTGGCCGCGTGGAAAAGCTCACGAAGATTTCCGGGCAGGTGCTGGCCGACAACCACGCCATGCACCACATCTGCCGCAAGGTCGGCTTCAAGGTGGTGCATGATGAGGACAGCAACCTGTTCACCGCCAGCTACACCTACTGAACCGGGAGAACTTTCCCCACCGATTCCGCCGGCCACCCGCCGGCGGAATCTTTTTTTTGAGGCGCGCGAACCGGCGTGTCCAAATAAAAACGGCGTCCGACAGCGGCCGGACGCCGTTGGATTTTCACCGGCTTACTTCGCCCTGTGGCTCACCGGCTCGCTCCATTCGCTGCGCTGGTTGTTGGAACCCCGCGCACGAGGTGGCCAATGTCAACGGCGTGGCCTGCACGGCGGCGGCGTGCGAGGCGGCGGCCCAGGCGGTCAGCACAGCGGAATCGGCCAGCAACCAGAGCAACACGGATGCGGGCACGGCGCAGGCAAATTATCAGGCGGGCTTCACGGCGGCGCGCAACCGCGCGTCCGGCCTGCTGGCGGAACTCACGCAATTGCTGGACGCCAACGACCCGCGCTGGCTGGCGTTCGGCTTTGAGCTGCCGGGCAATCCGTCCGGCCCGGACGTGCCGGAGAATCTGGTGGTCACGCCGGGCGCGACCGGTTCGCACCTGATCTTCATCCACTGGGGCGATTCCCGGTGCGCGGACGGCTATCGTGTGGTGGTGAAGGATACGACCACCGGCACGACGCTGACGGAACAGTTGACGCAGGACGCGGAGGTGACCGTGGGGAACCTGCCCGGCGGCGCGTCCGTGAACATCGTGGTGAGCGCGCGCAACGCGACGGGCGAAAGCCAGCCGACGGATCCCGTCACGGCGGTCGTGCCGTGACGCCGGCGCAAGCCGGTAATTTCGGAGGAAACAGCACAGCCGGGGCGAGCGATTCGTCCCGGCCTTTTTATTTTGCGGCGGGCGGGTTGTAAATTTGCGGCCGCAGCACGCCGACGAACGGCAGGTTGCGGTGGCGCTCGGCAAAATCCAATCCGTAGCCGACGACAAACAAATCGGGAATCTCGAAGCCGACGTAATCGGCGCGGATTTTTTCCACGCGGCGCGCGGGCTTGTCCAGCAGCACGCAAATTTTTATCCGGCGCGGCCTGAGCGCTTTTAATTTTGGCAGCACGCGGCACAAGGTTTTTCCGGTGTCAAGAATGTCGTCCACCAGCAGCACGTCGCGGCCGCGCACGTCGAGGCGCAGTTCCTTGGTGAAAACGAGGTCGCCGGATTCCGTGCCCGCGCCGTAGCTGGAGACGCCGATGAAATCGAGGCGCAACGGCACATTCAACTGCCGGATGAGGTCGGCCAGAAAAATCACCGTGCCGTTGAGCAGCGAAACCACCACGGTCTCGCGTCCGCGAAAATCGCGCTCAATCTCGCGCGCCAGCGTCCGGATGCGCCGGGCAATCTGCGCGTCGGTGATGAGGATGCGTTGGATTTCCTGACGCCATCCGCCTTTGCTCCGCTTCGGCGCGGCGCGGCGCGGCGAGGATGGCGGATGGCGGACGGAAGCTGGAGCGCGAGGCGGGCGCTTGGCCAGCTTCGATCTTTCCTTTTCCAGCTTCGTTTTCATGCAGCGCGGCCGAGCGCCCGGTTCATTTCCTGCACGAGCCAGCCGGCCTCGGCGGCGCTGGCGAGGCTGTTGGCAACGGTCACGCCGGCCGGCCCGGCGGCCTGGCGAAACCGTTCGGCCACGAGCTGGCTGGCCGGCGACCCGACGGCAGACGGTTTCGCTCGCTCCGCAAAGGCCGCGTCCGCGCCGACGCGCACGAGTTTGATGTCGGTAAAAATGGTGGAACCGCTTTGCATCCCCGTCTTCGTGGCGAACCGGGCGATGTCGCCGGCGTCAAACTGCCGGGTCCGCGAAAAAATCAGCCAGCGGTTGACGGCGATGACCCGCGTCGGATTGACGGTAATCCGGCCGGACTTGAACCAAAGGTTGAAGGTGCCGAAGATCAAAAGCACGCCCACCAAGCCGAACACGATGGGAAACAGCAGCGGCACATGCGCCCGATACATCAGCACCGCCGCGCCGTTAAACACCAGCATGAACACCGTCGTGAAGAATGCCGTGCCGAGGTTGCGCGCGGCGGGAAAATAAAATTCGCGGCCGCCGGGGCTGTCGGTGACTTGGATCCGGGAAGGTTCGGCGGGGCGCGCCACCTCCACGGACGCCGGGGGCATGGTGGCGGGATCGGCAAAGTCAGAGTCGGACATCAGGCCGGACGGCGTGGAGAAAGCGGCGTTGGTGGGAATATTCGGCCCAAGCTTTTGTCGCAACCATTCCGTAAACTCGTTCGCCTTTAATTCATCCGTCCAGTCGGCCAGCTTTTGGGTGGCCGGCTCCGTCCCCGCCAAATGCAGGGTCGGGGCGTAAGTATAGGAAGTGCCGCCCTTGTTGCCGCGATGTTCAATCTTTTCGACAAACAGGCTTTTGATGTCGGCGACGCGCGCGGTGATCCGAGTCTTGCGACCATAGGTCAGCGGCAGTTCCAACGAGCGCGATACCTCGTTGATTAGGAGGTCGTCAATGCCCGAGTTGATTTTCTGCCGTTGCCACCAATAAACCCCAAAGCCGGTTCCGTAAACCGCCGCGAAGGTTGCCAAGACAACCGGTATAGCGGGAGTCATGTTCGTGCTAAAACCGACAATGAAGATGGCAATGAATCCCAATCCGCCGGTCGCGGCCAACCCCCAGCCCAACGCAGGAAACTGCGGCAGCCGAATCCGCGTCACCATGCCGTCGGAGATGATTCGCACACCGCCGGCCGGGGGCCGAAACCAATGTTCCCGCACCCAACCACCGAGCCAGAGCCACAGACCGAACATCACCATGTTGAACGGCGTCATGAAAAGCAGCCCCATGAAATCCTCGCCGGTGACGCCCGGCGACAACAGGGATTCCGTCGGATTGGCCGGGTTGTAAAACACCGGCACAGCGGAACCAAGCGGGTAGGCGTTCACCTGTTGCGAGGCGGTGGCATAGCTCGAAATTTTTATGCCGAACCGAACGCGGTCGCCGGAATATTTCTGGTCGCCCACGACATATGTGTAGGCGATGACGGCGTTGTAACTGATGCCGCCCTTGGACGTGCGATGACTGGTGAGTTCGCTGTGCGTAATGCCACCCGTCACGCTGGGATAATGGGTGGATTCAATCTGCTTGTAGATGCCATGCCCCATGACCCCGTTAAAAGTCAGCACGATGGCGGACCAGAATAACGCGAAAATGAGTAGGAACAGACTGCTCCCTCCACCAGAAGCAACGACACGGGGCGCGGGCGCCGAAGCCGGATTTTGCAACTGACGCAGTCCCCGCGTCACGCTGAACACCACGGAAACAATCATCACCAAGAAAAATCCACCGAACATCAACTGCGGGATATACGAGACGGGATGGCCGCTGGCTTGCGGACCGCGAATGTCCTTAAACATGCCCCAGAAGAAGTTCCCCATGAACGCCACCATCCCCGCCAATACAGCCAGGACGATGAGCACCCGTTTTTTCCGGTCCGGCGGTTCCATAAAAAAGCCCTTACCCCAGAATCGCGTCGAGATGGTCGAGGCAGATCTGCGACCAGGTTTCCATCTGTTCGCGCTTCGCCTTAAGCTCGGCAATGGGAATAAATTCCATTTGCGTGATGACCTGCTCGTTTTTCTTCACCTGCTCCGCCGTGCGGAACAAGACGTGCACCACACCGAAATGAACCTGGCCAACCTCGGTGGAATCGTCATTGATCAAACCGACGGGGCGCGCGTCGAATTCGCCCTGAACCGAAAGCTCCTCGCAGACCTCGCGCTTCACGGCGTCCTGAAAGGCCTGCACGCCGAAGGCGAAGAGCGTGTGGTCCTCGTCGTTGATATGTCCGCCGATGCCGAGGGAGCCTTTGGCGACGAGGCGCTGCTCGCCAGCCTTCTTGCCGCGCACATAATGCAGGATGCTTTTCCCGTCGGTGATGATGACGTAAGGAATAATCTGCTTGAACGCCGGATTGGTCTCGGCGCTGGCGCGGGCGAGGAAGCTGTTGTTTTTCGGATCCAGGATGGCCGGCAGATAGCGTCCGACCTCGGCGTTAAATCCCTGAAAGATTCCCAGCTTTTCAAACAGCGGACGGGGAAACACCAGCACATTTTCGTTTGCAATAGCCATATCATTTGCAGCATAGCGGAGACAAAAATCAGAAGCCAGAATTTAGAAAAAGAAATCGCCTTGCCTGCGTTCACCAGCCAGCGGTCGGACGCGCGCGGCAATTTTGCGCTTTGAACTTGCCCCGCAAACCCCTATACAAACATGATGCTGCCGACACTTTTAGGCAATGGCGGACCGGTCATCTGGCTGATCCTCATTGCCGCCGCCACCGCCGCCGTCGTGTTCATCGAACGCGCCCTGTTCTGCCACCGCTCGCAGATCAACTCCGCCGAGTTTCTCAACGGCGTCCGCACCGTCATCAAGCGCGGCAACATCGTCGAGGCCATCGCCATCTGCGACGCCACCGCCGGGCCCGTCGCGCGGCTCGTCAAGGCCGCCATCCTCGCGCGCGACCTTGGCCGCGACCGCGTGCGCGAGGCCGTCGAGGAAGCCGGCCTCACCGAAGTGCCGCGCTTGGAGGAGAAATTAAACCTCCTCGCCACCATCGCGCAAATCGCGCCGCTGCTCGGGTTGTTCGGCACGATTGTCGGCTTCATTGATGTCTTCGGGCAGATTGAGCAGGCCGGTTTGTATGCGCACATTGAACTGCTCTCGCACGGCGTCTGGAAGGCGCTCGTCTGCGCCGCCGGCGGCATCGCCGTGGCCATCCCCGCGCACGCCGGATATAATTATCTCGTCAGCCGCGTAAACAAAATCGTCTTGGACATGGAACGCGCCGCCGCCGAGATCGTCAACATCGTCACCGAAAACGGCCACGGCCAATGAAATTCCCGCGCACCGCCCGCATCCTGCGCAACCAGTTCGACGTCGCGCCCTTCGCCGCCGTTTTTTTTGCGCTGCTGATTTTCCTGCTGCTGGCCGCGCTGCTGCCGGTGTCCGGCCTGCGCATGAATTTAACGCCACCGACCGCCGCCGACCTGCCAGGCGTGGACCGGCCCATCGTCGCCCTCGCCGTGGACGCGCAGAACCGCCTGTATTTTGAAAACCAGATTGTCACCGAGGCGGTGCTAAAAACCTCGCTCGCCGCCGCCGTCAAAGGCGCGCACGAACCGCTCACGCTCGTCATACACGCCGACAAGGCCGTGAGCTACGACGAGCTGGCACACCTCGCGCTCCTCGCACGCGCGCCGGAGATCGGCATCACCAACCTGCTGCTCGCCACCCTGCCCCGCCTAGTGGACGCCGCAAACCCGCCATGAACCCCGGCGACGCCGCACCGCATCCGTTCCCGGAACTGCCGCCGGCGGAAAGCTGGGGCTGGAAAAAACTTTGCCTCGTCAGCGCGCTTGTCTTCGCCGCGCAACTGGCCCTGATCTTTCTGCTGGGCGCAAAAAAAATCCCGCCGCCGCGCGTCGTCGCCAACGTCCCCGTCTTTCGTCTCGCCGACAACGCCGGCGACCTCGTCCGGCTCACCGACCCGACGCTGTTTGCGCTGCCGCACGTGGCGGATTTTACCCCCGGCACCTGGACGCGGCCGCCCGCCGTCGCGCCGCCGGCGTTTGGCTACGACGAGCCGCCGGCCTTTCTCCCGCTCAACGCCGCCGACTTGGGCGCGGCGTTCGGCGCGTTCATGCGGACGAACCGGTTGGCCGGCCGGCAGCCTAGCTTCAAGCCGGAACCGCTGCTGGCCGCGCCGCTGGCCACGGTTGAATCCGCGCTGCCGCAAAACTCCTTCTGGCGGCTCACCGGCCAACTCGCCACCCGGAAAATCCTGACCAGTTTTACCGCGCCCACCGTGGCCTGGAACGACGTGCCGGCACCGAGCCGCGTGCAACTGCTCGTGGCTGCCGACGGCCAGGTCCTGTCCGCCGTGCTGCTGGCAACCAGCGGCGACGATGCCGCCGACCAGACGGCACTGATGCTGGCGCGCACCCTGCGGTTCCGGCCGGCGGCGCAGGCGATGTTCGGGGAAATCATTTTTAACTGGCACGCCGTGCCGGCCGCCACGCCATGAACATCGCGTCCCTCCTGATCCTTTATGTCGCGACGGCGCTGGGGGCGCTCTGCGTGGTGGGGATATTTTCCGAGCTGCAACGCCGCCGCTTCGGCCCGGCGCATCCCGAGGACCGCGTGTTCCGCTGCGCCAAATGCGGCCTCGTCTATACCGACGACGCCGACGTGGAGCGCTCCCGTTGCACCCAATGCGGCAAGCTCAACACCCCGGTGGTGTTTTAATTTCCGGTCTTCAATTCCACCACGTCGTGCGGGACGGCTTCGCGCTGGCCGGCGGGGCTGACGCGGATGTAGCGCGCCTTGGCCCGGAGCGATACCAAATCTTTCGCGCCCAGATAACCCATGCCGCTCTGGATGCCACCGATGAGCGTGGCGAGCACGCGGTCCACCGAGCCGCAGACTTCCTTAAGCGCCTCGATGCCTTCGGCGGCGACCTTGCGGGTGGCGTCGGCCTTCTCGTGGCCGTAGCGCGCCGCGCTGCCGGATTTCATCGCCGCCAGGCTGCCCATGCCGCGATAGTGCTTATACATTTTGCCGCTGATCTCCACGACGTCGCCCGGCGCCTCGGTGCAGCCGGCAAAAATGCCGCCGCAAATGACCGCCTGCGCGAGCGTCAGCGCCTTCACGATGTCGCCGGATTTGGTGATGCCGCCGTCGGCGAGGATGGAAACTTTTTTCTTTTTGGCGGCGAGCGAACAGACGTAAAGCGCCGTCATCTGCGGAATGCCCACGCCGGCAACAATGCGCGTGGTGCAGATGGAACCGGGCCCCTGCCCCACTTTGATGGCGTTCGCGCCGCAGTCGGCGAGATATTCCACGCCCGCCGCGCTGGTGACGTTGCCGGCAATAATGGGTAATTTCGGAAACGCGTCGCGCAGGACTTTCACCGTGTCGCCCACGCCCTGGCTGTGGCCGTGCGCGGTGGAAACGGCGACAACATCCACGCCGCGTTCGACGAGGCCGCTGACGTGTTCGAGAATGCGTTTTTTGTCCAGTTCGCCGAAGGCGTTGCGCGTGGCGGAGACGGCCGCACCGCAGACGAGGCGGAACTGCGCGTCGCGCGCGGGCTTGAACTGCGCCTTGCGCTCCAGCGTAATGCGCTCGACATCGCTCATAGTGATGAGGCCATGCAGATGATCGGCGTCGTCCACCACAAGCAGCTTGTGGATGCCCAGATGCTCGGTGAAAAACTTGTCGGCGCGGGCGATGGGATCTTTGCCGAGCTCTTTCTTGGTGATGGTGTGAACCGCCTTGCGCGGCGTGAGCGCCTCGATGACTTTCTTCGTGGCGTAACGCGGCTTGACAACATGGCCGGACAACAGGCCGAGCAGCGTGCCTTTTTCATCCACCACGGGAAAGGTGCTGAAGCCGAATTTCTTTTCCTCAATCAGCGCGAGCACGTCGCCGATGAGCTGGTCGGGCGCGATCTTGATCGGATCTTGGATCAATCCCTGGACGTGATACTTGACGCGGCTCACCTGCGAGAGCTGCTCACGCTCGGGCATGTTGTAATGGATGAGGCCGAGGCCGCCGTTGAGCGCCATGGCGATGGCCATGCGCGATTCGGTGACGGTGTCCATGTCGGCGGAGATGGCGGGGATGTTGAGTTGCAGGCCGTCCGCGAGCGTGGTGTCGAGCTGGGTGTTGCGCGGAAGGATGTCCGAGTAAAGCGTCGCCAGTGTGATGTCGTCGTAGGTGAGGCCGATCTTGCTGTTCGCGGCGAAAAAGGAATCCGCCTTTTGATAGAACGTGTCGTCGGGATGAGAATTGCGCGTCGCTGCCATGTCAGAAAATGCCTGCGGGACGGCGGGTTTGGCAAGAAAAATTCCGCAGCTTCAGTCGGCCAGCCCGGTGTTCACCTCAATCTCGTCGTAACGGTTGTGGCGGTAGATGGCGATGGAAACCAACCAGCTCACCACAAAAATGCCGATGATGACCAGGCCGATGACACCAAAATTACCGTTGAGGAGGCCAATCAGATCCCAGATCGCGCCGTGGATTTTAAACTGGCCGCCAATCAGCCCCAGCACTTCGATGCCGCCGACCAGCAACGCCACCAGGACCGAGACAAACGTGATGGTCAGGTTGTAGTAGAGCTTGCGGATCGGCTTGACGAACGCCCAGCCATACGCCCCGAGCATCAGAATGCTGTCGGTCGTGTCCACCAGCGCCATGCCAGCCATGAACAGGGTCGGAAAAACGAGGATGGCCCAGCCAGAAAGGCCGTTGGTGGCCTCCGTCGCCGAGATGCCGAGCAAGCCCACCTCCGTGGCGGTGTCGAAACCGAGGCCGAACAGAAAACCAACCGGATACATCTGCCAGCTGTGTTCAATCAGCCGGAACAGGTTCCGGAATACGCGCCCGAAAAACCCGCGCTGGCCGAGCAGCAAATCCAGGTCTTCATCCACGAACTTGCCGCCGCGCTTGACGTGCTGGAACGTGCGGAAAACCGAAACGAGAATGAGGAGGTTGGCGGCGGCGATGGCGAGCAGGAAAAATGCGGAGACGCCGGTGCCGATGATGCCCCCGACGGCCTCAAACGAATTAAACCGGTTCTTGAGGGCGACGGAAGTCAGGGCAATCACGGCCGACAAACCAAAAACGACGGTGGAATGGCCGAGGGAAAAAAAGAAGCCGACGCCGACCGGCCGCTTGCCCTGCTGCATCAGCTTGCGCGTCACATTATCAATCGCCGCAATGTGGTCGGCGTCCACGGCGTGCCGGAGGCCAAAGGCGTAGGCCAGCAGCGCCGTGCCGAGCAGCACCGGATGGCTGTGAAAGGCGACCAGCGCCCAGAGCCATGCCCCGACATTCACGCCGACCAGCAGCGCATACATGGCGACCACCCGGCCCCGCACGCCGGGCGGAATGAAGGGGATGTGCATGACTGATTTTCCTGTCTGGGCCGCAATCGCGCAACCTAAATCTTCATACGTCTCTTGCCATTCGTAACACCAATTTTGCCGGCCGCAAGCGGGTTGACGCGGCCGGCGGCTTTGCTACCGTCTTGCCAGCGCATGAAAAAACAAACCGCCACCCGCTTCACTGTTTCGCTGCCCCCGGCCCTGCTCGACCAACTCGACGAGATGACCGGCGAAAAGGGCTACGACAATCGCTCGCTCGCCGTCGCGGACATGATCCGCGCCCAGCTCATCGAGCACCGCCAGAAGTCCGACTCCGGCGAAATCGCCGGCACCATCACGCTGGTCTATGACCATCACAAGCCGCATTTGCAGGCGAGCCTCACCGACATCCAGCACGACCATCACGACGCCATTCTCTCCACCGTCCACGTCCACCTCGACCACCACAACTGCCTGGAAGTTTTGATCGTGCGCGGCAAGGCCAGCGTCATCCGCAAGATTGCCGACGAACTTATCGCCGCCAAGGGCGTGAAACACGGCAAGCTCACCGTGACCACCACGGGAAAAGATCTGCCGTCGTAAAATAAAAACGCGGCGTCCCGAAGAACGCCGCGTGTCGGTTGCCAAATTGTTTCCGCGTCAGTCCGCGTAGCCGGTCGGATGTTTCAGGTGCCACGCCCAGGCCGTCTTCACGATATCTTCCAGCTTGGGATATTGCGGTTTCCAACCGAGTTCGGTGAACGCCTTGTTGGCGGCGGCCACTAGCTTGGGCGGATCGCCGGGGCGGCGCGGCTTCTCGATGGCCGGGATTTTCTTGCCGGTGATTTTTTCGCACATCGAGATGACTTCCTTCACGGAGTAGCCATCGCCGTTGCCGAGGTTGAAGAAACCGCTCTTGCCCGGCTGGAGGCCGAGAATATGCGCCTGCGCCAAATCCTTGATGTGGATATAGTCGCGGATGCAGGTGCCGTCCGGCGTCGGATAATCCGTGCCGTAAATTTCCACCTGCGGCTTTTGCCCGAGCGCCACGAACAGCACGTTCGGGATCAAATGCGTCTCAATGCGATGATGCTCGCCAAATTTCTTGCTCGCGCCGGCGGCGTTGAAATACCGGAACGCGATGAAGTCCAGCTTGTAGATTTCGCGATACCACAGCAGCGCCTTCTCGAACATCAGCTTACTCTCACCGTAGGGATTGATCGGGTGCTGCGGCAAATCCTCGGTCATCGGCACGCGGTCGGGCGGACCGTAGGTGGCGCAGGTGGAGCTGAACACAAATTTCTTCACGCCGCATTCCACGGCGGCATCGGCGAGCTTGAGCGCATTGACGAAGTTGTTGTGGAAATATTTTTTTGGATTCGTCATGGACTCGCCGACCAGCGCGAACGCGGCGAAATGCAAAATTGCATCCGGCATCACCGACTTGACGGCGGCGAGAATGTTTCCCTCTTCTTCCGGCTTGGCGAAAATAAATTTCGCGCGCGGGTCCACCGCCGAGCGATGGCCTTCCGTGAGGTTGTCATAAACCGTGACTTGATGGCCGGCGTTGAGGAGTTCCTCCGTGCAGACGGAGCCGATATAACCGGCACCGCCGGTGACAAAGACGTTCATGCGGACATTGTAGAAAATAATTACGCCGGTGAAAGTTCAAAAACGAAAAAGCCGCCGCGCGCCCGGAGACGCGACGACGGCCTAATAGCCAACGGCGGTTTTTTAGAACCAACCTTTCTTGCCGGTGATGTAGGTGGCGACAAAAGCCTCGTCGCTCTTGGTCAGATAAATGATGCCTTCGATCAGCCCGATAATGCTGCCGATGCAAAAGAATCCCAGAATCAACTGGATGATGCCCTCCTTGGTGTAGCCAAGGTAGAACTTATGGATGCCCAAGCCGCCCAGCAAAATGCCAAGGATGCCGGCCACGATTTTCTTTTCTGCTCCCGGAGGTTTGTCGCTCATAGTTTTTGAGTTTCCTTTCGCCGCTGGTTTTACGGATTTCCATTAAAACAGTCAACGGAAATGTTTCCACCAGTATCAGGCAAACTGCGGATGCACCGCCAGTTTCTGCAACGATTCCGCGCTCAACGGCGCGATGCGATACACCGGCTCCGTCATCGGCTCGGCGCAGTGGGAACGGCGGGCACGTTCCAGCCAGCGGGCGCTGAGCGGCTCGGCAATCAGGCTCAGGTCGTTCGCGGCAATCGTCGTTTCCTCTTTCTCGCCCGTCGCGTGGCCGACGCCGACAAAAAATCCGGCGAGCAGCAGCGTTACGCGCAAAATCGTGCTACGCGAATACGTTGGCAACGCGCACGGACGCTGCGGATCGAGCCGTTGGAACAGGTTCGTGAACAACGGCAGCGTCCACATCGCGGGATTTCGCGCGGGCGAATACGCGTCAAACAAGATTGCGTGCGGCGGCGGGACGGCGAGTTTCGAAGTGGCGAGCCACGCCGGAAAATCGCCGAGGTGGAATTCCCAGTTCACTGATTGCCCGCCGTCTTGAAAGCTTACGCGGTGGGCGCGGATAAATTCTTCCAGATGATTTTCATAGCCGCCGAAGTAGCCAAGTTCGGCGGTGTGTTTCAAGGCAAATTTCAAAGGCTCCAACGTGTGATCGAAACTCATGAGCCGGATCCGGCAGGTAAGATCGCGCGTGGCGCGCAGGACGGTGAGCGCGTTCGCCGCCGCGCCGAGGCCGACATCCCAGATGACAAATTCGCCGGCATAATTTTGGAGCCGCTCGCGCAGCCGGAGCTGGTTCACGTAAAGCGCCTGCGCCTCGGCCACCGGTCCGACGACGGGATGAAACGTCTCGGCATCCGCCAGTGAACGCACGGAGCAGATGCCGTTGTTCAGGCGGACAAGCTGGTAGCCGGAGTCGGTTGACACGGTTTAGTTTTGCGCGTATTGGCGTCTGCGAAAAGAAAAACCGGCAACCCGTCCAACACGGATTGCCGGAAACATGAACCCAACAAAAATCAAAGCTGCGCCATGGCCTTGTCGAGCGCGGCGTAAAGCTGGTTCATCGTGGCCTCGGTCTCGTCGCCCATGTTGGAGAGCCGGAATGTGGTGCCCTTGATTTTGCCGTAGCCACCATCAATGAGGAAACCTTGATCCTTGACGAGCTTCTGCAACTTCGCCACATCCACCGTGCGGCCGCCCGGACGCGCGCCGTTGCTGACGCAGGTGAGCGTGACGGATTCAAAACCTTTTTCTGGGAACAAAACAAAACCATGCTTCGCCGCCCAGTCACGCGTGAGCTGGTTCGTTTTCTTGTGACGCGCGAAACGGTTCTCCAACCCTTCGGCGAAGAAATCGTCGAGCTTGGAAGACAGCGCGAAAACATGGCCAATGCTCGGCGTGCTCGGCGTCATGCTCTGCTCGGCATTTTTTTGAAATTCGACGAAGTCGAAATAATAGCCGCGATCCTTGGCGGTCGCGGCTTTCGCGAGCGCGGCGGGCGAAGCGGCAAACACCGCGAGACCCGGAGGCAGCGCAAAAGCTTTCTGCGTGCCGGCGAGCAGCACATCAATACCCAGCTCGTCGAACTTGATCGGCAGCGCAGTCAGCGAGCTGACGGCGTCCACGATGAACATCACGTCCGGATATTTTTTCTTGAGCGCGGCGATCTCCGCGACCGGACTCATCACGCCGGTGGAAGTTTCGTTGTGGATGAGCGTGAGCGCATCGAATTCGCCGGTGGCGAGTTTCTTGTCAATCGCCTCAGCCCGGATCGGGGAACCCCATTCGACTTGCAGCGCCTCGGCCTGCTTGCCGCATTTCTTGGAGACATCAAACCATTTGTCCGAGAACGCGCCACACATGCAGTTCAGGACTTTTTTCTGGACCAGATTGCGCACGGCACCTTCCATCACGCCCCAAGCGGACGAGGTGGACAGATACACGAGTTGCTTCGTGTAAAAAAGCGACTGGAGCTGCGGCTGGATTTTCGCGTAGAGGTCTTTGAAACCCTGGCCGCGATGGCCAATCATCGGCGAACAAAACGCCTTGAAGGTTTTCTCGCTGACTTCGACGGGTCCGGGTATGTGGAGTTTGACGTGTGCCATAAAGGTCGTGAAATTTTTCACAAGCCGGGGCAAATGGCAAGAAAACTTTGGCCGCAAATGTAAAACAAAAATTATTTTTTAACGTAGCCGTTGGCGCGGAACCACGCGACAGCGTCGGCAAAGGCCTGTTCCGGCGGCGTCTGGGGCAGGCCAAGCTCGCGGATCGCCCGGTCGGGATTGAACCACATCTTGTGTTTCGCCATCTTCACGCCGGCCACCGGCGCGCGCGGCGGTTTGCCGGTGACAAAGGAGAGCATCTCGTTCGCCTCGGCCACGCGCAGCGCGAGCCAGTAGGGAATTTTTGTCTTGGGCGCGGGAATGCCGGTGATTTTTTCCAGCACCGCAAAAGTGTCCTTCATCGTCCAGTTTCCATTTTGGTTGCCCAAAATGTAGCGCTCGCCGAAGCGGCCTTTTTCCGCCGCGAGAATGTGGCCGACCGCCACGTCGCGGACGTGGACCCAGTTCAGGCCGGTCTCCAGATACGCGGGCATCCGGCGGTTCAGAAAATCCACAATGACCTGGCCGGTCGGCGTAGGCTTGACGTCGCCCGGCCCGATGGGCGCGGAGGGATTGACGATGATGACCGGCAGCGCGGCCTTGCGGAACATTTCCACCGCCACGGCCTCGGCACGGAATTTTGACCGCTTGTAGTCATTGGACATCTGGTCTTCGGATACCACCTCGTATTCCGTCGCCGGGGTGATTTTCCCATTCACCATTTTCGCCACACCGATGCAGCCGACGGTGCTGGTGTATACAATTTTCCGGCAGCCCACCTTCCCGGCGGCGGCGAGCACATTGCGGGTGCCCTCGACATTGGCCTCATACATCGGCGCGTAGTTGCGCATCCAGAGCTGGTAGCTGGCCGCGACGTGGAAACACCAGTCGTAGCCTTCCATTTCGCGCTCCAACAATTTGCGGTCAAGAATGTCACCCGTTGCCCGCTCAAATTTTAGCCCCTGCAAACCTCGCTCGTCCGCGCCGGGCCGCAGCAACGCCTTGACGCGGTGCCCGCGTGAAAGAAGTTCGTGGACAAGGTTCGAGCCGATGAAGCCGGAAGCGCCGGTGACAAAACATTTCATAAATGCAAATCCCGGCGCCAATTTAATGCCTTCGCCCGGAAAACTTCCAACAAATAATTCAGGCGCCACTTGACTTGCCGCGCGCGGTTGGAAAAAATCTGTCCGTCGTATGCCGGCCAAAAACAGTCCCAAGAAAAAATTGAATAGCGCGGAACAGCGTGAACTCGATGTGAAAATCCAGTTCATCGAGGGGCTGGTGCGCCGCGATCCAGATTATGTGGACGCCCTGCAACTGCTCGGCGACCATTACACCCAGCGCGGCCGTTTCACCGAGGGACTGCACGTGGACGAACGTCTCGCGCGCCTCGAACCAGGCAATCCGCTCGTGTTTTACAACCTCGCGTGCAGCTACTCGCTCACCGATGAATTTGACCGCGCCTTCCGCGCGCTCAACCAGGCCATCGAGCTGGGCTACCGCGATTTCAAATGGCTCGCCAAGGATCCCGACTTGAAAAAACTCCGCGCCCACCCGTCGTTTCAGGAGCTGAAGGAAAAAATTCGCCAACTAAAAAAATAGCGCGCTGAATAATGAACGTCACCCTTCGCGGTCGCACCGAACATTTCCGCACTGTCAGCTTCGACGCCAAAAACAATACCGTCCGGCTCATTGAACAGCGGCTGCTGCCGCACGAATTCAAAATTGTCGGCACAAAAGATTTCCACGAAACCGCCCGCGCCATCACCGACATGATCGTGCGCGGTGCCGGCGCGATTGGCGCCACGGCGGCCTACGGCCTCGCGCAAGGCGCACAGGCCTTTCGCGGCGGCGACCTGAAGAAATTTTCCGCGCACGTCAAAACCGTTTATCAGACACTTGCTGATGCGCGGCCCACCGCCGTTGATCCTGTCAACGCTATGAACGACGTGCGCCGCGAAATGGCGCGCGGCAATAACGTTGCGGAGCAACAATCGCTCGCGCTCGCCGCCGCCGAGGAGTTCGCCAACGAAGACGCGCGGCACTGCGCCGAAATCGGCGCACACGGGGCAAAACTTATCCGCCACGGCATGAGAATTTTGACGCATTGCAACGCCGGCTGGCTGGCGTTTGTGGACACTGGCACGGCAACCGCGCCGTTGTATGCCGCGCAGGCGCAGGGCAAAAAATTCCACGTCTTCTGCGACGAAACTCGCCCGCGTTCGCAAGGCGCGACCTTGACGGCCTGGGAACTGGCGCAGCAAAAAATTTCGCACCAGATCATCGCCGACAACGCCGCCGGCCACCTGATGCAGCGCGGCGAAATTGATCTGGTCATCGTCGGTAGCGACCGCACGCTCGGCCGCACCGGCGAAGTGACCAATAAAGTTGGCACCTACACGAAAGCCGTTCTGGCCGCGCGGCATAAAATCCCCTTTTACGTCGCCATTCCGCTTTCGACGATTGACTGGAACTTGAAGCGCGGTTTTGATATTCCTATCGAGGATCGGCACGAAAGCGAAGTTCTCGGCGCGTGGGGAATCACTTCACGCGGCCAGCGAGAATATGTCCGCGTGGCAAACCCGACGAGCAGCGCACGCAATCCCGGCTTCGACGTGACGCCGCCGGAACTCATCACCGGCATCATCACGCCGGCGGGAATTTTCAAGCCGAAGGAACTGTGGAAACAGCGGCGCAAGTTTGGATTCACAAATTGAGCGGCGATTGAACTTGCGCGAAACGCAAAATGTTTTAATGTGTGGTTTCTTTCACGGCGGGGTAGCCAAGTGGTAAGGCAGGGCTCTGCAAAAGCCTCATCCGTCGGTTCGATTCCGACCTCCGCCTCCATCCTGAACCGCTTGAGCGGCAAGGGTTTTGTGGCGTAGGAGTCCGCAACGGACACCAAAACGGACACCAGTTTATCTACTCCGTTAGAATTCAGCGTAACCGGCGCTAACCCGCCGACTACTCGCTAACTCTGCGGAACCGGCTTCAGTTATCCTTGCGATTGCGTGAAATTATGAAAACACGTTATCGCTTAATTCGTCGTGGTATCCGGGGCAATAAGTTTTATTGCGTGGACACCAGCACCGGCAAGCGCACCAGTCTCGGCACGGCCAATGAGGACGAGGCCAGGCAGGTTGTCGCGGCCAAGAACAACTCCGAACGCCAGCCCGTTCTTAACCTGCAAATCGCCAAGGCGTATCTGGCCGGTTCGGACAAGGGCATGACCACGCGGACATGGCAGAACGCCATTGAGTCGTTGATTGGCACCAAACAGGGTGCGAATCAGCATCGCTGGAAAACCGCCGCGAAAGACAAGGCGCTGGCCATGTTGCTGCCGCAGGTCATCATCGAATCCAAGGGCGAAGCGATTCTGAAAGTCCTGCAAATGGGAACCGTCTCGACCAATGTTTATCTCCGGCGGTTGCACAACTTCTGCGTGGACATGAACTGGCTGCCGTGGCCGCTGGTGCCGAAACGCCAGTGGCCCGCCGTCGAGTTCAAAGAGAAGCGCGGCATCACGCTGGCGGAACATCTGGCCATCGTCGCCCGCGAGAACAATCCCGAACGCAAGGCGTTCTACAAACTGGCGTGGCATTTGGGCGCATCGCAATCCGATCTGGCGGGCTTGAACGCCGAGGACGTTGATTGGGATCACCACGTCATCAGCTATGCGCGCCAGAAGACCGGCTCGATTGCCATCATGCGCTTTGATGAAGACATGGCGGAAATCCTGCGCGACCTGCCGGGGAGCGGCCCGCTATTCCCATATCTGCGAAGCGTCCGCTCTGGCGACCGCGCCACGGAGTTCAAACAACGCTGCGATGGACTTGGCATCAAAGGCGTCTCGTTGCACAGCTACCGCTACGCTTGGGCGGAACGGGCGAAGACGGCGGGCTATCCCGAACGGTATGCCCAGGTGAATCTTGGTCACAACAGCCGCGCAATGACGCGGGCGTATTCTCGTAAAGCCCCGGTGGAAATGCCGTCGTTAAGCGAATACGAGAAGCAACAGAAGGCCATTATTGGAAGCCACAACCCCGAACCAGCGGCGCAAAGCGTCGCGGCATAAGGAGGACATCATGCAACCCTGGCAAATAAAAGCACTCGAACTGGAGGCGTCGGGATTGAAACATCTTGACGGATTTGTTCACGACCATGCGCTCTATTTTCTCATCGGAGCCATCTATCTTTTGCTGGCTCTTTTGGTGTGGGTATTGTGCGGTGGATTGCGGCGAAAGGGAGGAGAATCCACGCACCACGTCCGGCCAGCGATTATCATTCAATGGCCGGGAACGCCGCCGCTACCACCGGAACCGCCCTTGTCGCTGCGAGAACCTGACTATTATGACCACGACGATTACCCTTCGGATTGACAGCCCTTCACGGCCTGTAACCGCGCGATTGTTTTTTCGGAGCTTCCGGGAAAATCAGGTGCGGCTTGATTTTCGGCTCCGTGGTTTCAGCCATGTGACTTTGCGCCGGGGTCTGGACGGGTTGCTGGCGCGGCTCATTGGATTCAACCGTCTGCTTGATCGTTTCAGTTTGCGCTTGCGCCTGACTTTGGTTTTGCCGCTGGCGCAGCGCGCGGAATTCTCTGGCGCGTTTGCTGTTGGTCATGGTGAGCGCCATCCGCGTTCCCCAACGCTGTTCAATCATGCGGAAGAACGAATCATGTTTCCGATAATGCGCCATCAGCGCATCCACCACCGAGGGGCGATCCCCGCTGCGCGTGATGTTCTCGCGCAACTGCTCCTTGTCCGTGGTAAAAATGTGAATCCCCTTTTTGCCGCGCGAAATGGTGACATACCATTGCTGCTGATTTGTCGCGGTCTTCGCCGCCGAATCGGAAAACAAAACGTGTTCCACCGACTTGCCTTGTGACGCATAGGACGTAATGGCGTAGCCCCGGACGAACTGCCGAAAGTTTTTGCCCAAGACCCGGCCATCCGCGAGCGCAATGCGGCCGTCCGGCTGGACGGCCTTGACCGTGACCAGTTCGCCATTGACCAGCTTGCGGTTTTCGACGCTGCGGCCATTCGCCTTGAGTTGCAGCTTGTCGCCAGCGGCCAAAGCCAGTTCCTTGCGCTGGCAGGCCGTCAGCTTGTCCAGTTGCTTGAATGAAATGGGAACGATGCGTTTATCAGTTTCCACCAGCAAATGCGTGTCTGAAATTTCTTTCAGCCTGGCCCATTCACCGGCCTTGAACCCGCGCACGTCACGGTTGAACACCAGCACGGTGTTGGCATCATACGAGCGGGCATCGCGCTTTTGCGCTTCCGTCAAATCCACCGGCTGAAAGGCCGTGACCGTGGTTTCCGCTTCACCGACGAGCTTTTCATTTTTAAGCGCAACGCGAATCGCGTCGTTGACCCGGTGAATCTCATTCCAGCTTTGTGACACGACCACGGTGGATTGATGATCCTTCACCAGTTCCAGATAACGCGCCGTCAGTTTTTCATGCTTGTCGGCCAGCGTGCAGGATTCAATCGCTTTCAATTTGTCCAGCCGTTCAAACGATTCCCTAAACTTGCCGTCCCGCGCTTCCTCGACGGCCTGCCGGTATTCCTTGATGTGCTCGCGCTCCTCGATGGATTTCGCCAAGGCGGGATTCTGGCGGCGGATGTTGGTCAATTCCACTGGCCGGACGCCCGAATGTTTTTCAATCGCCCGCAGCGCGTCGCCAGCCTCAACCGCCCCATGCTGGCGCGTGTCGCCTGACAAAATCAGCCGCGCATTGCGTTCAGACACCAGCCGGAGCAGTTCCAACATCGGCTTGCCGCCAATCTGCCCGGCCTCATCCACAATGACTACCGTTCCCGCGTTAAGTTCCTTCTTTTGCAGAAAGCTGGCGACCGTCAGCGGCGACGGGAAACCGTCCCGCTCCATGTCCAGCACTTGCTGGCGTTGCGGCGCGAGGACGACCACGCCGCGCCCGCCGTCCCGGATTTGCCCGACCAGCTCGCGCAGCACGAAACTTTTGCCCGTGCCAGCCCCACCGCGAAAGACCGCGACCCGGTGAGTGTTGGAAACCAGTTTGCTCAATGCTTCGCGTTGCTCCTCATCCAGCATTGAATTGAACGGCTTTGGTTGCCAGACTAGCGGATAACATTCGCCAATCCCCTCTTTGGCCGTCTGGACAATTTCCATTTCGCGTTCGAGATGTTCCCGCGTGGACACCTTGCCGGGATGCTCGTCAAAATGCAGGTAGCTGCGCTTTTGCGTGACGGCCTGAATGTCCGCCAGTGAAACATCCTGCCCTCTGGCGCGTTCGAGCGCGTGCCGCCACAACTCATGCTCATGGACGATGGAACGGCGTTCAAACAAATGCTGCTCCGCCCATGTGATCGCCTGCTCGCAAATCTTCTCGCTGGCGACAGGCGCAACGGACGGCTTTGCCGTCAGCCCATCCAGTGAAGCCTTTTCACCCGCCGTCATTTGACCATCCCACAGCGTTTGCAGTTTTTCCAAACCGATGTCCCGGATTTTCCGTGGCCGTTCCTTGTGCGCGATGTTCTCCCGAATCGCGGCCAGGTTGTCGCCCGCCTTTTCCGGTTCACGCGCCAGCAGTTCCTTGGTTTTCCGGTCAATCTCCCGGTGCCGCTTGGAAAACTTGTCAACCAGTTCCGGCGCAACGCCTTTGATTTCAAAATCACCGCGCGGCCTGTTTTCAATCGAATAACCGCACTTCACCAGTTCGCGGGTGAGTTCATGGTAATAAACATTCTCGACAAACTTTTGCGCGGCGAACATTTCATGGTTCTGCAATGCCTTCCATTGCTTTTCGACCGCATCAAACGTGGCGTTGAACACGATGCAATGCGAATGCAGATGCGGGTCCAAGGCGCGGGACGTGTCGTGCCGGAACGTCGCGGCCACGAGGTTGCGCGTAGGCCGGTCGGTGCATTCATCGTTTTTCCGCACCCGCGTTGCCGCGAAGCTTTGCAACTGGTGCATGGCCACCGTCACGGCCTGCTCATGCGCCTCGACAATTCGCGTGTCGTTGCCGACCAGCGCGGCGATGGAAACCGATTTGGGCGGGGAGAAAGTGAAATCGTAAAATACCCGACGATTGGCGGCCTGCCGTTCTTCGCCATCACTGCCCTTTTCAACCCGTGTAGTCTTTTGCCGGAGCGTCAGCCGTTCGCCGGTTTGCGGATGGAGATTTTCGCAAAGCCGGACAAACTCATCGGCGGTGGTCACGCCGGACAAGCCCAAATCTGCCGCGCCCTTGCCGATCCATTGGCCGGGGACGGTCTGCCCTTCGGCATAATAATCGCCGACCGCCAGGTGTTCCTTGAAATACTTTTTGGCGTCAGCCAGATTATATTGCGCTTTGGGTGCAAGCATTGCCACCAGCGTAAATCAAAACGGATTGCCCGCGTTAGCGGGTAGTGGGCGAGTTGGTGGCGGTTAAACCGAATAGTTCACTTTTTAACTGGCCGGGCATGACCATTCTGCTTTTTGGCTTTGCGGGCGTTTTTATCTTCCCAATGCTGGCTCAGGGCTTCCGTGGCCAGCGACAGCCATGCCTCATCGTCCGCCCGTTCCAGAACCTTTGACCGCGCATAGTATTTATCGCTGTTGGCCATCGGTTTGCCCAACGGCTTGAGGAATTCACGCGCAGCCAGAACCGGGATGTCATGTGGCTTGAAGCCGAGACAGGCGGCGGTTTGCGCGGCGTTCAACCGCGCGGGCAGCCGGTTCAGATTCAAAATCGCCTTGAGATCGTGGTTCAGCACATAAAGCGCGCTGACGTATTTATCGGCGTCGGTTTTTTTCTCCGGTTTGGCGCGAATTTCTCTTTCCATCCGGCCAGCGAGGTTGTTTGGCGTTTCATTATTCATACGTCACCTATGGTTTATTCATGTTTCCGACGGACATTCTAGCGGAAATTCCGGCTCCGCTTGTGCAGTCCATTGCATAACATGAATTTTTTCAATGGCTCCCACTTTGGCAGAGTTTCCCGGCGATCCGGTGCGGAAATCGCACAGGATGAAGCCACCGCTTTTGCCACAATGATTTTTTTGGCCGTCATTTTCAAAAATATGGCGGCGCAATTTATTTTCGACTGTCATTCTGGCAGAACAGGCAACGGTAATTGTTTCAAAATGAAACAAAGTAAAAAACACTTGCGGCATTCATTCCCGGCAGAATTCAGCCACCGCTTGCCCCATCCTTTCCCTTAACCCATCGGCAAGCCTGCCTGAATTTTTGAATTCAGCATCACGCATAAAATCCAATCCACCATGCACGGCAACGGCGTTTAGACTGTCCGGCTTTCCTGCGGCTCTCGGAAACCGGACAGACTAAACGCCGTGTCATTCAAACCTATCCGGTGACGCACTCAATGGCCGTTTCAAAAACCGCGCTCCACTGCTCATCCGTTTCGTTTCGCTCCGGTTTCTGAAACGGCCATTCAGTGCTGACGGTAATCAATGTCGGTTGCAGGTTGAAATCTCATCACCAATTTTCCTTAAGAAAACATCATCGGTTTTGAAATGTATGCCGGTTCAATCCTTCCAAACTCGATTCAGAAACATCCGTTTCAGTTGCATCCGACTGAAATTCATCATGGTGGTAATCCATTTGCAACATTGTGATTCAACGCTAATCGCCCGGTATTTAATCAATTGTTTAGCTTCCTATTCGTCAGCTTAAAAGGTGGACGCCCTACCCCTACGAAAAATCGTAGGTTCGCGGCTATGCGCCTGATGAAATGAAAAATTGCGTTGAAAAGCGTTGATGAATTCAACGCGATTCAACACATTTCAACGTCACGGTTCAACACCGTTCAACAGGTTTCAACCCGGCGATTCAACGCCTTTCAACAGGTAAAAACGCTATCGCGTTTAACTCGCCCACTTTCCCGCTTAACTCCCCCACTACTCGCTAACGCAACCGCCATCGGCGGGCCTAAACTGGTGGCGAATGGATTCGGAAACCAAAAATAAACGGCGTGGCGGCGGACGCGCTTATCGCAGCCGCCTTGAATTGTTCGCGGAATTTATCCGCGAGCAACGCCAGCAGCGCCGGACGTGGCAGGAAATCGCCGCCCGGCTTCGCACCGAAAAGGATTGCGTCATCACGTTTCAGGGTTTGCACCAGTTCTACCGGCGCTACCTGAAACGTCAGGCGCGGTCTCATTGGGAAAGCGAAGCGGCCACGGCACAGCCGGCCACGGTGAATCCATCTGCATCGGCACCAACGCCGGCGCAGGCAGCAACGACAACAACCAATCGGTATAAATTCAACACTGATATATGAAAACAAACAAACATCGCCTGATTCTGCCCATGCAGGCCAAAGGAAACATGGGCAAAAGCATCGAAGCCGCCGCCCGCGCGTGCTGGCTTAACCAACGTGGCATTCCGTGGCAGGGATTTGATCTGGACGGTGACAACCGCACCTTGTCCCGATTATTTCCCGGCCAGGTCAAACTCATGCCGTTAAACGGGCAGGCCGAAGACTTGGACGAACTCATTTTGATTCTGCGAAAGACGACCGCCCAACCCGTCACCCTGATTGACCCACGGGCGCATCTGGACGCGCAACTGATGAAGGCGTTATCGGCCACGCATTTCTTTGACATCGCCGCCACGCAGAACATCGGCATCACGCTCATGGTATTTCCATTTGATGACTTGGACGTGATGACCAACCTTGCCGCCACCTGCCAGTTCTGCGGCAGGCAGGTGGATTATGTCATCGTTCGCAATCCGGCGCGGGCGTCCCGCAATCGGATGTTTGACAATAGCCCGTTGGAAAAGGAATTGCTCGACTGTGGCGCAGTCACCATCTCCGTGCCGGTGCTATCGGAATTTGTGAAACTCCGGCTCGCCAAGCTGGAGGCCGACCAACAGCGCGGCATCCCGTTCAATGAGGCCATCGGCAACGACTCGCTCGGCCTCGACATCATGGCGCGGGGCGTGTTGCAGGACTGGCTCGCCACCATGTTCAATCAATACGACCAGATTGCCGCCAAGCTGTTGCCCGCCATTGAAGCGGCCACCATCAAACCCAAAACCGCGCCGCCCATCGGCGAACCGCTGTCCGCCAAACGCGGCGCAAAAGTGAACCTCTCCAACTAAAAAGGAGTCATTATGCTCGAATCCGATTTATTTGAAGAAATGCTCGCCGCCTATCCCGCTGAAAAGCGGGAGCTGGCGCGGGCAGTTTATTATCGCTTCGCCGACGGCGACAGCACGCAGTTTTTCAGCCAGCTTTTTCTCGTGCTGGATGTGTATGCCCATTACGCCGAGCGCATCCCCTCCCGGATGATTTCGGCCAACGCCGATTCACTGGCGACCCTTCAGGAACTGCGCGAGGAAATTAACTCGCTCGCCAAAACGATTGAAACCCGCGATGCCAACATCACGGATCACGCGGAAAAGACCGACGAGCTTTGCCGCGCAACCCAGGAAAAATGCAATGAGACCATTGCGGCCATTGAAACGACCGTGAAAAATCTTGGCGCACAGGTGGACACCAAGGCCATCGTGCAGGGGGTTCAAAACTCGATTCAATCCGGCATCAACCAGAAAATCATCACGCCATTCGTGCAGCACACCAACGATCTCGCTTGGAAGGTCATGCCGACGCTGGAGAAAATTCAGGCTGCCGCCGACGAAGCCAAATCCGAATGGTCAAAACGGATTTGGAAAACCGCTTGGACAACCAGTTTGTTTTGGAGCATCGGGGCGGCCATCCTCATTGCCTGCCTGATTTGCTTGGAGCTTACTGCCCGCTACGACCGCAAAATGGCCATCCAAATTGATGACATGGCGCGGGTCATGCAATTCAATCAGGCGGCGTTTCACACGCTGGCGGTTGCCAAAATTCCCATCAAAGTGTCGCCGACAGAAAATGACAGCCTTGTCAGTCCGCCGGGTTTTGTGCTGGTGATCGAAGGCGCTTACGCCGCTGATTTGCGCCAGGTCAACGGGCAAAACAACGGCTGTATTTTCTTCCGCAGCAGCGTCTCTCAAAAACAAATCCGGCACTTGCTGCCGGACGGTGATAATCAGGCGCAAGCCACCAACAATCCGGCAAACTAATCTTGACGTGATTTTTCAATGCGTAGCAATTTTGGAACGGAGACCTCAAGTGATTTTGCCAGACGCATGATAATTTCGCGCCCTGATAATTTTCCTGTCCGCTCCCAATAACCCAATGTTGTCTGCGGCACGCCCACCAGCTTGGCTAGTTCATGCTGCGTCAATTTCCGCTCCTTGCGGAGATGATACAGCCATGCTCCGTAAGCATCGCGGCGAGCTTTTGGTTTGCGACCCATGCAGGGTGCATATTAAAAGCATGGAAAAAAAGATGTTGCATTTTAACAATGTATTGTTAAAACTCGAATCGTGCATTCAGCAGCGGCAGCGGATGGAAAGCCAACAGCCAGCAATGGCGTGGATTCGGAAGCCATGTCCCCCAAGATAAAAATTCTGGTGGTGGACGACCAAATGGCCGTGGCATTGATGATGGTTTTTTTACTCACGCGAGCCGGTTGTGAAGCGCAAGCGGCTTTGAGTGCCGAAAAAGCACTGCGACTGGCTCAAACGGAAGCGTTCGACTTAATCACCCTCGATGTTGGAATGCCAGACCTCGATGGATTTCTGTTGTTTCAAAAGTTGCGGCAAATCCCGCACTTGAAAGAAATCCCGGTGGTGTTTGTATCCGGCAATTCCACGATAGAAAACCAGCAGCACGCGCTTGAGCTTGGCGCGGCAGATTTCATTGAGAAGCCGTTTGACACGCAAGATTTTCTTTCCCGCATTCTTTCACTGGTCGAAGAAACCGCAACGGCATGACCAATCCATTCCACCAATTTAATCGGGAAGCGCGCTTTTTGGAAAGGCGCGGGCGAAATGTTTCAGTTGCGATTCAACCGCCCTTCTTTGGCAAACGCTTTTTGGCGACGGCCAGACGTTCACGCGCAATTTCCAGATCATCATTGCCATCGCAAAATTCAATGAGCAGTTTGGCCAAGGCAATCAGATGTTCCACTTGGAAGCTCAACGGGCGGCGGCGGCGGCGGCACATGGCTTCCAATTCCGTGCGCTGTTCCTCGGACATGCGGATATTGAACTGGAGTGTTTTTTTCGCCACTCCCGAAGCGTGCCAGACGCGAATTTTGAACTCATGGGGAAAGATGATTGACAACGGGATACATTGCTATAATAAATGCCGGATAAATGTTTCCTCGAAGTCACAGAAAACTTCTGGACTGAACGGGGACTCATGGCGCAAGATTTTATGGTCAGATGAATCCGGCGATTCCAGCCACGCTGCGGGCGCAAAAGGGAGGCAACTTCCAAAAGGTTAATTCTATGAAAACTGTTAATCACATTAAATTTAACTATCAGTTAATCCGTCTAATAGCCTCTGTAATTCTCCTCTGCTCTCTGGCGGATGTCGGACTTGCCGCCGGTCCCGGTTTTCCGGGTAATGGTGGTGCCCCAACCAATACGCCACTGGATTCATGGTCGTTTTACGACAACACCAACTGGACGAGCGACTACGGTTACGCCCCCGTCTCGTTCACCAACATCGCCTTTTCCCCTCTTGGCGATTTTCATTCGCTCGTCGTGAGCACGAATGTTCCCGCTTGGCTGCAATACAACGTCTATGAAAATGATGGAACCACGAATCTGACGGTTGATTCAGGAACCGTCACTTTCTGGTTCGCGCCATCATCATGGTCGAGCACGAATGCCGGTGGAACCGGGCCGGGCGAATACGGACGCCTGTTTGAAGTTGGCGCATACACGCCCGATTCAAGTTACGGCCTTTGGAGCATCTATGTTGATGATGTCGGCCAGAACATTTATTTCTCCGCGCAGACCAATGACCTGTCAAGCAGCCTCACGACCTATCTTTCCGCCCCGATTTCTTGGACGACCAACTATTTCCATTTCGTTGCGCTGACGTATTCGCCGACGAACACGGCCTTGTATCTGGACGGCGTGCTGGCAACCAACGGCCCCGGCGTGACGATTTATCCCGGCCCCGATGTTCTCACCAACGGATTCTTCATTGGCGCGGATGAAACGGGACTCTATCAAGCGAACGGAATGTTCAATACCGTGGCGACCTACAATTATCCGCTCAATTCCAACGACGTTGAAACCATCTTTAGTTGGGAATACACCCCTTACATCATCAGCCCTTGGAACACGGCGATGGCAAACATTATTTCTGCACCATCCAGCCCATCCACGACCGCGACACCCGACGTAATCACCGGCGCGGGCTATCTTCAATGGGATGGATCGGTGACGCCAAATTACAGCACCAATGCCAATGTGGTCTGGTTCACCAACGTCACGTCAACAACGGTAATCAACGGCACCAATTATGTGACGTTCACAATACAGGGAGGGTTGGCGGGCTATTTCTATGATGTATTCGCTACCGCAGCCTTGACAGCGCCCCTTACCAACGGCGTCTGGTATTGGATGGGACAAGGAAATTCTGGAAATACCTACACCCTGCCCATCGCCAGCCAGAATGTTTTCTTGATTCTAGGCACTCCGCAAGACACTGATGGAGACGGGCTTACAGACGCCTATGAAAATCTGGTGTCACACACAAACCCGAACGTCGCCGACACGGATGGCGACGGAATACCGGACGGCTGGGCAGTGTTGCTTGGGCTTAATCCGCTGTCAAGCCTCGGCACGCAGCCGTCATCACGCTCCAATTACGGCTACACCACGGCAGACTGGTTGAATGGAGTTTCCGGCGTCAGGAGCGGAAGCATCACCACGGACAACGAAGGCAACGTGCAATCGGTTTCACAATAATCAAGAGAGGAACAACGAAAATGAAAACCATGAAATTTTTGATTTTGGGACTGCTCGCGTCAGTGGTGGTCATGCAGCCGTTCAGCGGCAGGAGCCAGTCAGGTCAGCCCGCCGCGCCCGTTGCCGAGGCCGTCACCCCGCAGATTCAGGCACTGGCGCAAGGCTTGCAAAACGACCCGGCGAAGATTTTCAACTACGTCCACGACCACATTCGCTATGTGCATTATTTCGGCTCAAAAAAGGGCGCGCAACTGACGCTGCTCGAAAAGAGCGGCAACGACTTTGACCAGTCGGCCTTGCTCACCGCCCTTTTGAACGCCGCCGGCTACAACAATACCGGCTACGAATTTCAGTGGATTGGCCCGGCCTATAATGATTTTTCCGGCGCAGACATGGATTTGCAACACTGGTATCAATTAACCTTGGTCAACACCAACTGGACGAGCACGATGCAATACTTGGACGGTCTTTTCGGCTCACGCGGTTATCCCGAAACAGGTAATTTTACCGGCTACACCAATCTGTATTTGTTCCAGCACGTTTGGGTTTCACTGACCACCGGGGGAAATACCTATTGGCTCGACCCGTCGTTCAAAGTCAGCGAGCCGGTGGCTGGTATCAATCTGGCCAATGCAATGGGATTCAGCAGCAACAGCCTGATGACTGCCGCCAGCGGAACCGATGCCGGAAATTACGTCACCAACTTAAACGAGGCCAGCATTCGCGGCGCATTGACCGGCTACACGACCAATTTGCTGAACTACCTGCAAAGCAACGCGCCCAACGCGAGCGTGCAGCAAATCATGGGCGGCTGGCAAATCGTGCCTTCCACCTATACCAATATAAGCCAGATAGACGCGAATTTCCCCTTTAACGACGACCTCTACCCGATAGACCCGGAAATTTTCTGGACGTATGAGCCGACGAACATGATGACATCATTGAAAATCACGTTTGCCGGGACGAACTACCAAATGTTCATGCCGCAACTGCAAGGCCAGCGATTGTCGTTGACGTTCACCAACAGCGGGTTGGCGCAACTCTGGCTGGAAGACAGCAATTTATTACAACACACCACCAGTGGTTCAGGCACGACCAACGTGGTGTTTGCCATCAATCAGCCGTTCGGAACCTGGAATGACACCAGCAATGTGCTGGTGGACACCGGCCTTGGCGATCAAGTCATCACCAATCTTTGCCAAGCCACCAACGCGACCTACGTTCTGACTTATGCGTTTGAGCCGGATTGGGGCTGGTTGCAGCAGCGGCAGAATCAATTGGACAACTATCGCTTGCAGGGATTACCGGACACGTCGCGGCAGGTGGTGAGCGAGACGTTGAACGTCATGGCTCTGAATTGGATGTTGCAAACCGCGTCGGCGGAGCAATTGCTGGCGGGACAATTGGGAATACTCCCGGAATACTCGGCGCGTTTTGGCCGCATGGCGCAGGAGGCTGGTCACGGCTATTACATTGACGTTCAAAATTTTGGTGCTGATTTTGCCAATTCGGGCTTGGATGCCGTCAGCATGAATCACGAATCCGCCCACATTGATTTGAACCAGTATTTCGCCAGCGCGCTGGAACATGGAGTCATTGAGCAATTTCAACCCACCAACATGCAGGCCGCTTCCACCATCAAGATGCTGCAAATCGCCAACACCAACGGACAGGCGGTTTTTCTGGCGAGCAGCACGAATTGGACAACAGCCTACAATGTAAAAAACCATTTGACTGCCAACACTTATGATTCAGGCACGTTGACCACCATTGGCAATTACATCACCCAAGGCTATTATGTAATGCTGCCGCAAAATGGCTCCAACCATGTCGTCGGGACGACGGGCTGGGCAGGTTATGGGTATATTACGCGGTTTAGGGGCGCTGGACTGCCCCTGACCAATGTTACGGGAATGATTATTTCCGGCGGCTATCACGGCGGTTATGGGGCTGACCCCAATGCGACCGCCAGCAGTTCCACCACCGCCCAATCCGGTGATTCCCAACAAAACGCTTTCACCTTCGGCCAACCTTTCGCTTTCAGCCCGCTTGGTGCCGATCCGGTGGACATGGCCGATGGCACGTTTCAAGTTGAACACACCGATCTTTCCGTGGGACAGGCCGAGCCGCGCGGCATGACGATTTCGCGTTATTACAACGGCACCCGGCGTTTCAGCAATCCAGCAGGCATGGCGGGTGGTTGGGTTCACAATTATTCGGTGAACGCCTACAATACACCAGCGCCGCAAGCCGCTTTGGGCGGCAACTCGCCGCAACAGATGGCTCCCATGATTGCCGCCACCTGTGCGGCGGCAAACTTCTATAATAGCTCCGTTCCTGACCCGAAAAACTGGATGGTTTCCGCCTTGATTGCCAAGTGGGGCATTGACCAGCTTAACAAAAACGGCGTGTCGGTCATCATGGGAAAAGATACGGTTCAATTTGTCAAACAGCCCAATGGCACATTCACCCCGCCCGCAGATTGCACCATGACGCTCGCCCAAAATGGTTCGGCTTACAGTCTATCCTTGCGTCACGGCAACACGTTCCAGTTCGATGCCCTTGGACGCCTGACCAACATTGTTGACCAATACAGCCAGTCAGTGACGTTGACCTACAATACCAGCAATTTGGTAAGCACCGTCACCGATTGGAAAAAGAATCGCACGCTCACTTTCGGTTATACCGGAAGCCAGTTGACTTCCGTGTCCGATAACAGCAGTCCCGCGCGTTCCATATCCTATGGTTATACGTCCGGCGACCTTACCTCATTCACCGATGCCGAAGGCAAGACCACCACCTACACTTATGGCACCAATCATCTAATCACCGCCACGATTGACGCCGCCAGCAGACTTGTCATCAGCAATCTCTACGATGCGCTCGGCCATGTGACTACGCAATACACCCAGGGCGACACCAACAAGGCTTGGAAAATCTTCTGGTCAGGCTGGCAGAGCATTGAACAAGACCCGGTCGGCAGCCAGCAGATTTATTCGTATGACAACCAATCCCGCGTCACCAGTTTGCGCGACGCCCTTGGCAATCTCACGCAGACACTTTACGATGGGCAAGGCCATGTCGTGATGGCCATTTCACCGTTGAATGAGACCAATCAGTTTTTTTACGACGGAAACCACAACGTCACAAACTCGATTGACGCGCTTGGATTCACCAAGCAATTCGTCTATGACAATCAAAACAATTTGATTCGCTCCGTGGATGGACGCAGCAACCCGACCACTTTCGGCTATAATAATCAGTTTTCCATTACCGGCCAGACCAATGGCGCAGGTGATTTTGTCAATTACGCCTACAATGGTGACGGCACGCTTCACTCGCGCACCGATTCGGGCGGCATGACGGTTTATGACACCTATGATAGTTACGGCCAGTTGACCCACGTCACTTATCCGAACAGCCTTGGCGGTGAAAGTTTCGTCAATAACTTGGCAGGCGACCCGACGAGCCACACCGATGCCAATGGAAATGTAACGACATTCGCTTACAATAATCGCCGGGAAATGACCAATACCGTCGCCCCGACGAACTTGACGGTAAAAGTTAGTTTTGATGCCGCAGATAATGTCTCCGGCAACACTGACGCACGTGGGAATGCCATAACCAAGGCTTGGAGCGCCACTCACAAATTGCTCGCCACGGCGCTGCCATCCACACCCCAAGGTGCGCCGGTTGTCACCAATGCCTACGACAACCGCGATTTACTGGTCAAGACGGTTGACCCGTTGCAAAATCCGACCCTCTACACCAACGATGTTGCTGGACGGTTGGTTTCGCAAACTGACCCGGTGTTGCGAACGACCACCTTTGGTTACGATGCCGACGGACATAAGCTCGCCACCACCAATGCGGCGCAGGAAGTCACCAGTCAGACATGGGATGCACGGGGCAGCTTGATTCAATTGACCGACGGCGCAGGTCATTTTTCAACCCGCGCTTACGATGGCGCTGGTAATCAGATCACGCTCACCAACCGCAACGGCAAAAAATGGCAGTTCCAATTCGACGGAGCAAACCGGCTGACCAATACCATCACGCCGCGAGGCTTTTCGACTTCGCTTTCCTTCAATCACCAAGGATTGCTCAATTCGATCAAAGACCAAGCCAATCAGCCCACGTCTTTTTATTACGATGCGAAGGGACGGTTGACCAACCGCACGGATAATGTTGCGACCACGCTTTATGGTTTAGATGCCAACGGCAACCGGACGAGCGCAACCGAAAACAGCCAGACGAATTCCTGGACGTATGACGCTTACAACCGCGCTTCCAGTTGCAAAGACATTTACGGCAACCTGATTCAATACCGTTACGATGCCAACGGCAACGTGACCAACCTGATTTATCCGGGCGGCAAGAATGTTTATTACGCTTACGACAGCTTGAACCGGCTGACGAACGTGATGGATTGGGCGGGAAGAAAATCCGCGATGACTTACGACTTGAACAGCCATATCACCAGCCTCACCCGCCCCAATGGTTCTTACCGCTCTATTTCTTACGATGCAGCGGGACAGGCCACCAACATTTATGAGCAGATGTCCAACAGCCTGCCCATTGCCATCTTCAAATACAACTGGACGAATTCCGGCAACATGGCTTGGGAATTTGCCGCACCGCTGCCTCATTCAGCCACGGTGCCAACACGGAGCATGACGTATGACGACGACAACCGGCTGGCGACGTTTAACAGTCTGTCCGTTTATTCCGACGCGGACGGAAATTTGACGAATGCGCCATTGACCAACAGCACATTTGTCTCCTACGCTTACGACGCTCGCAACCGGCTTTTGAACGCTGGTGGAGTCACCAATGTTTATGACGCCATGAACAATCGCATCGGGCAGATCAACGGGACGAACACCACAATTTTCGTGGTGAATCCGAATGCCAAACTGCCGCAAGTCCTCATGCGGATTCAAAATGGCGTGACGAATTATTACATTTACGGTTCAGGCTTGTTGTATCAGGTGACGGAGACAGCGACAGCTACCAATACGCTGACGTATCATTATGATTATCGTGGCAGCACGATTGCCCTTTCAGCCGACAATGGCCTTGTCACCGACCGGATTGAATACTCAGCTTACGGATTGACAACCTACCGCGCTGGCACGAACGATACGCCTTTCTTGTTCAACGGACGGTATGGCGTAATGACCGACCCCAATGGCCTGCTTTATATGCGCGCCCGGTATTACAATCCTTATCTTTGCCGGTTCCTAAATCCCGATCCGTCTGGGTTTGCTGGCGGATTAAATCACTACGCCTACGCCAACGGAAATCCGGTCAGTTATCTTGATCCATTTGGCTTGTTTTCGGGAGCGACGGGCGAATCGTATTTTACTTGGCTGAATTCCAATGGCGCATTCCCTTACGAAACGACCTCAACAATTCTTGGCCTCACAGGAATCGGTCAGTTTGGCGCTGAATTTGGCTCTGGAACCGCCGCCATTGGAAACAATTTTGTATTTTATTCCGGTGGCTTTTACGGCAACCAATACGTTTCCGTGACAATGGTTTCAGATATTGCCCATTTTGCTGGTTATCCACTTGCTGGTTTTTCAACTTATGTGGACTACCAACAAATGCAAAACGGTCAAATGTCTCCTTGGCAATTTGGAGCTAATACTACTGCCACAGGGGTAGGACTGTTTGGCGGCCCCATTGGAGCGTCATTTAGCGTAGGATTTGGAGCAGGAAATTTAATCCAACAAGATGTTAATGGCGCGGCAGCGGGCACTTTTCAAATTCTGACCGATTGGTATTATCATGCACCTTTTGGGCCGAATTTTTCTGATCTGCCTAATCCTTGATATGATTCAATTTCTCAAAGAGCTTTACCTAACGGTGTTCGCCCTTGGCTATAAATCTGGAATTGCTGGTGGCTGGCAGCGCATGAATCGCCGGTTCGGCATCATCATGGACATTGGAAAAGGCGTTCTGCTTGTTTGGCTAATCGAGTTTTTTATCCTCAAAGGAATTGAGTCGTATATCGAAATCCGTGTTGGAACAAAATTCTCTTTTGACTCCTCCCTGTGGGCGAAGATTGCTATCAGCTTTGCAATTTATTACGCGAATTATTATGTCTTGGTCACTCGCGGTCACGGCATCAAGTTTGAAAGTGAATTCAATAACCTCAAAAAAACTAGAAAAGTTCTTCTAGTGGTGAGTTTTGTGGTGCTACTGCTGGCCACCATAGCTCTTACGGTTTGCTCGGTCTCTGACTATCAGCATTCTTTTCATATCATTCCTAAGAGTGGTTTTTGAATAGACAGCAGATGTCCTATTTTTCAAAGAACTCTACATCACAGTAAGCGCCCTGCTAGTCGGCGGTGGCGACATTATGCCGCTCGCGTATGCACACACTCGCACAACTGCCATCAGACTTTTGGGTTATTGCTGTCATCATATTTGGCGCAGTTTATCTGTGGGTGCTTGTGGCTCTCATGGGTTCGCAAGTTGCGGGCGGCTGGGGTTCATTTGCGAAGCGTTATCCAACACAGACTCGCCCTATTGGCAGTGCATACAACGTCTCTAGCTGTCGGTTTTGCAATGTTTACAGCACTGGCAGAGGTATTCGCATCATTTTTACTGATACCGGCGTATATTTTTATATGACATTTATTTCTCGTTTGGCTAATCCGCCATTTCTCCTGCCGTGGGAAAGCGTGAAACATGTCAAAAAGGGATATGGATTTCTTGGTGAGTATTACATTATGGAGATGCCTCTTCCGGAATGTTCTGGGTATTTTTCATTGGGCTGGATAAAGGTCTAATCCCCCGAAGTGGAAAAAGATATCGGACTTGAAACGCTCCTTGTTCC
>Ga0302266_10000194_pt1 | contig 62321 bp, 64 predicted proteins | sample III_Bog_E1_2_FD_194559 | JGI IMG/M metagenome (GOLD analysis project Ga0302266, IMG submission 194559) | Peat permafrost microbial communities from Stordalen Mire near Abisko, Sweden - III_Bog_E1_2 | ecosystem: Environmental > Terrestrial > Soil > Wetlands > Peat | place: Sweden: Abisko...
CTTTCGCATGCGCGAGACACTGTCGAACTGAACGTCTCCTCATCTCTCCCCAATTCGATTCGAATCGTTGTGCGGAATCAGAACTTGTACCTCGCCGCACTGAGTGAAGAGGCGAGCCTCAGCATGACTATTGCCGATGCGAATATCCGCAGCCAACATGCCGGCTTCACCTGGAGCCTGAAGCCGTTCAGCGTGGAAATCGAATTTCAGACGGTCCAGATCGCGCAGTGCTGCTGATGTTGTGTCATTTTAGAGCCATTGGAATTCGATTGAAACCATGGCCGTGCCGGAAAGTAGACTGATGAGCGCGCCGACCTTCCCGAAGTTTCGCGAGAACGACATCCCCACTATTAATGTGTTGCTTGTGAGCCCTAACAGCAGGCTTCGCCATGAGCTGCGAGAAAAGCTTAGTAAGGCTCGCTGGAATTTGACCGAGGCTGCCAGCGGCGCCGAAGCATTTGAGTGCCTGCACGAAAGAGTCAGCGAAATTCTCCTGCTTGACCCCTTGTTGCCAGATCTTGAGTCCGGCGAATTCATTGCAATGGTGCGTGAACAGTTTCCCAGGGTCCAGATCCTGTCAGTGAACTCGCACACCGGTCAGCTTGTTCTAGGCGCCTCATCGCCAACAACATTGTCCGCTCAACTGACAGAGATGCTTTACAGCGGCGATGTGCAGTCCAATACCTTCACCCCCATGCAGCTAAATCGCATGCGGGCGGCGGATGAAGGACGCACCGGTATTCGTGGAATGATCGGAAACTCGGATTCGATGCGACGCGTTTATGAACTGACCCACATGGTCGCCCGCCGGGATTCGACCGTTCTGGTGACTGGGGAGAGCGGCACCGGCAAGGATCTGATCGCGCAGGCGATCCATCTCATAAGCCTGCGCCAAAAACAACCGCTTGTTGTCATCAACTGTGCCGCCGTCCCGGAGTCGCTGCTCGAAGCCGAACTTTTCGGCTATGTGAAGGGATCATTCACCGGTGCTGTGCAATCGCGCATTGGCCGCATCCATGCGGCGCATATGGGGACTCTATTCCTCGACGAGATAGGCGATATGCCGCTCTCTCTACAAAGCAAAATACTACGCTTTCTTGAGCAGGGCGAAGTGCAGCGAATTGGCGGCAATGACAATCTTAAGGTGGATGTTCGAGTGGTGGCTGCGACCAACGCCGACCTCCAGAACCTGGTCAAGCAGCATTTGTTTCGCGAGGATTTGTATTATCGCCTTGCGGTTTTCCCGATCAACCTGCCGCCCTTGCGCGAGCGCATGGAAGACATCGAAAAGCTCGCCTGGGCTTTTCTGGAGAAACTCTGTCCTGGTGCAACCCTGAGCAGGGGAGCGCTGGAGATTCTTCTGCAGCACAACTGGCCGGGAAACGTCCGCGAACTGCGCAACGTACTGGAACGGGCCAGCATCATTGCCGGGGGCGAACTGGATATCCAGCCCCGCCACATCATTCTTTAGACCCCACGGTCAAGTATCGCTATTGTTCAGGCCGATATGTGGAGCCATAGGGCATCATTCGATCCCTGCTTTCCCGGTGCAAATCAAGTTGGCCATTGCCGTGCATAGTCAATAGGCAGATGCTGCCTAGTTCTCATTTCGCGCCAATAAATGTGCCGCCCGTGAAAGGCCGGAGCAACGGGCAAATCCATGCTCATGTCGATGATTTGCTGGTTGACGGGTATGCCTCTGGTGAAAACGAATCGAGAGACGAATCAGCGATTCAAGCCAGAAGCGCAGCGCTTCTCGCCGGGGAGTTCTCTGAATTCATCTTGGCGGCTTCGCGACTGGAGACTGCCTATCGCGCCCTGCAAGAGGAAGTGTCTGAGCTCGGTTTGGAGTTGTCGGAACGGAATGCGGCGCTTAATACCAGTTTGGCCAGGAACGAAGGTATGCGGCGCGCTTTACAGCAGATTGTGGACTCCATGCCTTGTGGCGTGCTGGTACTGGATCGCGACGGGACGCTTTCGACCATCAATCCAGAGAGCAAGCGGCTGCTTCGACTTGATGGGCTCGGTTTCGGCGATGGATCTCAGATGACATTGCATCAGATTTCCGAATTCAGCGGCGTCAACCTCGAATCTTGCTGCGAAGATGCTTCTATTAATGATACGGAACAGGAGTTCTGCATCCGCGACTCTTCAGGAACGCGTTGGCTCGAAGTTCGCGATCGCCGGTTGTTCCTCCAAGCCGACGGTGCAAGCGTGCTTGACCAGACAATATTGATACTGCGGGACATAACAGCGCAAAAACGTTCTGAACAGGAACGCGAAGCTGGGCGCAAGGCGATGGCCCTGGCAGAGATCACGACCGTTCTCGCACACGAAATTAGAAACCCATTAGCGAGCCTGGAGCTGTTTGCCGAGTTGATTGACAAAGACGGAGAACGCCGCGGGGAATGGATTTCCAACTTGCGCGCAGGCATACGTTCGCTTTCCGGAACGGTCAATAACGTCTTGAGCTTCCATGGCTCCGGCGCGATAAAGCTCGCTCCCCTTTCACTGCATTCACTCATCGGCAGCGCAATTCAGTTTGTTCAGCCTCTTGCAGATCAGGCGACTGTTTCATTGGATTGGATTGCAGGTGGAGAGCAGACGCAGGTGATGGGCAATGAGAGCGCGCTCCAGCAGGTCGTTTTGAATCTGGTTTCAAATGCCATTCGCCATACGCCCGCGGGCGGGAGCGTCACTGTCTCCCTTCGGCCTGAACGAATCGCAGCAGAGAGCGAGAATCGCGAAAAGCAAATCGAATATATCATCGTTGAGTTCACTGACACCGGGTGCGGCATTCGACCTGACCAGATTGACCGCGTTTTCGAGCCCGGGTTCAGCGGAAGCGGCGATACTACCGGACTGGGGCTGGCGGTTTGCGACCGGATCATGAAACAACACGGCGGACAGATTTCTGCCACGAATGGCCTGCATTCAGGCGCTATATTCACGCTCAGTTTTCCCGTACACCAAATGGAGTTGGCGACAGCATGAACAGCATTTCTACCAGCGACAGCAACTCTACCGTGCTTGTGGTGGACGACGAGCCGGGAATGCGTACGGCATTGCAGGCTAACTTTCTGCGCCACGGGTGGCGTGTCGAAACAGCAAGCGGTGTTCGTGACGCAGCACGAGCTGTCGAACTTACAAGCTTCGATCTGGTTGTGAGCGACATTCGCATGCGGGATGGCGACGGGTTTGAAGTGATGTGCTCGGTACTCAAGAATTCGCCTACCACCGCGGTCATCCTGCTAACCGCCTTCGGAAGTGTTCCTGAAGCGGTAGAGTCGATGCGCAGCGGTGCATTCGATTATCTGACGAAACCAGTCTCGTTTGAGCAACTCCAGAGCGCGGCTGCTCGCGTCATGAAGCGGATCAACGAGAAATCCGCTTCCGGAAGCATTCAAGATACGGGCGCGAATATTACTTCGGGAATCGTCGGCCGCGCCCCCTTGCTTCTGCAGGCCCTGCAACGTGCTCGTGCCGCGGCAAGCACCGATGCCGATGTTCTTATCGAAGCCGAGAGCGGTACCGGCAAAGAACTGCTGGCAAAATTCATTCATCAAGCTAGTAACCGAAGTAGGAAGCCATTTGTAGCTGTGAACTGTGCGGCAGTGCCGGAACATTTGCTGGAAAGCGAGCTATTCGGTCATGCCAAAGGCGCCTTCACCGGCGCCAATGCAGCCAAAGCCGGGAAGTTTGAACTGGCGAATGGCGGCACACTGCTGCTCGACGAAATTGGCGAGATGCCACTCAATCTACAGCCCAAGCTACTGCGGATTCTTCAGGAGCGGGAGTTCGAGAGGCTCGGGGAGACACGGTCCATCCATGTTGACATTCGGGTGATTGCCACGACCAACGCATCCCTCGGCTCGATGGTGGAACAGGGACGCTTCCGTAGTGACTTGTATTATCGGCTGAATGTGATTCCACTTTCGCTTCCAAGCCTTCGCGATCGGCTGGAGGACATTCCGGCTCTGGCCAAGTACTTTGCAGAGAGATTTGCCACCGAAACGGACAACCCAATTCCTGGAATTGATCCTGGTTTCATTGAAAGGCTGCAGAGTTACGATTGGCCCGGCAACATTCGGGAACTCGCGAATTTCATGCGCCGTGTTCTCTCCCTGCACCAGGGCGACACGATTGACGCGGCGTGCTTTTACAAAGAGTTTCATCCAATAGGAAGAACGCAGCCAGCACCCTTCGCCATGCCGGTCCCAGGTACACCCATTGCTGTTCTGGAAAAGGCGCACCTTGAGAACACTCTTGCCCTGGCGCATGGGAACCGGACCCACGCAGCTGTCATGCTGGGGATCAGCCTGCGCACGATGCGAAACAAGATCAGGGAATACGGACTACCCCCAAGGAGATATGCATGACGCCGACAACACCCTTGACTTCGACATTGGAGAGCTTCCTGAGGCTGACCACGAGCCGCGAACAGGCGATCTCCGCCAACATGGCAAACGTCGATACACCCGGCTATCATACGCGCGACATTAACTTCAATAGCGAGTTGAAGAGGGCCATGAATGGATTCTTGAGTCAAACCGAGGACGGCATAGAAACCGTGCAAATGACTCCTGTTGTTCAAGAAGTTCCAGGTCTGATGGAGCGTCCGGACGGCAACAATGTGAGTCTTGATCGCGAAGGACTTCTAATGTCCGAGACGCAATTGCAATATCAAATCGGAATCCAACTGATCAAGCGGCAATTTCACCAAATTCTTAGCGCCATCAACGGAGGAAGTTAAACATGAATCTCTTCGACTCGTTAGCAATCAGCGGATCAGCGTTGGCAGCCGAACGGCAGCGCTCTGAAATCATCGCCGCAAACATGGCTAATGCCGAGACAACACATACCGAAGCCGGCGGCCCGTATCGGCGCAAGGAGGTCGTTTTCCAGTCACCCGGCTCTTCGACTTTCCGGCTGGCCCTCGCCAGCACGGGCAATTCCAGCGCGCCACCCTCAGGCAGTGTTCAGATCTCTGATGTCGTCGATGATCCGACGCCTCCGGTCATGCGCTATGAGCCGGGTCATCCGGACGCCAACAAGGACGGCTACGTCGCTTACCCGGCTATCAATCCGGTCATGGAAATGGTGGACTTGATGGGTTCTGTGCGGGCCTATCAACTGAATGCATCGGCAGTGACAGCTGCCAAGCAGATGATCCAGCAATCGATCGACATCCTCAAGAGCTAGGCGAGAGAGTTCAAGATGAACAATACAATTCCAGGCCTTGGATCCATTGGCAACATCAGCGCGCTACCCAAATTGCCGCCTCTTGCGCCGAATGACGCAGAGGGGGGATTCAGTGGCGTTCTATCAAATGCACTTCAACAGGTAAACCAACTGGGTGGCGGCGCCGAACAGCAGATTGGCAGCCTGCTCAAGGGTGGCAATACGGACCTGAGCACTGTGATGATCGCGGTCGAGAAGGCAGACGTTGCCTTCCAGCTCATGATGCAGGTTCGCAACAAGATTGTAAGCGCGTACCAGGACATCGAGAAGATGCAGTTCTAGGAAATGCAGCTCAATCAATGCGTGCGAACGCAAGAGGTACTAGAGAAGCAATTCAGATAGTGCGGTTCTGAGAATCCGGCGAAATTGAGGACCAATGGCTGGCAAGAATCAATTAGTGGTTTCGAAGCAGGCAGTGGGCGCCAGCCAGGCGATGGAGCGCGCCAAGCTGTACTGGCAAGGGCTTCATCCGCAACAGCGGGTCTATTTCGGCATCGGTCTAGCCGTAACTGTTGCTGCCGTGGTCTTCTTTGTGAGGATGATAGCTACGCCTGATTACAAGCCACTGATGACGGGGATGGAAGCGGCCGATGCGCAATCTGTCGGGGCACAACTTGCCGCCAAAAAAATACCCTACATTGTAAGTCCGGATGGCACTTCCGTCAGTGTCCCGGCGGATCAGATTGACGCTGCCCGGCTCGAAGTGGCATCACACGATTCACCGCATAGTGGACGCACAGGCTTTGAGATCTTCGACAAGGTTTCATGGGGACAAACGGAATTCGATGAGAAGGTGAACTATCAGCGCGCGCTCGAAGGCGAACTTGAGAGAACGATTCAGACCATGAGCAGCGTCAAGAGCGCTCGGGTACACCTGGTGATGGCGTCCGACTCTGTGTTCGTTGATCGGGAGAGGGGCGCAAAAGCCTCGGTCACCCTTCGGCTTCGACGCGGAAGCCTGTCGAGAGACGATATCTCGGCGATCTCACGGCTCGTAGCGGGAGCGGTCGACGAACTCAAGCCGACGGACGTTGTCATTGTCGATGCAGACTCGAATCGATCGCTGGGACAGAGTAACAGCTCCTCAGACGGAAGCGACGGAATCGAGCAGGAATTAACGCGGCGCCTGATCTCGACGCTCTCGCCTGTCGTGGGAGCCGACCGTATCCACGCCTCTGTAAACGTGGAATATGAGACGGGCAGCAGTGAAGAGAGCCAGGAGAAATATGACCCCGCGGTCAGCGCAACGCTGACTATGCAGCACTCCGAGGAAGGTTCGGGTCCAGGTGCAGCGACCGGCGGAGTGCCTGGAGCTTCAAGCAATGTACCCGGCGCCAAGGCAAGTGTTCCCAAGAGCATCACCAAGGGGTCGGGGCAATATTCAATGACCGATAACAACTCCTATGGTGTGAATAGAACTACGCGCCATGTAATTGAACCGGCCGGGAGCATTCGCCGCCTCACGGCCGCGGTGTTGCTGGATGACGCCATAGAGCGCAAGCAGGTAAATGGCAAATGGACCGAGTCGTACCATAAGAGGCAGCCTGAAGAGTTGCAGCACATTAGCGAACTAGCGCAGGCAGCGATCGGATTCAATAGCACGCGCGGCGATGTAATCAGCGTGCAGAACCTCACTTTCGACCGCGCGGAGGCAGAGGATATTCCGCCCACCACTTTACTGGATAAAGCGCGAAAGGGTTTGAACGACTATTCGTCAGAGGTCCGTTATGCCGCATTGCTGGCTCTTTTCCTGCTTGTCTATCAGCTTATGATCCGGCCGATCCAAAAGCGGGTTCTTGCCGCTCCGAATCCACTGCTGGCACAAAACCGCATTCCGGTGCAAACTGAGCCGGAGGCTGGAGTGATGCTTGAATCCTCGACAAATCTTGTTCAGCGTAACCTCCTTCTGAAAAAGCAGCTCGTTGAATTCGTCAAATCTGAGCCCGAAAGCAGCACCACCGCCGTACGCGCGTGGCTGAGGGAGGAGACTCCGTGACGACGGCGACTGAAAAGGTAAAACTAAGTGGTCTCCGCAAGGCTGCAATTCTGTTGACAGTTCTCGGCGAGGACTCTGCCGCGACGATTTTCCGCGATCTGAATGCGGAAGACCTGCAGCGCGTTGCCGACGAAGTCGCGAACCTGGGGGCGATACCAGTGGAATTGTCGCTCCAGGTCATTGAAGAGTATCAGCGGATGACGCAGGCGCAGGATTATCTTATTCAGGGGGGCTATGACCTTGCTCGGCGGGTGCTCATCAAGGCCTTGGGGGAAGGCGAGGCGGAGAACACATTGCAACGGCTGACCAAGGCACGCAATCTCAACCCCCTTGAGTCATTACAGCGCGCCGATCCTCAAAAGCTTGCGCGGTTTCTAGAAGCCGAGCATCCGCAGACGATCGCTCTCATTCTCGGCCAACTCGGAGATCGGCAGGCATCAGCCCTGCTGATGAGCCTTCCCAATGATGCTCGCGCCGAAGCGGTAAAGAGACTGGCAAACCTGCGGCGCTTCTCGCCGGAGATGGCAGAGAAAGTCTCGATGGTCCTCAGCCAGCGCCTTAAGGCGGTTGGAGAACAGGGCAAGCGGACTTACTCCGGTTTCCAGAGCGCCGCGGACATCATGAACTGCATTGACACCACTGTTGCGCAAGAGATTCTAGAGAATATTGAGAGCGAGGAACCGACGCTGGCAATCAGCATCCGCGATCTGATGTTCACTTTTGAAGATCTCTTGCAGGTAGGCGAAATGCATATTCGCGAACTGATGGCTGCGATTGACAAGCGAACCCTGGCGTTGGCTTTGAAGGGGACAAACGAAGAATTGAAGAAGCATTTTTTCCGCACCATGTCTTCGAGGGCTGTCGAGATGCTCAAAGAAGATGTGGAATCACTGGGTCCAGTCCGAAGCAGGGACGTGGTCAAAGCACAAACTGAAATTGTCGCTACTGCTCGGCAGCTTGAGGCCGAAGGAAAGATTGTACTGAAGGGCGAGGCAAATGAAGAATTTCTCGTTTAACGATTTGGGCAACGCTACATTACCATTTACCGTTTCTTCGTTCTTGTACCGGGATACCGGAGTGCCTGTGTTGACCAATGTGAAAGAAACAAGATCAGCTCAGGCCCCAGCGCCGGAGAGTGACCAGCGTGCAACTCCGAGCCTGACAGTGAAAGAGATTGACAGTCTGCTGGACGCTGCTCGCGATGAGGCAGTGGCCGAGACCACGAAGCGCCTTGCGAAGGAATATGAAGAAAAGTCAGAAGCAAACGCGGCGAAGGTTCGGCAGGCAGTGGAACTCTTCAAAGCCGAGCGGAAAAGCTATTTTTCCCGGGTTGAATCCGAGGTTGTTCAGCTCGCCCTGGCCATAGCGTCGAAGGTACTTCATCGTGAGGCCCAGGTTGACCCGATGCTGGTTGCCGCATTGGTCCGCGTGGCTGTCGATAAACTGCATGACGGCTCGAGCGTGTCTGTGCGCGTTTCGCCAGCGCAAGCGGGGAAGTGGACCGCGTACCTGGCGAATCCTCTGAATGGCTCGTCGATTGCGGTGATCGAGGATACGCATCTTGGCCCCGATGATTGCATCCTCGAAACCGACTTAGGGTCGGCAAACTTCAGCATCGATGCGCAGATGAAAGAGATTGAGCAGGGATTCTTCGATCTGCTGGCGCAAAGGCCTGTGATCAAGTGAACACTTCCCAATTGCTTGGCCCTTACTTCGATCGCCTTGATCGAGGATCGACTCTCCGTTGGCGAGGTCGAGTGTTACAGGTGGTGGGAAACCTGATCGAGTCCGAAGGCCCGTTTTGTTCGATCGGTGAGTCCTGCGAGACTACCAGTGCGAGCGGCAAGAAGTACTCCGGCCAAGTGATTGGATTTCGCGGATCGACAATGCTTTCAATGGTCGTTGAAAACCCTCAGGGTATACGCTTCGGAGATCGAATCGTCGCCTGGGGGACTCGGGCATCGATCCGGGTTGGCAATGACCTGCTGGGTCGAGTGATCGACGCTGCCGGCGTGCCGCTCGACTCGAAGGGCGAATACCGCGGAGAACGGGCTGTGTGGGTGGATGGCTCCGCGCCGCAACCGCTCGATCGTGTTCCGATCCGGGAGGCGCTAGGCTGCGGCATCCGCGCTCTCGACGCCTTTGTGACCTGCGGACGTGGACAACGCATCGGCATCTTTGGAGGTAGTGGCGTCGGAAAAAGTACATTGCTGGGCATGATGGCCCGCGGAACGAGCGCCGATATGACGGTTCTTGCTCTCGTCGGAGAACGCGGGCGTGAGGTCGGAGAGTTTCTCGAAGTAATCGGCGACGAAGGCAGGAAGCGATGCGTCGTAGTTGTTTCTACTTCCGACCAATCCCCCTTGCTGCGCTTGCGTTGTGCACTTTCAGCAACGGCCATTGCAGAGTATTTCGCCAGCGCAGGGAAAAACGTGCTTTTGGTCGTCGACTCTCTTACCCGATTTGCAATGGCACAACGGGAAATCGGACTGGCGGCCGGCGAACCGCCAACGGCGAAGGGCTATACGCCCTCAGTGCTTAACATGCTGGCACGATTGGTAGAGCGCGCAGGCTGCTTCAAGGATGGCAGCATTACAGCCTTTTACACCGTTTTGATGGAAGGCGACGATCAACAGGACCCAGTCGCCGACACAGTGCGATCCTTGCTTGATGGACACGTGATTCTGGATAGAGAGCTTGCAATGAGGAACCATTATCCGCCTATTTCAGTGCTTGAGAGCCTGAGCCGCTTGATGCCGAATGTAACCTCGGAAGAGCATCTGCAGAAGGCCAAAGCTCTTCGCCTCTTGATGGCTTCCTACGCTCGTTCTGAAGACTTGATTCGCATAGGAGCCTACCAGAAAGGCGCCGATCCAACGCTTGACCGGGCAGTCGAAATCCTGCCGCAACTGAACGCATTCCTCCACCAGCGACCCGATGAGCGTGTTGCGCTTCCGAACGTCGTCAAATCTCTCTTGGAGATCCCAAGCTAATATGGCCTTTCAATTTCCACTAGCTACAGTACTTCGATATCGCGGAGTTCTTGAAGAACGCGAAGAACGCATGTTGCAAAGAATCCTGTCCGAGATCTCGCAGATTCAGGAGACCCAGGCACGCATCGATTCCCAAATTGCGGATTCAGATGCTTCGCGCCGCGCAGCTGTGTTCAAGCCCTTCGTCGGGCATGATCTCCATGCCTCCTACGGAGAGGTGAAGGAACTCCAGCAAAGCAGAAAGAATCTCGAAGAGCAGATCAGGAAACTCGAACAGTTGCGAGACAGGCAATTCATAGCTTATGCGGCAGCACGGCGGGATCGCGAAATACTTACGGAGATGCGCGAAGAGAAGCGCTCCGAGTACGATTTGGACATGGCTCGCAGTGAACAGAAGACCGTCGATGACAATTTTATTGCTCGTCGAGGCCGCTTATAGCTTTTGCGGTTTGTTTCTTCGGCGCCGAGTGATCCGGCACATAAATCGTGACGCTTTCGGTACTTCTATCTACATCTGCTACGTGAACCCCTAAATTGGTCCTGCGCTTCCGCATCCAGATTGCTGAGCCATCTTCCGATCACCGGTTTCAGTTCCGGTCTACGCTTCCCTGATTGTTGCAGCAAGGCGAATCCCAACAGATTGAAATGCCGGTTACCAGGGCTGTGATTGACCGATCAGATTGCGTCGCAACCCGGCAAGCTTTGCCTATGCGTGATCCGGCAAGACTTGCCTGCTTTGCCGCGAGAGCCCGGCGATGCTCATGCTTCCCGAGCCTAGGCCATTGATTCCAATGACGAAAGCGGCATCGATTCAACGATGCCTGTTTGGCCTGAGAATTGCCTCTATACAGGCGTGATCGCTAGAGCCAATATCGAAATGCCAACTCAAGCACCAGGAGCGGCTGGCGCTACGCCGGTGCAATTGTCCGATCAGCCTGCGCAGCTATTCAGCGACTCAATGCTTGCAGCTTCACAGGCTTCCTCCGAAGTTGGCGTCACGAACGACACCATCCCCAAGGCCGCGCGCGAGCAGGCATCTGCTTCGGTGGATGAGAGTACGTCACCCGCGGTTCCCGATCCCCATGGTCTTCAGTCGTTAAATTCCACGTCGCAGACGGCGACTTCACAACAGCCCTTACAGACGCCGGAAGCGCAATTGCTCAATTCGGCGGTCACTCCAATTTGCCCGCCTATCGGGGGAGCCATTGCGCCTCCCGGTGCTTCGATGGTGGTTGCTGGCCCGGCGATGAGCCTTGATGTAGCGGCACGTTCGACAGTGGACGAATCATCCAGTGACCAGTCAAGTGTGGCTAAGTCGTCCGGCGTTCTGTCAGATCATGCTCAGCCGGGCGGCGATTCGCCGGAGTCTCCATCGAAGTTGGTGAGCGCCGGATTTCAAGACAAGGGAGTTCCGGTCGCGCATTCTTCTAAGACCCGGAAGGACCTCGCGAATACAGCCACGGCAGCAGCATCGAATGGATTTGAGAACCTTGGCCAGAATGCTGTACCGAACATTGTTCCCAGTGGAGTGCAGAATTCGCTCCCGGACGCTGACCTGAGTGTACTGTCAAATTCAACATCGAATGCAGCTCAGAGTGTAGCCGCGGAGGCTTCCTCAAATACTGTGTCAAATGCGGGCCAAAATGCGGTGCCGAACGCGGTCCTGAACGCACCTCTAATTACAAGTCTGGACGCAACTTCAAATGCAGCCCCAAATGCAGTTCAGAGTACGAACTCGAACGAAACGATGAACGGAAGGCAGGATTCGTTCCCGGAAGCCAGTCTGAACGGGCTGTCTGGTGCAGGACCAAGCGACCATTCACAATCTGCGCCTGATTCAGCTTTTGATGGAATGCAGAATTCGCTCCCGCAGGTATACCAACAAGCACTGTCGAGTGCAACACCAGAAGCCTCTTCAGATGCAGTACCGAAGGCAGTTCAGAGCGCAGCACCGAATCCAGTTCCTGGCGGAATGCAGGACTCGCTTCCAAGTGCCGAGTTGAACGGACTCTCAATTTCGACTCCGGACAGCTCCTCAAACGCAGTCCCATACGCTGTTGGCAGTGCAGACCTCAATGCATCTCTAAGTGGAATGCAGGACTCGCTCCCGAACGCAGACCTCAGCGGCCTGTCAAGTGCGGCGCCAAACTTCCCTTCAAATAAAATACCGAACGCGTTTGAGAGCACAGCCCAGAACGCGGCGCACAATTGGCTGCGGAAATCATTCCTTGAATCAGTCCTGAAAGCATTCGCTAGCGCAGGTCCTAACGCGGTTTCAAATGCGGCCCCAAGCTCACCCGCACGTATCGTTCCCAACAATGGCCTGGAAACCGTTCCGAGCACAGTTCACAATGTGGTTCCGAGTCAAGTTCAAAATGCAAATCTAGACTCGGTGGTGAACCCGGCCTCGGGCGCTCGTTTGAGCACAGAGCAACTCCCGATTTCACAAGCCGTCCCGGCCGCATCCACAAAGGAAGTTTTCGCAGCGGCGCCTGGCTCTATACCGGCTGACCTGGCGATTCCTCCGGCGACCTCGCCCGATTCGGCCTTACTTGCAGCCGGTATCAGCGTCCCCGCCGCCACAATCGATCAGTTTGCTACGCCGGCCCAATTCAGCAGCAGATCGCTCGTGGAGGGTCAGGCCGGATTAACGGGCGTGAACCCGGCCTCGGTAGAGAAACCATCGGAAATATCGGTCATCAATGGCAAGGATGGGATCAAGGGCGCCAGCGACGACGCCACGAGCACGAAACTGCACACCTCGTCGGAATCAAACCAGTCAAAACTCCAGCGAGACAATCAGGAGACGACACCATCCGGCGATCAGGGTCAGATCAGCTCGGCATCGCAGGGGCAAAACACGGTGCGGTCTGAGATGAACTCTGCAAACCACGCAGTTGCTGGAGTAGCTGACGCGCAGGTGGTAGTCAACACTTCCACGGCTCAGAATTCTGCAATACCAGCGAGTGCCACAGCGCGCACTGCAAAGACGCCGGACATCGCTACTCCCGCTACGGCCGCTGCGCCACAGGCGTTGCCGGTCATCAATACGGCGAAGCTGATCCAGAGTATGGGTCAGTCTGAGATGCGTGTCGGAATGCGGTCAACCGAATTCGGCAATATCTCGATCAGCACTTCCTCGACCAGGGACTTGATCTCGGCGCAGATTTCGCTCGATCACGGAGAGCTAGCCAGGACACTCACCGCGCATTTGCCGGAGATGCAGGCGAGGTTGGGCGGCAATCAGCCAATGGACGTGCGCATCGAAATGAATGGGACCAGTGCAGGTCAGACAGGGACCGCGGGCGGGATGTACAACGGCTCGGCTGACCAATCCCGCGGCGGCAGGCATCAAGCGGGCAACGCGGATTCAAGTTCTTCAGGCAACCGTTTTGCCGGGCAGCAACTGTCACCCGTCGTTTCGCCGGCGGCAACCAGCGATCGCGGGTTCAACGCACGTCTCGACATCAGAGTGTAAGTAACATTCAAAGAATTCAACGAACCAGAGGAGGAACGATCATGCACAGTGTATTAGCAAACTATTCGTTGCCAACGGTATTGAACTCACTCACGCCGGTTGCAAAGAACGCGCTGTCAACAGCGGCAAGCACGAGAACCAACGCCACCCGTTCGACAGGCACGAGCAGTTCGTCGTCTAGCAGCACTTCTGCCGACGGCTTGGGCACGACCTTCCTGAGCCTGCTGGCACAGGAGTTGCAGAATCAGGATCCCACGGCGCCGGTTGATCCCACTGCGATGGTTGGCCAGATGATCTCCTTGAACCAGTTGGAACAGCTCATCAGTATTAATCAGGCCATCACCGGCTCCTCAACCACGGGAACGACGACGTATGCGTCGCAGGCAGCGGGAGGGACAGCCGCCAATGCTGCGCTCGCCTCAGCCATCGGTAGCGCCACCAGTATGCTCTCACCTTCAGCCGCGGGCGTGGCCACCAGCCAACAACTTCCATTCGACCCTAACACGATGATGCCTCGGTGATTCGCCAATAGCGGCGCTGTGGAAGCATCGTCAACTCGTCCGTGAACCCCGCGACCTTGGGCTATTCCGGTTCGATAAGCAACACCTCAGGAGGAAAGTAATGGGATCCTTTTCATCACCACTCTCGGGACTTATGGCCGCCCAACAGCAGCTGCAATCCGTCTCTAACAACCTGGCCAACATCGACACCGATGGCTACAAAGACGAGACTCTAACCTTCGGCGATATCTTCGCCCAGACTGGCGTCGCAGGCGGTAGCGGCGACACTGTGCAAATTGGATCGGGTGTCGCGGTTTCTTCAACGGACACCAATTTCACGGAAGGAAATCTTAATTCCACTGGCACTTCTTCCAATATGGCCATCTCAGGTAATGGGTTCTTCGTCACACAGGGCACAAATGGAACACAAAATTTCACGCGCTCTGGCGATTTCACCACTAACAATGACGGACAGTTGATGACGCCGAGCGGGCAACTGCTGCTGGGATATCCAGCGGTCAACGGGGTTGTCAACAACTCGGCATCGATGCAGCCGCTGCAGGTCGGCAGCATGACCAGCCCGGCGGTGCCCAGCACGACAGTCGGGATCACGGCCAATCTCGATTCCAACACGGCGATCGGCGGCACGGCTACGAGCAGTTCGCTCGATATATACGACTCGCTCGGAACGTCGCACACTCTCACGGTCAACTACACCATGACGGCGGTGGGGACATGGAATTACACAGTCACAGTGCCCTCCGCGGATGTGGTTGCCGGGACAACGGGCAACACCACCGTAGGCTCAGGCACGCTGAACTTCAACGGCGAAGGCCAGTTGGCCTCGATAACCAACACTGTTCCCATCAGCATTCCCACCCTTGCCGATGACGCCACATCGCCCTTGGCACTCTCTGGGCCCTTTGGGACGGTCGCCGATCCGACCATCACCCAGACCTCAATGGCAAGCGCCACCAGCGCCACCACCACGGATGGATTCCCCCCCGGCACGCTCTCGACCTTCGCGGTGCAGCCGGATGGCACCATCGAAGGAACCTTCACCAGCGGAGACACACTGGCGCTGGGGCAGGTTGCAGTGGCCTCGTTTACCAATAACCAGGGGCTTGTAAGCGTCGGCAACAATGATTACCAAGCGAGCGTGGCCTCCGGCGCGGCTGTGATTGGGCTGGCTGGAACGGGCGGACGCGGTACAGTTGTCGGGGGTAGTGTTGAACAGTCCAATGTGGATATCGCTTCCGAATTTGCCAAGCTGATCGTGGCGCAACAGGCTTACTCGGCAAATGCCAAATCGATCACCACGTTCAATACGCTCTCCCAGGCAACCCTCGCAATGATCCAGTAAGCCATTGCGCAGGCAGTTTCTTAGCATTGCATTAGGGACTGGCCGTCTGGCGCGTTTGCTGGGCGGCTCGGTCCATTGTTTTCGATCTCTTCTCATATCGGACACACGAAATGATTGCGACCTCATGTTTCTGGTTTCCGTCAGTGAGAATGACGGCGCAGGGCTGAAGTCTCTTTTCCCTTATTTCTCGGCTACTTAGACCTCTCTATCTCTACTTCACAGGCAAAGTGCCCGCTCCAATAGCATCAATGGTCTCTCGATTGCATTCAGCCCTTATCGGAAAGTCGAAGTGGGTGATGCTATCGATTGTCCGTCTGCATGGCATGCCATCAGCGAGACACTCGCCAGCGGCAGCGCGGGGTAAACCGGGCAGCCTGGGAAGAGAGACAAATGAATATCGCGACTTCGTTGGTTGAATCCAAATTGGCGGCCGGCCCGCAGTTGGTGGGCAAGGCTCCGGATCTGGATCCGAGCGAATTGCTGCCGTGGCTTCCCTGCACGCTCACGCTGGATCTCCCCGTGGTGAAATTTTCGGTTGGCGATCTACTGACCCTCGGAATTGGTTCCATTGTAGAAACCGCGTATCACCAAAGCAGCGACCTGCCTCTGCGGGTCAATGGTCAACTGGTTGGTTGGACTGAATTTGAAGTCGTTGGCGAACGTCTTGCCGTACGGCTCACAGACCTTTCATGAATGCAAATATTTCTAGCGCCTCAATTCCCGCGCCGAAATCGACGATGCTGCTTCCAGTCGATGCTGAAGGGGAGTCTTCGAGAACCCTTCAAAGCGCCATAGGGCTCCTCTCGCGCGCATGGAGATGGATCCGAGCGCGAAGGATATCCCGACCCAGCACCAGGCGGCTGCAGGTAGATGCTTCCGTTTCGCTCGGTGAAAAGCGATTTGTAGCCGTGATCCAGGTAGACGGGCTTCAGTTCCTCATAGGCGGCGGAGCCACCAACGTAACACTGCTGGCTGAGTTAGGGAGAAAAGAATCGTTCGGAGAAGTGTTGAACGAAACAATGAATATTCCTGAGAAGCGGCCAGCGAAGGGCGCGAGGAAGCAGATCGTCAAGCCCGCAGTACCGCGGACGTTAGAACTGGCTGTGAAGAAAAGGAAGAAATAGGCGTGAAAAACTCTTTGATCATCCGAGCAATGCTCTGCCTGACAATCACCTTTGCGGCGACATCGACCAAGGCGGTTGCATGGCAAAGTAACGGAGGTGTGGGGGCTGCGCCTGTCGTGGAACCCCAGCGATCAACAGCGGCGCCTGTAGCCTCCCCCCTTATCCAGCTTGGCGCCTCAGAGGCAAATCCGAACGAATTACGGATTACGGGGCTAGGCGGCGGTTCAGCGCAATGGACCATTGTCATCCTGCTGACTTTCCTGACCCTCATACCATCGATTCTCATCTGCATGACGCCGTTCGCACGGCTACTTATTGTCTTTCATTTTCTCCGGCAGGCGTTAGGCCTTCAGACTACGCCATCCAACCAGACCCTGGTTGGCTTATCAGTGATCATGACGTTCTTCCTGATGCAACCGATTGGCCTGACTATCTACCAAAACTCGGTTGTGCCGCTGCAAGAGGGCAAGATCACAGCCCTCGATGCAGTGGCCCGCGGAGCGATACCGATGCGCCAATTCATGTCGCATTACGTCCGCGAAAAAGATGTAGCACTATTTCTAGAGGCGGCCAAGGAGCCTCGCCCCGCGAACATCAACGATATCTCCTTCCGCGTCCTGCTGCCGGCGTACATTCTGTCTGAGCTGAAAGCGGGATTTCAGATCGGCGCGGTCCTCTTTTTGCCCTTTCTCGTCGTTGATATGGTCGTCGCGTCCATCACTACTTCGGTTGGAATGATGCAATTGCCCCCAGTAGTCATTTCAACTCCACTCAAGCTTCTGCTGTTTCTCATGGTAGACGGCTGGCACCTTCTTATTGGCGCTTTGATGAGGAGTTTCAACTAATGGGCGTCGATGAAGTAGTTCTGCTGGGCCGCATGATGCTGGAGGAGGTTGTGATTCTGGTTGCGCCGATCCTGTTGATTGCCGTCACCGTCAGCCTTATGGTCAACATCGTTCAGGTGCTTACAACTCTTCAGGACCAGACCCTGTCTCACGTTCCCCGTCTGCTGGCAACGGGAGCGGCCCTATTCTTGATGATGCCGTGGATGTGGCGGCATCTGGCGCACTACACGATCAACCTTTTAACCGACTTTCACCAGGTGCTGCAGTAGTGAACATATCATTGGTCCAGGTTTTCGGAGCATTTCTGACGATCGGTGTCCGGCTCACCGGCATCATGCTCTTCGCGCCCTTCTTTGGAAGCGTCGCGATTCCGGCCCGCGTGAAGGCGGTGCTGGTGCTGGCCTTGACCGCGCTCCTGTATCCGATGACTGCAGCCAAAATACCCCAGATGAGTATCAGCCAGTGGCCCATGACGGTCTTCAGTGAATTGCTCATTGGAGTTGCTCTTGGAGTCACCACCAACATTGTTTTAGACGGCGTGCAGATGGCTGGGCAGGTATTGAGCGTGCAGATGGGGTACTCGCTGGTCAATATCCTCGATCCGCAGACACAAGTGGAATCAACGGTTGTTGCTACGTTTCATCAGACCATTGCGATGCTGATCTTCCTGCGCTTGAACGTCCACTTTTGGATATTGCGCGCACTGGCGCGCAGCTTCGACTATTTGCCCGCTGCCTCTGGCCACTTTGGAGCAGCGTTCACATCGGCCGCGCTGGAGGCGGGAGCGAGCGTATTTTCGATCGGCGTCCAGATTGCCGCACCGGTACTCTCGGCGACATTGCTTGCCGACATAGCTCTCGGTCTGCTCGGCAAGGCGTCCCCACAACTGCCGCTGATGCTAATGGGACCAGCGATCAAGAGCGTTCTGGGACTTCTGATTCTGATTTCCGCACTCAAGTACTGGCCGAATATGTTTGAACACTTGTTTCTCAACTCGATGACGGTAACCGACCATATTCTCCACCTGGCTCAATAGCGCTTGGCACGATAGGACAACATGGCTGACGGCAACAGGACAGAACAGGCAACACCGAAGCGGCAAAACAAGGCGCGGGAACAGGGCCAGGTAGCCCGTTCGCGCGAATTGCCGGGCGTCTTTGCTCTTGCTGCCGTCGCGGGGGTCATAACGCTGATGGCGCCGGCCGCAGTTACACATTGGACGTCGTTTTATCGCAATGCTCTCTATGCGGCCGCAACAGGCAATTTCGAAAGCAATGGGCCGGTGCTGTTCTGGGGCGTGGTTGAGGTGATGCGGTGGATTGTTCCCATCTTGCTGGCTGGGATGATGGCATCGATGCTGACCGGATTGGCGCAGGGCGGTGTCAATTTCGCGCCCGGGGCGCTGGCCTTGAAGTTCGAGCGATTCAATCCTGCCAGCAAGCTGGGACAGATCTTTTCACCGGTAGGTCTCAGCAATTTGCTGAAGTCGCTGTTGCCGTTTGGAGCCATTCTTTGGATCACAGTCAACACGGTGCGCGCACATTGGGAGACGATGACCCACGCATCCAGTCTTGGATTGAGACCTTTTGCGAGCCTTGAAGGATCGATGGTGCTGGAGTTGACGTGGAAGTCAGGGCTAGTCCTGGCAGCCTGGTCCGCGGTCGATTATGTATTGACCCTCAAGAAGATGGAAAGCGACATGAAGATGACCAAGCAGGAGGTGCGTCAGGAATACAAGGAGACGGACGGCAATCCTCTGATCAAATCGCGCATTCGTCAATTACAGAGGGCGATGCGCAAGAAGCAATCCTTGCAAGCCGCCGCGACCGCTACAGTTATTGTGACAAATCCGACTCACTATGCAGTGGCGCTCCGCTATTTAACGGATATGCCCGCGCCGGTAGTCGTCGCCAAGGGACGTAACCTGCTGGCGGAGAAGATCAAGCAGTTGGCGCGCGAGAACGGCATCATGCTGGTGGAGAACAAACCCCTTGCCCAGGCGCTTTACAAGAGCGTTGAAGTCGGCGATTCGATTCCGGCCAAACTATACCAGGCAGTAGCAGAGATACTCGCAATGGTTTACCGAGCACAGGCTGAGGTGCGTCGCGCCGAAACGGACCGGCGTTCAAGGAATGCCTCTGGTCAGAAGGCTGATAGTGCATCCGGATTATCCGCTCCAAATTCGAAGGTGACATCATGATGGAGCGAGTGGTGGCTGTTCTACGGAAATCCGGTGAGTGGATCGCGCCTATCGCCGCAGTCACGATGGTCTTTGTGATGCTTGTGCCGTTGCCCAGCTTCCTTCTCGATCTGCTGTTAACCATTAGTATTACCGCCTCGATCCTGGTGCTGCTCACGGCGATCCAGATTCTACGCCCTGTACAATTCTCGGTTTTTCCGAGCCTTTTGTTACTGCTTACATTGCTCCGTCTGTCGCTCGACCTGGCCAGCACCCGCCGCATCCTGCTGCATGGCAACGAAGGAACCGCGGCTGCTGGCAAGGTCATCGAAGCATTCGGCCAGTTTGTGGTCGGCGGCAACTATATTGTTGGCTTCGTTCTTTTCCTGGCGCTGATCGCAATTCAGTTCCTTGTAATCACTCACGGCGCCGTGCGTACAGCAGAGGTAACAGCGCGCTTTACACTCGATGCCATGCCGGGCAAGCAGATGGCGATCGATGCCGATCTGAATGCCGGCATCATCAATGAGCAGCAGGCCCGCGCACGACGTGAGCGAGTGGCGCGAGAGGCAGAGTTTTGCGGTGCGATGGATGGCGCGGCCCGCTTCAGTCAGCGTGATTCGCTGGCCACCATTCTAATCATGGCCATCAATATTATCGCCGGTTTTTTGATCGGTGTATTTCAGCAAGGCGTTCCTTTCCAGGAGGCGCTGAAGACCTACACGATTCTCACCGTGGGCGACGGGTTGGTCACGATTCTTCCTTCTTTGCTCGTCTCCGTGGCTGGCGGTATCGTCGTCACTCGGGCCGCATCGAAAGAATCGCTGGGCGTAAATGTTGGCAGGCAGCTATTCAATAGTCCGCGTCTGCTGTGGATTGCCGGTGGCGCACTGACGGCTCTGGGGTTGATCCCTGGCTTACCGAAAATCTCCTTCTTCTGCCTGGCCGCCGTGCTGATGTTCGCGGCGTCGAAACTGAAGCCGCAAACAATAACAGACGAGGTCGATGAACTGGAGTCGATTGCCAAAAAGGCAGCGCCAGGTGGAGTTGCCGCTCTTCAAACGGACCCCATGGATGCGGTTCTCAAGCTCGATGACCTCATGCTCGAAGTGGGTATGGGCCTGGTGCCCCTCGTCGACGCACAGAAGGGGGGCCAGTTGCTTTCCCGCGTAAAATCCATGCGAAAGAATCTGGCTCAACAGCTCGGCTTTCTCGTTCCGTCCATCCACATCACCGACAACCTCACTCTGCGGGAGCGAGAGTACGTGATCTACCTGCGCGGGGCCGAGATCGCCCGGTGGGAACTGCGCCGTGACTGTTTGCTCGCGATCAGTTCCAATGCCGATGCACCTGATCTGCCTGGCCAGGATACTCGTGAGCCGGCCTTCGACGTGCCGGCAAAGTGGATTATTCCTCAAACACAAGGCCAGGCGATTGCAGCCGGATATGCTGTGGTCGACCCAACGTCCGTGCTCGCGGCCCATCTCTCAGAGGTGATTAAGCAAAACGCCAATGAACTATTGTCGCGGCACGAAACCAAAAGACTGATTGACCGCCTCAGCGATTCTCACCCAAAGCTAATCGATGAACTCATACCAAAGCTAATGAGTCTGGGTGAAGTCCATAAGGTTCTACAACAACTGCTGCGCGAGCAGGTGTCAATTCGCGACCTTGGCACAATTCTGGAAACACTGGTCGACACGGCGTCATTCAACAAGAACCCAATCGCGCTGGTTGAGGCTGTTCGCCACACACTCGGGCGTACGCTGATCCGGCCGTTACTGAATGACAGCGGCGAACTTAGGGTGGTCACTCTTGACACGGCCATCGAGGATGAATGCATACGTGGGTCAAACCAGCAACCGAATCAGGCGATCTCGACTCCGCAACAGGTCACATTGGCACGTCGCGTGCTAGATGGGTTGCGGATGAACTTCGGCAAGGAGATTAGTTCGGCGCCACCTGTCCTGCTCTGTTCATCTCCCGGTCGTTACTATCTACGCCGGCTGCTGGAGCCGTTCATTCCCAGGATCGTTGTCATCTCTCCTGGAGAGATCCCACCGATGACGCCGGTTCAGTCCGTTGGGGTTCTCCATTGAAACATTCATGGAAAAACTCGGAGACAGACAGGCAAAGCGTTTTGAGCGGGCATTGAGTTTCGAATTTAGAAGTACAAGGCATCAAGTGGCTTACGAATGGAGCGATTGAATGACAACAGCAGAATTGGCTTATCGCGCAAGCAGTGATGACGTTGATGAACGGAACAAACTCGTGGTGCGTGAACTGCCGCAGGTTTATTACGTGGCGTCGAGAATCCGAGAGCGTCTGCCCAAGAACGTGGAATTGGAAGACCTGGTCCAGGCGGGCGTTATTGGTCTACTCGAAGCCTGCCGCAGTTACGATGGGTCGAAGGATGCGCAATTCTCAACCTTTGCCAAATTCCGAATCCGCGGTGCAATTCTGGACAGTCTGCGCAAGCTTGACTGGGGATCGCGCACATTGCGCAGGAGAGGGCGAGAGATCTCTTCGACAATCGTCAAGCTCGAATCACAGTTGGGAAGGAAACCGGACGAAGAAGAGATTGCGGAAGATATGCAGATGGGCCTGGACGAGTTGCAAGACATGCAAACACAACTCGACGGACTGCACCTGGTTGGGCAGCTAACGAATTCCACCAATGATCACGCTGAGTCTTATGATCTGATCGAATCTGCGCCAAGCACAGGTGAGGACAACCCCTTTGAACTTTGCCTAAAAGGCGAAAGGAAGGAACAGTTGGCAGAGGCTGTATCCCAGATGTCGGAGAGAGAGCAGTTGATCCTATCGTTGTATTACAACGAGGAGTTGACGATGATGGAGGTCTCCAAAATAGTGGGCATCGCAGTGTCCAGGGTATCGCAAATCCATGCCGCTGCGATGGTGAAGTTGCGTGCCTCGTTGCCACATCTTCGCGAAGGAGTAGCGGCGAAACCAAACCGGCTACAGGCATCCTGCCGGAATACGGAAGGCCGCCAGCTCAGGATGGAAGCATGACTGCTTTGGCTGGATCGGATAGGACGATGAACAAAGCGGGGAGAAGTGAGCAGCATTCAAAGCCACGGTCAATTCATTCTTGCAATTTTCGCTACGCGGGCCGGCTATCGAATGAGAATGCGCGCGCGCTGACTGCCCTGCATGAGAAGTTCGCCATCAACGTAACCAACTCGCTGGAACTGTATCTGGGCACCTCATTGCGGCTGAAACTGCTATCGCTCGAACAGATGGCTATCCTGGACTACACGAGCAAGATAGCTTCGAACAGCTATCTACTGCCCTGCGCATTGAATGTGATGGAAAGCAATTTTCTGATCGAGATGGACATAGCTTTGATCTTTCCGATTATCGACCTTTTGCTCGGCGGCGCGGGAACTGCCTCAGAAGAAGCACGCGAGCTCACCGACATCGATGAAGAGATCATGCAGAGTGTTACCGCCCTCATCATAAAGGAAGTGGAGCGCTCATGGCGGACCCTGAACCTGTCCTTGACACCTGGGCGTTGTATCAAGCCAGCCATGATTCAGCAGGTATTTCAGGCGAACGAAAAACTTGTCCTGTTGATGTTCGAAATGACGTTGGGAGGAACAACTGGGCCGTTCAACATCGTGCTGCCAACATCGTTTGTGGGGTTCCTGCTGAGACACCTGAAAGCAGCGCAGTCGAAGAAGATATCGAGCCTTCGCCTTCTACGAAACCCCAGTCTTCGTGAACGGATTCTCGACTGCGACTTCACGGTAGCCGCAGACATAACGCAGATGCGCGTGGTAGTGAAGGATCTAATCGACCTGAAGCCGGGCACGATCTTGAGGATGAATGCACCCGTGAGGATTCCCGGGCGACTTACCGTGGAAGATGTCGAAATCTTTGAGGCGCTGCCAGTTCGCAACGGTGCGCGGAAGGCAGCACAACTCTCAGCCCGGTCGCAGGAACCGGCCGCTAGAAAGGAGTAGTTATGACGAAGAAACCTACATTCGACAAGGCTCACCAGGCTTTCTCGATAGCCTTCTTCAGTGCGTTGGTTGGGGCTCTGAACGAAGCCAGCGGTTCGACTTGGCTGATCGCCGCGGTGCCAGACGCCGAATTGACCTCGAAGAACTCTGAACCAGTACAGATCAGGCTTACGCTCGACGGGAGCCTTCGCGGGGAGTTTCTGCTGGAGTTTCGTCGTGCCGAAGCCGCTATGCTGGAATCAAAGATATTTCGACAGCCCGCTGTTGAATTCGGCGCAGAACAGCCCGAGCGCCTGCTGATGCTGATCAGAGATGGAATCAGTGAATTTATCTCCGCACTCGCTAAAGATTACGGCACATTCACAATTGAGGCCTCTTTGGCTTCGGAGCCGGCGTTAGACGCTGCGAGCGCTGCGCAGTTTACCGTTGCTGACGATGAAGCCAATCGCGTATCAATTCTGATCTTCCTGAACCCAGCGTTGGCCGAGGCATTATCTCTCCACTCCCAGGCCAGAAGCACGGTCACGGGCGCTGGACGCTCGATCAAAAGTTCTACTGGGGGGGCAGCCCCTGAGCAGAACAACCTGAATCTGGTTATGGACGTTGAACTCAATGTCACTTTGCGTTTTGGGCAGCGCCAGCTCACATTGCGCGAAGTGCTGGAACTAACAAGCGGGTCTGTCGTTGAACTCGATCGACAGGTGGAAGAGCCAGTCGAGCTTCTTCTTGAAGGCAAGGTGATCGCCAGGGGCGAAGCGGTAGTAATCGATGGGAACTACGGGCTTCGAGTCATTGAGGTGTTGCAGCCGATCTTCCCCTCAATGCTCTGCTAAGCATCGCAATCGAAGACGCAGTCGCCAAAACAGTGAACCAGGAGCGAACGAACCCATGAATCTGATCCAATCGATAGCCTCGCCGGTATGGTCTGCTGGATTCAGGGTCATTACCTCCAGATGCGAAAGCTGCCAGCGATCGTTCGCGATGCGAAATCTTTCCGCCCATAAGGCCGGGATCACCATGCATGGCTGCTGGTATTGCAGTTCTGCGTGCTTTAAGGCGGCAGCTGAGAAGAAGCTTTCGGATCTGCTCTCAACAGGGCAGGAGCAGGTAAATCATGTCACACGTATGCCATTGGGCTTGATTCTGGTCGGTCGAAACCTGGTGACCGCCGAACAACTCAGAGAAGCGACTGACGAACAGAAGGAAGCAGGCGGAGAGATCGGCGAAATCCTGGTGCGGCACGGTTTCGTGAGCGAGAAGCAGGTAACAGGCGTCCGCGCCGTGCAGTGGAGCTGCCCAGTGTTCTCCGTTCCGAAGCATCCGATCCAGACCGGAATCCAAATTCCGTCTGTTCTTATCCAACTTTATTCCGCAATTCCACTCCATTACGTGCCAAAGACGAAGCGTTTGTTTGTGGGCTTCGTTCATGGCATTGAGTATGGACTGCTGTATGCCATCGAACAAATGACTGGATGCAATACGCAGCCGTGCTTCGTAACGCCCAGCGACTTTGAGACCCAGATGCAGCTAAGAGAACAAATGCAGGAGGAGAGTGGCGATACAACGCCGAAGGAATTGACGTTCGAATGCGTTCAGGCTCCTGCCGAAGTGGCCCAAATTCTTTGCAGCCATGGAGTTGATATCGAGGCCGACGAAGCCATTATCAGCAGGTGCAGGGAGTACTTATGGGCGCGTCTCAAATATGGAACCAAAGTAGTCGATCTCTTCTTCAGGGCTGGATGAAGCTCGCTTCTCTACCCGTGGCTGTTAATGGGCTTCTCATTTTATGCGCCATGCAAATTGTCTTCTGTTTAATCGAAAGGTCGTGTTTTTGCTTGGAAAATTCGTCTGACCGTGCCGATAGGGACGCAGCAGGTGAGAAATGGTGCTCGATCAAACGACTGACTCGGGTATTGACCATAGCTGGATTCCCTCGTCCGCATGGCAATGTCTCCAATTTCCAAAGCTGAACAAGCTTGTGCAGGAAGATGCGGAATATTTGGATGACGTGCCGGTCATGTCGGCAACAGTTCTGGGTCTGGAAATGCTCCTCAGTGAGCCATGTATTGATTTGCAAAAGGCTTCTGAACTCGTCCTGAGCGATATCGGAGCAACCATCCAGACCCTGCGGTTGATTGGCAGAGACTATGACTTCGCCACGGAGCTCCCGTACCGGATGGATGACTGTATCGCCAGTCTGGATCTGAGCACATGGTTTTGCGCAATGTCCGCACGAACGTTTGCGTTCGAAGGCCAGCATTCGGCAGCAACTGCGTTCTGGAAGCACGGCCGCCTGATCGCGCAATACGCCCAACTTGTTGCTGAATCGCTCGATCGCTTTTCCCCGGAAGATGCATATCTGGTTGGACTGCTGCATGACGTAGGATCAATTCCAAAGGTCCTGGGCTGGCCAGGCGGCGTCTCTGGCGCAAGTAACCCAGACGCATTGTCCGCACTTGAGGGATCACTGCCGTTGTTTGTTCTCGATGCGATACGCAGCGTGAATGACCGCTGCGTATCGTCTACTTGGACATTCATCCTCAACGCTGCGCACGAACTCGCAGGCGCCCGGGCGGAATTCAATGGAATACTCTCTACAACATCCACTCCTTGGACACGAGCCACACTGAGCTAGACGAAGCATAAAGCAGGAAAAGCAAGAAGCCTCAGTCACGTTCTTACGGGACGGGAATCCCCGGCTCCGGCGGGACAATCTCACTTTGCAAGCCGAGAGGCCCGGCGCGATAAGGAATGAAGTGAATCATCTCATGTGTTTCTCATTCATGCCTGGGCCGGGGTGGAGCACGACCTCAAAATGATCCGCTTTCCTTGCTGAGATGGAGCCAAACCCAACATAAATCGGGTGTAGGCTCAATTGGCCTTTGGCGTGCATATTACTTGCCTGAGGCCACACGATGAACAGTGGATACTACGCAGCCTGTAGTGGGCTCATGTCCCGCACCGAGGCGCTCGATACGATAGCAAACAACCTGGCGAACGTGAGCACCGCGGGCTTCCGCGCGAGTCACAATGTTTTCGGATCCGTTCTGGCCACTTTGGGCAACTCTCCTCTCTCCGTCCTCAATCAGGATGCGAATGATTTTGGCATATTGAGCGGTACACAACTGGATACTACGCAAGGCGCCCTGGTACGGACGGGCAACGATCTCGACCTTGCCATGGAAGGTCCTGGATACTTTGCCGTGCAAACAGCCACGGGCCCCGTCTACACTCGCGGAGGTAACTTTCGCGTGTCGCCGCAAGGGCAATTGATCACCGCATCGGGTGATCCTGTATTAGGCGACAATGGGCCGATCACGATTATCGGAACCCCTGTTTCGATCAGCACGGACGGAACAATCTCAGCCAATGGCGCCATCTCGGGACGGCTGAAGCTGGTCGAGTTTGCTCCAACGGTGGCAGTCCAGAGTGCTGGCGGCACGTACTACACCGCGCCCGCCGGCACAGCCGTTCCCGCCAGGAATTCTCAGGTTCGCCAGGGAATGCTCGAAAGCTCAAATGTTAACCCCGTCACCAGCGTTGTAGAGATGATTACCGCGGAACGTGAGGTCGAGACCATGCGCCGCGTGCTAACGATGTTCAGCACAGATCTTGACAAGACCGCCGTGCAGGACTTACCGCACGTCAGTTGATGGATAATCAGATGCCAACTGAGCCAACTTTGAAAGGAACCGGAAATGTTTCGTGCCCTTTATACCGCCGCTAGTGGAATGACGGCCCAGCAGTTGAATCTCGACAACATCGCTAACAACCTGGCGAACTCAAGCACCACAGGTTTCCAGCAGCGCCAGGTAAACTTCACAGACCTTCTGTATCAGAACCAAATTATGCCTGGCTCAGCCGCAACGCAGCAGACTACGGTGGCGGCGGGCCTGCAGATCGGTCTTGGCACCAGGCCAGCATCGACTGAGATCATCCAGACTCAAGGTGACTTCGCTACTACTGGAAATCCTCTCGACCTGGCGATTCAGGGCGCTGGTTTTTTCCAAATCCTGATGCCCAACGGGCAGATAGGCTATACGCGCGACGGCTCGTTTCACCCGGATGCACAGGGAGCGCTGGTCACAGCGGATGGCAATCCGCTGCAACCCGCGGTGACGATCCCCGTGGATGCTTTGAGCGTGACGGTCGGCAGCGATGGGACGGTCAGCGTGACCCAGCCAGGCCAAACCGCGGCTACCCAGGTGGGTGCCATTCAGACGGCTCTGTTCATCAATCCCGGTGGCCTCAATAGCATGGGAAACAACATATACCTTCCGACAACTGCTTCCGGTCAACCGGTAGTTGGAACGCCAGGTGGCGCGGAGGGGTTGGGAAGCTTGCAGCAGGGCATGCTGGAGCAGTCGAACGTCAGCGTCGTCAACCAATTCGTGGCGATGATTCTGGCTCAGCGGTCCTATGAATCCAATTCGCGCGTAGTTAAAGCTGCCGATGAGATGCTGCAGCAACTGAACCAGCTTGCGCAGTAGGCGGTTGGACTCAAAAGAAGAAGCAAAGGCAGAAAGTATATGACTTCAAAATGGTTAGCGGTCCTGTCAGTCGCGGCGATGAGTTTGACAGTTTGGAGTCAGTCCAAGCTTCAAGACCGCTTTTCACTCACAGCGGATCAAGTTGCGCAATCCGTCTCCAAGGGAGGAATTGAGGTCTCCGGCGACCAGGTTTTCCTGCTCGCCAACGTGGTCGCGAAAGTACCGGATCCAGTGCTGGATGTCCTGTCAGTTGAGCCACTCGGCGATAAGTGGTTCGGAGGGCGATCCGGATCTCATTCCTGGGTCAGACTTGGCTGCCATCTGCCGGGTGAATGTCTGCCTTTCTATGCTGTCGTGAGCTGGCCTCAAGAGCCAGCCGGGCACGCGACCAATCAATCGATCGCTTCCCCTGCCGCGTTGACACCAAAGAAAGTGATCACCATGCGGGCTGGTACACACGCAACGATGCTGATGGATGATGGCAAGTCGCATATCCAGATCGCCGTCATAAGTCTTGAGAACGGCGTTGCGGGCCACAGTATTCGCGTTACAAGCCCTGACCACAAGCATGTTTATGCCGCCGAAGTGGTCAATGCAAGTTTGCTGAGAAAGAGCTTCTAAGATGCGATTCCAATCCATACCCCTCAAACTAACCGCCGCCGCCGCCCTTCTAGGAGTTACTTCGTTCTTTGCTTTCAGCGAGAATATAACGAAGGCCCATGCAAAAAAGTCCGAACAACTGCGTGCGGACTACATTACGCGATTGCAGGAGACGTATGTTCCGACAGCCGACGAGCGCACCGTTGGGAGCCTGTGGACAGGCCAGGGCACTTTGGGAGACTTCTCGGTCGATTACAAGGCGCTCCATCTGAATGACACCATAACTATTCAGGTTGCCGTCCAGACAACCGCGGCGCAGTCTGGCACCGTTGACAGTGAGCGAAGCTTTACCAGTTCTTCTGCTATCACCGGCGTCATGGGAAGAACTCCCGCGTCAACCAACCCTCTTTTGTCGGGGAGTTCGTCTTCGGCGCTGAAGGGGCAGGGATCCACGGCCTCAAATACGCTCTTCCAGACGAACCTTACAGGCCAGGTGATCGCCGTGCTTCCCAACGGAAACCTGGTGGTTGAGGCTGAGCGCCAGATTTATATGAATAACCAGCATGAAAATGTAATTGTGCGAGGCATGATCCGGCCGGGAGACATCGGTCCCAATAACACAGTGCTCTCGTCGTCGCTGAGCAATCTTGAGATCGAAATGAAGGGGAAGGGAATCATCTCAGACGGCGTGCGTCGGCCGAATCCAATCACGAGGGCGATTCTATGGTTATTGAATTTTTAACCGGCAAACCGCGCAGAGCGGGCCTGGGGAATCGTCCTACCTGGCCGGGACGGCTCATCCTCCTTGTTGCTGTGTGGATTTCTGCTTCGCTTGCACTTTTCGCGTCCGAAGTTGACCGCAAAGTGCTGATTCGCGACATAACGCAGATTGAAGGCGTGCGCGACAATCAACTGGTCGGATATGGTTTGGTGGTTGGCCTGAGCCGAACTGGCGACACGCAACAGACGTTTTTTACCGTTCAAACACTGGCCAATACACTACTGCGGATGGGAGTGCAAATCGCACCCGGGGTAGTGGTAGTGAAGAATGTCGCCGCCGTGTTTGTAACAGCATCACTGCCGGCGTTTGCGCGGCCGGGAATGAAGGTCGATGTCACCGTATCTTCGGTGGGCGACGCCAAGAGCATTGAGGGTGGAGTGCTGCTGCTCACGGCTCTTCGCGCGCCGAATGGACAGGTTTATGCCGAAGCGCAAGGACCGTTGGTCATAGGCGGCTACTCTGAAGGCGCCTCCGGCAACGTCAAGAGCGTAAATCATCCGACCGTTGGCAGGATTGCTGAGGGCGGGATCATCGAACGTGAAGCAGCCGTTGATCTGAGCCGCTTTCGGATTGTCTCCCTTTTGCTGCTCAACTCCGACTTCACTGCTGCACGCGATATTGCGGACGCAATCAATGCAGAGTTTAAGAAGTCAATCGCCACGGCGCTCGACAGCCGCCGCATTGACATCAACGTTGCCGACAGTGGTGTTCCTTCGGTGCCTATCCTTATCTCGCGTGTCCAGAACCTGTCGATCAGTTTCCACTCGCCGGCCAAGGTGGTCGTGAACGAACGCACAGGAACAATCGTAATGGGGGGCGACGTGAAGCTCTCGCCTGTCGCCGTGATTCACGGGAGCCTGACCATCGACATACAAACCTCGCACGTACTTGTACAGCCGCCATTATCAAGTGGCAAGTCGGAGACGGTCGAGCAAACAAGCATGTCGGTGAAAGATGCGCCAGCACAATCCATCCAGTTGGAAGAAGGGGCGAATGTAGATGAGCTGATCAAAGGATTGCATGCCATTGGCGCCACCTCCCACGACATCATAGCGATTCTGCAGGCGATCAAAGCGGCTGGTGGGCTGCAAGCCGATCTGGAGGTGATTTAGTGGCCAATGTTTCGGCGTTTGGCAGCATTTCAGGTGTAGTCATTGGACCTCTGGCTTCTAGTGGAAGCCTGGTGATCAGGCAGGCTGCTTCGGAGGCAACGGAAAACTCAAAGATCGAGAAATCGGCAAAGGACTTCGAGTCGATTCTTCTCGGGAGCTGGCTACAGCAGGCGGAACAGAGCTTCGGTTCGGTGCCTGGAGGAGACGGCGATGATGACGAAGACTCCGGCAAGGAGCAGTTTCAGGGATTCGCAATGCAGTCTTTGGGGACTTCGATGACCGCATCCGGAGGAATCGGCATTGCAAAGATGATTTCAAAGCAGCTTCATAAGGCAGAGGATGCTCGGGTCGCGATTGCGGCAAAGACGCCCCACGATCACGCCAAATAGGAACCTCAATGGATGTAACTCGCGTATTTTCATGATCTTCAGTGGTCGATTGAAATCTTTTCCTGGAAGGGCCGATAGCATTAGCGTAGAGACAGGAGAAGTTGTGATGAAGATTGAAGCGAACAGTCCGCCAGCAATCCAACTGCCAGTTGACCGGAGTGCGAAGCAGGTCTTGAACAACGGCTTGGCCGGTACTCAAGGATTGACGGAAGACCGGACGACGTTCCACACCGACAACACGTCGGTCCAGGCGTTGACCAGTCAGGCGATGAACTCTCCTGAAATCCGTCAAGACAAAGTGGATTCTCTCCGCCAGGCTGTCAGCAGTGGAACATACCAGACTGACGCAGCGAAGACCGCTGAGGCCATGATCGATAGTGAAGCCGTGTAGAAGAGAATCAACGGCAAGTGACAAATCTCTTTCGCCATGGGAAAGAGATTTGCCGGAAGGGCTTGCAAATGAACGGCGAAGAACGCCAGAAGCGCGATCAGATCGCCGCCGAATACCTGCAGCAATTGCAGGCATTGGCGGCTGAGATATCTGTCGCCACGGATGCGATTGCCGCCAATGCATTGCCTCGGTTTCAAGAGAGTGTTGCCAAGCAGGAAATGCTTTGTTCCAGCCTGGCAAAAATGGCGAAAGCCGTCAGCGAAGGAATTCGTTCCTTTGACAAATCTTTACTCGATCACATTGACTCCGCGGTTGAGCAGAAGATTCGTGCGGCAAGCAGCGCAATCCGCGAATTAAATTTGCAGTATGCAGCTCTGCTGAAGCACTCTGGCAAGTCAATTGCTCTTCTATCCTTGTTGTGCAATAGCCATACAGGACGATTTCAGGAGGCTCGCAGTTCCAGGTCGAAATATCAGACCTGGTCCTGCGAGATGTAATCCATGGGTTCTTTGGGCAGTTCACTGTCGATAGCCGTGCAATCGCTGAACGCCGCGTCTGGCTCCCTGCAGGCCACAAATAACAACATCGCAAACGCGAACACGCCCGGCTACACCCGCCAAGTGCCCATTCTTGAGGAGTTGGCCCCCGTGAATGAAGGCAACTTCAGCGCGGGGAGCGGAGTTGACCTCAAAGGCTACCAGAGCGTTCGGGATCAGTTGCTGCAGACGCAAATCCAGCAGGAGACCCAGGCGCAGAGTGGCGCTAATGCTCAACTGGCCTCGCTGCAACAGATTCAGCCCACCTTCACAACCTCAACTCAGGATATCGGAACCGAGATGTCGGCCCTCTTCTCCAGCATTTCGAGTCTCTCGACAAATCCCACCAGCTCCACTTCGCGCCAGGCAGTTCTCACAGCCGGGCAGAATCTGGCCACGGCCTTCAATACAGCTTCCAACACCTTGACCTCGCAACAGTCCGGGCTTAATACCCAGGTCAGCCAGGATGTAACCCAGATCAACCAGCTCACGCAGCAGATTGCCGCCTTGAACCCGCAGATTGCAGAATTGACATCGAGCGGACAAGATGGTGGCACGCTTCAGGATCAGCAGAACCAACTCGTGCTGCAGCTATCGGCGCTGACTAGTGTCTCAGTAACCCAGGGCACTGATGGCGAGGAGCTGTCGACCGGAAACGGAATGCCCCTGGTCGTAGGCTCGCAGAGCTTCTCATTGCAGACCACCACTGGCAGCGACGGTATGACGCACGTCCTCGACCAGAACGGCACTGACATCACCTCATCACTTACCGGCGGAGATCTCGGCGGAACCATTCAGACACGCGACACGACGATTCCAGGCCTCTTGGGTCAGTTGGACACGCTTGCCAATCAGTTCGGCGCAGCAATGAATGCGGCTCAGGCAATGGGATACGATCAAAACGGCAACGCAGGCCAAAACATTTTCACAATTCCAGCGACGGTTGCCGGATCGGCCGCCTCCATCAAGATGGCCATCTCGGATCCCACTTTGATTGCCGCCAGCTCCGACGGCACTGCTGGCAGCAACGGCAACCTGGCCAATCTGAGCGCAGTGCAAACTACGGCACTTCCTGCGGGACAGACCCCCGGCAACGCATATGCGAGCCTTGTCTTCCAGGTGGGCAGCCTTACCTCCAATGCTAACGCGGAATCGACTGCAACCACGGCCAGTCTGGCGCAGCTCAACACTCAGCTCAGTTCTGTTTCAGGTGTATCGATCGATGAGGAATCCGCAAATCTGATCACATATCAACAGGCTTACGAGGCCGCGGCTCGAGTCGTTTCTACCATTCAGGAGCTGTTCACGGTGACGATGAGCATGGGCACAGCTGCTGCAGAGTAAACATTCAGGGGCGCGGAATAGCCGCGCAAAGAGGGTTAAAATGCGCGTCGCGAATTTGCTTCCCGATATCCAGTACCAGATGCAGCAGAGCCAGCAGGCTCTCGCAACCGCGACGCAGCAACTGGCAACCGGCTTGCGGGTCAATCAGCTTTCCGATGACCCTGCTGCCTCGGCCAATATGGTCAGGTCGCTCGCGTACTCGGCAAATGTAGACCAGTACACGAGCAACGTCAGCTCCGTCCTGCCTCAGATGCAGACCGCAGACTCGGCAATCAGTTCAATTGTTACTTCTTTGAACTCGGCGATAACATTGGGAACCGAGGGCGCGAACGGAACCGAATCGTCTGCAAACAGGATAGAGATTGCCAACCAGGTGCAGAGCATTTTGTCCAGCGTGATTGCACAGGCTAATTCATCTTTTCAGGGCGTCTATGTTTTCGGAGGCTCGGATAGTACCACGCCGCCGTTTGTGCCCGCCTCAACAACCTACACCTCATCGCAAGGATCGATTGCCAGTCCACTTGCTGCAACTACCGCTTTGACGGCCGGCTCGGTCACCACCATCAGCGACGCCGCCACCGGCGAGACGATGACCTATCAAGCAGCAGCCGGCGACACCATTGCTACCTTGCAGTCAGCTATCGCCAGTGCAGTCTCCGCGGGCACACTCTCCGCCGGCACAAGCGCAACGATTAGTGCCAACGGCCAACTGTCGATTGGAACAAACTCGGCAACGGCAGGAATCGTAGTTAGCTCCAATGACGCAGTGCTCGGAACAATGACCGCGGATTCGGGGACTGAGGTTGCGAACGCATACGCTTATGTAGGAAGCAGCGGCGTCAACACCGTGCAGGTGGGCGACTCCATGAATGTCGCTACCAACCTGCCCGGCAATCAATTGCTTACCTCGGGGCCAAACGTGATTGGTTCGCTTACCAGTCTGATTACGGCCCTCCAGACTGGGTCCGCTGCGCAAATAGGCGCGGCGACCACCGCCGTTTTCTCTGGATCGACTTATGTCGGCCAGCAGCGTGTTCCTCTGGATAACACGATCAGTCAACTGAACTCTCAGGAAAGTTACCTGGGACAAGAAAAAATCACCCTGACAACCCAGCAGACTGCGCTGGTTGGGATCAATATGGCAGACGCGGCCACGAACCTGTCACAGGCACAACTGGATAACAGCACTGTGCTGGCTGCCGCCGCCAAAATCATGCCCCAAACCCTGCTTCAGTATCTGCAATAGCCTTTACTGTTACGGAAGAAGACAAAAGATCTATCTTGGAAAGTCTGGTAGGTCTTCCGGGCTTTCCCTCTGTTGAATCCATAACCGATTGTCAAAGTATAGGCCGCAAACTTCGCCTTCTTCATTATTGATAGGGGATGAATGTTTGCCGGCTATGCCTGCACGATGCGGAATATGCTCTGGGTCAACTGAATCTCCCTCTTATGGCAGTAAACCCAACATATTGATGTGAGCACCTGGCTCTAACTCAACAATCTGTAAAACCAATCATGGGCTTGACAATTACATTGAAATAAATTTTCACAGTAGCCGATAGAGTGGTTGTCCAAGACGACCTCCTTCTCGACGACCAGGAGCCTCAAAGCAGGCCCCACACAATAAGCCGAGTGCAGGCGCAAAAGGGCAAAAAGGAGAAACACCAATGGCACTCTCAATCCTGAATAACATCTCCTCCCTTACGGCGGAGAATGCATTGTCCAACACCCAGGCGAGCCTGCAAAAGACCCTGACACAGCTTTCGACCGGTCTCAAGATTAACTCCGGTTCGGACGATGCTGCAGGCTTGTCGATTGCTGAAGGAATGACCGCGAACATGGCTGCCCTTACGCAGTCGCAGCAGAATGCCAGCAACGGCATCGGCATGCTGCAGACCGCCGATGGCGCCCTGTCCCAGGTCACCACGCTCCTCAACCGCGCTGTCACGCTGGCCACTGAAGCTGCTACAAGCAACATCACCGGCAGTCAATCGACCGCGCTCGATACCGAATTCCAGTCCATCCTTTCTGAAGTCAACCAGATCGGCCAGACTACCAACTTCAACGGCCTGAATGTGTTCGCTGGAAACACAGGCGCCGACTTCGGAACGGCATCCGGAACCGCCGCCAAGCAGCTGACCACGGACTCCACTCTGGCTGTCGGCTCGGTAACCACCATCACCGATAACGTGGACGGCTCTACCTTCAGCTTCACGGCCACTACCGGCAACAACACCATTGCGGACCTGAATAAAGCGCTCTCCAAGGCTACAGGCGATGTCGCCAGTGCTGCGTTTGCAGTGGGTTCGGCTACGCAAGGAACTCCGAATGCAGTCGACGGCAACAACCTCGAACTTACGACCACTGCCGGCGACAGTCTGACTGTAACCACGTCGGACACCACAACCCTGGCTAGCATTGGCGTTGTCGGCGGTAACGCCGATCAAAGCAATGTCTTCCTCAGCGACGGCAGCACCGCGGCGAGCGCGGCCAACACGCAGATCAAGACCAATATCAACGCTCTCTCTGCGGCAGCGCTGGGCCTTTCGAGCAACAACCTGCAAAGCGCGAATACTGCGACAGTGGCTCTCACCGCCGTCAACAACGCGATTACCCAGGTTTCAGCAAACCGCGGCGTCATCGGCGCGGCTGTCAACCGGCTCACGGCGGCCAGCGGCGACATGAGCTCTGAAGTCACAAACCTGCAGAGCGCAACCAACAGCATTCAGAATGCCGACATCGGCAAGACCGTGGCCAACATGACGCAATACAATGTCCTGCAGTCCACCGGCATGGCGGCCCTGCAACAGTCCAACCAGGCTCAGCAGGCTGTATTGAAGCTGGTCCAGTAACCTGACGCAACAACCAACGCACCACCGGAGGAGGCGCCGCAAGGCGCCGCCTCCGCTTCATCAAAATGAGCCTGTTCCTGAGTTGTTTCTCGATCTGTTTGTCGCCAACTCTCAGGAATTCGAGTAAGCGATATGGATCCAGAGGCTGGCGCCCTCACAGAAGCAGGTAGTCATCATGAGCTCCGTTTCGGCTGTCAATACGCTCTTATCGGGCACAGCGACCACACCCGCACCTATCGATATTAGTAATATCCTGGCGGCAAGCTCAGGCTCAAGCACGTCCGGTATCGATGTCAGTTCCGCGGTTACCGCGGCTATTTATGCAGACAATGCACCCGAACGCGCATGGCAGGCTGACCAAACTACGCTCACCAGCCAGTCAACTGCGCTGACATCGATTCAAACAGCGACCGAAGCCGTCGCCACCGATATGCAAAATTTAAACACCTTGACTGGCCCTCTCGCGGCAAGGACGGTAACTTCCTCTGATAGCAATAACCTCACGGCAACCGCGGCCACTGGAACCGTTTCCGGTACTCACACAGTTGTGGTGAATAGCCTGGCAACAATGGGATCCTGGTACTCCGACTTGGAATCCAGTGCGACTGCAACACTGCCGGCTTCATCTCTCACGATTACCACTGCGGCCGGCGCTACAGCGACCATCGCTACGGGAAGCGGGAATGCGGGCGATACGCTGAACGATCTCGCAACTGCTATCAACGGACAAAATCTTGGTATTACCGCAACAGTGGTAAGTGACTCGACTGGCTCCAGGTTGGCGATCATCTCCAACTCCTCCGGGTCCGCCGCCGATTTTTCCATTACCTCGGCAAACTACACGGGCACGTCGTGGACTTCACCCGACATGCCCACTGGCGCCACGCTTGGGGCCAACAGCGTTACGCTCACCATCGGGGGCGCCCCAACGGCCATCACGACGACCTCCGGAGAAACCTATGCGCAACTGGCTACGGCCATCAATGGGCTCGGTCTTGGCGTTACAGCTACCGCTGGTAGCGACGCCAATGGCACAAACCTGACCATCGCGAGCAACGATGGCGTGACTCCCTTCACCATTAACGAGCCGGCCTTTGGCTTCACGCAGGCCGCTGCGGGAGCCAATGCGTCACTGACCGTGGACGGAGTGCCGATCAATAGTGCGAGTAACAAGGTTTCTGGAGCTATTCCTGGAGTTACGCTGGACTTATTAGGTGCAGCTCCCGGAAGCCCTATCAGCTTGACAGTTGCATCCGACGCCTCGGCGGTTTCAACTGCAATCAATCAGTTTGTCACCGATTACAATACAGCCATCGGGTTGGTGAACTCGCAATTCGCCGATACCAGCAGTACCGATTCGTCAGGGGCTGTCACAACTTCGCAAGGCGTGCTTGCATCCGACCCTACTGTCGTCAGCCTGCAAAGCACGTTGGAGCAAGCGCTCGATTATGTGGCAACGCCGGCTACGGGAACCACCTCGGTCTCAACTCTGGCTGACCTGGGTATCACGGTCGCCAATGACGGCACGCTGTCTGTCGATTCGACCACCCTGAATAACGCACTTACCAACAACCCGGCTGATGTGCAGAATTTCTTTGAGGGTACAGCCCTCAACGGCTTTTCAAATTCGATGTATAACGCATTGAATAATTTCACAAGTCCAGCGAACGGAGCCTTCGAGCTGGACTTGAACAGCATCTCTGCCTCGAACAGTTCGCTGACATCCCAAATTAACGACTTTGAGAATGGTTACATCGCGAGTCAGGAGACGCTTCTCACCGCCGACTTTACATCGGCTGAAGTCGCCCTGCAGCAACTGCCGCAAGAGATGCAGGAACTCAACTCGGAACTGGGCTTTACAAACAGTGGTAATAACGGGTGATCTTGATGACCACAGAACTGTCCTATCGTAGGTCCGCCATCGCAGGTGCCAGTTCTATTGGCCTTATGATTGCCCTTTTTGACACTTTAGCCGGCGACCTTTGCCGGGCGAGCGCTGCTATTCGCAAGAACGACATCGAAACGCGATGCAATGAGTTGAATCACGCTGCGCTCGTCCTCGGCCAACTGGAGAGCTGGATTGATCTGAAGAACGGAGGCGAATCAGCTGAAACTCTAACCAGATTCTATGCATATCTGCGAGCAAAAATGATGGAGGCCGGTGCAACTAAGTCGGCAAGCCTGCTCGAGACGCAGATAGAGATGATTCTGCATGTGCGGAGCGCCTGGCAACAGCTTGACGCCTTACCTCCGCAGGAGGTGGAAGAAACGGGAGCAGTCCTGACGAAGCAGGCGAGTTCGGTTTATACTGCGGCGCCCGGAGCAGAGTCCGGAAGCGTATCCTTCTCGCAACACGCTTGATGCGAAAATGAGCAGGCACTCTATCAACGAGGATATCGCGCCGTTTCTACTTGCCAAAGAAAGGTAGGTTCTTCCTGGCTACTCGCATTTCACGTTGACAGATGCAGACCATGAATGCCGTTTGACTCACTATTCCAAGTGTGGCAGCTGGTTAATGGCTTCTTCAGCAATGGCGTGCTCTAGCTGGAGTGGTCTTCAATGCGTGTAAGCGAGGGTGTGATGAAGGCGTTGGTGGTGGAGAGTTCGAACACGATGAGGTCAGTCTTTCGCCGATTGCTTTGCATGAGAGGGTTTGAGGTGACAGAGGCTGACAATGGGACACAGGCTTTGGAGGTCCTCTACGGCATGGGCGCTGCAGATATTGTTCTTTTGAATTGGAGCCTGTACGAGACAAAAAGCTTGGATTTTATTGCTCAGTTGCGGCAAAAGAATACCCACAATACGACGGTGATCCTTTTGGCAGCGGTCGAACCGGGGATGCCGGCACTCCATAGAGCGCTTCTGGCTGGAGCGGATGACTACTTAATCAAGCCCTTTACCTCCCGGCAGATCGATGAGAAGCTGGCAAAGGCAGGGTTCACATGGCAATAGCGAAGCTGCTGTGAAAGGCCTTGTCTTCCATGCCGATAGTAAGCTTATAGGTCTGTTCCACACGTTGTTAGCTGGGAGCGCTCAAGTTGAAGCCCGAACATGCGATCCGCAAGCTAACCCAGGAGGAGTGAACGAATGAACGCCCGCGAGGATCTCCTGCCTTCCCAAGTGAGTGCCGGCTGCTTTGCTCCGAGGACCCAGTTGAGGAATGTCGCGGTAAACATTCCCTTTGAGACAAATCGTGTACGCATCGTAGGGAAGTTCATGGCGTTAAAGCCTGCGAATGGAGCTCAAAGTGAATAAAGGAATCATAGGTGGGATTGGGATTGCCCTCACTGGGATAGCAGTTGGCCTGCTCCTGGAGAACGGCAAGGTTAACCAGATGTTGCAGCCCACTGCTGCCGTAATTGTTTTTGGAGGCACTCTTGGCGCGGTTATGGTACAGTTCCCATTCTCAGTCGTGATGCAGGCAGCCCGCCAGTTGCTGGAAGTCTTCATCAGTGTAGATGACCCTGCATCCCGGCTGATCGAAGACCTGAAGCGTTACACCGCGAGAGCGCGTCGCGGCGGCGTTATGTCCCTTGAAACAGAACTTGAAATAATTGAAGATCCATTTCTGAGAAAGAGCCTCACACTTGCAGTAGATGGCACTCAGCCTCGAGAGTTGCGCCAGGCGATGGAACTCGATATGGACATGGAAGCTGACAGCGAGGATATGATACCCAAGGTCTTTGAAGCTGCGGGCGGGTTTGCACCGACTATCGGAATTCTCGGAGCTGTCATTGGCCTTATCCAGGTTATGCAGAGGTTAGATAACATAAACGAAATCGGTAAGGGGATCGCGGTCGCGTTTGTTGCAACTATTTACGGCGTGGGATCGGCGAACATTCTTTTTCTCCCATGCGCCGGGAGGATCAAGATGATGATGCGGCGAAAGCAAGTACTGCGGGAATTGATCCTTGATGGAGTGATTGCCATCGTGAATGGTACGAGTCCGAGGGCTCTTGAAGAAACACTCGCTGTCTACCTGACCCGGCCGGCTCCAATAGCGCGAGAAAAAAATACGTCAGCGGTAGAAGTACGGGTGGCAGGATGAGGAGGCGGGTCATAACGAAAGACGATACCCATCCAGATCGCTGGATGGTGTCGTATGCGGATTTCATCACGCTGATGTTCGCCCTTTTTGTGGTGCTTTTTGCCTCCGCTTATCATGACAAGAATGCGATTCAGAGGGTATCTGCGGCGGTGAAGAGCGGATTTGAGGAAATGGGGCTTTCTTCGCCCAGCGATGACCCGCTCGAAGGACCGGCTTCCAGTATGCTGAGTTCCTCTGAAAATGATCCCAACAAGCCTGATTCGATACCGGGAAATGCGCGCATCGAGCTTAACGAGTTGCATAAAAAACTGGAACTAATTCTGGGCAAGGAGATTGAGCGTCAAGAGGTGGGCCTGCGAATGACTCCAGAGGGTTTTATCATCAGCCTTCATGAGCTTGGTTTTTTTGCCAGCGGCGAAGCCAGGTTGAAGCCCGGTGCGGCATCCAAGATCAAGCGAATTGCGGCCGTCCTGACGCAATACGGACTCGATATGCGGGTGGAAGGCCATTCCGACAATGTGCCGATTCACAACGCTGCATTCGGTTCAAATTGGGATCTATCCACTGCCCGTGCCATGGCCGTGGCCACGATGCTGATGGATGAGTCCGGCGTTGATCCCAAGCGAATGTCAATCGCTGGCTATGCGCAGTATCATCCGGTCGCGAGCAACGATACACCGGAAGGCCGCATGGCCAACCGGCGAGTGGATATTGTCGTTGTTTCTGGATTCAAGCCCCAGGCGGCGAATACTCCTTAGCTCATGGCAGATGCGGATAAACGGAGACCCGCAGTTCGGCCATAGACGCTGCTTGGGTATGCGTTAGCACCTGCCTAGAATTGGAGTCAGGGCTTCCTGTACGTCTTCTGGGCTAAACGGCTTGCTGATAAGGAACGTGGCCCCCGAGTTCATGGCGATTTCCTTGATGCCGGGAGACGTCTCTGAGGTAATGAAACCGAAAGGGACGTCGTTCTGGGCCGCCCTTACCTGCTTGAGAAAATCGATCCCTGACATCTCTGGCATATTCCAATCCGAGAGAATGAGCAATGGTTTCTTTCCCTTGAGCTTTTCCAAAGCCTGGGCCCCGTTTTCTGCTTCGACCACCGTAATGGTGCGATAGCCAGCCTGCCGGATCGCTCGCTGGATTATCATGCGCATCGTCCTGCTGTCATCCACTAGAAGAATATCCATGTGACCGCCTCATGAATCTGTCATTTTGCGACATTCCGCAATGAGCGGGAGATCCCACGTCGTGCTTATCTCTATCGGCATTACGATATCGCTCTTCCAGTTTCAAAAGCAATGCAGACCCATTGCGAAGGTCGCTGAAATCAGACCTCTTACAAAAGGCTGATCGGCTGCTCAGAAACAAATTCCGAAGGCGCGCCAGCTTGGTCCATCCAGTTCATGGCCGGTCAGCCTCCGAACAATCGAAGAAGATGCGCATTCTTTCGATAACCTGATTCAGGACTTTGAATGGATTATGGCCGTTGCGTCCGTATGCAGTTCAGGCCGGCAGGTTTGTGCATAGAATGCTATGGAATCAATGTCTTACCGTAAATTATTTCCTCGATCAACCTTGCGGCGGGCCTTGTAGATGTTCAGTTGCTTAAACTGACTTGAACAAATCCAGAACAGGTGCCGATAGAAGATACGACGCGGAATCACTTTGAACTCGAATCGGAGAACTATGGAGATAAACAGCGTCTCAAAAGTTGCCACGCCCACAGCGAATTGGGCCGCGACAGCACGCCAGTCTAACCCACCAACCTCATCGCCCTCCACGACCGCTCAGCAAACATCGCTGGCGCCTTCGTCGATCTCCTCTCCGCCCGTCGGCGCCTCCTCCTCTTTAGCCCAGATTCAGAATGCTGTGAGCAGTGTTCAAGTGGTCACGGTTGCCGCGTCCTATTCCGTGACTGTAGCAGGCAAGAATTACCCAGGAAGCGTCGAAAAATCCGGAGGGGTATACATAGCCTCCGTTCTGAACCCGCCGGGGGCTAGCGCGAGTGGATCAAGCGTAGAGTCAGCAGAGAACAATCTCAATCTCAAATTGGATGCTCTCGCCTGACCTTCTTGATCTAAATGCGGATTTGTACCTCGGCTTTGCAGCTTCGGCAGAAACGTAGAAGTTCACGCCAATTGCGGCGAGAAAGAGCATGATGTTTGGAGCGCAAGTGAATTGGGTCGGTCCACTCGACACTGCCGGCCGGCAGGCAGCGCAGAACAATTTAGCCAACGGCGAAGACAGCGAAGCCGCCTTTGCGCTCATTTATGAAACGATCCTTGGACTATCAGACGAGCAATGTTCTCAGACCGAAGCGTCTGACAATTGGCTCGTCGCCGATGCCGACGGCGGCCTGCTTGACCCGTACGATTCAAGCAGACAACGCACCGGAATCAACCTGGGAGCACTTCAGTTCACCGGTAAAGGCCATGATTCCGAAACCAATCTGGGCTACTTCGGAGCGCGCTACCCCGGCAGCAGCATGGGCCGGCTCATCTCCCAGGGCAGTCAGGTTCAAGTCGGTACGATGCCAACGCATGGCGCAGGAATCCAGGCAATAGCCGCGGAAACAAGTGTGCTGCAAAAAAGAAATCCCGCACCTCCAACAGGGCAGGATGCCGATTTTGCGCCATCGGCGAGCTCCACCGGAGTATTGAACAAGAGCCAACTCTCTGAGTGGATGGATGCTCACGCGCTTACTCGTTCCAGTCACCATTGTGCGATGTATTGTCGATTGGGGATGGAGGCCGCAGGCCTTGACACAGGCGATCGGCCTCAGTCGGGTGACGCCGGAGACTACGGTCCCTTTTTATTAAGGCACGGAGCGCAAATCGTGCCGCAAGATTCCTACGTTCCGCAAGTTGGCGATGTAGTCGTATTTGACAAGACAGGACAACACCCATATGGCCACATTGAAATGTACGACGGCCAACACTGGGTATCGGATTTCAAGCAACATAGTTTTTCTCCCTACCGTGACGCTGCCAGCACACCCCCATTTACGATTTACCGGCTTAGCTAACGTCGAGAGATGGGCCTGGCCTGCCGAAAAAGCGCAATTCGGGGGATATTGGCCCCGTCCCTCCGGTTTTTCTGCGAAAAAGCCCCCGGAGCTGACATTCTCAGGCTCTACAGCCAATATGCAACCCCCAGTCCATTGAACGCCTTGGTTCTCTTGACCGATATACCCAGTACCGGCTTATTCCGGCAGGAGAATTCGAATGGCCCTCGTAACCTGGACCGACAATCTTTCAGTCGGGGTAGAATTGATCGACAATCAGCATACCGTCTTATTCAACACCATAAACGAACTGCACGACGCGATGATGAAAGGCCCAGGGAGAGCCAAAGTGGGCGAATTGCTGGGCAGGTTGCAGGTTTACACATGCAACCACTTCTCAGTTGAAGAAGCGCTTATGGAAGATGCCAAATATGCAGGGTTGGCCACTCACCGCATCAGACATCGCAAATTGACCAAACAAGTCGAGCGGTTTGCTGCCCGCTACCTGCAAGGCGACCCCACTCTAAGCCTTGAACTGGCCAACTTCCTTTCCAACTGGCTCAAGAATCACATTCAAGGCGTAGACCAGTCGTATAGACCCTGGCTGAACAAGTGCGGCGTGTTCTGAGCTGCCAACGGGGGCTTTTTTCGATCCGAGAGACTGGACAACATCGCGGATTCGACTCGAATTCAGGTTCTTTCCAACTTCGTTCTTTGGCGGGAGAAATTCATCGCTCTCGCGCACATAATGAAAGATTGTGCGCTCCGGCCCGATAGTTCAGAGTGAAAGGTTCACATGGCGGCAATTGCTAATGCGCTCAACTGCCCAGTGCCCGAGTCGAACAGTGGGCTCCGTTTTATGGCGCGACAGCCGATCCTCGACCTGCAAGGCAAAGTGCATGGCTACGAGCTGCTCTACCGGGCAGGCCCGGAGGCGTCCTTTCGCGGAGATGGCAACTTCGCCACCCGAACCATGCTTGACAATACGGTGATATTTGGGATCGAAAAGCTCTCCGTAGGCTTGCCAGCGTTTGTAAATTGCACGTTGGAGTCTTTGACCGAGCGGCTTGTGGATGTCTCTCCGCCCAGTTTGACGGTGCTGGAAATATTGGAAACCCTTGAGCCCATACCCGAGCTGGTTGCCTTATGCCTCAAACTCAAGACCTTGGGTTACCGCATCGCCCTTGACGATTTCTCCTGGCACCCAAAGTTCACTCCCATGGTGAAGCTGGCAGACTACATTAAGGTGGATTTTCTCCAGACAAACGCGGCACAACGGCAGGAGTTGTTTGATCGTCTGCGTGGCACCCCCGCGGTTCTGGTTGCGGAGAAAGTGGAGGACTTGGGGGAATACAAGCAAGCCTGCAAGGAAGGTTTCACTCTGTTTCAAGGGTACTATTTTTGCCGTCCGCAGCTCATGCGATGCCGAAAGATTCCGGCCAACCGGGTTGCACATATCCATATGCTGAAATTATTGCAACAAGACCCGCTGGATCTATATCAGCTGTGCCAGTATGTGAAGCGGGACACTTCTCTTGCCTATAGGTTTCTGCGGCTGGTCAACTCGCCGATGTTCGCAAAGCGACAGAAGATCACCTCGATTATGTCGGCTCTGATACTAATTGGTGACGATGCGGTCCGCCGTATAGCCACCCTTGCCATCACCAGCGAATTCAACGCCCATCAGACCCCTGAGATACTTCGGATGGCCTTTGTACGGGGAAGATTCTGCGAATTGGCCTCCTGTTTTTGCGGGTTGGAGCGAGCGGAGCAGTACCTGCTGGGGATGTTCAGCCTGCTGCCGGCAATGCTGCGCATTCCAATGGACAACCTGGCGCCAGAGCTGCCCTTACGGGAAGAGATTCGGGCAGCGTTGATAGGCACGGTGAGCCGCGGAAGCAGCTTATTACGTTGGGCGGAATCTCACGAGCGTGGAGATTGGGAAGAGTGCGATGCTATCAGCCACGCCTATGGATTGAGCATGGAACAGATGACCTGGTGTTATGCGGAGGCAGTGGTATGGGCTGATTCGGCCCTGTACAGCTCAAAGTGACCCGTCTCGGATCAGGGGCTTGGTGTACTCCTTCTTTCCTGCTCCAGCCCGGCTTTGTTACCCCTACTTTGCTTCTAATGTATAGTTTGCAGGTTTTGTTCGCCATTTTCTTCTCCTGAGCACAAAAACTGAGAAGTTGGCGATTTCATCAAAAGTAGTAACAGGTTGTAGTAACGGTTGGTATATCTTCTTTAGAATCATTGTCTGGCGGAGAGAGTGGGATTCGAACCCACGTTAGAGTTGCCCCTAAACACGCTTTCCAAGCGTGCGCCTTCAGCCACTCGGCCATCTCTCCACAGGGCACGTCTACTCTTAAATTTAACATACCTCAGCGAGTGTCAGCCGGCTTTGGGTCTGAATAGATTTCGAGCAGCGTGCGTGCCGCTCGAAACGAGGTCGTGCGTCCTTCCTCGACGTCTCGCTCCAGCGCCTCTATGCGCCTGCGGATGGCAGGATGAGACTCGAACCGCTGCTTCAATCCCTGTTCGATAATCTCGCGCATCCATCTCCTCGTCTGATTTTGCCGGTTTACGCTGAACCAGCCGTTGGCCTTGGTCAGGCCGGTGTATTCAAGCACGCAGTTCCAAAGTTCGGCGATGCCCTTGCCGGTTTGCGCCGAGCAGGTGAGCGCGCGTGGCGTCCATCCATTCGCCGATCTGGGAAAATAGTGCAATGCGTTCTCAGCTTCGCTGCGGGCTCTTTCCGCGGCGGTCAGATTCGCGCCGTCGGCCTTGTTGACCGCGATCAGATCCGCCAACTCCATCACGCCGCGTTTCATTCCTTGCAGTTCGTCGCCCGCTCCCGTCAGCGTGATCAGCAGGAAGAAGTCAACCATCTCGTGAACTGCAGTCTCCGACTGCCCCACTCCAACCGTCTCGACAAGAATGTTGTGATATCCCGCTGCTTCACAAAGCAGCATTGCCTCGCGAGTGCGTTGCGCCACGCCTCCCAGAGAGCCGCGGGATGGTGAGGGCCGGATGAACGCCATATCGCTGGATGCGAGAGACTGCATGCGGGTCTTGTCGCCCAGAATGCTTCCGCCGGAAAGTTGGCTGCTCGGGTCAATGGCCAGCACGGCGATCTTCTGCCCTAGCTCGCCTGTCAGATAAGCGCCCAGCCTCTCGATCACGCTGCTCTTGCCTGCGCCGGGAACGCCTGTGATGCCCACGCGGATGGAGTTCCCGCTATGAGGCAGGCAGTCTTCGACGATCAGCTCGGCCAGTTCTCGATCCGCCGCGCGTGAGCTTTCGATCAGGGTGATGGCTTGCGCCAGGATGGCGCGATCGCCGCGCAGGATGCCATCGACAGTTTGCTGGTGTGAAAGTGAGCGGCGGCGTTTGGTGTGACGCGCAATCATATCCGGAGATGGCTCCGGTGTCACGCATCCGGGGCGAATACGCAGCGCGCTCTCACCAGGTTTCGTCAATCAGGAACTTCCTCATGCCAGACGGCTGTTCAGAATCTCGAGAATTCGCTGCGCCGCCACCGGAATCACCGTGCCCGGACCGTAGATTCCAACAACGCCGGCCTGGTACAGGAACTCGTAGTCTTGCGGCGGAATGACGCCGCCCACAACCACCAGAATGTCATCCCGGTCGAGTTTGCGCAACTCATCGATCAGTTGCGGGACCAATGTCTTGTGGCCGGCGGCCAGCGAGGAGACGCCGACCACATGCACATCGTTTTCGACCGCATGGCGCGCAACCTCGCGCGGAGTTTGGAACAAAGGGCCGATATCAACATCGAAGCCGATATCCGCGAAGGCCGTGGCGATCACCTTGGAGCCGCGATCATGGCCATCCTGCCCCATCTTCGCCACCAGAATACGCGGGCGGCGGCCTTCGGCTTGCTCAAACGCCGCCACCATCCTCTGTGACTTCTTGAATTCTTCATCATTCATGCTCTCGGCAGAGTATACGCCGGAAATGATGTGCGTGGTGGCCTTGTAACGTCCCCAGACCTTTTCCAGGGCCGAGGAAATTTCTCCCAGGGTCGCGCGCCGCCGCGCCGCATCTACCGCGCATTCCAACAGATTTCCCTCGCCGCTGGAGGCGCATTGCTCCAGCCGTTCGAGCGACTGGAGCACCGCTTCTGGGTCGCGCTCGCGCTTCAACTGGGCAAGCCGTTTAAGCTGCGATTCACGCACCGCCGCATTGTCAATATCAAGAACCGGAATCAAAGGTTCTTCTGGCGAATGATAGGCATTAACGCCTACAATCACATCGCTGCCTGAGTCAATGCCGGCCTGCTTGCGCGCTGCCGCTTCTTCTATGCGCATCTTGGGAACGCCGGTTTCAATCGCCTTGGCCATGCCTCCCAGGCTCTCGATCTCTTCAATCCGCGCCCATGCCCTGTGCATCAACTCGTGCGTCAGGCGCTCGACATAATAGGAACCGGCCCAGGGATCCACAAATCGAGTGATGTCGGTCTCTTCCTGCAAGTAAAGCTGTGTATTGCGCGCGATGCGCGCGGAAAAATCCGTAGGCAGCGCCAGGGCTTCGTCCAGCGCGTTGGTGTGCAGAGACTGCGTGTGCCCGAATGCCGCGGCCAGCGCCTCAACGCATGTGCGCACCACGTTGTTGTATGGGTCCTGCGCCGTAAGGCTCCATCCAGAAGTCTGGCAATGCGTCCTCAGAATCAGCGATTTTGGATTCTTCGGGTTGAAGGTCTTGACTAATTTGGCCCATAACATCCGCGCGGCGCGCATCTTGGCAATCTCCATGAAGTGGTTCATGCCAATGCCCCAGAAAAAAGAAATGCGGGGTGCAAACTCATCTACATCGAGTCCCGCCTTCACTCCCGTGCGCAGATACTCCAGGCCATCGGCCAGCGTGTAAGCCAGTTCGATATCCGCCGTGGCGCCGGCTTCCTGCATGTGGTATCCGCTCACGCTGATGCAGTTGAACTTGGGCATATTCGCCGCGCAGTAGCGAAAGATGTCGCCGATGATTCGCATCGAGCCTTCGGGGGGATAAATATAAGTATTGCGAACCATGAATTCTTTTAGAATGTCGTTCTGAATCGTCCCGCTTAATTGCTGCGGTGTGACTCCCTGTTCTTCCGCGGCAACAATATAAAACGCCATGATGGGTAGCACGGCGCCATTCATGGTCATGGACACCGACATCTGGCCTAGAGGAATCTGGTCGAACAAGATCTTCATGTCGAGAATCGAGTCAATCGCCACGCCGGCTTTGCCCACATCTCCGGCGACACGCTCGTGATCGGAGTCGTATCCCCGATGCGTGGCAAGGTCAAAGGCCACCGAGAGGCCTTTCTGTCCGGCGGCCAGATTCCGCCGGTAAAAGGCATTGGATTCTTCCGCCGTAGAAAAACCGGCATACTGACGAATTGTCCAGGGCCGCATGACATACATTGTGCTATAGGGCCCACGCAGGTAGGGCGGAATCCCCGCCGCATACTCAAGATGCTCAAGTCCCTTGAGATCCTCACGCGTATAGAAACCCTTGACAGGAATGTGCTCAGGGGAGAGCCATTCACTGCTCTCTCGCGCCGTCGCTCGTTCCACTGCGGGCTTTAAGTCTATCTTTGAAAAGTCTGGACGCATGATTAGTCCTTGATCCCCAGCCGTTGCTGCCATTTTGTGAGTAATTCAATAGGATTGCTACGAAGATGAACAAAGTCCGCAACGCCGGCGGCTTGCAGTTGCTCCATGGAATCGGGATTACCCGCGATGATCACCGGTGTCTCGCGCCCCAGCGCCTTTAATCTGGCAATAACTTCCGTAGCCAACGCAAGATACTCCGCATCGGAGCTGCACAGCACAATAAGATCGGCATCGCTCGCGGCGATCCTGTCGGCGCTGGTAAATCGCTTTGCGGCAAGATCGAAGCCCGCGCAGGCAAAAAAGTTGGAGGCGAAGATGGAGCGCGCCGAGCGCATCTTTGCGTCTCCGATTTCGGCTAGCAATACACGCGGATTCTTGCCACCCTGGGCCACGTGGCGTTCCGTGCGCAGTCTTAGCTGCTCGTAGATCCGCGTGCCGCGCATTCCATCAGAGAAGCGCGAAAAATCAATGTGATCCAATGCTTTTTCGGAAAAAATGGCGTGCTGGCTGGTCCCGGTAAAGATGCGGCGACGGGACACAACTGCCTTTTCCCTGGCGGCCAGCGATTTCTCCAGCGCCTGTGAGATGAGCCCATCCTTCACAGCCTTCTGGTAGCCGCCTGCGGCTTCGATTCCTTGCATTACTTTCCAACCCTCGCGGGCAATGAAATCGGTGATTACTTCCAGGCAGTATGATCCGGCGCCGGGATCGGCGACTCGGGACAACATAGCCTCTTGCTTGAGAATGATCTGCGTGTTCCGCGCAAGGCGGCGGCTGGCTTCATCCGGCGTCTTGTAACACTCATCGAAGGGTGCCACGGTGATAGAGTCCGCGCCGCCGAAAACCGCGGACATGGCCTCGGTGGTCCCGCGCAGGACGTTGGCGCGGGGAGCGTAGGTCGTCTCATTCCAGCGCGAGGTGCGGGCGTGAATTCGGGCCTTCGCGCTCTCACGCGTTCCGCCAAAGCTCTCGACGGCCTGCGCCCACATCATTCGAAAGGCGCGCAGCTTCGCAATCTGGAAAAAATAGTTGGCGCCTATTGAAAATGAAAATGTAAGGTAAGCCGCTGCGCGATCGGCGTCCACATTGCGCTCTTGCATTCCGGCCATGAATTCGATCGCAGCCGCCAGGGTGAATCCAACTTCCTCGACGGCGGTTGCTCCCGACTCTTCAAACTTCTCGCCATGAATAGTAAAGGGAACAAGTGCGGAAGGAGCGGCCGCAATCACTTCCGCCGCAAAGTCAAGGTTAGTGAGCGGATTCCAGCCGGTCGATATCGGTGACAGCCTGTGCCTCTCGATCAGTCGCTCCATCAACAGGCGAAGCTGCGGCTCACGGGCATTTTCAAAATGCACGGGAATCTCTTCAAGACCGGCAAGAAGCATTTCCAAATCTGATGCATTCTTAAAATGAGCATTGATGTACGCGATCTCTCCGGCCCCGGCAAGCACGGCGCTGTGCGCTGCCCGATTAGCCTCTTCCGGGTCCGCCAAATCGATTTCTTCCCGAATGCGCCAGTCGCCGCTAGAACGATCGCTGCGCGCATAAGGAAAAGCGCCGGGGACCGCATCGGTATATTCCAATCCCGCAATGTCTTCTGCCCTGTAGTAGGGCTTCACCGCCAGCCCTTCCGCTGTTTGCCAAATCAATTTTTTGGCGTAGTCTGCGCCCTTCAGGTCCCGGCGGATAACTTCCTCCCACGACTCGGTGCTGACGGGAGGAAATTCCTGGAGAAGATAATCGCTGGCCATATGGTTTCACTTGCTTTCAGGAGCTTCGACAATCTCGATGAGGAACCCGAAAGGATTGTCCGTTCTCGACTTGGGATGAACAAAAAAGACCGTGGTTCCTCGCGAACCTTTGCGAGGTGCCTTGTCGATAAGTTGAAATCCGCTCGCCTTCATCGCGTCGAATGCCTGCTGCGCGTTTTCCACGCGGAAAGCAACATGGGCCAGCCCGCCGCGCCCGCCATTTCTCTCGATGAGTTTTTGTACGGGAGAATCCGGGGCCAATGGCTCAAGCAACTGAATCAGGTTGGGACCATCGCCGATGCGCAGCAATACTTCGCGCACTTGATCGACTCCCCGCACTTCTTCCCGGCAAACTTCCTGGAAGCCCAGCATCTGGTAGGCCTCAACCTGGCGGTCGAGCTCGCCCTGTTTAACGGAAATTGCTACGTGATCGATGAACTTGATTCCGGGAACAAGTTGCAAATCTTCATCAACGCCGCTCATGAATTGCCCTTTCGAGGTAGGTTGCGAACACTCTGAGGGGGCGGAAACAGCCATCATTCGAACTCAACGACAACTTGATTCAACTTCACGGAACCGCCCTGCTCCACTCGTACGTTCTTCACTGTTCCAGCGCAGTGCGCCGTAACATTTGTTTCCATCTTCATGGCTTCTAGAACCATGATCAGATCGTTGGCCTGAACTGCTTGTCCTGGTTCCACATTTACTTTGATGACGATGCCTGTCACGGGACTGCGGCACAGCTTGTCATCGCCGGCGCTTTCCTCGGCCGCCGGAGCCGGTGATTGCGCGCCTGCGGCGACTGGGTGCGACGGAACCGTCGCGTGAAGCGGCTGGTAGGTCCCATAATTCTGCTGGCGCGGCTGCGCGTCATCTTCCAAGACTTCGACTTCAGCCTCGTAGGTCTTTCCGTCAATTGCAATCTGAAGTTTCAAGTTAACCGGTTCCTTCCTTCTACAAACTGTCGCTGCTCAGCCCCTGATCCGCGGATGATGAGATGCATGAACGAGCATCCGCCCCTGCTGAGACCATGGATTTACAACTTCGCAGGACGATTGCAGCATCTTTGCCGAGCGGATGCGGACTTTCTTGCCCAGAAATGCGGTTACGGCCGCGGTAATCACCACCAGAATCTCGGGCGTAACTTCCCCTGCCTCCCGATGGGCCGCATCCTTCGCGGACGCTGCCTTCACTTCGGTTTTCGGAGCAGACGCCGACTGTATCGCCGAAGGCTGGCTGAGTTCGCCCACTCGAGCTTGTAAAGCCTTGATCGTGCCGGCAAGCTCGCTAAGCTGGCGTTCCATTGCCAGTTGCCGTCCAGAAACAGCCTGTATCAAATCTTTTTCACTCACTGCCACGCACAGCTCCTCGTTATAACGGAATCAATCCATGCTTCTTTACAGGACGCATCTCCCGCTTGGCGTGCAGCGATTCCAGAGCATCCACCAGAACCTTCCTGGTATCGGCGGGATCGATAATGTCATCCACCAGACGGCGGCCAGCCGCGACGAATGGGTTGGAAAACGCCTCTCGATACTCGTTTACCAGTTCCTGGCGCCGGGCTGCCTTATTCTCGGCTGCATCGATTTCGCGCCGGAAGACGATCTCCGCCGCGCCCTCGGCGCCCATCACCGCAATCTCAGCCGTGGGCCACGCCACCACTCGGTCCGCTCCCAGATCCTTACAGCACATGGCGATATACGCGCCTCCGTAGGCCTTGCGCAGCACCACTGTAATTTTCGGAACCGTAGCTGCTGAGTAAGCAAACAGCAGTTTGGCGCCATGACGGATGATGCCGCCGCGTTCTTGTTCTACTCCGGGAAGAAATCCCGGCACATCCACAAACGTAATCAGTGGAATGTTGAAGGCATTGCAAAAACGCACAAAGCGCGCCGACTTATCCGAGGCGTTGATGTCCAGAACGCCGGCCATATGATTAGGCTGGCTCGCGATAATGCCAACCGGCCTTCCTTGCAGTCGCCCGAAGCCGATAACTATGTTAGCGGCATATCCCGGCTGAATCTCGAAGAAATCCTGATAGTCCACAACACGCGTGATCACATCGCGAACATCATACACAGCCTTGTTATCGACAGGTACAATTCCTCTCATCTCCTCATCGGAATCAATCGGCAGATTGTAGGCCATGCGTGGTGGGTCTTCAACGTTGTTGGAGGGCATGAAACTCAGCAGCCGCCGGCAAAGTTGCGCTGCCTCCTCATCGTTCTGCGCGATAAGATGAATCACTCCCGAGTAATGCATATGCGCCTGCGGACCACCCAGTTCCTCATCGCTGACTGTCTCGCCGGTAACCTGCTTGATGACCTTCGGCCCGGTGATGAACATCCGCGCCGCCTGCGTCTGAATCACGAAGTCGGTCAGTGCGGGACTGTAGACAGCGCCCCCGGCGCAGGGTCCGCAGATGATTGAAATCTGAGGCACGACTCCGGAGAGAAGAACATTGTGGTAAAAAACGCGCCCATATCCTGCCAGGCTGTCAATGCCCTCCTGAACGCGCGCGCCGCCTGAGTCGTTGATGAAGACAAATGGGCTGCCTGTCTTGAGAGAGAGGCGCATCATATCGACAACCTTGTCGTTATGCGTCTCTCCGGCGGAGCCGCCCCCCACGGTGAAATCCTGGCTGGCAAGATGCACCTGGCGGCCTTCGATCTTCGCGCATCCCGTGACCACGCCATCGGCGGGCATCTCTTTGCCGGCCATCCCAAAATAGGTCGAGCGATGAAGAGCAAACAGTCCGATCTCCTGAAAGCTGTTTGGGTCAACCAATCTTGCAACGCGTTCCCGTGCCGTCAGCTTGCCGGATGTGTGCTGTTTCTCAATGCGCTGCTGGCCGCCGCCGAGTTTAAGCTCCGCGCGTTTTGTCTCAAGGCCGGATATCTGTTCGGCCATTGTCTTCTGACTTTTTTCCTTCTTAGCCATTTATGCTCCTGAATCCGTCGGCATCGTATCTTCTATTTCTCCGCAGCTACGGTTACCCGGTGCTCTTTGCCGTTCAACGTAATCACATAATTCGCTTTGCCGCTCAGTGCAGTTCCGCCGCTGGCCGCTGCAGTAGCTTTCTGCTCCGGCGCCTTCGCCTCCGCTGCTTTGCCAGGGTCTTTGCCCACATCCTTGCGGCCCTGCGCGCGGCTCTCAAAGAAAGCAGGCGCCACCTTCGGAAACATGGCATATGTCAGCACGTCTTCATCGCTGCCATTCGCTCCCTTCAAGGCATTCGCCGTGGCTCTCAAGCTCTCCCACTCCGGCTTGAGCAAGTCGGCGGGCCGAACCGTAATCGCCGGCTTCTTCGCATGGGCCTCGGCCTGTTTCAGCACCTCGGGATTCTTTTCGCCAAGCGTGCTCCCGTAGTAGCCCAGCATCAGGTCGGCAAACTCTCCGGTCAGAACTTTGTACTTGCCCATCAGGACATTGAAGACCGCCTGCGAGCCGGTGATCTGGCTGGTAGGCGTCACCAGCGGCGGATAGCCGGCGTCCTTGCGTATCCTGGGAATCTCCTCAAGCACTTCCTTCAGACGGTCGCCTGCGCCCTGCCCTTTCAGTTGGCTTTCCAGGTTGGAGATCATTCCGCCCGGAATCTGGCTCTTGAAGATCTCCGTATCCACACCGGTATTCTCGCTGAAAAACTCGCGGTAGCGCGGCCGGATTTTTGCAAAGTAGTTCGATACGCGTACCACGCGCTCCAGATCAACGCGAGTCTCATAGCCGGTACCTTCCAGCAGTTCGACCAGGCTTTCCGTGGGGTTTTGTCCCGGCCCCAGCGACAGGGAACTGACCGCGGTATCCACGATGTCGCACCCCGCCTCAATGGCCTTCATCAGAGAGACCATTGTGACTCCGGTAGTCGCGTGCGTGTGGACATTCACCAGCGTTTCGTTGCCGCACCTTTTCTTGATAGCCTTCACCAGGTCATAGGCCGGCTGCGGCCTCAGCAGTGCGGCCATGTCCTTGATGCAGATCGAGTCGCACCCCATCTCCTTCAACTGCTCGGCCCTCTCGGCATAAGCCTCAATCGTGTGCAGTGGGCTGATGGTGTAAGAGATCGCTCCCTGCGCGTGCTTGCCGGTCTTCTTCACCGCATCGATGCTGGTCTTGAGGTTGCGCCGGTCGTTCAACGCATCAAAGACACGGAAGACGTCGATCCCGTTGGCGGCGGCCTTCTCCACGAAGCGCTCCACCACCCCGTCTTCATAGTGTCGGTACCCCACCAGGTTCTGGCCGCGCAGCAGCATCTGCAGCCGGCTCTTGGGCAGCAGCTTGCGGAAGGTGCGCAGCCGTTCCCACGGATCCTCATTCAGAAAACGGATGCAGGAATCAAAGGTTGCGCCTCCCCAGACTTCCACCGACCAGTAACCGGCATTGTCAATGTCTTCGCAGGCCGGAATCATGTCGTCCATGGACATGCGTGTCGCGAGCAAACTCTGATGCGCATCTCGAAGCGCCAGTTCTGTAATTTCAATGATTCGGGGCATTTACGACTCCGTCAGAATTACATCAACTCCAGCAACCCATTCCTAATGGTAAATGGTCCCGGCCACTGCATTCGTGCGCTGGCGCACATTTCGGCCATCCTTTGTGCCGATACAGGATGCGTTTATGCAGATGTAGGATGCAGACAAAAATAGGAAACTAGAGACTGTTTCACAAGGCATGAAACTGTAGCGCCGGCCCCCTCTGAAACTGTAGCGCCGGCCCCCTCTGAAACTGTAGCGCCGGCCTCCTGGCCGGCTGTAGCGTGGACCTCCCGGTCCACGCTTGTTTCTTCCTGGAATCTAAGGCTTTTTCCACACGAATACCACTCTATCGTATCAAATGATGAGAAACGACTTCCGGAAAACGGGAATATTTCCCCGGTTTTTCCGGTGGCTAAGCCTCGCTAACTTGCGAATGTGCGCGAAGCGCACGCTAACTTGCTGCCTTCATTGTTTCGCAGCCGCGTTGCCCTGCGAGCCGGCATACGCGTTGATTGCCTTGTAGGTTTCCAGGTTGCGTAGGATGCTCTCCACATACTCGCGGGTCTCGGTGAAGGGGATCGATTCGACGAACTCGTCGATTCCCTGGTAGGGTCCTGCAGCCTGCCAGTTGTGCACTCGTTCATCCCCGGCGTCGTAGGCGGCCAGTGCATACTCCGTCACTCCGCCGAATTTGTCCAGGGTTTTACGCAGGTAGCGGGTTCCGAGGCGGATGTTGGTGGCGGGATCGAACAGTTGGAAGGTCTGGAAGTGCTCTAAACCCTCTTGGTGCGCCATCGACTTGCCTACGGCAGGCAGCAACTGCATCAGCCCGTACGCGTTAGCGGGGGAGATGGCCGAGGGATTGAACTCCGACTCCTGACGAATCAGCGCCGCCACCAGATAGGGGTCAAGATTGTTTTTTGCTGACTCGGCCTTGATCGTTTGCCAATAAGGCTCAGGGAAAAGAATGCGCCAGTAGGCCAGCGGGATGGACTGGATGGTGGCCGTTCCGGCCGATGGCAGTGCTCTCTTCATCAGGCGCAGGCCGCGAAAGTTCTCGCCGTAGGAGGCATAAATTTGCGCCTCAGCCAACGCGCTCCACGAGGAAGAGTCCGGGTCGGCGGCAATCTCCTGCGCAATGTATTCGTTCAAGCCCGCGTTGGCCAGCAGGCGCGCTTTGGCCAGGTGCGGGCTGTCAACGGGAAAACTCTCCTCAAGCTGTGGCACGGGCGGGGCCTGAAAACTGTCCAACTGTGGCTGCGCGGCGGGCTGGGCATTCCCCAGCGTGGCCAGTCGTTGCCGGGCCATCTGCGCATAAAAGTAGTGCGGGTAAACCCGGAGCAGGGTGTGGTAGTTGGCTGCGGCCCTGTCCGGCATGTGCTCCTGAGTCTCATAGATTCGCCCGCGCCAGTAAAGCGCTGACACGGTCTCTGTAGCACCGGGATAGAGCCGTATCTGCTCGTCGAAGAGGCGTGCCGCGTCGTCATTAAGTCCCTGCCTGTAACTCAGCCAGCCAGCCCGCCAGTGCGCCGTCGCGGCGTGCTTGCTTGAGGTAAACTGTGTGGCCAGGGTTCTGTAGTACTCGATCGCGGTCGCATAATCGCGCCGCAGCATATACAGGTTGCCGCTGGAGTAAAGCGCCTCCGCCAGCCAAGGACTTTGCGGAAAATTTGACTCCATCTCTGCCACGATACGCTTTACTTCGTTCAGATCATCGCGACTCCTGGCCAACTCTATCAGCAGGTAAAGCCGCCGCGCGCCGTTCTCGTCCTGCGTGTCGGGCAGCGCTTCGGCCTGGGCCTTGGTCAGCCGCTTCAGCTTCAGGTCGCAGGCTGCGGCGGCCACGGCAAAGCCGTTGCGGCTCACAGCATCCAGACCCGATTGCCGAGCCAGCGCAGAGTATTGAGCGCTTGCATCGGCATAATGGCCGGCGTTGTAGTAGGCATCGCCCAGGCTACGCAGTTCGGCTGTAGTCAGGCTGGCCTCCGCGCCCATGGCCGTGAGTTTAGCCCGCGCAATCCCCGCCTCCTGGCTCAACGGATGGGCTAGTAGAAGCCGCTTGAAGAGGCTCTCGGCCTGCTGTGTCTTTCCCAGCGCGAAGGCTACCTCGCCTTGTGCTAGTTGGTAGCCGGGGCGGTTCGCGGCGGCTGTGCCCGCGGCTGCCGCCAGCGCCTTTTGTGCCCCGGCTGCGTCCTGCATCGCCAGCAGCGTTTCGGCTTCCAGTTCCGGCGTCTGGGCAATAAAGATGCTCTCCGGATAGCGCAGGGCAAAGCCATTCAGCAACGCCTCGGCTGCCGATTCATTGCCAGCTTCGTGGTTGGCGCGCGCGCCCAGGAAGTCGTCAAAGTCGGCCAGCTCTGTACCCGCCTTCCGGGCAAGGCGAAAGTCAGCAACTGCCTCCGTATAGTGTTTGTCCAGCAGATCAGCGTGGCCCAGCGCCAGGTAAGCCGCCGCCGCCGCCTCGCCCGTATGCTGATGCGCATATTTGGTTACACCCGCGTAAGCCGCCGGCGTACGCATCGTGGCAAGTTGCTGGGCCATGGGCCGCAACTCGGCCGAGGCCACAAAGGCCAGCTTGATTCGCGCCGCGTGCGCGCGCCTGGCCGCCCTGACAGCAGGGCTAGCTGGCTTTTTGACTGCCTTGCGTGTCTGGCCTGCGGATTTTGCGGCCGCTTTGCCCTGATTATTTGTCTTTTGCGTCGATTTCGGTGCAGGTTTCTTCTTCACCGTGGAGGAGGCGTGTCCGGCCGGCTTGGTTGTAGAGCCGCCGGAGGATTGCCCCGTAACCGGCAGCACGATCATCAAAAAGGAAAGCAGACCCGCCAGGCAGCGGGAAGCTAGCTGCGAAACGGTAGTTGGGGAAGATGCAACCTTCATCTCTTCACTTTAATTTGTTTTGCCCGGCACTCGGTCGTTGGGAACCTTGAGCGTTACCGTAAGCGGCGCAAAGTGGGATAGTCCAGCCGAATTGGGCCATGATCAAGCTGTGTATGCTTCCTGCTTTGTTTCCCGCCCTACCGTCGGGTACACTCGACTACGGACCCAACAGAGCGCTTTTCAGGCGCTCTGCGGATTTTTCGCAACCAATGCCCATGCCGACCATCCAATCGATTGCAGGAGAACTCGAGCCGCATCCAGACGTAGCCCTGGTCGCAAGGGTGCGAGGCGGCGATGTCTCGGCCTACGATGTGCTGGTCCGCAAGTACGAGCGCCAGCTCTTTCGCATCGCCCAGCACATCACCCAGAATCGCGAGGATGCCGAAGACGTCATGCAGGACGCCTTCCTGAAGGCGTATGAAAAGCTCGAACAGTTTCAGGGCAATTCCAAGTTTTACACCTGGCTGGTGAGGATTGCGGTCAATGAAAGCCTGATGCGGCTGCGCAAGCGGCGCACCGGCAAGATGGTTTCGATTGACGAGGACATCGAGACTGAAGAGGGAAGTGTTCCCCGCGATCTGGCCGACTGGGCGCCCGATCCGGAGCAAAACTACAATCAGGCCGAGCTGGCCGAGATTCTGCGCAAGACCATTCAGGGTCTGCCACAGGGGTTTCGCATCGTGTTTGTGCTGAGGGATGTGGAAGGACTTTCGACTGAGGAAACGGCGGAGACGCTGGGGCTGAGCATTCCCGCCGTCAAGTCGCGCCTGCTGCGCGCGCGGCTGCAACTGCGCGAGCGCCTCAGCCGTTACTTCCATAGGAATAAGAGAATCAGTGAAGCGAGGACAGCAAAGTGACCTGTAAAGAGTTTCTCGCCCTTCTCGACGACCTGATCGACGATACGGTGTCTCCCGAGATGCGGGCCGAATTGCAAACTCACCTCGGCCGCTGCGGCCATTGCGAGGTCATCCTCAACACCACGCGCAAAACCATCGAAATCTACCGGTCCCATGAAATTTATGACTTGCCCGCCGGCCTGCGCGATCGCCTCCACTCCGCCATCATGGCCCGCTGCAAAAAGGGCTGCTGACCGCAAGCGTTCCTTTCTCCGGTCATGGAACGCGATTTGTGAAGTGGAACCGGCGTATAATCAACTCCAACGAGCATTTTGAGCGTCGGCACAAAGAGGCTTTCGAAAGGGGAAAGATAATGAACGAGATCATTGGGTTTGCCGCTGTTATCGTTTCCATCTTCGTCGGGATGTTGTTCAACAGTTCGCGCTTTAACGCTATCGACGCTCGCTTTAGTGCTATTGATGCCCGATTGGATCGTATGCAGGGCGAATTGAATGGACGCATGGATCGTATGCAGGCTGATCTTTCGCAGTTCTATCGCGATCTTGGCCGCCACGATGCGAAGATTGAATCGATAGAAAAGAAGGCAAGCTAGGCTTCGTTCGCGCGGTCAGTCACTTATTTTGGAATAGCATCCCTGATGCGCTGGCTCCGCCCCCGCCGCATGATTTACCCTTGGAGTCGGTATGAAACTCAAGCAAACACTTCTTCTTCCCGCTCTGGCTGCGGCCTTTGCCGCTTCGGCGCTTGCCCAAACCTCTTCAAATGACCTGCCTGATGCGCCCCAGGCTACCGTGGCTGCACTGACCCATCCCAACGGCCCCACCGTGGTCATGGACACGACCATGGGCCGCATCACCTGCCAGTTTTTTCAACGGCAGGCTCCCAAAACAGTGGCCAACTTCATTGCTTTGGCCGAGGGCACTCGGGACTGGACCGACCCCGCGACCAGCAAGAAGCAGCACAACAAGCCGCTTTACAACGGCACCATCTTCCATCGCGTCATCCCCGAGTTCATGATTCAGGGCGGCGATCCAACAGGCACCGGCATGGGAGATCCCGGCTATCAATTTGAAGATGAGTTCAATCTCAATCTGGGCTTCGACCAGCCCGGTCGCCTGGCCATGGCCAACTCCGGGCCCAACACCAACGGCAGTCAGTTCTTCATCACCGAGGTGCCCACCGAGTTTCTCAACGGCAAGCACACCATCTTCGGCCAGTGCGACGCTTCCAGCCTGGATGTCGTCAAGGCCATTGCGCGTGTGGAGCAGGACAGCCAGAATAAGCCACTCAAGCCCGTGGTGCTGAACAAAGTGACCATCGTGCGCGAAGGCCAGCCTCTGCCGCCAGCGCCAGCCGCGCCCAAACCATAATAATCAGGAGTCTTCATGTCCCTCGCAAAAGGAACCTACGCAGTCTTCTCCACCACCGAAGGCAAGATCACTGTCCGCCTCTTCGAGGCCGACGCGCCCATCACCGTCAAAAACTTTATCGAGTTGGCCGAGGGCTCCAAGGAGTGGACCCACCCCGGCACCCACAAAAAGTCCACCGACAAGCTCTTCGACGGCACCATCTTCCACCGCGTCATTCCCGACTTCATGATCCAGGGCGGCGACCCAACCGGCACCGGCATGGGCGGACCCGGCTATCGTTTTCAGGACGAGACCAAAGGTTCGCCGCACAGGTTTGACAAGCCCGGCAAGCTGGCCATGGCCAACTCCGGTCCCGGAACCAACGGCTGCCAGTTCTTCATTACCGTGGCGCCCACGACCCACCTCACCGGCAACCACACCATCTTCGGCGAAGTCGTTGAGGGCCAGGAGATTGCCGACAAGATCTCCAAGGTTCCGCGCGGCTCTCAAGACAAGCCCAAGACGCCCGTCGTTCTCGAATCTGTAATCATCGAGCGCGTCGCGTAATCGGCTTCACTGGTGCATCAACTGATGAGTGCCCCACCCTCGCCGCGTCTTTGTTCTTGCAGCTAGGGTGGGAGACCACGAACATCAACCGTGCGAACTGACCAAAGCCCCCCTATCGTCCGCCAGCGCCGCAAAAAAATAGAACCGCAAATTTTGCAGATAATTACGATCATGTGGCGCACTCTATCTATATGGACAAACCTGCCATAACCCCAGAATCCGCAACCGAACTCACCCTGGTCGAGGCCATTCCTCTGCCGGTAATCGAGCCCAACCCCAAACAAGCTCAGGCCGCTATCAAGCGTTGCTGCGCAGCATGGCAGCGCACCTACGATGTATACCTGGCGGGGACCCTCAAGGACAAATATGACAAGATCGAAGCAGTCCAGGAGGCTGGCCGCGCCTATTGCAAAGCCATGCCCCCTCTCGCCGGTTATGAAAGCATCAGAGACTTCCTCGCTTGTGCCGCCCACGGCATACTCATCAAGGCGATTCCACAACAGAGAGCTAACCAGCTCTCTACGCCGCGCAGGTCGCTCTCGCTACCCTCCATTTCGAGCCAAAACCTCAAAAAACCGCCTGACCCCCACCCCCCCTACCCTGTGGAAATCATTTTCCGGCCCTTCAGTCTGCCGTAACTCGCATGTATTCAATAGTATGCATTTTCACCCTGTTGACGAATCAGTAACTGCAAACCGCGATTTTTGCCCATATTTAACCCCAAAAAGGGCCGATTTAACCCCAAAAAGCCTCTTTTTCGCGTCATTTTGACAGCTCTTTGTACGGGACGTGAAGCTTCGAATCTTTGTTCTTGGGATGCATCGATTCAATATGGATTCAGCCTTATCCAATGCGGCTCATGAAAGAATGAGTGTGAACCAGGGAGCCTCGATGAAATGCAATCTCGCAGCCTGCTTCCTTCGCGCCGCGGCAATGCAGCTTGCAATTCTTCTGCTGACCGGCGCGGCGATTGCCCAGAGCGGCCAGCCAACTAGAGCAACGGTCCCTGCTTTATTCGTCAGCGACATTCACTTTGAGCCGTTCTGGGATCCGGCCAAAGTGCCGCAAATGGCCGCTGCGCCGGTGAGCGAGTGGAGAGCCATCCTCGCCGCCACGGCCTCGCCCAATCAGCAGCAGCGCTTTACCGCATTGCAGCAGAGCTGTCGTGCTCGCGGAGCCGATACTTCTTTTGCGCTCTTAGACTCCAGCTTGAAGTCCATGCGCAGCCACGCCGCTGGCGTAAAGTTTGTCACCGTGAGCGGCGATCTCATCTCTCATTCCTTTCAATGTAAATACAACATGCTCTTTCCTAAATCCACGCCTGCCGACTTGAGGGCTTTCGCAGAAAAGACGCTGAATTATGTGATGGGAGAGTTATATGGCGCCTTTCCCAAGGTGCCTGTTTATGTTGCTTTGGGAAACAATGATTCCGACTGCGGCGATTATCGTCTCAATGCTCATAGCGAATTTCTGGAGGTTACCGGCAGGGAAGTAACCAGGAATTTTCCTGCCTCCGAGCGTCACGGCGCTGAAGAGAGCTTCGCGGCTGGCGGCTATTACAGCGTCTCCCTG
>Ga0302266_10000202_pt1 | contig 60989 bp, 45 predicted proteins | sample III_Bog_E1_2_FD_194559 | JGI IMG/M metagenome (GOLD analysis project Ga0302266, IMG submission 194559) | Peat permafrost microbial communities from Stordalen Mire near Abisko, Sweden - III_Bog_E1_2 | ecosystem: Environmental > Terrestrial > Soil > Wetlands > Peat | place: Sweden: Abisko...
CACAGCGCCTGGTGGAATCCGGCTGCGAAATCGTAAAGGACGAGCCGCAATTCCCCAGAATCTATTTGAAGGACCCATATGGGCTGATCTACAACCTGACGACCTGACCGCCGCATAAACCTTGGCGTCTTTGACCATCGCAGCCACGCGGAAGCAGCGAAACAAAATACAGAAAACCCGTCGCCGCCGCTCTAGAAAGTACTTCGCCGCCGAGCCCCCCCCGACGGCGCCTTGTCGCTCCAAACCGACTGATCGCGATTCTTCCAGATCTTGCGCCCCCGTGTCTTGCCCAGCGTGAACATCCACCAAAGCAGCACGATCAAGTACACGACCATGTTGGCGTCCACCAGCCTTCTGCCGATGTCCTGGAAGTGCAGGTAATCGGTCAAATCCTTCGGCGCAGCTGTTATCGCCATCAATTGCCATAATCCCAGCACAACCAACTGTCCCAATGACGACGTTGAGAGCCCGATGGCGAGCCGTTGTTTGTAACTATGCCAGCCGGCATCGAAGCGGCGTCCAAAGTAGAACACCAGCAAACACAGCTCGATCGTCAGCATGTTCACCAGCAGTGCCGCCTTCTGCGCCACCAGTTCCAGCAGTCGCAACACTGCCGTGGTTGAATCCGCGCTGAGAGTATCGGCCTTGGGCCACGGTCCCCAAATGGTGATTGCGCCTCCAGCCACAGCCACCATAGCAAGTGTCCACAGAATCCAGGTTCTGCGCTTCACGCCTGCGAATACCCGCCGCGCCAGTTCCACCAACACCAGCAGAGCGGTCAGCGCCGCCAGGTTGTCCACCGCAATGGAGACCGCGTTCATAGTGACCGAAGGCAGGTCGTGCGCCAATCTGTTAAGCACCGAGCGGAGTCCAACCAGGAAAAGGCTCGCCATGAACCAGGGAAAATTGCGTTGACGCACTCGCCAGAACAGGATGAGCAGCAGGACCGTCAGCTCTGCCAGCGTCAACCACCAGAGTACTTCAACTGCCGAAAATCCAAAATCGAACTTCATTCTTTTTGCCTTGTCTTGCCCGCAGTTTACAGCGCCGGTCCGGTTGCCGCAAAACGAATACCATCAACCTGGCGTGCTTACGCCTTTTAGTCCGCTGTACTGGATCCCGGTAGTCGCATTCTGAGCACAGGCTACCCCTAGGGAACAGGAGATGCGGCGAAAACGGAAGTATCTCGCTGAAGGGCGTACAGAGTGTTCCCAGTCTAACCGCGCACGCCGCAAAGAGTCCTCTCAAAAATGTGGATGACAATGGGCGCTCCCGCTCATTTCCGTCAAAAACTGTTTCCCAACGCAGCCCTCGCGCATCTCAACAGACATGAGCCAGGAAAAGGCAACATTCGGAGCCGGCTGTTTCTGGGGTGTCGAGGCGGCTTTTGCCGCCATACACGGGGTCACTGCAACCGCAGTTGGATATGAAGGCGGGCAACTGGACCAGCCCAGCTACAGAGATGTCTGCGCCAATTCCACCGGCCATGCCGAGGTCGTTGAACTCGACTTCGACCCCTCGGAGGTTTCATTCGAGCAACTCCTCGACGCATTTTTTTCGCTTCACGACCCCACCACCTTAAACCGCCAGGGCCCGGATTGGGGCACGCAATATCGTTCCGCCATCTTCTTTCACTCGCCCGAGCAGGAAGTCCAGGCACGCGCAAAGATAGAGCAGCTCACCGCCGATGGGCGCTTCAAACCCAAACGCATTGTTACCAAAGTTGAGCCGGCCCAGACCTTCTGGCGGGCTGAGGAATACCACCAGCGCTACTTGGAAAAGCGCGGCCAGGCAAGCTGCCACATTTAACTCGAAAAGCCGCTATTCCGCTGCAGATTGCTCCCCCTCCTGAACTGGCTCGGCAAAATCAGCCTCCGCATCGGCTGGGACGGCATCCACGATCAAGACTTCCCCAACTCCACCCGTCCCCGGCTCGTCCATCCAGAACCAGATAATCCACCACACCAGCACGGCCAGGTACACAACCTTATTGCCGTTCACCAGCCTGGCTCCCAGGTCCACGAGCCGATTGACGTCCGCCTGGCTGTGGGGGGTGGTCCTGGTTGCAATCAACTGCCAGGCTTCCAGCACAATCATTTCCGAAATCGCCGCTGTCGAAAGCCCAATCGCAATTTGCTGCGCTTGGCTGCGCCACCCGGCCTTGAAGCGACTTCCAAATATCGCCACCACCAGTCCCAATTCCACAGCCAGCAACTCCACGAGCAGATTGCCCTTTTGCGCCACTAGATCTACCAGCCGAAGCGTTGCCAGTTGCGAATCCGCCGTCAGCGTTTTCCATGCCGGCCAAGGTCCCCAGGCCGCAAGCACGCCGCAAGCGACGGTCACCATTCCGATGGTGTTCACAATCCACAATGAGCGCTGTAGGCCACCGAAGGTACGCCTCGCCACTTCCGCCAAAACCAGCAGTCCAATTAGCAACCCCAATACGCTCAGTATGATGAAAACGGTGCTGATCTGGATTGGCGCAATCCGCCCATAAAGCAGTCTGCCTATCAACATGCGCAGCGTTACCAGCGAAATACTCGCCGTGAACCACGGAAAAAGCCGCACCCGGTCGCGCCCCAGCAATACCACGAGGAGCACCAACAGCGCCGCAAACGTAAGCGTCCACAGAACCTGCGCGGTCGTGAAATCGAAATTGAAATGCATTATTGCCTTGTCCAGCCCAAAACGAGCCCGCAGGGGCTGCTTGTGCAGCGATCATCGCGCCGCACCCCAAGTTCTCGGGAATTGAAGTCCCCTTACAGCGCCGCCAGAGCCTCGGTCTGCCCCGGAAACAGCCCCGCGTACTTGGTTATTCCCACCATGGTGAACACCTTGGTAAAGTGCGCCGACAGACCAAAGGCATACACTTTCTGGCCGGCGTTCGCGGCTTCCATCAGCAGTTGGATCACCAGGGCGATCCCGCTGGAATTGATGTAATCCACTTTGGTGAAGTCCAATAATACCTGTTTGATTGTGCCTTTCGGTAACGCCTGATATGCCCCCAAAACAGCTTCTTTCGAGGTGCTGGCAATGTCGCCCTCAAAGCGCAGTACGGTCACCGCATGCCCCGCCGGGGATGTTAGCTGGTCAACTCGCGATTTGGTTTCACTCTGCACGATCGATTCTCTCCGTTTTCTTTATTCGGTTTGGGCCGCTGCCGTGGCCCGCTCATGCATCCTTATCCAACCGTATCACCAGCCGGACATAACTCGCCCTGCCTTCCGAGCCAGCCACCCACTCCGCCTCGTCCACCAGCGCCTGGATCAGGAACATTCCCATCCCGCGCGGATCTTCCTCGCCGTGCATCTTGCGGTCGATGTCCGGCTTGGCTTGTTTCTTGCTCATCCCTTTGCCGTCGTCGATCACCTTTACTTCAAGTGAATCCACACCAGCCGAAAGCACCACACCTACAGAGAGTTTTTCGTTCAACCGGTTCCCGTGCTCGATTGCGTTGATGCACGCCTCCGCCACTGCGGTCTTAAGATCCTCGACCCGGTCCTCGGGAAAACCCATCAGCTTGGCCACTGCCGAGGCCGTGCTCATAGCAACCTTCTCGAATCCCATCCGAGACGGTAGCCGCACCTCCACAGTGGTGGTCTTTATCTCGCTCATGCCGGCATCTCCGGGTTACTCCTCCACCGGCAAAGTGCCAGTGCGGTCATGTCGTCCGACTGCGGGCCCCCTTCAGAGAACTCCACGAGGCTTGTCCACAATGCATCGAGAATACCATTGGCCTTCTCCTCGGGGCACTTCGAAAATTGATCTAGTAGCCTTTCGGGACCAAATTCCTCATCCCCCCTGAAAACTTCTGTCAGCCCATCGGTATAGAAAAGCAGCCTCGTCCCCGGCGCAAACCCGTGCCGCTCGCTTGTATAGCGCATCCCCGGTAAAAGTCCCAGGGGCGTTCCCGTGGCCTGAAACTCGTGCGGCATGGCGCCAGGCTCTACAAGGAACCCCGGGTTGTGCCCCGCGTTTACTACCTCTACCTCGCCTAACTCCGGATATAAGCGGAGGAATATCGCCGTCACGTACCTGCGGCGCGCCTCATCACCCTCTTGCCAGTGATGCTGGTTCATCCGGGTAGCAAGCTCGTCAAGCGGCATGCCACTGGCCGCCATCGCCCGAAAAGCAGATCGGAAACTGGTAGCCATAATCGCGGAAGCCAGTCCCTTGCCCGCCACATCCGCCACTGCAATCAGCAGGCTCCCGTCAGGCTGCTCCACAATATCCAGATAATCCCCGCCAACCTCATAACAGGTAACCGATCGAAACCCCACCGAGTAACCGTCAATTTCCGGCAACTCCTGCGGCAAAAGCGACCTCTGAATTAAGCGTGCGGCGTCGAGGTCCTGCTGTACCCTTGCGAACTCCACATTCCGCTTGTGGTTTCGCGCATTTTCCAGAGCTACCGACGCCTGCAGCGCCAGCCCCTCAATAAAGTCCGCTTCGTAGATGGTCAGTTCCCGTCCATCCGGCGCCGCCACCGCAAGCTCCGTCATACGCGTGCCTGCGCGGTCGTTCAATGGATAGAAGTACAACGGATTGCCAGCCATTTGGGAGCCGGCTATTTGGGAGTGATCCAGGCCTCCAACGCCGGCTGCCCCGCTCTCGTCCGGAATAATCGGGTCACCGTAAGCAAGCCCAGTCCCCGGAAACGCCGCCCCAGCCATCTCAAGCTCTCGCACCACAATTCGCAGCACCTGTTCCAGCACTGCTTCCTCGTTGATAGTGGAATGAACCTGCCTCGAGGCCTCAAGCAGGGCCTGCAGACGCGCCACCTGTTGCTGCAGGTCAATCGTCTCACCGTTCCCCGGGATCTGTATCCCAGTCGCCATTCCGCCCTATCCTCCGTGGATTCCCCACTCTAACACGAGGGTGCCAATGCTGTTCTGAAGACCTTCGCCAGGCGATTCGCCCTTAATCCCCGGTCTGTATGTTCACCAGCACATCCGCGGCATTCCCTCCCTGGGATACCGGCCCCGGCGAAATCGTATTGGTCTGCGGAGCCCGCCAGTGGTCTATATAGCTGATTCTATGAACGCAACCCACGGTGCAGTTGGGAGCGCAGCTTTTCGCCGTGAGAAATTCCCGCTTCACATCCGCCGTTGTGTATTCGGCGATGGGTACGCCGGGGTAGCCTCGCTGCTGGCTGCAATAGTGGACGAGGCCGTCTTCGCAAATATATAGGTACCGTGAGCCGGCGCGGCACCGCCAGTCGTTGGGCAGGCCCTGGACAATCGCCGCCTGAAACTTGTCGAACTGGGCGTAGTTGGTCTTCTTCCGGTGGCTCATTTCGAAGTAGACCCTGCTTTCATCCTGATTCAGCGGCTTCAGTTGGCCGCTGCCGTCGTGGATAATTCCGATGGTGGACTCAAAGCCCAGCTCCAGGGCGCGCTTTCCAATCACCAGCGCGTCGTTGGGATTCTTGAATCCGCCGCCGACTACCGAGTTGATGTTCACGTGGAACTCGGCGTGGTCGGCAAGCATCTGCAGCTTCTTGTCCAGTACCTTGAGGCTCTTTTTCGACACTTCGTCGGGGACCACATTGTCGATACTAATCTGCATGTGATCGAGGCCGGCGCGGTTAAGCCGTTCAATCCGCTCAACATTCAGCAGGTAACCGTTGGTGATCATGCCGGCGATGGCGCCTGTTCTTCTCATCCGGCGGATGATGTTGTCGAGATGCGGGTGGGTGAGCGGCTCACCGCCTGAGATGCCGATCATGGCCGTGCCGAGGCGGCCGAGGTGGTCGATGCGGCGGTACATTTCTTCCAGAGGCACGGGCTCTGAGACTTTGTCGAACTCGTTGCAGTAGCCGCAGCTCAGGTTACAGAAGCGGGCCGGGATAATCTGCGCCAGCACCGGGTGCGAGGTGGAGGCTAGGGCGCGAACGACCATGGCATACTCGCGCGCCTTGCGGCTGGCCGCAATCGCGCGCCCAAGCACTGTCGATCTTTTGGGAGTTGCCATTGCTTTCTATTGAATCATAGTCCGGGGGATGGGGGTAGTGACTGAGGGACTAGGAAACTGGGATCAGGGAGCCGGGATTAGGAGCCGCGGTGGGCGCGGAAAGGCTGTCGTGGAGTGTGGACTGGCTTTCGAGGTTTATGTTGAGTTGCCCGCGAAACGCTTCAGGAGTGCAAGGAGCGAATGGCAAATTGCTTTGCATGTTATTAGAGGTAGAACGCGCAGAATCAAGAAAAAGGGGACTGAACAGCGTCTTTTTGGCGCTTTTAAGCGATTATTGGTGCAATAAAGGCGCTTATGGCGCAAAAACGGCGCTTTTTGTATGCATGGCAGCGAAGTGGGCTGGAATGTGGGGTTATAGGCGGACTCTTGAACTGGCATGCGGAGCAACGGTAGGACGAAAAAGCGACAAACAGATGCGGAATGAGTTGCGGCAGAGAGCGCGGCGGGATCTGGATGAGGACCTACGGGTGTTCAAGAGCAAGAGGGGCCGACGGTCGAAGTTGGGGATGGCTGCGGGGAGTGCGGCAGGCGCTGAGAATGCGTGTGGGCGAGGTTGCGCGGCGCATGAAGGTGGGGCAGTCGGAGATTTACCGGCTGGAGATGGCGGAGGTACGGGACACGATTACGCTGAGGAAACTGCGCGTGGCGGCGGAGGCGATTGGCTGTGAGCTGGTGTACGCGGTGGTTCCGGAGAATGGGACGCTTGAGGACATGGCGGAGGCGTTGGAACGGGAGAGGAAAAAAGACGAGACGGCCAAGCAGAAGCGACTTCCGAAATCCGATCCTTATGGGTTGGTGAAAACTGTGACCGCCGTAATGGCGTTGGCGGAATGGCATCGGGGAAAACGGTGATGAGGCTGGGGACTGAGAGCTGAGGGCAAGCACTTCTAGCTGGCAACTCACGGCTATGGGCTTCCGCCCCTCGGCCGAGAAGAGTGCCCCGATGCCCCGGTCGCGCCATGAAAAGAAACAGGGTTTAGATTGGGTCTGCGTTGGAAGAATTTGAACGGAGGGGCGGTGGGAATTTTGGGAATTGATTTGGGAAGTTAGGGCCCGCTTCGCCTGCGGATCGAGTTAGCGAGTAAGCGGGTTGCACTGGTCGACGCCAGTTTCATCGCTTCACGGGTCGGCGAAGGCCGGGGCGACCGACACAAAGCTACGGTCTGATCGCCGCATTTGGAGTGGCGGCTAAGCTTGCCTTATCATCCTTTGAGGCCATTTGGTAACGGCAGGTGCACACTCTCGATTGGGAATCACACGAAGGTGCAAGGGATTTTCAGGACCTCGCTTGATAAAATCACGATATCTACTCGATAAAAGCCGGAAAGGATTTTCAGGTTCCCGGCTTGCGTCTTAAAAATTTGCCCAGATTGTCGTTTTGCTTGCCGAATCGACACGGAGACACGCCAGCCATGCCGCAAGCTTCTACCAGGCCCTTCTCGTACGAATCCTTTCCAACCGCAGGCGTCGTAGCTTACTTCTCGATGGAAATCGCAATCAACCCAGGCATGCCCACGTATTCCGGCGGGCTGGGGGTTCTGGCGGGAGACACGATGCGCAGTGCCGCCGACCTGGGTGTGCCGCTGGTGGCCTTTACGCTGCTGCATCGCAAGGGATATTTCGAGCAGCACCTGGACGGCAAGGGCGTGCAGACGGAGGAGGTTCAACCGTGGAACCCCGCGGATTTCTGCACCGAGGAGGCGGCGCGGGTTACGGTTTCAGTGGAAAGCCGGACGGTGACGGTGCGCGCGTGGCGCTACGATTTGGTGGGCCGCTACGGGCATGTTGTGCCGATCTATCTGCTGGATACCGATGTGGATGGGAATTCCGGATGGGATCGCGGGCTGACCGACCACCTGTATGGCGGCGACACCAACTATCGGCTGCAACAGGAAATTGTGCTGGGCATGGGTGGCGCGCGGATGGCCAACGCGCTGGGCCACAGAGTAAACGTGTACCACATGAACGAGGGCCATGCGGCGCTGCTGACACTGGCGCTGATTGAGAGCCAGCAGGGCGGGGGACCGCTGGGCGTGCCGACCGAGAGCGACCTGAACCTGGTTCGCCAGAAGTGCGTGTTCACCACACATACTCCGGTGCCGGCTGGGCATGACCGGTTTACCACGGAGCAGACGATTCGCATTCTGGGCGGCGACAGGACGGCGCGGCTTGAAAGGCTGGGATGTTTTCGCGATGGCATGTTGAACATGACGCTGCTGGCGCTGAGGTTCTCGCGATATGCCAACGGAGTGGCCATGCAACATGCAAAAGTGTCACGGGGAATGTTTCCGGAGTTTGCCATCGACTCGATCACGAACGGGGTTCACTCGCCGACGTGGGTATCAGAACCGGTGCAAAAGATGCTGGACGCGAATTTTTCTTCGTGGCGGCGCGACAATCTTTACTTGCGTAACGCGATCGACCTGCCGGAGAGGGAGATTCTGAAAGCCCACACCCGCGCCAAAGAGCAGTTGCTGGCCGAAGTTGGGTCGCGGACCGGGCTGATTCTGGATCCAAAGGTGCTGACGCTGGGCTTTGCGCGGCGGGTTGCCACTTATAAGCGGGCGACGTTGCTGTTTAACGATCCGGAGCGGCTGGTTGAAGTTGCCAGGGCTGCTGGCGGATTGCAGATTCTTTATGCCGGCAAGGCGCATCCGCAGGACGAGCCGGGGAAGGCGCTGATTCAGCAGGTCGTGGCGGATGCCCACCGGTTCTCGGAGGGGGCGCTGCGCATTGTTTACCTGGAAAACTATGACTGGGAGCTGGGCGCGCTGCTTACCGCGGGAGTGGATGTTTGGATGAACACGCCAAAGCGGCCGTACGAGGCCTCAGGCACAAGCGGGATGAAGGCGGCGCTGAACGGCGTGCCGAGCTTGTCGATTTTGGACGGGTGGTGGATCGAGGGCTGCATTGAAGGCGTGACCGGTTGGGCTATCGAGGACGGCGCCAACGATGAGGATGAAGCCAACTCGCTCTACAGCAAGCTGGAGAAGGCGGTGGTTCCGCTGTATCTTGAGGCGCCGGAGAATTGGGCACGGCTGATGCGCACCACTCTGGCGTTCAACGGATCGTACTTCAACACCAACCGCATGGTGAAGCAGTACACGCGTAACGCTTACTATCCGGTGCAGCTGATTGAGCAGGCCAAGGTGGAGGAAGAGGCGTTTGCGGGGTAATAAAGAGCAGTTTCTAGCTGCTAGCCTTTAGCCGTTAGCTGGGCACAGTGCGGTTGGCTCCCGCTAGATCATCCTTGGTTTCACGCTTTGGTAAGAGGAGACGTTCAAACCAAGGCGCGCAATTCCAAAAGACGAGTGTCAGAACCAACAGGCTTGCAATGCGAGCCAATAAGAAGGCAATAGCCACTTGATCGTAGCTCCGCCAGTACACGTCTGCGTCCGAAATTCCAGCAGCTGCAATTAGGCTCTCGTGATGGTGGAGTGACACAAGCCATTCAGGTAGATGAGCTGTATCTAGCAGCGCAGTAACGAACTGGATTATCGCCAATGCTCGGCTCACCAGTAGCACGACCTCTTTTCTTGACATGGCCTGCCTCCCATTCTTCAGCTATAAGGACTTTCTATTTCACAAACAACTCGCTGTGAGAACCCATGCGCGCAAAACGCACCGTTTTGCTGTCTGGAAGTTTGTAGATGAGCAGCAAATCGGATTTCAGATGGCATTCGCGGTGGCCTTTTCAATTGCCGCTCAAGCCGTGATCGCGATGCTTTTCAGGGAGAGGCTTATCTTCCGCAAGCAGACCCGCGATTGTCGACAACAGCGTCTCAATATCCTTGTGCCGGGGTGTTGCCAGAGCCAGTTTATAGTCGCGCTTGAAGGCTGACGTCCATTCAATCGTCCGCATTCAGGACCGCCATCATAGCGGAAACGCTGTCGGCTCGCGTCACTTTGCCGCGCTCACCGGCTTCAATTGCCGCCAGTGTCTCGCTGTTGGGAACCCGCACCTCAAATGGCATCGCCTTCTCCGCGGCAATGCGAGTGAGAAGAATTCGAACCGCGTCGGAAACAGTAAGGCCCATAGCTGCCAGCGCCGCCGAAGCCTGTTCTTTTACTTCCCCGTTTACCCGAATATGAACCATGCTCGTAGCCATGGATGCACCCCCAATGTATACCTTGTATACCCGTCTTTGCTTCTTCCTCGTTAATCCCCCGGCGCTTCTTCCAGCTCGGAGCCTATTCGCCGGAGCTTCATGAATCTCCATTGCAGGCGGTCGAAGAAGAGATAGACCACAGGCGTGGTGAAGAGCGTTAGCATCTGCGACACGATGAGTCCGCCAACGATGGTGATGCCCAGTGGCTTGCGCAACTCCGAGCCTACGCCCATGCCGATGGCCAGCGGCAAGCCGCCGAACAGCGCCGCCATGGTGGTCATCATGATGGGACGGAAACGGAGCAGGCACGCCTGATAAATGGCGTCGACCGGCGGCAGGCCCTGGTCGCGCTCGGCCTGCAAAGCGAAGTCGATCATCATGATGGCGTTCTTTTTCACGATGCCGATGAGCAGAATGATGCCGATGAGGGCGATGATGCTGAGGTCGGTTCCCGTGAGCAGCAGCGCGAGAATAGCGCCCACGCCCGCTGGAGGCAGCGTGGACAGGATGGTCAGCGGATGGATGAGGCTCTCGTACAAAATGCCGAGCACGATGTAAACGGCCACCAGCGCGGCTAGTATCAGCCAGGGTTCGTTTCGGAGGGAGTCCTGGAAGGCCTGCGTGGTTCCCTGGAATGTGGGATGAATCGATGGGGGCATGTTCATCTCGCGCTCCGCTTTTTCCAGAGCGGTAACGGCGTCGCCCAGAGCCACGTTTGGCGCAAGGTTAAAGGTGAGCGTAACTGCGGGATACTGGCCCTGGTGGTTCACCTGGAGCGCAGTCCGCTGCGGCTCAAAATGGGCAATCGCCGAAAGCGGCACCATGGCGCCGCCTGCCGAGGGAGTCGGCGCCGCGGAGCCGGCGGTTGCGGCAGCACCTGCGGCTCCGGCCGTGGATGACGTAACGGCGGGGACTGTCGCGCTAGACGCTAGGACCGCGAGAGTCCCGGAAGCCGCGGGAGCCACCGGAACCGCAGCTGCCACCGCCGTGCCCGTGTTCGGGACCGCACTTGCAGCTCCCACAACATTGCTAGCCTTGATGTAAATCCCGTTCAGCGAGTCGGGGCTGAGCTGGTATTTCGGGTCGACCTCCATCACCACAAAGTACTGGTTCAGCGCCGTGTACATGGTGGAAACTTCGCGCTGGCCGAAAGCATCGTAGAGCACGTTGTCGATTGCCGCCGCAGTAATGCCAAGCCGCGAGGCGGTGTCACGATCGATAACCAGCGTGGCCGCCAGTCCCCGATTCTGCTGGTCGGTGGATACATCGCGCAACTCGTGCATGGCCCGGGCGCGCGCTTCGAAACGTGGCGCCCACGAGTTCAACTCGTTCAGGTTCTCGTCGGAAAGCGTGTACTGGTATTGCGCCGCTGCGCCGCGTCCGCCGATCTGGATGTCCTGCTGCGCCTGCAGAAACAGAATTGCGCCAGGGACGCTTGTGAGCCGGCTGCGAAGCCTGTTCACAACATCGTCGGCGGTGACGTGATCGGGGCTTATATGGAGCGCGATTCGCAGGCGATTGATCCAATCGTCGGGAACAACGCGGTAGGGGCGCTGGTTCAGCGGCTTCAGCGCAATGAACATGTTGCCAATGTTGGAACTTCCCCCGCCAGGGCCATTGCCGCCCACAAAGGCAGTGACCGACTGAACGGCCGGGTCGTCCATCACCATCTGCGCCAGGTTCCGTTGCTTCGCGCTCATGGCATCGAAGCTAATGTCCTGCGCGGCGAGGGTTCGACCACCCAGCCTGCCGGTATCCTGCTGCGGGAAAAAGCCTTTGGGCACAATCTTGAAGAGATAGATGTTTAGAAAGGCCGTGCCGATGGTTACACCGAGCATAAGCGTCTGGTGGCGCAACACCCAGCGCAGTCCCCGATTGTATTCGTAGTGAAGCCATTCAAACGCGCGTTCGCTGGCACGGTAAATAGGCCCATGGCGGCTTTCGTCGCGCTGCTTGAGAAACCGGGCGCAGAGCATGGGCGTTGTGGTGAGCGACACCAGCAGCGAAACGGCGATGGCCACGCTGAGGGTGACCGCGAACTCACGAAAGAGCTTGCCCACAATGCCGCCCATGAGCAGAATGGGAATGAAGACGGCAATGAGCGATGTGCTCATGGAAAGCACTGTGAAGCCAATTTCCTTTGACCCCTTCATGGCCGCATCGAAGGGGCTGAGTCCCATTTCCAGATAGCGCGTGATGTTTTCAATCACCACGATAGCGTCGTCCACCACAAATCCGGTGGAGATGGTGAGCGCCATCAGCGAGAGGTTGTCGATGGTGTAGCCGAGCAGGTACATAACGCCGAAGGTGCCCACCAGCGACAGCGGCACGGCAATGGACGGAATGATGGTGGCCCACACCTCGCGCAGGAAGAGGAAGACGACCAGCACCACCAATAGCACGCTGATAATCAGCGATAATTCCACGTCGTGCACGCTGGCGCGGATGGTCGTGGTTCGGTCGACAGCCACATCGAGCTTGATGGTGGGCGGAATAGCGGCCTGAAGACGCGGCAACTGGGCCATCACCCTGTCCACAGTGTCGATGACATTCGCGCCCGGAATCTTGAAGACGATGATCAGGATCGCGTCTTTCAGCTTGCCGGGTGGGCCATGGGCCGGATTGATGCCGGATACGCCGGCGGTGTGAATGTCGGAGACGCCGTCCGACACCGTGCCCAGATCGGAGATGCGCACTGGAGCGCCGGTTTGATGGTTATAGCCGGCGATGATGGGCGCATATTCGCTGGCCTTGAATATCTGGTCGTTGTCGTCAATTTGCCAGCGGTGAGCAGTGTCCTGAAAGCCGCCTTTGGGGCGGTTAGCGTTGGCGCTGGCCAGCGCAAGGCGAACCGCCTCAAGGCCGACTCCGTTGCTGCCCAGTTGCATGGGATTCAACTCAACTCGGACCGCCGGCTGCGCACTGCCACCTACAAAGCACTGGCCGACTCCCTGGATTTGAGAGATTTTCTGCGCCAGGATGGAATCGGCCATGTCGTAGATTTGCGGTTTGGGCACCACATCCGAGGTGAGGGTGAGAATCAGGATCGGCGCTTCAGCCGGGTTGGCCTTGCGGTAATTTGGATTCTGCGGCAAATCGGCGGGCAGTTGACTGCGCGCCGCGTTGATGGCCGCCTGCACATCGCGGGCCGCGGCGTCGATGTTGCGACTAATGTCGAATTGCAAAGTCACCGAAGACGAGCCCAGCGAACTGGACGAGGTCATCTGGTTGACGCCCGCGATGCGGCCGAACTGGCGTTCCAGCGGCGTAGCAACGGAAGACGCCATGGTCTCGGGACTTGCGCCGGGCAGATTTGCGCTGGAGCCGATGACCGGGAAGTCCACATCGGGCAGCGATGCTACCGGCAGAATGGAGTAAGCCACCGAACCCGCCAGCAGCAGGGCCACGCTAAGCAGCGAAGTGGCTACCGGGCGCTGAATGAAGGGTGCGGATAGATGCATTGTTCCTGGCTCCTAGTCCGCGGTGACCGGTTGGTGTTCATAGGCGGTCTCTCGAATCGCCCGCGGCTTCATGCGCTGCGCCAGCTTGTCGAAGTAGAGATAGATGACCGGTGTGGTGTAGAGGGTGAGCAACTGCGACACCAGCAGCCCGCCAACGATGGTGATGCCCAATGGCTTGCGCAGTTCCGCGCCCACCCCGCCACCCAGAGCCAGCGGCAGGCCGCCCAGCAGTGCCGCCATGGTGGTCATCATGATGGGGCGGAAGCGCAACAAACAAGCCTGGAATATGGCGTCTTCGGCGGTCTTGCCCTCGTTGCGCTCGGCCTGCAAAGCAAAATCGATCATCATAATTGCGTTCTTCTGCACAATGCCTATAAGCAGGATGATGCCGATGAGCGCGATCACGCTGAATTCGCTGTGTGTAACCAACAGTGCCAGTATTGCGCCGACGCCGGCCGAAGGCAGCGACGAGATGATGGTGATGGGATGAATGTAGCTCTCGTATAGTACGCCGAGTACGATGTACACGGTAACCAGCGCGGCAAGAATCAGCAGCGGCTCGTTGGCCAGCGAGGTCTGGAAGGCCGCAGCCGTTCCCTGGAAACTGGCATTGATGGCAGCCGGCATTTGGATGCGCTGCTCGATGCGATTGACCGCGTTCACAGCGTCGCCCAGCGACTTGCCCGGCGCAAGGTTGAAGCTGACCACGGTGGAAGGAAACTGCCCCTGATGCCCGATGGCCAGTTGCGCGCGCGATTGCTCCCAGTGCGCGATCATGCTGAGCGGAACCTGTGTGCCGTTGCCCGATTTGACGTAGAGATTGCTCAGCGTGCCAGGGTCGCTTTGGAAGTCTTTTCCCACTTCCATCACCACATGGTATTGGTTGAGCTGGGTAAAGATGGTGGAAACCTGGCGCTGTCCAAAGGCGTCGTAGAGCGTGTTGTCCACATCGGCCATGGCAATGCCCAGGCGTGCGGCGGTGTCGCGGTCGATGACCAGCTTTGCGCCCAGTCCCTGGTCCTGCAAATCGCTGGCAACGTCGGTGACCACGTCTTCCCTGCTCAACTCCGCCACCATGAGGCGGGTATATTTCGCGAGTTCCACCTGGTCCGGATCTTCGAGCGAATATTGAAATTCGGTCCGGCTCACGCGATCTTCAACCGTAAGATCCTGGAGCGGTTGAAGAAAGAGCTGAATTCCCTCCACGCCTTCCAGCTTTGGCTGCATGCGGCGAATCACGTCTGTGGCAGAGAGTTTGCGCTGCTCCAGCGGCTTGAGGTTGATCTGGATGCGGCCCGAGTTCAGCGTGGTGTTGGTTCCGTCCACGCCGATGAAGGATGAGACGTTATCCACCGCGGGGTCTTCGAGCAGGATGTCCACAAGCTTCTTCTGGCGCTCAGCCATGCTGGCGAAGCTGACGGTCTGCGGAGCCTCGCTGATGCCTAGAATCACGCCGGTATCCTGCACGGGAAAGAAGCCCTTGGGCACCACGATAAACAGCAGAATGGTGGCTGCCAGCGTGGCGATGGTGACCACCAGCATGGTAAAGCGATAGCGCAAGACAACCTGGATGCTGCGCCCATACGCGGCGATAACAGAATTGAAGACTTTCTCAGACCAATGGTAAAAGCGGGTCTGATTCGAAGCTGACTTGTGCTTGAGAATGCGGGAGCACATCATGGGCGTAAGCGTAAGCGAAACCACCGCGGAGACAAGAATGGTGACGGCCAGCGTGACGGCGAACTCGCGGAACAGCCGCCCGACCACGTCGCTCATGAACAGCAGCGGAATGAGTACCGCAATAAGGGAAACAGTAAGCGACATAATCGTGAAGCCGATTTGTTCGCTGCCCTTGAGCGCGGCGCGCATGGGGCTCATGCCTTCTTCAATGAAGCGCGAAATGTTCTCGATCATCACAATGGCATCGTCCACCACAAAGCCGGTGGAAATGGTGAGCGCCATCAGCGTGAGATTGTTCAGGCTATAGCCCAGCAGGTACATGACGCCGAATGTGCCCACAATGGAAAGCGGCACGGCCACCGAGGGAATAACCGTTGCCGCCAGGTTGCGCAGGAAAAGAAAGATCACCATTACCACCAGCGCGATGGTGAGCATCAGCTCGTATTCCACATCTCTTACCGAGGCGCGAATGGTGTTGGTGCGGTCGGTGAGCACCTTTACCTGCACGGTGGCCGGCAGGCTTGCCCGCAACTGCGGCAGCAGCTTCTGGATGCGGTCGACCACGGCGATGATGTTTGCGCCGGGCTGGCGCTGGATGTTCACGATGACCGCGGGCTGGCGGTCCATCCATGCGGCCTGCTGCGAGTTTTCGGCGGCGTCCACGACCGTTGCCACGTCAGAGGCGCGCACCGCGGCACCGTTGCGATAGGCCACGATGACCGGCTTGTAATCTTCGCTTGAAAGCAACTGGTCGTTGGCGTTGATGGTGTAGGACTGGCGCGAGCCATTCAGCGTGCCCTTGGCCTGGTCAACGTTGGCCGCCGAGACCGCGGTGCGCAGGTCTTCAAGGCTCAGGTTGTAAGCGGCTAACTGGGCCGGGTTGGCCTGGATGCGCACGGACGGCTTTTGTCCGCCGGCGATCGAAACCAGTCCCACGCCGGTGACCTGGGAGATTTTCTGCGCCAGGTTGGTGTCGGCCGCATCCTCAATCTTGTCGAGGGGCAGCGAGTCGGAGTAGAGCGCGAGGGTCATTACCGGCGCGTCGGCGGGGTTGACCTTGCTGTAGATGGGAGGATTGGGCAGATCGGTGGGCAAGAAGCTGTTGGCCCCATTGATGGCCGCCTGGACCTCCTGCTCGGCCACGTCGATGTTTTCGTCGAGGTTGAACTCAAGTGTAATGACCGAACCGCCGCCGCTGCTGACCGACGTCATTTGTTTCAATCCCGGCATCTGGCCGAACTGGCGCTCGAGGGGCGCGGTCACGGACGAGGCCATCACCTCCGGCCCGCCGCCGGGATAAAACGTGAGCACCTGGATGATGGGATAGTCAACTTCGGGCAGGGCTGAGACCGGCAACTGCTGGTAGCCCACAAAGCCTGCCAGCAGGATGGCCGCCATCAGCAGCGAGGTGGCTACCGGGCGCAGAATAAAAGGCCGGGAAGGACTCAGGCTCACTGCCGTACCCTCTTATCCTGCTCGTGGTTCGGCTTGCCGGCTGCCGCCTGAACGGCGGGCTGCGGCCCGGCAAATGGACCATCGGTCTGATCGGAGCGGCGCGGAGCCATGGTCGCCGTTACAGCCTGGCCGGGGCGGAGCCGGTCCGCGCCGTCCACTACCACGCCCTGGCCCGGCTGAATCCCGCTGTCCAGGATAGTCACTTGTCCCTCGGCCAGCGCCACCTTCACGGGCTGAATCCGGGCAGTTCCGTTGCCCTTTGAGTCGACCCCGTCGATCACCCACACATACGCGCCCTGCATACCGGTTTGAATGGCAACCGAAGGCACCACCAGCGCGTTCGGCCGGTCTTCCATCACCAGGTGAATGTTGACGAACTGGTTGGGAAATAGCGCATTGTCCATGTTGTCGAAAACAGCCTTCAGCTTATCGGTTCCGGTTGTGGTGTCAATCTGGTTGTCCGCGGTCATCAAGGTTCCGCCGGCCAGTTTCTGCACGTCGCCGCGGTCGTAGGCATCCACAGGCAGACGTCTGTCCGTGGCCAGCTTGCGCAGCACCTGCGGCAATTCGTTCTCAGGCAGCGTAAAGTACACCGCTATGGGCTGGAACTGATTGATGATGACCAGGTTGGTGGTGTTGGCGGTGATGATATTGCCGGGGTCCACCAACCGCAGCCCGATTCGCCCATCGATGGGCGATTGGATGGAACACCAGTCAAGCTGCAACTGGGCGGTTTCGATGGCCGCCTTGTCGGCCTCGATTGCGCCCATGTACTGGCCTTGACTGGCCTCGTCGGCATCCAGGGTTTCCTTCGATGTGACCCCCGCATCGTAGAGCGCCTTGTACCGCGCAAACTCCGCCTGGGCATTTTTCAGCAGCGCTTCATCGTGCTTCAGCGTGCCCTTGGCCTGGTCCAGCGCCGCCTTGTAGGGTTTGGGATCGATAAGCAGGATGGTCTCACCCTGCTTGACTTCCTGTCCTTCGGTAAACTTCACCGGCTCCAGTTCGCCGTTCACCCGCGCCTTCACCGTCACGCTCATGTATGGAGTCACCGTGCCCAGTGCGGTCAGGAACACAGGCATCGGCCGCTGCTCCGCCTGGGCCACCTGCACGGGCACAGGACGGCTATACAACGCCGCCGCCTGACTCGCGCTGGTTGCCGCGCTCTGCTTCTGGTTCTGAAAGATCTTCCAGACGATGGAGCCCAGAGCACCCGCCAGCACCAGATAGACAACAATGCGAATCCAGTTTCCTTTACTGGAGGGCGGCTGGTGAGATGCGCTGAGCGGGGACAGATGCGACTCCGGAGTACTTTCTATGGACATGATTTCGATTCCAGTCGTTTCAATTGTGTGGACTCCCGCCGGGGCAACATTTTGCCCAGAAAGCAAGAATCAAACTACAGGCGGTCGTTTTTAGGGACGCAGCAGTTTAGGCAAAGGTTTCGTCCGCCATGCGTGGTCAGGGTGTGGGCTTTCAACTATGGCCAATGCCTATTGGCTCACGGCATTCATGACGCGATCATTGTATTCGAACGAGCCGTTACGGGCGATGTGACGGCGCGCAACCGCGATTCGCAATGAAGAAACTCCGCATCTCATGCTTGCGACTTTTTCTTCTCGCTGGCGCGAAGAACCAGGCCCCGGGATGCGGCAGGGGGCCGGAAGGTTGCTTTGTGGCAACGCAGCCAAGCTCATATCGCGGGATGCCGGACTTGGGGAAATTGCGTCCTTTCCGCCCCCATGGGCGTCCATAAAGCTATGGAGTGTGGTCCGTTTTTTCGCCTTCATGCCTTCATCCGGAAAGTTCGGATACCATAGTAGTTTCATCTGATTGTCGTATCGGCATTGGACGACTCAAGTCGTTTTGCCGCGAAACCCGGTGAGCCGGTGGGAACCGGATCGGGGTACCCGCTTACCAGTTCTCTCTTCCCCATGGTGGCGCACAACCCGGCAACGGTCGGCGTCCTTAAGAACACCCCGGCTCAGGAGCGAGTACCCGCCTTATGATGTGGATTGTCCGGCTTGCGCTGCGGCGGCCTTACACCTTCGCCGTCTTTGCGTTCCTGATCTTGATTCTCGGCGTCTTCAGCATCGTGTCGATGCCGACGGATATATTTCCCAACATCGATATTCCCGTAGTGACGGTGGTGTGGCAGTATTCCGGCCTCTCCGCGCAGGAGATGTCCACCCGCATCGTGTTCAACAGCGAACGGGGCATGACCACCACCGTCAACGACATTGAGCACATCGAGTCGCAGTCGCTCAACGGCATTGCGATCATCAAGATATTCTTTCAGCCGCATGTGAACATCGGCAGCGCCGTGGCCCAGGTTACGGCCATTAGCCAGGTGCAACTGCGCCAGTTGCCGCCGGGCACTACGCCGCCCTTCATCATCCAATACAACGCCTCCAGCGTTCCGGTGCTGCAGTTGGGGCTCTCCGGGAAGGGCCTGAACGAACAGCAGTTGAACGACATTGGCTCGAACAACATCCGTACGCAATTGGCCACCATTGAGGGAGCGCAAACTCCGTTTCCCTACGGAGGCAGACAGCGTCAGATCCAGGTTGATCTGGATCTTCATGCCCTACAGGCCAAGGGCCTTTCGCCGGTGGATGTGGTGAACGCCTTCAACGCGCAAAACCTCATCGCGCCCTCCGGCACCATGAAGATCGACCGCTTCGAATATGCGGTGGAGACCAACTCCGCGCCCGCGGTAATCGACGATCTGAACAACCTGCCCATCAAATCGGTCAACGGCGCAATGATCTACATCCGCGATGTGGCCCACGTCCGCGACGGCAGTCCCCCGCAGACCAACATCGTGCGCGTCAATGGCAGCCGCGGCGTCCTGATGAGCATCATGAAGACCGGCTCGGCATCCACGCTGGACATCATCAAGGGCGTGCAGACCGTGCTGGTGAACATCAAGGGCCAGTTGCCCCCCGAGTTGCAGATCAACGCGCTCTCCGACCAGTCGATTTTTGTGCGCAGCGCCATCGACGGGGTCATCCGGGAAGCGATCATCGCCGCCTGTCTCACGGCCATCATGATCCTGGTCTTCCTGGGCAGCTTTCGCTCCACCGTGATTATTGCGGTCTCGATTCCGCTCTCGATTCTGTGTTCGCTGACCATGCTCTACATGCTTCACGAGACCATCAACATCATGACGCTGGGCGGGCTGGCGCTGGCCGTCGGCATCCTGGTGGACGATGCGACGGTGGAGATCGAGAACATCAACCGCAATCTGGAATCGGGCAAGGAAATCGAGCAGGCCATCCTGGACGGCGCGGCGCAAATCGCCACTCCCGCGCTGGTCTCCACCCTCGCCATCTGCATCGTCTTTGTCCCCATGTTCCTGCTCAGCGGCGTGGCTCGCTACCTGTTTGTGCCCATGGCCGAGGCGGTGGTATTTGCCATGCTTGCCAGTTACCTGCTGTCGCGAACCGTAGTGCCCACCATGGCCAAGTACCTGCTGAAGGAGCACGACGATGCGCAGACCGCAGCGAAGCAGGCCAGCCGCAATCCCTTCGTCCGTTTTCAGCTTGGCTTTGAGTCCGGATTTTCAAAGATGCGCGCCGGATACCTGCGCATGCTGACCTTGTGTGTGGATTTCCCTGTGTTCTTTCTCCTGCTTTTCAGCGTTTTTGCGGTTGGTTCGGTCGGCCTTCTGCTGCCCTCGCTCGGGCAGGATTTCTTTCCTTCCGTAGACGCCGGGCAGTTCAAGATTCACGTCCGCGCCCGGACTGGCACGCGCATCGAGGAGACGGCCCTGCTTTGCGACCACATCGATTCCACCATCCGCGAGCATATCCCGGCCAAAGAGGTGGTTTCGATCGTGGATAACATCGGGCTGCCTTACTCGGGATTGAATCTGTCGTATTCGACTTCCGCGCCCATTGGGCCGGCTGACGCCGATATTCAAGTGCAGCTAACAAAGGACCACCATCCCACTGCGGCCTATGTATCAAAGCTGCGCGAGGTGCTGAATCGCGAGTATCCCAGCGTAACGTTTTATGTGCTGCCTGTGGACATTGTGACGCAGATTCTCAACTTCGGCCTCTCCGCTCCCATCGACATCCAGATCGTGGGCCCTGACCTGTATGGAAACCGCGCGCTGGCGGAGAAGATGCTGAATGAGGTCCGCTATGTTCCGGGCGCAGCCGATGCGCGCATTCAGCAACCGTTCAACTACCCCAATTTGACGGTGAATGTGGACCGCATGCGTGCCGAAACCATTGGCCTCTCACAGGCGAATGTGGCGCAGAGCGTGCTGGTGGCGCTGAGCGGCAGTTTCCAGACCACACCGAATTTCTATCTCGATCCCAAAAGCGGCGTAACCTACAACGTGGCCATCCAGGCTCCGCAATACCGCATGGACACGATGGAGGATCTTAAAGGCCTGCCCGTCACCGGCAGCGCTGCTTCGCTGCAAGCCGCTGCCGCCGCTCCAAATGGCGCGCAGTCCACCGCCGCGCCGGGCGCTACTATGCCCGTGAATGTGCTGGGCAACCTTGCCGCCATCAAGCCCGGCACGGAATTGGGTACGGTAAGCCACTACAATGTGCAGCCGGTTCTCGATATTTACGCCAATGTGGATGGAACCGACCTTGGCTCAGTGACCCGCGCAATGGAGGCAATCATCGCCCGCCATGAGAGCGAGAAGCCGCGAGGTTCGCGATTCATTCTGCGCGGCCAAAGCGAGACCATGAAAGCGTCCTATTTCGGCTTGCTGACGGGCCTTGCGTTTTCCATTCTGCTGGTCTATCTGCTCATCGTGGTCAACTTCCAGTCGTGGCTCGATCCGTTCCTGATTATCGCGGCGCTGCCGGCCGCGCTCGCCGGTATCGTCTGGTTTCTGTTTCTCACTCACACACGGCTCAGCGTCCCCGCGCTCACCGGAGCAATCATGTGTATGGGCGTGGCCACTTCCAACTCGATCCTGGTGGTCACATTTGCGCGAGAGCAGTTGGAAATCCTGGTGGGGGATGCGCGCCGGGCCGCGCTGAATGCCGGCTTTGTCCGCTTGCGCCCGGTCTTGATGACCGCGCTGGCCATGATCATCGGAATGGTGCCCATGGCGCTGGGCCTGGGTGACGGCGGCGAACAGAATGCGCCCCTTGGCCGCGCCGTAATCGGCGGCCTGCTGCTGGCCACAGTGGCCACATTGTTTTTTGTGCCCGCATCTTTTTCCCTGATCCACGGCTGGCTCGAGAGCCGCCGCAAAACCGAGAACCGCGCTTCCCTGACCGAGGCGTTCGACGAATTCGACCAGTTATCGGAGTAGCCCATTCATGACCCCTGCATCCAATCCGAATCAACAACCCGCCTCGCAACCGTCCAGCCATCCGGCGCACGGCCATGAGCCCCCGACCGACCAGAAGCCCATCTCGCCTCGCATCGCGCTCTTCGGAGTCGCCCTGGTGCTCATCGCGGCATGCGCCCTGGCGGGCTATGGAGTCTTGAGCCGCAAGCACGACGACCGGGTGCTGGCCGACACCACCAACCAGTTGGCCGCTCCAACAGTGATTGCCGCTAACCCCACCATGGGCTCGCCGGTGGGCACTTTTGTGCTGCCCGGCAACGTGAGCGCCTATACCGATTCGCCTATCTATGCCCGGACATCGGGGTATTTGACGCGCTGGTACTTCGACATCGGCGCCAAAGTGAGCAAAGGCGCGCTGCTGGCAGAGATCGCCACACCCGAACTGGACCAGCAGCTCTCCCAGGCCGAGAGCGACTTGACCACCGCCGAGGCCACAGCCAACAATGCCCGCATCCAAGCCGACCGCTACACGGGGCTGGTCAAGTCCGACGCCGTTTCCCGCCAGGATACCGACACATTTGTCAACCAGGCCGCAGCCACCGCGGCGGCCGTCAAGTCCGCGCAGGCCAATGTGCAGCGGCTCAGGGAGCTGCAATCCTTTGAGAAGGTATACGCGCCGTTCGACGGAGTCATCACGGCACGCAACATCGACACGGGCCAGTTGATCAACCAGGGCGCGGCCAATGAGCTCTTCCATTTGCAGGCCATCCAGACCCTGCGCGTCTACGCCAACCTGCCGCAAATTTATTCGGGCGGCGTTAAGAAGGGCATGAAAATCGACCTCAACTTTGTGGAGCACCCTGAGAAAACCTACCAGGGGACGCTGGCGCGAACCGCGGACGCCATCGATCCGGCAAGCCGCACGCTGCTGGTGGAGATCGACGTGGACAATCGCGCCGGCGAACTTCTGCCCGGCTCGCTTGCCCAGGCCCATTTCAAGACCCCCACAGCGGCTCCAACGTTCATTGTGCCCGCCGCCGCGCTTATGTTTCGCAGGGAAGGCCTGCGCGTGGGCACCGTCGTCAACGGCAACGTCGCGCATCTGGTTCCGGTCGATATCGGCGAGGACGATGGCGCAACCGTTCAAATCGTCAAGGGCCTCAGCGCCGGCGACCTAGTCATCCAAGACCCGCCCGACTCTCTGATTGAGGGCGAAAAAGTATCTGTGGAGAGCGCCGGCAAACCCGCCGATGCGGGAGGCAAGTAAGCATGCCCGCTCCTTGTGTTCCGGCCCAGAGCAACAAAGCCCCGTGCCCCATCTTTGCGACTTTCTTCTGCCGCGAAGGTGGGAAGCCGCAATTGTTGACCGGGATACTTGCGTCCGCCGCACTTCTCTCCCTGACCCTCCTGGCCGGCTGCAAACCCGTTGGCCCCAATTACAATCGCCCCGGCTTTGAAGCTCCCGCGGTGTACAAAGAGACTGGAGCGACCACCGTTCTGGTGCCCCCGCCGAACCCGGCCGACGGCGGCTGGAAGCCTGCCAATCCCTCCGACGGGATGCTGCGGGGCAAGTGGTGGGAGATCTACCAGGACCCGCAACTGAACCAGTTGGAAGAGCGGATCGAAACTTACAACCAGGGACTCCGCGGCGCGCTGGAAACGTATCTGGCGGCTCGCGACCAGGTAACTGTGGCCCGCGCTGCGCTCTATCCCACACTTTCAGCCGGCCCGTCCGTCGTACACGACAAGAATTCGTCGCACCGCCCGTTGGTTACCCCCAGCACGGCCACAAACTATAACGACCTTGTAATTGAGGGGCAGGCAAGCTGGGAGCCCGACTTCTGGGGCCGCATCCGCCGCACCACCGAAGCGGCCCACGAGACCTCCCAGGCCAGCGCCGCGGACATGGCCAACGTGAATCTTACCCTTCAGGCGGATATGGCTACGGACTACTTCCAGCTTCGCGGCCTGGACTCCCAAATCCAGCTTCTAACTTCCACCGTCACCGATCTCGAACACCAGTTGGATCTTACGCAGCGGCTCTTTGCCGGCGGCATTGGGACTGCGGTCGACGTGGCGCAGGCCCAGACCCAGGTCGAAACGGTACGCGCGCAACTCGTCGACCTGGGTGTGGCGCGCGCCCAGTATGAGCACGCCGTGGGCACCATCGCAGACTACAAGCTGCCCACCTTCAGCATTCCGCCGTCGCCGCTGAATATTCCGCTTCCCACGGTTCCGCTCGGAGTGCCGTCGCAGTTGCTGGAGCGCCGCCCCGACATTGCGGCCGCCGAGCGCCGCACCGCCGCCGCCAACGAGCAAATCGGCATCGCGGTCAGCGCCTTCTACCCCACCATTACACTTGGAGGAACGGGCGGATTTGAGAGCACCCACGTCGGCACCTGGATTCAGGGACCCAGCGCCCTGTGGACCCTTGGCGGCCAGGCCACCCAACTGCTGTTCGACGCCGGCCAGCGCCACGCCCTCACCGACCAGGCCCGCCACACCTACGAGGCCCAGGTCTCCGCCTACAAAAGCGCCATCTTCCTGGCCTTCAACGATGTGGAAGACCAGCTCTCCGGCCTGAGGATTCTCGAGCTGGAAACCGGGGTCGAGCAGAAGGCGGTCGAGTCCGCGCAACACTCCCTCGACATCTCCAACAGACGCTACAAGGGCGGCGTCACCAGCTACCTTGAAGTGTTGACGGCCCAAGCCACGCTGCTCCAGAATCAACGCACAGCCATCGACCTGCAAACGCGCCAGTTCGTCGACAGCGTAGGCCTGGTCCGCTCCCTCGGCGGCGGATGGGACGCAAGCCAGTTGCCCAAGTAGCAGGAATAGGACTCGAAGAATTAATGTTAGCTGAACGAGAGGCTCGTCGAATCCTATGATTTCTTTGCAACGTCCATACGCCGCTCTCTTTGCCTTTCCGCTGTTCATCGCACCGCTTGTTCACGCCCAGCAGGCCCCAATCGATTCCGAGGCGATTCGCTGGATCTCCAGCACGCAATCGCAGCCATGGCGGGAGATGCCGGTCGAAGCAGTTTCCCCTCCCATCGAAGCATCCGAGTCTATCTCCATCAAGCTCGACGAACAGACGACCTTCCAGCGGATCGACGGCTTCGGCGGGTGCTTCAACGACCTTGGCTGGGAAGCGCTCCGGTCTCTGGCTCCGCCTGCCCGCGAAAGAGCGCTCCGGTCGTTGTTCGCTCCGGATGGTGCCAACTTCACGCTCGGACGCGCGCCTATGGGGGCCAACGACTTTGCGCTTGGTTGGTACTCCTTCGATGAAACTCCCGGCGACTTTGCGCTTAAAAACTTCAGCATCGAACATGACCGGCAGACTATCCTTCCCTTCATCCACGCCGCGATGAAGTTTCAGCCGGGCCTCGGCATCTGGGGCGTTCCCTGGTCGCCCCCTGCATGGATGAAGACCAACGGCGCATACAAAGGCGGAGCGATGAAGGATGACCCCGAGACACTGGCAAGTTATGCCCTTTACTTCTCAAAGTATGTGCAGGCGTACCGCAAAGAGGGAATCCGGCTATATGCCGTCATGCCGCAAAACGAGCCTAAATACAATGACAATGTCTATCCCCAGGCCGTCTGGAGCGGCAAGTTGATCGACGTCTTCCTGCGCGACTACTTGGCCCCGCGCCTCCGTCAGGACAACGTGAATGTCGAGATTTGGCAGGGCACCATCGTCAACGAGAAGCTGGACGATTTCATCCTGCCGGTGCTCGGCGATCCCAAAACAAATCCGCTTATCTCCGGCGTCGCCTATCAGTGGGGCGGCCAGGATGCGATGCTCGCCACCCATGAACGATACCCTGACAAGAAAATCATGCAGTCCGAGACCGAGTGCAACAACGGCGACAACACATGGCAGCAGGGCCTTATCACCTTTGGCAGAATGATTGCGGACATGAACCATTTTGCTGGCAGCTACTTCTTTTGGAACATCATTCTGAACGAAGAGGGAAAGAGCACCTGGGGCTGGCGACAGAACAGTCTGCTCACGGTAAACCGGAGCACCGGGCAGGTCCAATACAACCCGGAGTTTTACTCCATGAAACACTTCTCCGCCAATGTGCTACCCGGCGCCAGGCGCATTGCGGTAAGCGGAGTCGCCTTCAAAGATTTGGTGGCATTTAGAAATCCATCGGGAAGCAAAGTGCTGGAGTTTGAAAACGGTTCGGACGAGCCGGTAGTTGCAACCATCCAGAGTAGCGGAAAGGTTTACCGGCTACAGGTCCCCGCGGAATCGATGAACACCATCATCCTGCCAGCGAAGTGATGAAAACCGCTACGTGCGGCTTGGGCCAGCTTTCGGTCTGGAAATTGGGATTACAGGCAGAGATGCGATCCGTGCCATCCGGGAATTCCCAGTTCGCTGTTTATCCCCCATCCCTCATGCCGGCATCTAAATAGCCGATGCTACAAGCGACGGGAGGAATGAACCTCGTGATCTCATTTCTGATGATTTCTGTTTCGAATAACACCGGCAGCCCTATCCTTTGGCTCGTTATCATTCTGCTCATTGCATTCATCGGCCTGATCCCCTTCGACAACTGGTTTAGGAACAGCCGGGCCAATGGGATTGCCTCCAGCGTCTGGGAATTGGAAGCGCTGTTTGCTCTGGAAGATCTCCGTCCAGCCCCAAGCCGCCGTCCGCACCGGCACAGATAAGGCAAGGCCACGGAGATGGGTCGCGGGCCAGCTTTTCTATTCCCTAATCCCTATTCCCTAATCCCTAATGCCTGTCTCACCGCATCCACCCGCATATGACTCAACGCCGCCGAAGGCACGTCGGTCAGCGGCAGCGCCGGACCCTCCCAAAGCAGCCGCGGCGCGCCCTGGCTGGCAGAGTGCAGACCCTCCAGATGGAGAGTGTGCTTGCCCGCCCGCAGCCCCAGCGACCCCAGATCGTAGCGCTCCGCATTTCCCGGCGCACCGCACACTTGGGCAAAAGGCGGCCCGGTCTTGGCCACTTCCACGCCGTCCACCACGAGCCGCGCGCCGTCCCGCGCAATGAGGCGGAAGGTGTATCCACCGTCGGCGGGAATGTCGATGAGGCCGTCCCAAGCAACCGCGTAGTGCGTAAAGCCTTGCGCGTCCGCTCGCAGGTTCGGCGACTCACCGCTGAATATTGCCTTCTCGGTGGCCAGGTTTGGCAGCTCCGTCCAGTCTCCGGGATAGACCTGCCATGTCAGTCCCGGCACTATAGCGCCAGAAACCTCCACGGCGTCACGCCATTTGGCCACAGCCACCACTCCCTGGCTGGCCCAATCCTCCTGGCCCCGCTGGTCCTCGACGTGAAGCAGCACCCTGAAGCGGCCGGAACCGTTCTGTGCACCTTCGAGCTCAGTGCCCAGCGCGTCGGGAAACTTGTGCGTCACGCGCCGTCCCTGGGCACCTGTTCCATCGCCAAAAAGCCACGTATATTGGGCGTTTGGCATGGGCTTGGCCGTGAAGCCGATCCTCGCTCCCGGAACAATCACCGGCTGATCCACCGAAAAGGCCGCAACCGGGCCCTTGCTCGCTTCAAAGTGTCCCGGCTCCGCCCCGCCTGAGACGACCAGCGGCAGGTCCGCGTCGTTGGTGGCGCGCGTTTGGCCGTACTTCACGTTGTCGAACACCACTCCCGCCACCTTTCCTGAAATCGTCGAGGCATCCAGCGGGGGCTGGTCCAGCGCCCAGATATTGCGGAAGGTAAACCCGTGTACGGCCGGCTGGTCCTGCTCAATCTGCGCCAGCGAGTACCAATCGTCCAGAAACAGGTTCTCAAACGTGTAGTTCGAGTGTTCGCCCTTGGCGCCGTTCGCGCCCCAGAAGCCGAGCAGCCCAAAGGTCTGGCCGCAGGCGCCGATTCCGGCGTGCAAAATGTCGGAGTCTCTGAGCGTAAAGTTGCGCGAGTTGAAGATCTTCCGCGGCCAGCCCGCGCGGACAACATTCGAGATGCTGGTCGACAGCACGCTGCCTTCGACAACGATGTCCTGCACATCCTTGCCGGGGCGCAGCATGTCTTCGTCTTTGTAGCCGTCCCAGTTGCCCATCAGCGCAATCACGTCGTCGGACGCGCGAAAGAAGGAATTGCGCACCACGCCGTCGCTGCTGCCAATCCAGTCCATGCCGTCCTGGTTGGCGTTGCCAGGGTTCCCGCCAATCACCCGCAAATCGTTGTAAACAAATCCGGAGGAGTCCTTCATCTGGATGGACCACGTGCGGGATCGAATGATGCAGGTGAGGCCGTCGACTTCCACCTTGCTGGCTTCCATTGTGCCGATGCAATGCCAATCGGGCTTCTGCATCCAGCCCTCGTCGCTGTTGGGGTCCTGGGGCCCATCATAGACAATGGTTCCCCGCCCCAGGATGCGCACATCATGCACCTTCCATAGATTCAGGCTGCCGAAGAAGTAGGAACCGGGCGCAAGGTAAATGGTCTCGCCGCTCTTGGGGTTCAGGCTCTGGTGGTAGACGCCCGCCTGGTAAGCATGGATGGTTGGGTCCCGAGGCATGGGCGGCGGTGGCGAGCCTGCAAATACAAAGAGCATCTTGCCGTAGTTGAGGAAATCGCCGGGCCGTGTGATGGAGAGCTTGGCCGGCGCGGCAAGCCGGAAGCGAATGGTCTGGCCGTCTCGCGTGGCCCGCAAGCCCAGCCGCCAGGGCTGGATATCGACGCCGTGATCCCAGAAGCCCTTTTCGGCAGCGGTAATGGCGATGTCCACGGGGCCGGTTGTGTCGAAGCTGACAAACTCGTAACTGGCCGCCGCGTGTGCCACGCCGACAGGCTGGCCGTTGACGTTGACGGTAAATGCGGTGGAGCGCACCTCCGCCGGCACAGGCGCGGCCTGAACGCGGGAAGCGGCATGGGCAGTGGCGGCAACTGCAAGAAAGGCTACAAACAGGAGACGAGAACCCGGCAAGAAGCAAGACTCCAACGAGAAAATGGGGACCAAACCAATCTAACACCGTGGGGCAAATCCCCATTCCCAGGGAGGCGTAATCGTGGAGACGAGTTGGTTGTCCGCGGAGCAGTAAGTTATCCAGGCCAATTCAAGCAACGACGATGAGAGAATCCCCTGAATCGAAAGGCTTCTCATTTGCATTTCGATTGCGCATCCCCTTTTCCCGTGCAACGATGGTTCCATAATGCTTCCCCAAGCGCGTTCCGGCATAGTGGCTACACTGCACGCAGTTTCGGTTCTGCCCTTTGCGCTCCTTCTGGCCCAATGCGTATTGTCAATTTCGGCGCATGCCCAATCCGCCGCGCCCCCCACAACCGCTTCCGCAGCCACTGCCGCGCCCATCACTCTAGGCCAATCCGTTGTGCCCCTCTATGGCCCCTGGAGATTCACAACCGGCGACTCGCCCGTCGATCCCAAAACTGGCGAGCCGCTGTGGGCGGAGCCCGGCTTCAACGATTCCCAGTGGGAAGCGGTGGACCTGAAGCCGGCGACCGGCGAATTCGACCCGGCAGAGCCCGATACACTGCAGGTACCTGGGTGGCGAGCCAAGGGACACCCAGACTATTCGGGCTGGGCGTGGTATCGCCTGGCCGTGCCATTGGCCGAGAACTCTCCGAATCTTGCACTTGCCGGTCCGGCACACGTGAATGGCGCCTACCAGGTGTTTTTGAATGGAGACCTGCTGGGAGGCATGGGAAAGTTTGGTAGAGCCGGCGAAGCGCCGACGATCTATTGGTCCCATCCTGCGATGTTCCTGCTGCCGCAGGCCGGACCGAGCGGCCGCTTGACCGGATACGAGAGGCAACAAGTACTTACGTTCCGAATCTGGACGCCGCAATGGCTCACCTTTCCTGGCGAAGGAGGAATTCATGCAGCGCCGCTGCTGGGCGAGGCCGGCTCCATCGCGGCGGAGGTTCGTCTGGAATGGACGGCACGCATCCGCTCGTGTGGGTATTCCATCTTTGATGGGCTCATTTTGTTCTTTCTTGCCATCGCAGTTGCCAGCCTAATTCTGTTTGACCGCACCGACCCGGTCTATCCGGTGGTTGCAATTGTGCTGTCTTTGTCCGCGGGTCTGGATTTGTTTTTTTCGCTAGCCAACCTGACCACGGTGCTCGATTTCACCACCTATGTGCTGCTCCTGACTAGCGTGTTTCTACCCCTGATCATGGGCGGGTGGATGCTGGTTTGGTGGCTCTGGTTTCGATTGACCCGCCCGGCCTGGGTGCCCTGGGCCATCGTTCTCCAGACAGTCGCGTATATGGTCTCTCAGGTGCTCGGAGGAAGCCCACTCAGTGACGCGGTCCCGCATTCGCTCGGGCTTTTCTCTCATGTGGCATCCGTCACGGTCCGTCTGCTTTTTCTCCCTCTCATGGTGCTCATCGTCGGTTTGGGCATCCGCAAGGAAGGTCGGGGCGGATGGTTGGTGCTTCCAGCTTTGATACCGATGGCAGTCGGGCAGTTTGAAAGCGAATTAGCCGCTCTGCATATTCCCACGGCTTGGAATCCGTTCGGCTTTGTTGTCTTTCTCGGTCAGGTTGGCTTCGATCTTGCTGCCGCAGCCATTTCATTGCTGCTGCTGCGCAGGCTGGTGCTTTCGGTGCGCCGCCAACGGCAGATGGCGCTCGACGTAAAGCAAGCGCAGGAGCTGCAGCAGGTGCTGATTCCCAGAGAACAGCCTCCCATTCCGGGCCTCGATATTGAGACCGAGTATCGCCCGGCGCGCGAGGTTGGTGGAGATTTCTTTCAGATCATCCCGCATCCCACCGACGGAAGTACCCTCATCGTGGCCGGAGACGTGGTGGGCAAAGGCCTGAAGGCCGGAATGCTGGCGGCGCTGCTGGTCGGGGCCATCCGCACCGCGACGGATACCAGCCTCGACCCGGCGTTTGTACTAAGCGTGTTGAACAAGCGCCTGGTGCGCCGCGGCGATGCGCAGGCCACATGCCTCGCGCTCAGCATTGCAACGGATGGCGAGGCCACACTCGCGAACGCCGGGCACATGGCGCCCTATCTGAACGGCGAAGCGCTGCCCATGGAAGGCGCGTTGCCACTGGGTCTGATTGAAGACGCGCAGCCATCCGTCATGCAATTCCAACTCAAGGTGGGCGACAAGCTCCTGCTAATGTCCGACGGCATCGCAGAGGCGATGGACACAGATGGGCAGCTTTTCGGCTTCGACCGCCTTCACCAACTCCTCCGCACCGCCACCACCGCCGCCGAGGTCGCCAACGCTGCCCAAGCGTTTGGCCAGGAAGACGACATCAGCGTAATCTCCGTGACCCGAACACCAATGACTGAGCCCGCGCTGGCATGAGGGGCACTAGATGCCTTCGCCCATCGATACATACTCCCGCAGCCGTTCGAGGTCCACGCGATAAGCTTCGCGCTCGGCTTCCTCGGCGGCGAACGGCTCAGCGGGCTGCGGCGGGGCTTCCACATCCAGGCAAAGACATCTTTCAAGCTCTTTCACGCGGGCGGAAAGCGCGATCAGCGCGTCGGAGAGTGGGTCCTTCACGTCGTGCGGATCGGTGATCAGCACCCGCTGCCCGTTGCGATAGACGATGTGCGCCGGGACGCCGACCACCGTGGAGTTGGGCGGCACGTCGGAAAGCACCACCGAGCCGGCGCCTACTCGTGAGTTCTCGCCAATGGTAATGTTGCCCAGCACGTTGGCGTTGTTGCCAATGAACACGCCGTCGCACACCGTGGGGTGCCGCTTGCCGTGTCCTTTGCCGGTCCCGCCCAGTGTTACACCCTGGTAGAGCGTTACGTCGCTTCCAACGATGGCAGTTTCACCGATCACAACGCCAGTTGCATGATCGATAAACAGACGCCGGCCCAGGAGCGCGCCGGGGTGAATATCCACGCCGGTAAAAAATCGCGCAATCTGCGAGAGTATCCGCGCAGGCAGGCGCAGTTTTGCGCGCCAAAGCCCATGCGACGCGCGATGAAACCAAACCGCCCAAAGCCCCGGATAGCAGAGCAAAACCTCAAGCCGCGAACGCGCAGCCGGGTCGCGCTCCAGAATGGAGTTGATGTCTTCGCGGATGCGGACGAACATTGCCATGGACCAGGGACTTAGGGACTAGGGGCTAAGGGAATAGGGACTAGGGAATAGGGAAAAGTACAGCGGTGCGCCAGAGAACACCTTTGGCCCCTAAGTCCCTAGTCCCTCAGTCCCTGTTTTTCTAAACCGCCGCAACCACCGCAATCTGCTCAGTTGGCGTGGCCAGCGCCTGCTGGCGCAACGGCTCAAACAGCACGCTGCTCAGATAGCGCTCACCGAAGTCGGGCAGAACCACCACGATCAGCTTGCCTGCATTCTCTGGCCGCGCGGCCACCTTCAGCGCCGCAGCCAGCGCAGCACCCGAGCTGATGCCCACAAACAACCCCTCTTCCAGCGGCAAACGGCGCGCCGCCGCAATGGACTCGTCGTTGGTGACCTGCACCACTTCGTCCACCAGACTGGTGTCAAGCACTCCGGGCACAAAGCCCGCGCCGATACCCTGAATTTTGTGCGGCCCGGGCTTGCCGCCGGAGAGCACCGGGCTGTCGGTAGGTTCGACCGCAATGGCCTTGAACTCCGGCTTGCGCTCCTTGATGTACTTGGCCACGCCGGTGATGGTGCCGCCGGTGCCCACGCCGCTGATGAGAATGTCTACCTTGCCGTCGGTATCGTCCCAAATCTCCGGGCCGGTGGTGGCATAGTGAATGGCCGGGTTGGCGGGGTTGTTGAACTGCTGCAGGATGTAGCCGTTCGGAGTTTTGGCCAGTATCTCATCGGCCTTGGCGATGGCGCCCTTCATGCCGTTGGGTCCGGGAGTCAGCACGATCTCCGCGCCAAAGGCAAGCAGAACCGTGCGCCGCTCCAGGCTCATGGTCTCCGGCATGGTGAGAATGATCCGGTAGCCCTTGACGGCCGCAACGAAGGCAAGAGCGATGCCTGTGTTGCCGCTGGTCGGCTCAATCAGGACGGTTTCGCCGGGTTTGATCCTGCCGGCCTTCTCCGCGGACTCAATCAGCGCCAGGCCGATGCGGTCCTTTACGCTCGAGACGGGGTTCTGGCTCTCCAGCTTGGCCACAACGGTAGCGGGTAATCCAGCCGCTACCCGGTTCAGCCGAACCAACGGAGTGCGGCCAATAAGTTCAGTTACATTCGCGGCAATGCGCGCCATAATCTTCTCCTCTTTCCGGGATATTTTCCCAGGTCATGCTGTTCAAAGTGTTGGGTGGTGGTGTCGCTGTCAAGCGAGAGAAATTGCCCGCGATTAGGGCGCACGTCTGCATCGGAGCTGGCACCAGGGCGGTGTTAGCGACATCGATGCATGACAACAGCGTAGACCCGCGAGATGGGGTATGGCAAGTGCAGCTGCGGGAATATACGGTAGTTGGCTTCAGAAAAAGTCCTCAAAATAATCGTTGACAAGCAAACTCTACATATGTAGAGTTTGCTTCATGAAGTTGCGAATGTCTCCGCAAACCGTTCTTGTCCTCGATGCATTCCTTGAGGAGGCCGAGGACTGGAAGTATGGATACGACCTTAGCAAGAACACGGGGCTGAAGTCCGGCACGCTCTATCCGATCCTGATGCGGATGGCGGAGCGGGGCCTGCTTGAGACCCAGTGGGAGAGCGGCGAGCCGGGGAGGCCTCCGCGGCACATGTACCGGTTTACGCCAGATGGTTTGCGATTCGCCAGGACCAACGCCAGCGCAAATGCAGGCAGCGGATTGGGCCAGGTTGCGATGGGACTAAACGTGTTGGGATTGGTGGAAGCCTGATGGGAATGCCGCGCAAACTGGCTGCAAAGCTGCTGAGAGCGGCGATTCGGCTGGCGCCGCCGCAGAGTCGCGAGTGGGCTGCCGCGATGTTGCGGGAGCTGGACTTCATTGAGGGCGATTGGGCGGCGTTGTTTTGGGCGCTGGGGAGCTTTGGAGCCATTTTTAGGCACGCGGCAACCGAGTGGCGCGCATACTTCACAAATCAAGAAAACAAGGAGGAGCAGATGAACGAAACGGGAAAGAAAGCAATCGGTTTTGCGTCAGGCGCATTGCTGGCGCTGGTGGTGTCCCTAAGCGGGTTGGGGCTCCTGTGGATTTTGGCCATTCTCTTTCCGGGGCTTGGCATCGACCACTTGGAGTGGACGCATTTCCTGGGGGCCATCGTGATTCCGGAGATCATCTTCGTGGTGTCGGCAGTTCTGCTGTGGCGCAAGCGGACACCCGTAGCGGCGGGCATCCTGCTCACTGGAATCGGGATCGCCATCCATGTTGCAGTACACCTGGCAACGCATTGACTTGCGACCCACACCAGGAGTATTGAATGGCCAACGAAAAAGCAGAAGTTCCCTTGTCAAACTCGATCGCCCCGTGGCTGTCGGTTCGAAACAGCGCCCAGGCGGTCGAGTTCTACAAGGCCGCCTTCGCTGCAATCGAGGTCTATCGCATCGAAGACCCCGATGGGAACGTGGTCGCAAGACACTCGGTCAACGGCGCCGAGTTCTGGGTCGCCGACGAGTCACCTGCGCACCTGAACTTCAGCCCTGAATCGCTAGGCGGCTCCACCGTTCGCATCATCCTCACCGTGCCCGATCCAGACGCGGTCTTCGAGCAAGCAATCATGGCCGGCGCAACTCAGGTCTATGCCGTCACCGAAGGCCATGGATGGCGAGTCGGCCGCATCGCCGATCCATACGGCCACCACTGGGAAATTGGCCGTCCCGTTGCGAGAGCTTGATCTCAACCGCGTCTTTGAAAGGGCACGACTTCAGTCGTGCCGCAAGGCCAACAAAACAAATGGGCTTTAGCCCCTGAGGGAAGGTTTGAAAAGCCTCGCGAATCTCGCCGAAGCTCCGATGAAATTGATAGAATAGAGTTAGGAGCAGCTGGCATGGAAGCCCTGAAGCCGCGAACCTCGCTGGGCGACGATGGACTCGCTTGTCTGCGCGCGCTGGCGCCCCGCTATGTATGGTGGAAGACTCCAGACGAAGCGATGGAATATCCCCACCGCGTAGCCGCGCAGGTGATGAACCTGGGCACGTTCGATGACCTGACACAGATGATCGAGGCCACCGGCGAGGATTATCTGCGTGAGGTCTTGCACCATGCCGAAGCCGGTCAATTGGACGCCCGTTCGTGGCACTATTGGCACTACCGCCTTGGCCTCGCCGTATATGGCACAAGGCCGGTGCCGCTGATGCCGGCCAGGAGAGTCGAGTGAGCGCCTTCGATCCGCATTGGGAGGGCGTTCTTGTGAGAGCCAGCTTGAGGTCTGCCAACATGCCTGGGTCTATTGCTTCTGGAACGGAGCGAAGCAAGTGTTGCTCCGCGGTTTTCAAGTCTCCTCGCGCAGCTTTTACGAACGCCAAAACAAACGCGGGTTTCGGGCTCCTTATTCGATAGGCCCAGTCCTTGCTCTGCGCCTGTCTTTCCAGTTCTTGCTCAACATCTTCAAGCGACTTGATTCGTTCGAACCAACCCACAGCCTCTGGCGCGGTTTGAACGACGTACTCGACAAATGAGGGTCTAATGAACCCCTCCCGGCAATCGATGAACTCGAAGTTGGTGAACCTGGAGAAGCTTTCCCTGAAGTTCAGCGGCTCCTCAAACACGTCGAGGCGCGCGTACCGCGTCGTCCTGTGATAAACAAGGCGCGATCCCTGCAAGGCGGGCAAGAAACTTAGCGACAGCCCCCAACCAAGAACTGCCGTTCTTCCCTTTTTGTGATTGATTTGAACGATGCGCCGAACTGTTGAGTCGCCTGCCTCGACCCATTTGAAATTTCCCTGCCAAGCAAGCCCGAATCGAGAAAGGCTTACCGGAAGATCAACTTCCAACCCGCCCTCAACGTCGTTGTTGCTCAAAGTCATGCAGATATCTTACGTCGAAGGGGTCCACGCCAACTCAGCAGTTTGCAGGCATTTCGCTTTCTCCGGCGTCTCCATCTCCATCCACCCTCACCCCGTATTCCGCAGCCCTGCCGAAATCCCGCTGATCGTCGCCGCAATCGCCCGATTCACCTCCGGCGTATCTTCCCCCGCCCGCTTGCGGCGCAGCATGTCCACCTGGATCAGGTGCATGGGATCGACGTATGGGTTGCGCAGCTTGATGGAGTGCGCCAGCACATGGTTGGTCTCCAATAGTTCTGTCTGCCGCAAAATGGCCAGCACGGCGCGGACGCTGCGATGAAACTCGCCCTCAAACTGGTCGTAGATGCGCTCGCGGAGCATCGAGTCCTCAACCAGCGAAGAATAAAGCCGCGCCGTGGCCAGGTCCACCTTGCCTAACGCCATCTCCACGTTGCGCAGCAGGTCGATAAACAGCGGAAACTCCTTGGCCATGGTCTGAAGCAGCTCCAATGCGCCAGACTTCAAAAGATACTGCTCCAGCGCGAAGCCAACACCGAACCACGCCGGAACCAGCAACCGCGACTGCGTCCAGCCGAAGACCCACGGAATAGCGCGCATGTCGGCGAGCTGCAGAGACGCCTTGCGCCGCGAGGGCCGCGAGCCGATCTTCGCGTTCTCCAACTCAGCCATTGGCGTGGACTGCTCGAAGTAGGTCAGCACGCCTGGGTCCTCAAGAATGTGCTCACGATAATACCCAAACGAAATCGCCGACAGCTCATCGAGCGCAGCCTCCCACTCCGGCTTCAGCACCCCGGTAAAGTGGCCCTCCGGGTCGCGCGCATTGGGTCGCGCCAGCGCATCCAGCGATGCCGCAATCATCAGTTCCAAATTGCGCTCGGCCAGCACTTCGTCGGCATACTTGAAGTTGAGTACCTCGCCCTGTTCGGTAATACGCAATTGCCCGTCGAACGAGTCCATCGGTTGGGCAAAAATCGCGCGATGCGTCGGTCCGCCGCCGCGGCCCACAGTGCCGCCGCGCCCGTGGAACAGGCGTAGCTTCACGCCGGCATCGCGCGCCACAACGTGCAAATCGCGATGGGCGCGGAATATCTCCCAGGTCGAGGTCAACATGCCGCCGTCTTTGTTTGAATCGGAATAGCCAAGCATGACCTCCTGCCAGTTGTCCCAGGTGGCCATCATCTTTTTGTAGTCCGGCCGGCTCCATAACTCGCGGCAAACAGCCGGAGCCTGGCGCAAATCTTCAATGGATTCAAACAGCGGCACCGGCATCAAACCCGGGTCAGCGCCCGAGCCTTCCACATTCACGCCGCCCAGCCGCGCCAACCGGACAACGGCCAGCACATCGTCCACGGTTGCCGCGCCGCTAATCACGTATTGGCGAATCACCTCAGGCGAGCAACCGCTTTTGATCTCGGCCACCGCGCGAAACGTCTCCAGCACGCTGGCCGTCTCAGCCGAGAGCCCGGCCGGCAGCGTCTCGGCAATGCTGTCGGCAATGGCCTCTTGCAATGCCGCCGCATGAACCCGCGCGTGCTGACGGATATCGAGCGTATGCAAATGAAGGCCAAATGTGCGCACCTGCAAGATAAGCGGATCGACCAGCGAGCGCGCAATGCGAAGCCCGCGGTTATCGGCAAGCGAAGCCCGCAGCGCCTCCAGATCCGACTGGAATTCGCCGATCGAGCAATAGGCGGGCAGCACCTGTGCCAGCTTTTCCTGACCCTGCGAAAGCGTGTAAGGAGTTACCGGAAGCGCCGCGCCCGCCGGTCCGGGATGCTCCAGTGTGCGAAGAATCCGCGCTTTCACGCAGATAACAAAGCGGCGATAGTACTCAAATTCGTACTGTTCGCCGAACACCTGCGCCTCCGGTGTGTGAACCTGCGCCACATAGGCGTCGAGCCGCTCGCGCAGCTCGTCGCTCACCGGCATCTGCTGCGCGCTGGTGGTCAGCAGATCGATAATCTCCTGCAACTGCCCCTGGTAGTAGAGCAGCAGGTGGCCGCGAGCCAGTTGCACGGCATCGCGCGTCACTTGCGGCGTAACAAAAGGATTGCCGTCGCGGTCGCCGCCGATCCACGAGCCGAACATCAGCACCTGGGGCAGCGCGTGCGGCTCGATCTCCAGATCGTAAGAGGCTTTGAGAGCCTCGGAAATCTCGCGATAGAGGCTTGGCAGAGTCTCAAAGATGGAGACGTCGTAGTAGTCCAGCCCCATCTTGATCTCGTCGTAAACCGTGGGCCGGCGCGAGCGGACTTCGTCGGTCTGCCACAGGCTGGTAATCTCGGCCAGGACTAACTGTTCAAGCCGCGCCAAATCCTGCTCCGGCACCGGAATGCGATCGAGCGTGGCAAGAAAGTCGCCGATGCGCCGGCGCTTGAACATCACCGAGCGGCGCGCCACTTCCGTGGGGTGCGCGGTAAACACGGGCACAATCAGGATGCGCTTCAGCCAGTCCAGCGCCTCGCCAGCAGAGATGCCCACACGGCGCATCTCAGAGAGCGTTCCGGAAAGGGAACCGCGCTGCCGCCCCGCCTTGCCGCTGAGCCTGAGCGCAATGCGCCGCCGCTTGCGATGGTTGGTTTCCGCCAGGTTGATGAGCTCGAAGTAGAAAGCGAAGGCGCGGGTCAACAGAATGGCGCGCTCGGCGGGCAGCGAATGCACCAATTCCAGCGCGATGGCCTCGTGGTGCGCCGCCTCTTCCCTGCTGTCGCGCGCTTCCGCGTCGCGGCGGCGAATTGTACCCTTCCGCAGCGCTTCAACGTGTTCAAACAAATCGTCGCCGGCCTGCTCGCGCAACACTTCGCCGAGCAACATGCCCAGCGACCGCACATCGCGCCGCAGGGGAGCTTCTTTCAGGTCGCCGGATTGCGCTTCCAACTCCGCCAGCCGCTGCGACCAGGTCTCAGGGTTCCACAGTTGTGCCATCGTATTTCGATTATGCACGACGGAATATAAAGGCAGTCTCAAGAAAGGGAATCGCAGGGTCGTCCGCATTCGGAATCAGCGCTTGGCTGCTGCGCCTGTCCGCTGTAAACTGACAGCCATGTGTCCCAGTTCGCGCGAAAAAGTGGGCAGAAACGACCCATGCCCTTGCGGCAGCGGCAAGAAGTACAAGCATTGCTGTCTATCAAAAGAATGGGCGGAGGCCACCCCCAGCGACACTCCCTGGAGCCGCCAGCGGGACGCGTCGGACCGGTTGACTCCCGCGTTGCTGAAACTGGCCACGCGAGAGATTGGCGACGATCTGCTGCTTGCATGGGCCGATTTCAACCAACTTCCAGCTCCAAAGGCTCTCGAAGAGTACCCGGATGAAGAGGCAATCTTCAGCCCATATATGCTCTTCGACTGGGACCCTGGCGCCCCCGCGCGACGCCGCTCAGGCAAGCCGAGTGCCGGCCTGGTTGTCAGCCTGTATCTCGATAAAAACATGAGCCGCTTGTCTGACTTGGAGACCCGCATTATCCATCAGGCAATCTCACAGCCCGTCAGCTTCTATGAGATTGTCCGCTGCAATCCGGGTCGCAGCGTGGTGATGCGCGACGTACTCATCGGCGGCGAAACCGAGGTCGAGGAGCATACCGCCTCGAAGACGATGCGGCCTGGAGACGTCGTGTACGCGCAGATTTGGAAACTGCCTGAAGTGGCCACGCTGGGCCGGCTCGCGCCGCGTTCGATTCCACCTGACAGGAAAGTCGATATCGTGGAACTTCGCGCCAAACTGCGGCGAAAGATCGCGAAGAAGAACCGGGAACTGTCCGCCGCCGACCTGCTTCAATATTCCGAGCAGATTCGAACCGTTTATCTGGACCTGCGGGACGCCATGTTCAGACCGAAAAAGCTGCTGAACACAGACGGTGAGCCATTCGTTTTCCATACACTCACCTTTCGCGTTGGTTCCGCGCAGGTGGCCTTCGACGCGCTCGCTTCGCTGGCATGGGCAGGACCAAGGAGGAGCTGAAAGAAGGCGCGGAGTGGAACGCCGACGGTTCGCTCCAGAAAGTGAAATTCGAATGGATGGGGAAAGGAAACCGGATTCACAAAACCTGGGACAACACCATACTTGGTCATCTAGAAATATCCGGGCAAACTCTGGTCGTCGAGGTGAATTCGGCTAACCGAGCCAAGAAGATTCGGGAGCAGATTGAGAAACGGCTTGGCATTCACGCGACTCATCTCAGCACCACCTCGCGAACGCCCGAGGAATCGCTCGCGAAACGCGAAAAGCAAGTAAAAGCTGCGCCTCCTCAGTTCGGTGGGGCCAAGCCGCTCAATCCAGAGCTGGAGAAACAGGTTGCCGCCCGGCTGCAAGAGGAAGTCAAAGGATGGATCCATACCAAGATTCCAGCCCTGAGCGGTCGCACGCCGCTCGAAGCCGTTGCCGATCCGGACGGAAAGGAAATGGTGGAAGCCCTGATTCTAGGCTGGGAGCGTGTTTTGGAAGGGCCAGGATTCCCTGGACAAATCCGTCCCGACATCGACGAATTGCGCCGCCTGCTGAATCTTCCCGTCGCAATCGGAACAACCATTCACTGAGACTCGAGCCGCTGCGACCCAAGTCCCGCCTTTGGAATCCGGAAAGCCTCAAACCCCGAGTCCAACTTCTCGCACTGGGGAGATCATCCTCATCGAAGTTGGATTTGCTATAGCCCTACCGCAGCTTGAATGTCCGAAGGGTCGTGCGGCCCTTCCCATACTCCACTTCGGTGCCTAACTCCGCAGTCGCAAGAAAGTCTGTCGGCTGCGCCAGCCCGTTAGCGATCAGGGCATCCATCAGGGGACCCAACTCGAGGCTGCCACTTTTGCGAGAGTCGGTGTCCACCAGGCAAAGCGTCTTCCACGCCTTATCCGGCCGCTCCTTCGGCGTCTCAAAAATCGCCTCATAGTTGCGCCCGCCGATCTTCAATATCGTGTGGCGGCCCTTGTAGGGGTTCTTCACCCCATGATTCGCCGTCCAGATCGTCAGGTTGCTCACGATGTCTTTCGTGGTCGGATGGTCGGAGCGGGTGATCCAGAAGTCGAAACTCCCGAGCCAAAGCCCGTCGGCGTTTGTCGAGAAGTCGAAGTCGATCGTCAGGCGTGCCTCTTTAAGCCGCCTTGGCAATTGGTCCCCAGCACCCAACCCGGCTGCGCCAGCCAACCCGCCGGCGCCGCTCCACGGGGATCGTCCCACCAGCACCTCGGGGTAGCTCCTTAGCACCGGTCCGCCGCTCTTGGGCCAATCCCAATCCCAGCCGGTCTCGGCAGCTCCATGAAAGACGGACTGCCAGTTGGTCGTAATATTGCCCTTGCCATAGACATTGTTGTAGAGCACCGCCCCGGGGATTGCGAGCAATGCGGAGTCCTCAGTCAGCACCTGAAAGGATGGCGCCGGGGAGGTGGCCTGCGCGTGCACGAACAGGGCCGGCGTCAATAGGAACAGGATCGAAAGGAACACAAACCGGATTGACTTGAACATCGTTTTCTCCAGCGCTGGCCGAGATCATATCGCATCAGGTCGATACTCTGTACTCGAATTTTTCGTCGTTGAACTTCACGACGTAACTGAGCGGATGATAGCTCACGTTCCATGCCCCTCAATCTGTAGTAAGGCGAAGGGTGCCTCAGAGCCTGCGCGGAGCCCTTCAGGGCAAGGCAGCTTGCTCATCCAACTGCATCATCAGGCCTTCCCATTCGGTGGTCAATGACTCCAATTGGCCACGCAAGTCCTCGGCCAGCTTGCTGAGCCGCTCCGTTTCCGCAGCGGAGACGTAGACGCCCAACTGCTCCTCGGTATGCGCAATCGAAGACTCGATACGCGGGATTTCTTCTTCAAGGAACGCGCAGCGGTCTTCCATCTGCTTCTGCTTGATGGGATTCAAGCGGCGGGGACGGTCTTTGGCGGTCTCGATGGTGGACTCGGCATCCACCGCAGTCTGGTCCTCGGGGGCTAAATCCCTCCCATTTTGGCCGTCTTTCGGCACCACTGAAGTCGTGGCCTGATACAAAGCAGAGGGCTCAACGCGGTCGGCGGGGCGCAGATTGTTGCCGGCTCCCGCGGCCTGCGCCTCTTTGCGGCGGAGATAATCTTCGTAGTTGCCTTCGTGGCTGGTGACCGTGCCGCCTTCCACCTCGAGCACGCGCGTAGCCAGCCGGTCGATGAAGTATCGGTCGTGTGAAACAAAAACCACGGTGCCAGAGAAAGCCGCGATGGCCTCCAGCAGCACATCCTTGGCGCGCATATCCAGGTGGTTGGTGGGCTCGTCGAGCAGCAGAAAATTCGACGGCGAAACCAGAATGCGCGCCAGGGCGTAGCGATTGCGCTCTCCGCCGGAGAGAACGCCGAGCGGCTTGAAAACATCGTCGCCCGAGAAAAGAAAGCAGCCCAGCAGCGACCGCAACTGGACCTCGGGAACCTTCAGCGCCGCGCGGCTTATGTCTTCGAGCATGCGCGACTCGCCGTTGAGCACCTTGTACTGATCCTGCGCAAAGTACTCGCTGACGACGTTATGGCCAAGACGAACCGAGCCGGCGGTAGGTGATTCGTCGCCGGTGAGCAAGCGGATAAGAGTCGATTTGCCCGCGCCATTGACGCCCACCAGCGCCACGCGGTCTCCGCGCTCGATGGTGAAGCTCACATTGGTTAGAACGCGCTTGGGACCATAACTCTTGGATAAGTTTTCTGCTTCAACAACCGTGCGCCCCGAAGGCGGCGGCTGGGGAAATTTGAAATGAATAACCGGCTCTTCTTCTGGAATTTCAATGCGCTCGATCTTTTCCAGTTCCTTGATCCTCGATTGAACCTGTTTGGCCTTGGTGGCCTGCGCGCGGAAGCGATTGATGAATGCCTCAAGGTGCTCGATCTGTATGCGCTGGTTGCGGTAGGCCGCCTCCAACTGCGCGCGCCGATCGTCTTTCTGGCTCAAGTATTTGGTGTAATTCCCCTGATAAATATTCAGCCGCTTGTTCCATATCTCAACCGTGCGGTCGATCGTAACGTCAAGGAAATACCGGTCGTGGGAGATAAGAATGTAGCCGAAGGGATACGTCCTGAGATAGTCTTCGAGCCAGTTGCGGGTTTCAAGATCCAGGTGGTTGGTGGGCTCGTCGAGCAGCAGCAGGTTGGGCTTGGCCAGCAGCAGTTTGGCCAGCGCAATGCGCATCTGCCAGCCGCCGCTGAATTCGTCGGTCTTGCGCGCCCAGTCCTCCTTGCCGAAGCCGAGGCCCGTGAGCACGCCGCCAACCTGTGCGTCCAGCGCATAGCCGTCCAGCGCGTGGAATCGCTCCTGAAGCATGGAAAAGCGCTCAGCGGCGGCTTCGTATTCGGGGCCCGCGTGATCGAGAACGGCCAGTTGACCAGCCAATCGCTCAATCTCATTTTCCATCTCGCGCAGTTCGTCGAAGACCGTCAGGCACTCCTCGAAGACGCTGCGCCCGGCTAGCCGCAGCCCCTCCTGCGGCAGGTAGCCGATGCTCATGCCGCGTGTCTGCTGCAGTCCGCCGTAGTCCAGAGATTCCAGGCCGGCCAGCACCTTCATCAGCGTCGATTTGCCGGTGCCGTTGGCGCCCACCAGCGCAGTTTTTTCCTTGCTTCGGATGAGCCAGTTGGCCTCAAGGAACAGCACACGGGGCCCAAACCGCTTGCCGGCATTTTGCAGGGATAGCATCGACTTCCATTTTCGCAGAGCGGGTGTCCGGATGGACCTTGCTTGCCGCCGTGCTACGGATTCGACGCCTTGGGCGGCGCGCTGTTTCCAGCGTCGGGAACTGCGATTGGGACTGGCGGCGCTGGGGCTTTCTGCCCAGGCGCTTCCGCCGCCTTGTCAGCCGGCGCTGGGGCCGCGCCTTTCTGGCGCTTGTCGGCAGCTTTCTTCGCATCCTCGTCATGCTTCGCTTTTTCGACCGCAGCTTCATCGTCCGTGACATAACGGAATACCTGCACGCGCCCGGGGTACTGCTCGGCGGTGAAAACCCGGTTCTGCTTGTCGATTGCGACGCCTACGAGCGATTCAAACTGGCCGGGCAACTCCCCGTGCCCCACGCCGATATACGTCAGCAACTGGCCTTCGCGATTGAAAACCTGAAGCCGGTCTTCCATCTCGTCCGCCACCCAGATGTGCCCATCGCCATCCACCGCGATGCCCTTTGGCCTGGCAAAATACCCAGGACCATCGCCGTGTTTGCCGAACAGGCTGATGAAGTTTCCGTCCGCGTCGAAGATTTCCACCCGATTGTTGAGGGTGTCGGTGACGTAAACATTGCCGTCCTTATCCAACGCCACACCCTGAGGCGCGCCAAAGTTGCCTGGCGTGGTGAGGAAATGGTTCTTGCCCCCGGTTCCGATGCGCCGCAGCAGCTTGAGGCTGTCCGCGTCGTAGACAATGACCTGATCCTGCTGAGTGTCCACGACATAGAGGAAGCGGTTCTCCGTATCGATAGCAACGCCAACCGGATCCTCCAGTCCATCGGTGATCTGGCCTTCCACGTCGTGCTTGGCATTGAAGACGATAACGCGGCGCATTTTGCCGTCGGCGACAAAAAGGCGGTCGTCGTCGTCGATGGCCAGGCCGTTGATCCAGCCGAAGTGGGCTTCGTAGCCGTTTCGGATGAGCTGGGTATCGTGCGTTTCAGTGTTGAAAATGAACACGGCCCCAACTTTTTGGTCGGCCACATAGACCAGCCCCTTGGAATCGACTGCAATGCCCCACGGTCCGATTAGTTGGAAAGGAAAACTCTTCGCATTCATTTTCTCGGTCTGGGACTGCCCGCCTGCAAGGCGATCCATCCAGGTTGCTTTGGCCTTGGTCCCGGTGTCCTGGGTGTAATCGATCTTCTCGCCGGCAAAATAATCGAGCCAGCGCACACGCGCAATGCTGGGCGGGCTTGGCCACGTCAGCTTGCTGGGGTCGAAGGGAAACTTGCGCGGCCCCGCTTCCGGCGCAGGCGTGGTGTCGGCTTTCTTTTTCTTGGCTGCGCTGGCCGCAATTGGGATCGCCAAGCCCAGCGCGAAAAGCAGCGTAATGGTGAGCAGCCTGGGGGTGCGCGTCAAGTTTAAAAGAAAGCGAAACATCCTGGTCTCCAGTTATTTGTCGGGGGAAGTGGTCACCTTCATGTTGACCCTGTTCTTGTGGCAGTTGTCACAGAACGCCATGTTGTTAGCCTGGTCTTTGATCAGCAGATCAGGCTGAGCCGAAGCGTGCGGCTGATGGCAGGAGAGACAACTGAGCGGCGTCTTGACCTTGCTTTGGTTGGTGGGGTCCATCACGTCGGAGACGGGGTGATACTCCACCGGGTGTCCCAAACCAAAGCGCAGAGGCAGGATCGCTACCTGGTTCTTCTTGTAATAGTCCTCGGGAAGCTTGACTGTGCCGTTGAAAATGGTGAGAAGATGCTCGGCCTCATCCCGCTTCGCTTCGGAATCGGGGCCGTGGCACTCAAGACACAGCGCATTGCCTTTGGCCCGCAGCAGATGATCGATGTCGCCGCCATGAGGCGTGTGACAGGTGGCGCAGCCCTGCACAAAAGCAGGCTGATGATGCACCGCCTTCTTGCTCAGATCGCCGATTTCGCTGTGGCATCCCAGGCAGATGGTGACTGAGTCGGTCTTGGGCAAACCGGGCTGGTTGCTGGCGTGCGGGCTGTGGCAATCCGTGCAATCGCCCATCGCGCCCGGATGCTGGACTTTGGAGGTGTCTATCAGTTTCGGCTTGTCGTCGTGGCAGGTAACGCAAATCGACTTGGCGTCGGCCTGGGTCAGCACCACTTTTCCGTCTTTTGCCGGCGCGTGGCAGGTATCGCAACTCCTGGCCTCGAATGGCGGATGCATGAACTTCACCATCAGCTTGGGAGACGCGGACTGATGCGGGTCATGGCACTCCAGACAGTTTGCCGTGGCAAAGGGCTGGTTTTGATGCGCCTTTTGAAGGTCGGCATCCTTGGCATCGTGGCAATCCAGGCACAGCGCCGGCGCTGCCTTGGTGAGATGGAACTGGTTGTCCATCGTCGGCTCCGCGCCGGTCTTGTGGGTTGTGTGGCAGGTGTCGCAGCCCATATCGAGCGCGGCATGGCGGCTGCCCTTTTCAGGCACATTCAATCCGGTCTGGTGGCAACTGAGGCAGAGGTTTTCCTTCTCGCCGCCCGATGTAGGCTTGAGGAGCTGGTTCGGGTTGTCGCTCGAGTGCGGATCGTGGCAGGTGAGGCAGTCGCGCACCGCGGGGGGATGCACCGTCCCCTTGATGTCAGCGGCCTTCTTGTCCGCATGGCAGGTAATGCAAAGCGCCGAGGCGGTGGCGGTAATCAGCTTCACGCGGGTGACGTCTTTGTTGACTCGGATCTCATGGCAGCTTGTGCAGCCCGTGGATATGGCGGTATGAACGTGCTTGCCTTTCGATTTGTCCTCGTGACACTCCAGGCACTTGGCAGGGTCGGTTTTCGGGTCCAAAGGGACGGGATGAACCGCGGCGAAGCTCCGCGTGGCCAGCATTGCGGTCAGCACAATCGCAAACCAAACGGGCATACCAGATTTGCGATGGCCGCAGTTGGCTGCTGTCTTGTGGAGCCGATCACGATGCGGAACCAGATTCATGCAGACTCCGAAGGAATTCTGTAGCAACAAAGTCGCCACAACATGAGAAGAATAGGGCGAGGTGCAACGCACGCGCAAGCAACTGAACAACAAACAAGTTCTCACGGTCATTAGATATTGCGAGAGAAACCCGTGACGGTGATTTAGATCACAACGTGGGAGTACTGCCGCATCGAGCGCGGTGATGTGCGCAAGAGGCGCCGCGGAGCCGTTCGCCGAGAAACATCGAGTCGGCGGTGGGATTGAGCATCCAGATTTCAGCCCGTTGAACGCATCAGAGTCGCGTGGGCCTTTTCATCTTCCCTTCCACGCGGTGCATCCGCACTGTGTGAATTGCCCGTCCAACTGGACTGCGCTGCGTGATTTGGCCCAAGCCGGCTGTTTCCGTGGCTGGCCTTCTTCCCTATAAGTAACGCATTATCTATGGCTTACATTCAGAAACCGGTCTGGAGCGCAACATGCATGTCTAGCTGCGAGACAGGGGATAAGACCGTAGATGCGCACTCGCGGCACTGCCCGTCATCACAGTTTGGGTTGAGATTGCCGAGTAAGATGGATTTCTTAAGAGAAAGCGAAGATCAAGAGCCTGCTGGAGTCGAATTACGGGCGAGTACTGCCTGCTCTTTCGCGCCCGCCGGGGTTCCTAATGCCCCTGTGGGACATGCTCTCAGAAGCTGGATCAACGCTCTCGCGGGCGGAGGATTTCAAAGTGGGTCGAGTTCGCGTCAATTGGCAGATCAAGGCGCTGTTGCCGGTGGTCTTCGTCCTGCTGGTGGGTCTGCTGCTCTTCACCGTGGCTACCATGACTGTCGAGAGCCCGGAACGGCATATCGTGCTCATGCTGGCAGTCGATGGAGCGGTCATCGTCAGCGGAGTGTCCATTGGCGCTGTGGCGTACCTGATTCATGGCCCCATGGTGGAATTGCAGAAAAAAGTGGCGTTGATCAGCGAAGGCAATCTGGAAGTTGCAGTGAGCTTCTCCGGGCGCAACGACGAAATCGGAGATCTGGGCCGCAATTTCAATCACATGACGCAGCAGTTGCGCGAGAGCCGCAAGGAGATTGAATCGATGCATCGCACACAAATGTCTCGTGCCGAACACCTGGCAACGCTTGGCGAGTTGGCTACCGGCCTGGCCCACGAAATTCGCAACCCACTGGCCGGAATCGCGGGCGTCATCGAAATCATTGGCCGCGACCTGCCGGCGACCAGCCCGGCCCGCGACATGGTGAAGGATGTTCGCCTGGAGATCAACCAGATCAATCGCATTCTCACCGATCTGCTCGAAACCGCCCGGCCCCATCCTCCACGAATGATGCGAAGCAACCTGAACACCACAGTGGAACACGCCGTTATGCTGGCTCGGCAGCAAGTGCTCTCGCAACCCATCAAGATCGAACTCGTAAAGGCGCCGGATCTTCCCGAGGTGGAACACGACAGCGATCGGATTCACCAGGTGCTTCTGAATCTGCTGCTCAACGCTGTGCAGGCCATGGAAGGGGCAGGCACGGTTCGGGTCGAGATCGGCAAGCAGGGCCATTGCGCCCGCGTAACAGTCAGCGACACAGGGCGCGGGATTCCAGAAGACCACCTGGCGCACATCTTCCGTCCCTTCTACACCACCAGGGGGAACGGCACCGGACTGGGCCTGTCGCTGGCGCGCCGAATCGTTGAAGACCATCATGGCCGGATCTCCGTGAGCAGCGTGGTGGGAAAGGGCAGCGAATTCGAGGTTCTGCTTCCTTTTGACGCACCCGCCGTTCAGAACTAAGCGCCCTGAACGATGTCTCCCTTGCATCGCCCGAAGGATCGACGTCCTTCAGTCCTGGAGCTCTAACGCGATTGTTGAGGGCTTGAGCCCCGAAACCTGCCCGCTGCCAATCGATCTTTGCATTGCGATATAACGCTCTGCATACCGCATTTGAGACGGCTATCACCCTGCACTCCTCTTCCGGTCCTCTGAACAGTGACTTGGGTCACATTCCTTGATCCACTTAACCGCCTTTAATGTCTCCAGCTATGTATCGGAGATCACATCAACATGAGTTTCCCGGCACGCCGTGGTCGACCGGATTCCTTAGTGAAAACGGAGACGGCGGAACCGCTGCCAAAGCGGGCCGTCCTGCTTGCGTAGTAAAAGAGCGACCGATGCCTGCCGAGAAGATCATGATCGTGGACGACGAGCGCCTGGTTCGCTGGTCGCTCCGCCAGAAGTGCGAAGAGTGGGGATATTTCGTCATCGAGGCCGATGCCGGCGAGCCCGCGCTGCGGCTGGCGCAGCAGGAGTCTCCCGACCTGGTGCTTCTGGATGTGCGCATGCCCGACCTCACCGGCATCGAAGTGCTCGATCAGCTCAAGAAAAACGGCGACGCCCGGGCGGTCATCATGATCACCGCGGATCCGCAGCTCGACGATGTGAAAGCCGCGCTCAAGCTGGGAGCATACGACTTTGTGGGCAAGCCGATCGATTTCGACGAGTTGCAAGTCGGGATCAAGAACGCGCTTGAGGCCACCAGCCTGCGAAGCGAGGTCCAAACGCTGCGCGGCGAGGTGCGGCGCGCGGTTGGTTACGACAGCGTGGTAAGCGTTTCGCCCAAGATGACGGAGTTGATGAACTTCGTCAAGAAGGTTGCCGCATCCGAGGCCACTACGATCCTCATCCAGGGCGAAAGCGGTACAGGAAAGGACCTGATAGCCAAAGCCATCCACTACGAGAGCTCCCGCCACGAAAAGCCGTTTGTAGCCATCAACTGCTCCGCCATTCCCGAGACGCTGATGGAGGCGGAGCTCTTCGGGCACGAAAAGGGCGCATTCACCGACGCCAAGCAGATGAAAAAGGGCCTGTTCGAAGTCGCCGATGGCGGCACGCTGTTTCTGGATGAGATTGGCGAGCTTTCTCCGCTGCTGCAGGCCAAACTGCTGCGTGTCCTGGAAGATCAGGTGATCCGCCGGGTGGGCGGCATCCGCGACATGCAGGTGGACGTGCGGGTCATCGCAGCCTCCAATCGGGATCTGGAAAAAGCGGTGCGCGAAGGCCAGTTCCGTCAGGACCTCTACTACCGGCTGGCCATCATTGCCATCTTTATTCCGCCGTTGCGCGACCGCAAGGAAGACATCCTTCCGTTGGTGGACTTTTTTATTGATCGCTACAATCGCAGGTTCCGCAAACAGATTCGCGGCATCACCGACGACACGCGTTATCTCATCCTCAGTCATAACTGGCCGGGGAATGTTCGCGAGTTGAAGAACACCATCGAACGCGGAATGATCCTGGAGGAGGAGCAGTTCCTTCGTCCGGTGTATCTGCCGTTTTCGGTGGGCGATTCGGGCGGCCGCACGCTGTTCGAGCGAACCTCGCCGGCCGACGGAGGCCGCACGCTGCCCAATGGACGAACCCTCCCGCGTCTTTATATTCCGGAGGGCGGAACGTCGCTGGAAGAAGTTGAGCACTCCATGATCGAGCTGGCTATGAGCCGAGCCAACCACAACCAGACCAATGCCGCCAAGCTGCTCGATATAAGCCGCGACGCGCTGCGCTACAAGCTGAAGAAGTTCGGCGTGGCGCAATGCGACGAAGAGGCTTGAAAACTATCTTCTCGACTTAGGGACTCGTCCGAAGCGAGGGTCACGCCGCAGCAGAAGATCGCACGCACGAAGTGCCTCCATCTCGAAGCCGGGGCTGTCGCTCGGGATGAGAAGCCAATGGCCAATCTTATTCCTCAGCAACTCGATAGAACGGATCGAAGGAAATTCGCGGCGAAGCTCCTGATCCGTGGGGTTCGTGCTGTCTGAAAGAACCAGCCAGACGCCGTTGTCGCGCGGAGATTTGGCATGATCCCGGAGCATGCAAACTATGTGGTCTCCCAGGTAGACGGCAAAACCGGAAAACATGCGACGCACTTCGGGGTTCAAGGGCATTAGCGCTTCCAAAACGAACGCGTGCGGAGCCTTCTGTTTTGGTTTGGCGGGACGAGGCATGGCCTAAATGGTCTTTCAGAAAGGACTATAACAGTCCAGACCCGATTGTGGACCAACGGATATCGGCGGCATTTCTGGACAAATGACCTGCTACCTGGAAGTCACTGCCAGGCAATCAGCCGGCACACTCTGTCGGGACGCGCTTTCTGTTCTTGCATCCCTACTGGGGAAAAACGCATATAACGAACGAATCCTAACAGCCCAGCCAACCTTCCGGTCGCGTTCGAAGACTCACATCTCAAGCCTCCGCTTCTGATTACCTTGGCGTTTTCAAATCCGGCGCTGTCGCTCCCGGTTCACGGAAACTCAGCCGATGCAGCAGGAGTACGCCCAAGGAGGTTCCAATCAATGAAAAAGCTAGTATGCCTGATGCTGACTGTACTTGCAGGCTGTGGACTGGCGGCAGCGCAGGCGGGAAGTGCTCCGTCGACCGATGTGCTCGGCGCTCATCTCAACTACGGCCGCGGCTGCCCGGCCTGCCACACGCCGCACAGCGGCGCAAGCGGGAACGGCACGGCCAAAATCGCCGGCACTTCTTCGGGCAATACCATGCTTTGGGGCGAGGATGCGAGCAGCTTGTACGGCAAGACCATTTCAACGGGTGGAGGCAAGTACGTGGAAGTGCTGCCCAGCAGCATGTCGGCTACGACGCCTGACGTGAACGGCATGTTGACCTGCCTCAGCTGCCACGACGGCAACTATGCGTCGGGCTCGATGATGAAAAACAAGGTATACGAAACGCTGCCCGCAACCTACGGCTCCGGCCACGCCGTGCCAACGCTGCTGGGAAGCGCCGCCGCCGGGACCGGAGCCTACATCAACGACCATCCGATGGGGCTCAGCGCCAAGGTGAGCTGCGGCGGGTCTCCCAATTGGGATTGCACCCAGAGCAACGGCGTGATCACCATGAAAGGCGCAAATTCCAGCAGGTTCGTCTCGAACTACGGCTTCTTCGTCAAGCTGGGCAGTTACAACAACACCTCAGTGGTGGTTTGCACAACCTGCCACGAACCGCATTCGATGAACGTGGTGACCATAACCAAAGGCTCGACGTCGGGTCTTCCGGCCGGCAACTATCCGACCATGTTCTTTCTACGCGCACCCTACAACCCGAACAGCTCCAACCCGTTATCCAACCAGACTTCGCAATTCTGCCGCCAGTGCCATGCCGACAAGTCGAACGAGATGAACGGCAGTACCGCTGGAACGGTGTTATAGAGTGCTGAGAAAAATCGGACAATTGCCAGCGGCATGCGGGAAATCAGGGCGCGCACACGACGGGTTTCGCCTTGCGTCCCGCGAAATAAAAGCAACGGGCAACGCTCATTTTCTTGTGGCGATGCTCCGGCGAAGGCCGGCTTGGGTCACACTGCCGTCGGCATTGTGCGCGGCCTGGTGACAAACCAATACGCAAGTGTTCGCGGAGCGATTGAATGAGATTGGAAGGCCGCCATTCGAGGCCACGACATTCACGTCGAAGTTGATCAACCGCTCGCCGCTTATGGTTCCACTGGGGGCGCCCATCCCATGTGCGGTGTGGCATGTGGAACAGCTAAAGCCCGCGTTAATGTGGCTGCTATGCTGATTCCAACTGGTGTTCTTCACAATCTGGTTGGATAAATCATGGCACTTGCCGCACAGGCCGTAGGGTCCGGTGACGGTCAAATCGGGATTGGGAAACAGATTGGAGATCGACTGGCCGGGCAAGGCGGCCTGGCTGAATTCATAGCGGCGCTCCAGAATATGTGTCCATTTCGATCCGTGGGGACCGTTCGAACCCGCCCCGCCAAACTCGCGATTGTCGTCGCTGTTGTGGCAATCGGTACACAGGATCTGGTTGCCCATGGGGCGGCCCTGGCTTATGCCATCGAGGTTCAGCATATTTGCCAGCAGGCTGGGTTGGGGCAGAGAGCTGCTCCGGATGTGCATGACGGGATGGCTTGAAGTGGCCGCGGTGGCAAACTGCGGGACAAGGTTCAGAGGATCGCCAGCGGAAACCGCGCGAACCGGGAAGTATCCAAAAATCGGCTGCACCTGCTTGCCCGAACTTGTGCCGTGACAGCGCAGGCAGTTCTCATATTGATTGATGGCGGGTGCCAGCACGCTCACTCCATCGCTTGCGTTTATGCCCGCGATGTCCTTTTGCGAGATGCGAATCAGCGGCGGAGGAGGGAATATGCCCACCACTTGCGCCCCATGCCCGCTGTGGCAGTCTACGCAAGTGGCATGACGGTTGTTGTTGAGCAGGGTGTTTTCGGCGGCATCGTGAGGATTGCTCGAGGTGGGAAATGGGTGCCCGACTTTGGGCTGGGCGTACTCCAGGAACACGTTGGCGTAAGGCGCCATGGGAGAGATGTTCGAGCCGTTGTGGCAGGCGATGCAATCCTGTTCATTCTGGCCGCGCAGCAGGCGCGCCGTCCCGACGGCGTTGTGCGGCGTATGGCAGGAGATGCAGGCATCGGAAGCTACCGTGGCGTAGCTTCCCAGGTTGGCCGAGGGCGAAATCTTGTCGGTGGAAAGAGCATGGGCGCTGGTAGCCCAATCGGCCAGAGGGTTGACGTGGCCGCTCACTTGCCGCGTGGGATCGTGGCAGGCCAGGCACAACTGACCGCTGGAGCTGTCCTTCGCCAAAAAATTCAGGCTTACCAGGTCTTTGGCTTGCACGTGCGGATTGTGGCACGACGTACACTCGACGCTTCCTTTGATCAGCTTTACCGCTCCGGTTGTGTCGGCGGTCTTGCCGCTGGCCGCCAGCGTGGCAACCAGGTCGACATTGTCTTTTGAGGGCAGCCTCAGGCTGAACGGGTGCGAAGACTGCAAGTTGCTGCCGAACACGTCCCACGTATTCATTGATCCGCGCGTGGTCACTTGGCCATAGGCAACTGTGGCGCCGACCGCAACGGTACCGTCATGGCAGCTGAGGCACTCGTTACTGTCGGAGCCGAGTCTTGGCTGCCTGGCGCGATTCCTTTCGGTGTCGCTGGTGTACATCGTGTAGGTTTGGGTGGTGAGTTTCTGGTTCCAGAGGCCGACCTTCAGTCCAGAGTGCGGCGCGTGACAGTAGGAACAGAAATCCGGACGGGCGCCGGTAATGGGCGACTTGCTGCCCGGCCCCAGGTTGTGGACGCCGATTACATCGCCCGCGATTTGAGCAGGCAGCGAGGTCCCTGAGAGCAGAGACGCCAGCGGAATCGCCAGCCCGGCTATCCATATTCCGCGTCTCACTTTACTGCCTCCCCGGCCTGTGCTTTCAAGCCGGCGTAATGGAATACCTGGACGCGGCGGTTGAACGAATCCACGACGAAAACCCGGTCGTCATGATCAATGTACAACCCGGAAGGCAGCTGAAACTCTCCGGCATGGGTGCCCTGGGAACCGAAGTAATACAACAGTTGACCCTGTTGGTTGAAGACCTGCACCAAGCTCCACAAGGCATCTACCACGTAAAAATCGCCTTCCGAGTCAACACTGACAGCCTTGGGCCTGAACATGGCCCCTGGACCGTCGCCGATCGTTCCAATCGAGTACTGGAAGGTTCCCTCGCGGTCAAAGGCCTGCACACGGAAGTTCATGGCATCGACCACCAGCAGCCTTGACCCATCCAGCCGCAGTTCGGTGGGCAGATTGAACTCGCCCTCGGCTTCGCCCGTTTTGCCGATGGTCTTGAGCACGGTGCCCTGCATGTCGAGGACAAATACCTCGTCGCGCAGCGTGTCGGTCACGTAAATCCGTTGCGCCCCCGAGTCCACGGCAATTCCAGTGGGCCGTTTGAAGTAACCTTCGCCGCCCTTCAAGCTGCCTATGGCACGGAGGAACTTCCCACTGGGCTCGAAGACAAAAATCACACCCGCGTCGGAATCGGTTACATAAATATTGTCCTGGGCATCGATGGCGACGCACTGCGGGGTCAGCATCGCGACCTTTCCAGTGTGTTGGACGAACTTGTACTTATGCTGCGTGAAGTCGAAGATGTGTATGCCCTTCGCGCCCGGATCGGTGACAATCACGCGCCCATGCGAATCGGTGGCAATGCTGTAGGGACGCACCAGGGTGTGGTATTCGGGCGCTCCGGCGATTACGTCCACCAGCTTGTTCCAGAAGCCACGGTTGGGTTTGACTTCGTTTTCCGAGTCGAAACTGCGTTCCCAGGAGAGCTTGCGCCCGCCTTCCAGCGACATCTCCCATGTCTCCGGCGCAACCGTTTCGTGTCTGGGCCCTGGAGCTGCCCAGATCGGAGTCAGCAGCGCCGCGGCGCAAGCCAGGGCCAGGCCCGCGCGGAAGCAATGCAGATGCACTCCGCTTAAAAGAAATTGAACCAACGCGATACCCCAAAGTAGAACGATGATATAACTTCCGGTGGTGTGCCGGTCCCGCTGAAGCCCTGCCCCAGGCGGGAATATCCGCTGGTGAAGTTCAGCTTGCGGACCTGATACTGGATAAGGGCATTGTATTCGTCGTTCTCGTTCACGGATGCCACCCCGCCAGTGGAAGTATTACTAGTTGACTTGCCATAGGAAGCGGAGAGCAGCAGCCCTTTTGCGGGAGTGCTGGATATCCCAAGGGAATAACTGCCGCCTCCATAAAGACTCACCTGGCTCGAGGACAGCGTGGGTGAGGGCACCGGCACGGGCACCAGGCCCGACCCGGTCTCGAGGGCCTGGCCGCTTCCCGTGTTGTAGCTGCCATTGGCCGAGATCCATGAGCCGTAGCCCACGCTGCCGTTGTAACTCTGGTCGCTGTTCGCCGTGCCGGCTTGCGCGGTCAACGCGGTTCGCGAACCGCCCGCGCCCACACTCATATTGAAGTCTCCCCAGCGGCGCCTTGCGCCCCCCGAGAAGCTGTAGGACGAACTCATGTAGGTGACCAGGAGTGTCTCCACGTTCTGCGAATAGGCGAACGACCCGGACACATTCCACCCCCGAACTTCGCTGGAGTAATTCTCGTTGGTGGAGAAGCCCAGAGTATCCTCACCGGTCTGGTCTGAACTGTTGCCCGTAAGAGTCAGCGCGGCGTTGAAATTGCCGTCAAGAAACTTATGTGCATAGGAGGCGCTTCCACCGAAGGAGGTCACTCCATAATTCTCCGCCTCGAACAACTGGGTTCGGCGCTCCATATACGCTGACGTTTGCAGGTTCGCTGCAAGCGCGTAACCGAGGGTGGCCATCAAGTCCATGGAATTCGACGAGTCGTTCGAGTTGTCCGCAGGAACCGCCCCGCCGGCGGCCACAACCGCCTCGGTCAGTTGTCCGCTCAAATTGTCGGAGTAATTCGCGCTCCCTGAGATCGTCAGCTTGTTGGTGGGGTGCATCGACGCAAGAAAGGTAAACAGGTCAATGGTCCCGCTGGTGCTGTTTCCCTGGTAATCGCTGTCCCAATTGGACCGGTTAATGGCGCCGGAGACCGTGCCCCGTAGGGGGAGCCGGTGCGAGACGTTGAATCCATAGTCGCTGTTGTCCTGATGCGTTTCCGTGTCCTGTGCGCCGGACACCACCTCCGGAATCAGCGAGTGGCCGCCTCCCAATCCGTAGTAAGCGCCCATGTTGAAGCCATCCAAGCTGTAGGAAGAATGGAAATTGAGCGAATGAAAGGCATTTGTCCCATTGTCGTTCGTCCCATACACCGAATACTGGCTATTGCCCATCAGGAATCCCGCCGCAAATGTGGGCAAGTCGGGAAGGTTTTCGCTCCAGTTGATGCCAAACGCATCGCTGTTGCCATGGGTTACGTAATTGGCCACGCCCGGAACAGCGTAACTCCCTTCGCTGTCAATAGCCTTGGAATAGCTGATTGCGCCAGGGAAGCGGCTGCCGCCGAAGATGTTGGCGGAGGCGGTGACGCCGCTGGCATCGGAAATGGACTGAAAGTCGGAGTTGGCGCGCGACTGATTCAAATAGGCGGAGGCATTGAAGGACAAGAAATTGGGACTATGGAAAGAGCCGGAGTAATTGGCCACGCCGCCCGCCGTCCAGCCGTGGTCTGAACTTGTCGTATTGCCGTAATCGGCGGTATATCCGGAAGAGATGGTGCCGTTCAAGCTGGAGCTGACTTCCCCTGTCTTGATCTGCGCGGCAACAGGCAATGTCAGCAACAGAATCCCTGCCTGCACCAGCCACGCGACTCGCAAAAAACGGCCCACTGTATGATCGCCTCAAATTCCAAGAGCCACGCGCTCCGCTGAAAATCCCGTATCCGTGTCAGGCTTCCGCTCAATCGCTTTCTCTGCCTTTCAAGAACCACATGCTGCCGCAGGGACGGGACCTCGAATCCACTCTCCCTTCGCCTCGCCTTACAGTTCCTGGATCGTTGCGTTCTGCCGAAGCTTCTTGTCCAGTTCGGCACGAAGCTGGTTCTTCCTGGTTTGCGGCAGCTCCTTTTCCAGTTGCGCCTTGACATCCTGGAATTTTGCCGCGCCCGCCGGGCTATGTTCCTGCAGATGAACGACGGTGTAGATCTGATCGATTTGAACCAGGCTGCTGACATCGCCCTGCTTCATGGCGCGGAGCGCTTCCAACAACTGGGGCGCCAGTTGATCCACGGGAAGCGGCTTATGCTGGCCCATCATCACGTGGTAATCGTCGTCGGAGATCTTCTCCGCCAGGAGGCCGAACTCTTCGGTGCTTTTGGTCGCCTTGGCCTGGCGCAGCATGTCGTCGGCCCGCTTTCGCGCGTCGATCAACTGGGCGGCGGTGGCTTTGGCCGACGGTATGACGGAGATGGTCTGAAAGGTGAACGTCTCCGGATGCTGGAAGCGAACCGGGTTCTTGTCGTAGTAAGCCTTGACATCGGCCAGAGAGACCGCGCTCTTGTTGTCGACTTCGGCCTTCAGAAATGCTTCAATCAGCAGCGAGCGCCGGATCTTCTCGTCGAGCAACTGCTGCGAGCCATGAAAATCGCTTTGCAGGGCTGCGTTGAAATCGTCCGGCGTGGGGAAGGTCTTGCGGAAGTCCATCTCGGCCCGCTGCATCCTGGCGGGCGGAATGACCATCTTCCGGTGCTGCGCTTCCTGATAGACCAGCTCTTCAAAGACGATCATCTTCAAAGCGCCGGCGCGGATATCCGGCTCCAGGTCTTTGGGAATGCCGTTGTGCTGGCGGGCGTAAGGGAAGATGGCGTATTCCTCGCGAACCAGGTCGGCTTGAGTGAGGACCGTACTGTTGACGCGAGCCACTGGCTTGTCCATCGCCGATGGAGCGGAGGCCGGAGTGAAGACCGTGGGCGCATGAGAAGCAACCTGGGCTCCAGCCGGGACAAAGAAAAGCAAAAGAAAGAAGGAGATGGGGAATGTATGCTTCATGGTCTCATCCTGAATCTGAAAAAGATGGGGAGGGAAATTAGCGTTCCCCTCCCCATTTGTGCAAACGGTTTAGAACGTTGTTGTGGCGGTTCCGCCGTTCCACTCGTTCGACTCGCCACCATGGCACTGGCGGCAGAATTGCGCGTTCTGGTTGCTGTACTGGGTGGTCGTGGCCGGGTTGTAGGGAGCGCGAATGAAGAACATGGTCACGTAGTTGCCAGCCGGCAGGCCGGTAGCGCCACTCTTGATCGAGGCCGCCGTCGAGCCGTTGCCAGCGGAGTAGTTGACACCACCGACCGCAACCACGTTCATCAGGTGCTGGTTGTGGCAGGTGGTGCAAGTGACTTCAGGCTGGTTGTTGTAATTGCCTGGCGAGACAAAGAATCCGTAGTTCGTGATGAACTTCGTCATCAGCGGCCCGGGAATGATCCCGTTGCTGGTGGCGGAGTAGGTGCAATCCCAGGCGTGGTTGGCTGCGCCGCCGCAAGGAATGATGGTATTGGTTCCCACCGGGTGGTCGGTGAGATAGCTGGGCGCCCCGGCGCCGCTGATTCCGTTGTTTCCGAGCAGGGTCGGGACGGGGAGGCTGCCGTAGGTGGCGGGCAGGGTCTCATAGACCACGTTCTTCATCATGGCGCCCTTGGCCAGGTTGCCGTCGTGGCAGCTCAGGCACATCAGGATGCCGCTGACGTCACTCGAATTCCCGGTGAAGCCGGTCGCCGCGGAGTTCAGGCCCGAAGGCAGGGTTTCCGAAGTGTTTCCGGCAAAAAGGATGGTCTTGCCGTACAAGGGGCTTGCATCCTCGCCCCAGAGAGCGACACTGCCTGTATCCGCGCTTGGCGCACCCTGGCCTGTCCCCTTGCCGCCGCCGTTACCCAATGCGCCGCTGTGCGGTGCGTGACAGGCCGGGCAACCCCGCCCGTAGTTAAGGTGAGCGCCGAGGACGTCAGTCGCCGGGCCACCGGTTCCCAGATCCTGAGCAGCCGCGAAGCCTGCGGTTGCCAGAAGCATGATAGCGATTGCTAAAAAATTCTTCTTCATTTGGTTGAGCCTCCTAAAGCTCGTTGCTGCTGCCCGACTGGACCGTGACGTTGGCCTTACCGGCGCTGTCTGGAGCTCAGTCTTCAGATTGAACATGTGCACGACCGATGCCGTTGCCGCCGAACCGGGGCCATCCTTGGCCTCTGTCCGTAACCTATTGCTGGAAAATGGCTTAGAAATCTCCCGACTTGAGCAATTTAGACCTGGGCGGGAATGCGCCACCGCATGGTGGGCGTTCTGGCACAGTGCCGTTGGTGAAATGCCCCAAAGTAATCTGATCTCCTGTGTACCGTATTGAGACATGAGAACCGTCGCTTTCAAGAAACCAGATTTACCTGCTCCAAGACCGTTGGAAACGTCTCGAAGTTATGCGTCTATACTTCCCAATTCCAATGCCATCGGATGTGATTCCAATCACACTATGTGTTTTAGATCGCCCAGGTTGTGATCTACGTCACACCGCTAAGTGATCCGGATTGCTCCACTAAATCTGTCTTCACTATTAAGGTGAAGTTGCAACAGTGCGGGCCCGGAAGTGCTTCCACGCGTCGGGAAACGTAGCCACTCGGTGGTTGGCGATCCGATGTTGAAGACCGAAAGAGTCCGATTCACATGCAATTCCGGCCAGGGGAGAGTACGGCATGACAAACGAACCAACCACCTCATCGACCGCGAATCCGCCCTTGCCGCCGACGCGCGTCTACGCAATGGCAGCGATCTGCCTGGTGGCGGGACTGCCGATCGGATACCTGCTGCGGGGACCGCAATCGCCCGTGTCCGCCGCACGTCAAGCTGCCAGCACCACAATGCGATCAGCCCCCGCGGGCGCAATACGCGGCGGCGATACCGCCAACCGCGAAGAGATGAAGCAAATGGCCGGCCAGCAACCTGCGCCCGCCGTCAGCGGCGCGCCGTCATCCCACGTCGCAATGGGCGGCGGCCACATGCCCAGCCCGGATGAACTTAAGAGGATGGCCGACAAGCAGGCTGCGTCGCTCGTCGAAAAGCTGAAGAGCGATCCCAATAACACTGCTCTGCTGATGCAGGCCGGAGCCATTTACCACGCCACTCTTCAGTTCAGGGAAGCGGCCGCCTACTACGGCAGGGCAGTGCAGGCCGATCCTGCGAATGTCGCCTTTCGCACCAAGCTGGCCTCCAGTCTGTTCCGCGGCGGCGATGTCGATGGGGCGATTGCCCAACTGAATCGGGCGCTGACCGACGACCCCAAAGACGCAAATGCGCTCTTCGACCTTGGCATGATCCGCTTGCAGGGAAAGAAAGACAGCAAAGGCGCCCTGGCCGCCTGGCGGCAATTGCTGAAATCCAATCCGCAGTTGAGCCCAGACCGCAAAGCAGCTGTGTTGAAGTTGATGGCCGACGTGATGACAACGCAGGGCGACCGGCACGGAATTGAAGGAGCACCGCGCAATGACGGACACGAATCGAACCGCTAGGGTGCAATGGACAAGGAACCGAGCCGTTCTCCTGGCGGCTGTGTGCCTGGGGGCGGGAATCGCTGGCGGCTGGGGAATTCGCGGAACGCAAACTCCGGTCTCAACCGGTTCGACACAAGCTGGAACTGTCTCGGCGCCGGCTGGGACGCGGGCCGGCCAGGCGCCGAGTCCCGCCGAATGGAAAGAAATGGCCGACGCGAAGGCGGCGCCGCTGCTCGACAAGCTCAAGTCGGATCCCGGCAATCCGGACTTGATCGCCAGTATCGGCAACGTCTATTACGATGCCCAGCAATATCCCATCGCTGTCGACTATTACGGACGCGTCCTCAAGGCCAGGCCTTCCGATGCAGCCGTGCGCACCGATATGGCGACGGCCTACTGGTACATGGGGAATACCGACGCGGCGATTGCGGAATTCAACAAGGCGCTCCATTACGCGCCCAACAATCCGAACACACTTTTCAACCTCGGCCTGGTCGAGTTGCGGGGCAAGAAGGATGCTTCAGGCGCGATCGCCGATTGGGACAAGCTGCTCGCCGCCAACCCGAACTACGGTGAAAAAGACAAAGTCAACCAAATGATAAATGAGGCAAAGAATCAGCGCGGGATGCCGGATACGAATGCGAAGGCGAAGTAGAACGGAAGAGTCCAGGTCTTGTGGCTTTGCATTCGCCGACCCCGAACGAAGTCCGTACGCGGGAATTTCGAAGAATTCCATCTAGCCGATTATTCTCTATCCCAAAGTCAAGGGAATGCGTCGGCCGCTCACCAGGGGGCGATTTTGTGCCCCACTCCTTAGGCCATACAATGCTTACAAGGGTTGGGGAATCGGGAGTGGATGCCTTCACCATCCTGCGGAGTGCCGGTCACGGCAGCATCG